>Ga0190359_1000075_pt1 | contig 57170 bp, 55 predicted proteins | sample 48721823_MG_FD_161269 | JGI IMG/M metagenome (GOLD analysis project Ga0190359, IMG submission 161269) | Hydrothermal vent microbial mat bacterial communities from Southern Trench, Guaymas Basin, Mexico - 4872-18-2-3_MG | ecosystem: Environmental > Aquatic > Marine > Hydrothermal vents >...
CACAAGCACTGCGTCCCTTCCTCTGCAATACAGGCACTGACAATGGGAAAGTGTAGCTTATTTTACAACCGGAAAACTCCATTTCACGCTGAACCAAGACAAAATGAATTAAGGATTGTTAAATTGTTGCCAATTTGGTATAAAGTGGTATTGGTAATAAGATTTGATAGCTGTTTGATATCCTGGTTGTTTAGTGCTAATATTTCCATATAGTTACCATATATTTTGCCCCGCAAAATAATTTCGTTTTGCTCGTATCAGTGTGGCGTAGTGGGGGGCTATAATATTTGTTGCGTGTGTCTTGAATAGTGTGGGTTATGGGACCAGGGTACACCCTGTGAATGAGTATTTTTGGCATGACCATCATAAAGCATAAAGAACAGGCCTTGACGACTACACGCTGGGCCACTAAGCTCAACAAAGGCAGCAATGGATATGGATTCTTTTTCCGATATCAAGCAAGGGACATGAGATGGAAGTAGGAGCAAGACACAGTGGTATTGGGATGATGAGTCCTGAGGTGGTTTATTATGCGCTGGCTGAAGAAACAACTTGAAAAGATAGTTTTTCGACAATCTCGTTGGGCTACCCGAGACGATTTGGATGGAGGACGTACAAATGAACGAAAACTCGCGCATGTGGCGATCAATTAAGAAATTAACCAAGGCCGAACCAATTGACCCTGAGCAAATTGGGGTAGACTCCCGATTCATCCTCTCATCCCATTATGAGTTGGTAATGCCTGGGACATACTACGTGGACCCTGTGACCGGCAGCAAAGCGTGGTCAGAACCTGCACTTGTTCTGGTTGTATCGATCATTCATGCTGACTGGTCCTCAGCACAACAGCATGTTCTTTACTATGGTCTCAGCCGTAGCTTTTTTAACTCCGGACTAGATCCAAGCGATGAAGACCGGACCAAACTAATGGCCGCAACATTGCCAATTCTCAAAGTGGACATAGGGCAAATAGGAAAGTCTGACGTGCCGGACTCATTACCCAAAACAAAGTTCGTGCGGGCTTAGGAACGTCAAGTCACGCAATCAATGGCTCGCTACTTAAAGCAAAAGGAATACTGAATGGCTCTGTATCATTATAGTATTCAGCGTTATTTAGACCAATGGTTCGGTAAAGTTAAAGATAAATCTGGTCAACAGACAAAAGAAGGTAGGCAACATGCGCATACTCGTGCCAAAGAGGAGCAGAGAAAGACGGATGAGCAAAACCAACATCAATCTAAAGGCCATACAGAACACCAGAAACATAAAGACGAAAGATATTTCGAGGCGATATTAGGACTAAAACCTGGCAAAACCTCCACCGATATCAAGAATCGTTACAGAGAATTAGTGATGCAATATCACCCAGATAGAGTAGCCCACCTTGGGCCAAAATTAAGAGAATTTGCTGAGCAACAGATGAAAGAAATTAATGAGGCCTACGATTTTTTTAAGAACAAATATGGGTTGTCATAAAGATAATGCCTATCTGCACCAAATTAGTCTGGTAATTCAACACATTTCCAGACAGCTATGGGGGGCATTCGCTACCTTATTTTTTGTTGCCAGGGTAGAACGGAGGCTATTTCATGTTTAAAACCCCTAAAGGTTTAAAAGTGAGGCTTGACATTCCATATGGGTTCGCCCTACTTGCCCGTCTATGGAGGAAGGATCCAAACACGGATGCATTTAAGGTTCTAAAGACATGTGAAGGATTAGAATGCATCCGTCCATTTCTTGGTTTCATTGGCGGCATGGTTGGTCTAATTTTAGGTCCCAATATATGGTATGTCCCTCTTGGCATTGTTATAGGCTCTATTCTTGGTAAAATCTTAACGGCATTTGGACTTTTTATTATTCCTGGCCTTCCGTCTGTCGGAGTTCTTTTTAGCTGGGGAATAGGGTACGGCGTGTATACTTTAATAGGGGTTGTATTAGCTTGGATTTTGCGCGGTTGGATATTTGCCGTTGCATGGTTAGGTGGTTTCATAGCTGCATATATAGTTGTGCTCTTTTTTCTTGAATGGATGATCAATAGCTATTATTCAAAACGTGTTGGCTATCCTGTGACTACTCAAGAGATAAACTTCCTTAATGCATACAGGCTTCATGCAGATCGTCTTGGCATCCCGCGCAATTTGGATGTTTCTGAAGAGGAAATAGCTGCTGGGTATTGGGAGGAATGTCTTCAAGATTATGGTGCCAAGTACCCTGAAGCAGTGGCTCGGTTTATGGGTTAAAAACAACGGGTTGATAGAATCGATGCACAAAGTAGGTAGCCTAATAAGGCTAATTCAGCCGACGCAAAAAGCCGCACGGCTGATTAGCAACGTTATGTGCTATGAAAAAACGGTATAAAATATTACTATATACGGCGCTCCCGGTTCTTCTTTTTGTAATAGTTCTAAACATTCGTAGCTATTTAAAAGATGGCCATATCTTTATTGAACTGCAAGAAACACACCTTGAGGATACCAAGGCGGGCTTTTGGTTATCTGAGTTCAATATTGATTATTCTCCGGGTGCCGAAAGAATGAAGAAACAGGTAATGGACAAATTGAAATCGGATGGCATATTGCTTGACCAGTACGTGCACAAAGGCGGCCTGAAAGGTGCTTGTACGGTTTATACGCGTATCTGGAAATATAAGGGCAAGAATGTAAAGGAAGAAATATATAAGGGTGGTATATGGAATGGCCCGAAAATTATTCCCTTCCAAGAATACAGTCGTGGAGGCTGGACTTCTTGGATAACTATTGAATTTGAAAACGGCATACCTTATTCAAAATTACTTCCAGATGAATATAGAAATATTAACCCCAAAAGAAGATATGAGCATACGGCTACTATAGAATCGACAATTGATCAAGGCCGCCGCTTATTTCTTTTTGGCTATGGCGATACATGCAAGCGCATTTCTCTATTTTAAGTCGTTTTCGGTTTTAATGGACTATTTTGTCCAAATTTATGAATGACCAGGGAATAACCATGTCCGAATGGAAGATAGCCCTTATTAGTGTGCTCCTCGGTGTCGTTGTGGGCTTTGTGTTGAATGAGTTATCTCAAATTATCAAAAAATGGTGTCTCAGGAAACAACTGAAGGCCGCTTTGCTTGATGAATTGGATTCCAATTTTCACCAGCTTGATCAGAAAATAGACATTGCCCATCAAATGAAGACTTCCATACAGCAAGGAAAGTTCCTGCCAAGTATGAGCGTGCCATTTGCTTCATCTGTATATTCGCATCATTTTGCGTCAATACTAAAAGACCTAACCCCTATACAACGAGATAACATTAGGCATATTTATTCCAACCTGATACTACTCGATGAAATCACCTTTTCATTGGAAACATCATACAAGGAAGATATGCAAAGCCAAATTTTAGCGGATATAAGTTCTGCATATTTGGGTAAAATAGATGACATCATTAATAACTATCATGTACTAAAGCAGCTTATCGCTTCCTATATCGAAGGAAAGCCAAAGGATATTTACTATAGGAATAGGTCAGTCATATAACCAGCCAGTTCTCTATAAGGTTTACGATATCTACTGGCTCACTTTATCACGACCAAATCATTGCAAAAGGACAAATATAAAGGGTTTTTGGACTATTTATTTTGTCATATTTATGGTGGTGTGATGAGAATGAGACAAAAATGAGCATATTTAACTATTTGTAATCACTATATAATTACATTTGTCGTCGCTATCGGACAACTTCGGCGGGAGTGCTCGGTAGTCCAGATTACACACACTTTCAATTCATTTTTCTCTGTGTGGCTCTCACACGGTGAGGAAAAACGCTTCTTCTGCTCAGCCCTACAATCATACTGGCGCTACGCCTCTTTCTTGCTCTCGAACATCTTCCCTTTTGGTATCTTTTTCCGCCTGCTCGGCTTCATATTCAGCAAGCACTTCAAATGCCCACTGTGAATATTGTTTCTTTGAAGGGTCATTGAGGTATGCTTCTGCTTGCTGCCTCACTTCTTCCTCTCGACCCTCCCTTATTAGGGCTCTCATGAACTTCTTCCACTTTGTTTCTTGGTCTCGAAAAATTCTTATCCCATTTTCTCCGAATAATTCGTCATGGCCGTAATGAATCATCTTGCCAAATTCTTCATCAGGGATTTCAAACAATACCCCCGGGACAAGGGCTTCTGGCTGACGCTGTTCAGGCTTGCCTTTCTCGCTGAGCTTTTTCATATGGCTCGATACTTTCTTTACCGCTTCGCGGAGGTCAGTTATTGCGACAATATGATAATTTTCGAATACCGTTCTCGTCAGGTGGCCTGTCAATTCCATGGCCACTTTTTCACTGACGCCGCTTTCCACCAAATTGCGGACAGCCGAGCGGCGCATGTCGTGTATAAGTTTCTTCCCGACGCCTGCTTTTTCGCAAGCTACTTGCCAGGCGTGCCGAAAATCTCTTATCCTGTCAGTCCTATTCTTGTTAAGAAATACGTAGGGAACATTTTCTTTGCGAAAAGCCTTTCTTTCATTCCATAATCTTGCGAACAATTCTTCCAGCTCCTCATCCAAGTCGAATGGGAATAAGCGCGGCTTTTCATTCTTAGCAAGTTCGGGTGGAAGCATAACACACTTGCGTCCAAGGTCCACCATGTCCCATGTCAGATTTAGAGCTTCGCTCTTTCGCCATCCTGTCTTATAAAGAAACGTTATAAGGGGTTTGAGATACAAAGGTAAGTGTTTCAAAATCTCTCGAAACTCCCAGGGCTCAATGAAACCTTGCCTTGGTGTGCTTTCTTTGAGGAGTTTAATTACTGGTGGCTTTATTATACGCTTCTGAAATCTTAGCAGATTGAATGCGCGCCGTAGGAGAGCAAGTTCACGGTTTATCGTGCCATTTGCTGCGCCTTCATCCTTCCGTGTGAGCTTATATTTTGAAATAAGATCTTCGTTGATATTTTCAAGGGACGTTTCTTCACCCAATAAGCGTATTAGATGTTTACTGCTGTATTTTACCCTTTCGAGGCTCTTTTTGTCATTGGCTTTATAATCATTTTCAACCTCTCGAATGAGTTCTTTTAGTGTGAGCTCTTCCTTAATGCCAATACCTTGTCTTTGGAGCCATTTCTTTCTTATCTGCTCCGCAACAAGCTTAGCCTCTGCCTTTCTCGTACACTTTGTCGATTTTCTAACAAGCTGCCCATTGTCTGTATATCGGACCCACCAATACTTGGAGTTTCGTTGCTTATAAAGATGGACCTCCATGATTACCTCCGAATATGCTTTTGCATATTTTCGGCATATTTTTGGAAATACTTAAATTTAGTGAGGTAATCAGGAAAGGCTTAACTAATTCAGTTTATTGAATAATCTAGGGGAGAAGAATAACGTATGTGTATTTTCCTCAATGCCTCCTAAGTCCAGCGCGTCTACCAGTTCCGCCACTCTCGCACGGAAGTATGAAGGCTCAGGGCATACTGCGTAAGGCCTAAGGTAGAAGGACAAAACCCTTTTAATTATTTTTTATGACATTTTGGACTTGCCTGTCAAGGCTTGAAAAGCCCCTCGGTCCATCTGCTAAATTCTGCCTGAAAACGTCTGATTAAGCCTTGGTCTGCGTAACTGAAATATCGGCCATTTCCTATGATAATATGGTCCAACACCTGTACTTGTAAAAGCCTGGCTGACCAAACCAGTTCCTTTGTAATGCGGTCATCTTCCTTTGATGGGTTGGGATCACCCGAAGGGTGGTTATGCACAAAGACAAGGGCCGCTGCCTTGAGTTCAAGTGCAGCAGAAAGAATTTCCCGTGGATAGACAGCGCTGGCTGCCAAGGTTCCATAAAACATGTCTCGGTCTTCGATAAGCTCGTTTTTCCTGGTGAGAAAGATGACCTTGAATACCTCGCGTTTCAGATCCTTCATGGAATGGAAGAGATAATCGAAGATTTCCTGAGAGCTGTGAAAAAAAGGTTTTTGCCGAGCCCTGTCCTTTAGATAGCGGTTGGCGACTTGGTGAACAAGACTGAGGTAGAGCGCGTTTTTTTGGCCAATACCCTTTATCTCTGTGAGCTTGTCAATGGGTGCAGAGAGGACTCCTGAGAGGCTTCCGAAGCGCTTTATTGCTTCCCTTGCCTGGGGTTTCAGGTCACCCCGTGGGGTGCCCAGGGTTAGAAGGAACTCAACCACTTCCTCATCGCTGAATCGGGCAAGGCCTCCTTCTAGGAATTTTTCCCTGAGTCTCTGCCTGTGCCCTTTGCCTTTGCTCAACCAATAGTCTTTTTCCATATCGCCCACTGGCCCCAAGGAGAGCGAATTTAGCTGCGATTTTGAGGCGCCGTTTTGGCGAGAGATATTAGCAAAGGGAGGGAAAATTTATCAAGAAAATTGAATTCATGGGAGTAAATAGATATATTGAAATCCTCCAAAAAATGCTTAAAGTTTTTTGTGATTATTAGTGGAAAGAATATGAGCTTCCATGCTAGAATAACTCCAAAGTTAGCCTCACTTAACCTCCGATAATTGATTTTAATCCGCCAGAGGTGGATTAATTCCGCGCCCCTTGGGGCGGTTAAGATGGTTTCCGACTGATACCCCGCTGCTTGCGGCGGGCGGGGTAGTTCATTTTCGTTTGCCACAGGAGAAAGCCATGACGTCCAAGGCACTGGAAGTCAATATTGCTTGCAGTAAAGTGGATGTCACTGTTCATGGCCGCTATCTTGTACTCGAACAGGTTCTTCAGAAGTTTGAAGGAGCACGGAAGGGATTAAGGGTCTTACTTGAAGAGATATGTCATCCGTATAGAAACTGGGCTTATATAGTCAAAGAAACAAGATCCTATGCATTAAATTATTTTCATATCTTGAAGAGCCATGAGAAGGCCCCAGAGGCTATTGAAATTTACATGGACATATTTTTCCAGGCCCTGGAGAATTCTGGCGATGAAGAAGTCCGAAAGAATGCTGTAGATAACCTGTTATTCTTCATCCAGAGGATTCTCAAAGATTCCGGCCCCGATCTCGGCCGTATCCTCCCAACTCTCGATTCCGTATTCGAAAGGATAGCTTCATACCCATCAGATACTTTCGCGCTTTTCGCAAAGAGTTTTTATCAACTAAACAAGGTAGGCGCCATATTTTCTGAAAGTGTTGACGCAGAGGTTGATTTTCGGCCAATCAACAAGCTACTGATCAGATACTATGATTTCACATATAACTACTGGCTCAATGAGACAGACCCCATAGAATGGTTTGAAAAGGAATCGGGCTCTAACATAACGGTAAATGGGCTTGGAAAAGTTTTTAAACCAATTACCCATGCTCAATTAAAAGAGTATCAGGGTCAACTCAAGGGAATAAGAAGCAGTTATCACATTGACTCGCCTGATGCCTTGAGAGCAATGCTTGTGCTGCCCGGATATGGGCAGATCGTCAAGGCCTACAATAAGATTCCCCCAGCGATTGAAAGGTCCCTTGCCCAGGACGGACAAGGTAGACTACTTAAACTGATTTTTCTTTTGCATATCATGAACATTGAGGGTCTGTCGTCTGTGCATGAGGACACGCTACGGGAGATCAACAGGACGATGGCCCAGTTGATCACCAATGAAGAATTGCCGGTCATTTACAAATATCTGGATAAGACCTTTAATATCTTGAAAACTAGCTCCACCAGGTTTGCAGCTACTGCCCTTAACTGCGTGAAGAATATGGGGGAGGCCGTCTACAAGACCGATGAAAGTGATCTGGTAGACTTTTTCATCGAATCAATTGTGTCTCTCGGATTTCAAGCGCCACGGATACAAGGGATTGGTGACGACTGGCAGGTGAGATCCAATCCCTACCATATTCAGAATATACGCACCTGGATGGAGTTAATTGAGCTCAAACCTAAGTGGTCGAAGAAGCTTCTCTCATCTCTGATTATATACCTGGCCCTAACAGGAGTTTTCATAAAAGACACGGACCTTTTCCCCAGGGATATCTCCAGGTTTCTAAACAGTGATTTTGGTCCGGTCTACAACCTGGCCAAACAATTAATGAGGCTTTTTCCAACCTATTTCAATGACATAGGAGCTGAAGGCAAATTAAGGGATATCTCGACGAGGATCGATGAGGTCTGTCTTCGAAAAGACCCCCTTATTCACTTCCTTAGAAAACAAAGCCACGTCGAGAGCAGCAACCAGATTATTAATCTTATGGAGGGGGTGTTTGAGTTTTGGAGAACTAAGAATAAAGACTTTGTACGTTCCTATATTCCTGCAAATATCTTTGCTCAGGTGAAGGAAGATGGCGCATACATAGATGGCGTGCACGACCTCATAAACAAGGTCTATGAGGTTGAAGATATCAAATCCGTAAAGGACCTTCTCCGTGTTGACGAGACAGGTATGCGAGAAAAACTATGGGAGGTTACAGGTGTTTCATCCGTGGACTATGAAAGATTGGCGATGGCCATTCGCTTTTACAAGCTGTTGTGCCAAAAGTACCAGGTGGTATTTACTGAGATGGAGACTTACCTGTCTCAGCTCCAGGCAACGGGCCTTCCTGATTTATCCGAATTACAGGACGCCCTCTCAGAGACATCAAAGCGCAAGAAGCTACTACGCCTCTTGATGTATTTAGAAAAATTAAAGCAAATCATCCTTGCGCCCAGGGGTTTTGAGGCGAGAGAAGATATATATCGAAAGAGACATTTTACAGTGGATATCCCCTCAATGTATGGAAGCTATCATGAGTTGAAGTTTGATGCATTGGGGCTGACTTTCAGAATTGAGGCACTGGTAAATGTACTATTCGAGGAATTGGTAAATGAATTGAACCTTGAATTTATTACCCGTGAAACGATCTCGCAAATATACGAATATCTGATGCTCTTTGATAGAGGGCTCAGACTAGACGGGATAGAGTCGCTTGAAGTGGCGAGACAACTCGATCTTCTAGCCCATTCGTTAAAGATAAGAGGATTTTCATCTACTCAGTTTGTTGATATTTTCAGGGGATTGGCCCTTGCGGTAAGCAACATAGTGCACGATTACTTCAACAATGTGCACCAGAATAATCTGATGAAGATCATTACCCAGGTGCCAAAAAAAGATCTACTTCCAAAGTACCGAAATGTAGAGGACGAGGACCCCGCGCGGTTCGTCCACATGGTATCGGAAATATTTCTAAGGGACCTCATAGCATCTTCGTTAGGCTTGCAGCAAATGGACGTTTTCATCGCGCGCATTTTGAACACTCTTTATCAGCAGGCCGACCGACTCCCCAAGGAAAAGGTTCAAAAGCTGTTGAGCTATGACCCAAAGAAGGCCATAACACCAATATATCCCGTAAATGCGAATGTAGGGGATCTAATACACCTGGGCAACAAAGGGCTTAACCTTGTCCGACTAATGAGCCTTGGATTGCCTGTTCCTCCTGGCTTTATAATCACAACTGAGGTTTTTAGGTGCCGAGAAGTAGTGGAAGACTACCCTCCGGCAAGAAAGAACCTTGAGGAGCAAGTTGCGAGAGAGGTGAAAAGACTTGAGAAACTAACTGGAAAACAATTTGGAAATCCGAGCAACCCCTTGTTGCTATCTGTTAGAAGTGGTTCTTCCATTTCTCAACCTGGGATGATGAGTACATTCCTTGACGTGGGCGTTAATCATGTCATTGTTGAAGGGCTTGTTGACCTAACACAGAACCAGTGGTTTGCGTGGGATACCTACAGGCGTTTTCTCCAGTCCTATGGAATGGCCTATGGGATCGAGAGAGACCTTTTTGATGCCGTTATTTCGGATTTCAAAGATCGGTTGGGCCTGCCCCTAAAAAGGCAGTTTTCAGGGGAGCAAATGAAGGAGGTGGCCCTTGCATATGAAGAATTGATTCGGGATTATGGAATAGAGATTGAGCTGGATCCCTTTAAACAATTGATGATTGCTGTGAGTAAGGTGTTTGATTCCTGGAATGCGCCCAAGGCAGTCACCTACAGGAGGATTATGGGAATTTCAGATGAGTGGGGTACTGCGGTAACAGTGCAGACGATGGTGTTTGGGAATTATTCAGCGGAATCCGGTTCTGGAGTGTTTTTTACCCATAACCCACGATGGGCTGGAGACATGATAATTCTTTGGGGTGATTTTACGCTGGGTAACCAGGGTGAGGATGTGGTTTCGGGGCTTGTTAAGACATTGCCCATCTCCGTAAAACAGGCTGAAGGAGAAAACCGCGAGCCAGACAGTAGCCTCGAAGTGAAGTTCCCTGAGATTTACCGGCATCTCAGGGAATGGTCAAAGGAACTTATCTACGAAAGGAGATGGAGCCCCCAGGAGATTGAGTTTACCTTTGAGGGCCCTAGTGCCGATGATCTTTATTTTCTGCAGACCCGTGATATGGTCATGAGGCAGAAAAAGAAGTTTTATTCTTTTGATCTGGCCCAAAAAGGCAAGGTTGAGTTTTTGGGGCATGGAATAGGGGTAAGTGGTGGCGCCATGACAGGAAGAGCTGTTTTCAGCCTAGAAGAGATCAGGCACTGGAGGCTCAAGGAGCCCAATACGTCACTTATTCTCATCAGGGGAGACACGGTACCTGACGATATCAAAGAGATTTATGAAGCAGACGGTTTGCTTACTGCACGCGGCGGGTCCACCAGTCACGCAGCTATTGTTGCACACCGGTTGGGCAAAACCTGTGTAGTGGGCTGTGCAAACCTCATTTGTATGGAAAAGGAACGGAGTTGTTCTCTTAACGGCACAATAGTGCGATCCGGGGATTGGATCAGTATTGATGGGACAGAAGGAAGCGTTTATCTTGGGATAATGAAAATCAAGGAAATAGTGAGGGCTTGAAAATGGAGACCTTCGATACGTTAAGATCCAGAGATGATATGGTATTGGGGATAAATGGTCTTGGAAGGATAGGAAAGTTGACCTTGTGGCATCACATCGCTAGGAAATACTTTCCACAAATTGTGGTTAACATTGGTCGTCAGGTTGGTACATCTCTATACGATGTGGCCCATTATATTGAAAGAGACTCGACTTACGGATCTCTCGGCGGGTATCTCAAGGGGTATAGGGGTGGGAAGGCCGTGGAAAAGGTAGACGAGAAGAAAGGAGAGCTAATCGTCGAAGGTATAAGGATAAAAATACTTGGGGAGTCAAGAAACCCCAGAGACATAGCATGGGCAGAGCATGGGGTCCATTTGGTAGTGGACACTACGGGGAAATTCCGCGACCCCACGGCACCGCCACACACACCTAAAGGCTCTTTGCGTGGGCATCTGGAGGCAGGGGCAGAAAAGGTTATTGTCTCAGCTCCCTTTAAAATAAAGGACAAGAGCCGAGAGATCCCTGAGGACTCTGTAACCACCGTAATGGGCGTAAATGAAAATGATTTCGATCCGAGGATCCATAAATTGATTTCCAATGCCTCCTGCACTACCACGTGCCTGGCACACATGATGAAGCCTTTAATAGATCATTTTGGGGCAGATCGGATTCTTACGGCCTCCATGGCAACAGTACATGCAGTGACGGGGTCCCAGGAGGTATTGGACAGGCTCCCAAAGGAAGGGGCCACAGATTTAAGGAAAAATAGGAGCGTGCTGAATAATATAATTCTGACCACCACAGGGGCTGCAGATACCCTTGGACTGGTGATTCCCCAGATGAAGGGAATTGGATTTATAGCTGAGTCGGTGCGAATTCCCAACAGCACAGGCTCGTTGGTTATACTGGTTGTTAACTTGCAGGAGGAACCTACAGGTGAACCTATTAGGCGCGATTACATAAATGATATTTACAAAGAAGCTGCAGCGAATGACCCCAGAGGTTACTTGCATTACACAGAGGAACAAAATGTCTCCAGTGACATTATCGGACTTCCAAGGGCTGCTGCCATTATAGAAGCCCATGAGACGCATACCAGAACCGCGGAAGTTGCTATAGATCTTGCAAAGGTATGTAGCATGGAGCCTGGTGCAAGGCCTATGGGGGTTGAAGGTATAGCACGAATAGCGATCACCCAGGCGGTCATTTACGGTTGGTATGATAATGAGTTGGGCAGCTATGTCAATATGTTGGGTGATAGAACGGTTTCAATCGCTGAATCTATGTGAATGACCAAAAGGACATAAGGCGGTAGGCGAAGGGAGCTGTTTGCATTCTTTCTCTTCCATGTGAAGGGCAAAAGAGGTATAGTAACGTCCATTGCCCAGATAACTTTTATCCAGAAAGGCCTATAAATTGAATAAGAATTGGACTAAGAAAATGACCAAGTTCGGGGCCAGGGTGAGTGCAATAGTGGCCGTGATATTTCTAATTGATATGTTGGTTTCGAGCCATGCCTTTGCGTGGGGTCCTGGTGTGCATATGGTAATTGCACTTCGCACCCTTGATACGGCTGGTAGCCTCTTTTCGGCTATAGGCACTATTATCTTGTCTAATCCACTCGAATATCTGTATGGCTCTCTAGCAGCTGATTTCTTTTTAATGAAGGGGCATATGAATAGCACTAGGCACGCACACCATTGGAAGGGGGGGTTCGCTTTATTGGATCAAGCTAGAGCAGACGAAGAAAAGGCTTATGCCTACGGGTTTTTGGCCCATCTCGCGGCAGATGTCATTGCACATAATGTTTTTATACCCAATTTAGTCAATATATTCCCAAACAAAAGGAGGGGTGCCCATTTATCCTGGGAGATCAGGGCTGATTATGCGGTGGGCCCTGTATACACGAGGATAGCAAGAGAGGTTCTCACTACTGATCAAAGGGCGTGTGATGATATCTTGCGGTCGGTAACCAGTAGGAAAAAAAACGGCCTTAAAACCAGAAAGAAGATCTATACCCAGAGTGTAAAGGTATCAGACTATCTTTATGAAGCAGTTCCGAACCTGTTCAGCGGTAGTGTATTTAGGTGGGAGGGCTTCAAGGAATACACGCTGCGCAACGTTTTGGTTTCCTCTCTTTTTGTCAGTGAATTTCTTCAAGACCCGTATCACTCGATATGCCTCAAATATGATCCAAATGGAACGAGAAGGCTCAAGCGGACTTGGTCTAAAGGCCTTCTTACCCGCATTTTACGTTCAAAGCGAGCCTATCTGCCAAGACCTGAGAGTGGACACATCTTTCGGATATGAATCAAATAAGGATATTATCAGAGAAAGTTGCGATACGAATCGCAGCAGGAGAGGTGATAGACAGGCCAAGCTCCGTAGTTAGAGAGTTGGTAGACAATAGCATCGATGCGGGAGCTGACCGCATTGTGGTAAGTATCGGCAGAGGCGGCAAGTCGTTGATTAGGGTCAGCGACAACGGAGTGGGCATGTCCAGAGATGATCTTCTCCTCTGTATTGAAAGGCATGCCACAAGCAAGATACATGATGCGGACGACCTGATGGCCATTAGTTCACTTGGTTTTAGGGGGGAGGCGCTGGCCAGCATAGCCGCGGTATCTCGGTTAACGATTACGACAAGGCAGAAGGAGGCGCTGGTAGGACATCGGTTAAAGGTTTCGGGCGGAAGAGTCCAGGATGTAGAAGAAATAGGCACTGCAAAAGGCACGACAGTGGAAGTAAGAGATCTTTTTTACAATATTCCGGCAAGGAAAAAATTTCTTAGAACAGTGAGGGCAGAAGCTGATAGTATCGTGGATGTATTTGCAAGACATTCCCTTGGATTTGAGAATATCCATTTTAGCCTTGAAAATGAGCAGAGAACAATAATGAATCTGCCATCTTCGAATGACCTAATTCCCCGTCTCACAGCAGTACTGGGTAGGGCGGTAGCGGATCAAATGGTGTCAGTATCCACAGTTTTTCCAGGATTTCACCTCAGGGCCTACCTTGGTCTGCCTGACTTTGCTCGAACGAGAGCGGACAAACTGTATGTGTACGTAAACAAGAGAAACGTAAGAGATAAACTGGTCAACAAGGCGGTTGTTGAGGGCTACGGCCGCCGGCTTATGAAAGGGCTTTATCCTCAAGCAGTTATCTTTATTGACGTAGATCCTAGCCTGGTGGACGTAAACGTGCACCCTGCAAAACAAGAAGTTCGTTTTCGTGACTCTGCCTCTCTTTTTAAGGAAATTGTCCGAGTTGTGGACGAAGGCCTGGGGGCTAAGATTTACTCCTACAGCCTCCAGGAAGCAGAAAGTAACCTTCAGGCTAGTGAGCCAGTGCAAATGACTTGGGGAGAGATCGAGGGACAGGCTCCAATTGGCGTTTCAGAAGATTACGGATCAGTAGATGAGCAGGGTGGGCAAGTGCCACTGCTCCAAGGGCATGTTCGGATTCTAGGGCAATTGAACTATACATATATTCTCTGCGAGGGTGCTGATGGGTTGGTTATTGTAGACCAACATGCTGCACATGAAAGGGTCCTTTATGAGAAGTTGATGAAGGGCATCCAGGAAAATGGATTGGAGATTCAGCGTCTTTTGTTGCCAAAGACTTTAGAGCTAAGTATCCGGGAGAAACGGGTCTTGGAGCAAAAAAATCAGATGCTGGCTGACTTTGGGATCGAAGTTGAGGACTTTGGCGGCCAGACAATATTGCTTTGCTCTGTCCCCTCTTTACTGGAAGGCGCTGATTGGGAAATCTTACTGGGCGAGGTGATATCTGCTCTCGAGCAGGGACAAGAAAAAGAGCATTTATTGGGGAAGGTCATAAGTCTAATGGCATGCCATGGTGCCATAAGAGCCGGATATCCCATGAAAATGGCCGAAATGCAGGCACTTCTGGACCAGTTAAATCAAACAGGATTGCCTACAAACTGCCCGCATGGAAGACCAATATTTAGAAAAATTACATTTTTCGAATTGGAGAAGATGTTTAAGCGGGTGGTGTGACAGATGAGGGAGCCCAGAGCAAAGGTAATAATAATCGGCGGACCCACTGCAACAGGAAAGAGCCATCTCGCCATCTCGTTGGCCAGGGCGTTGGGCGGGGAAATCATAAACGCAGATTCTATGCAGGTCTATAGAAAAATGGACATAGGCACTGCAAAGCCGACCGCAGAGCAACGTGCCTTGGCCACGCATCATATGCTGGATATTGTAGATCCTGATGAACCATTCAACGCTTCATTATACAGATCAATGGCATTGCCAATTATTGAAGAAATTTCGGCCAAGGGGATGGTCCCCATAGTGGTAGGGGGTACGGGGCTTTACATCAGGACCCTGAGGGGAGGACTTTTCTCTTGCCCGGCGGCGGACCCGGAGTTAAGGCACAGGTTGGTCAAGCAATATGAAGAACAGGGTGCTCAAGCCATGCATAGGAAATTGGAGGAGATTGACCCTGAGGCTGCTGCACGAATTCACCCGAATGACAAGATTCGAGTAACCAGAGCCATTGAGATTTACAAATTGACAAATAAAAAGCTGTCTGAACTGGCAAGGCGACATGGCTTCAAAGATAGGCCTTTTGATGATATCTTATTTTGCCTGTACCTTGATCGAGTTGCACTCTACGAGAGGATTAATCGGCGATGTGTAAAGATGATCGAACAGGGGCTTGTGGATGAGACGAGACATCTTCTTGAAAGTGGTTACTCCCCTAAGCTAAAACCTATGCAGGCAATTGGTTACCGGCATATGACAAAGTACATCACAGGGGACTGGTCGCTGGAAGAGGCCTTGGCCCAGATGCAAAGAGACACGAGAAGATATGCCAAGAGACAGATTACATGGTTTAAGGCAGAAGACGAGTTCTTGTGGGTCAGGCCCGACGAGCATGAGACCATGTTGAGAAGATCGAAGAAGTTTCTAAACATGTGAGAACCCCTCGCTGTGCCGCGGGTTCATGGACATGGAAGCAGGTAGGAGATGAATAACAAGTTCCGAAGCTGTATATTGGCGTTAATGTTGTTACTAGTATGGCTGAGTGGACCCCAGGAGGCTAGTTCAGCAAATTTCATCCAAAAGCTGGACAATGGACAGATTGATTGGACCAACAGGATCATTGAGGCCACTGGCTCTAGTTCCTATATCAAGATGAGTGGTAATGAGCCTCAGGCCAGATCAATAGCAAAATGCCAGGCCATTGAGGCGGCCAGAGATAATCTTCTTTCTATCCTCAAAAGCCTTCCACTTGATTCTGGTAAGAGTGTCGGTGATTTGTTGGTCAATGATCGTAGAAGATCAGAAGCTCTCCTGCCGTACCTCAAAAAGGCGGAAGCGGCTGATATATGGTTTGGCAGTGAAGGAAAGGTTAAGGTAACACTGTCGTTGAGGTTCGATGGAGAACTGGGTGAATTGCTTATTCCTGACTATATAAAAACTATCGAACCCATAACGCAAGTCGTTTCCCCTAACGGAAAAGTCACTGAAGCATATAGTGGTATCTTGATCGACTGCAGGGCGATAGGATTCAAACCCTGTATGATCCCAAGGATCGTCAACGAGAGGAAAGAGGAGATTTTTGGACCTGCCTATGTGAGCAGGGAATGTGTGGTTAGGGATGGTATGGTTAAATATGTGGCTGGGACAGATTCAAGAGTTAAAGAGTTGTGGCTCGGGTCAAGGCCACTGGTACTGAAGGCGTTCAAAGTCCTTGAAGGCATGCCGACTATTGTAGTACTGACTAACGCTGACGCTGAGCTCATTAGAAGTGAGCCAAGCAACCTGGAGCTGTTTCACCATTGCAAGGTTGTTTTCCTCTTGAAGTAGGGGGAAATCTTATTGAGTAGTTCGGGGTTTTCAAGATGGGATATATAAGAAAAGCGGGGTCAAAGAGGGCCGGGATTTGCCTGATGTTATGTATTGGTGTGTTGTGTCTCAGCGCATGCGTACCTGCAACCAGAGAATTTGTACTTGATTCTCCTGAGCATCGCTTGACAAACGGTGTAAGGCTGCTTGAACTCGGGCGTATCGAGGACGCAAGATATGAGTTCCGTATGGCCTTCAAACTCGATCCCACTTGCTGCACAGCAATAAGGGGGATTGCCATTTCATTGGGCCTCCAAGAGAGATTTGAAGAGGCGTTTAGGACTATGGCTCACGCCAAATCGTGTTCTAAAGATGACAGAGATAGAAGCATGGCCGCAGTGGGATTCATGCGTTTGTGCATATTACGAAAGGCAACTGGATGGATTGAGAGAACAGAGAACTTTTTCACTGAGGCACTTGAGTATTTTCCAAGTAATTTTGAGGCATACTATTACATGGGGCTGGCATACGGACAGGCTGGTATGTTTCCAAAGGCTTTATGGGCCTTTAGAGAGGCGGTAAAAATAGGGGGCTCCTCATGTAGTAAGGCGAAAGAAGAACTGGATTCAGTGAAAAAAGTGATTGAGGCAAGCCCTGAAAGTGATTTTGCGCGGTCTGTTGCCTTTAAGGATGCCTTGACTAGAGCAGATGTAGCAGTGCTCTTTATTGAAGAGCTTCATCTAGACAAGGTTTACAAGGAAAGAGGCATTGGTATCCTTGGTGAGATGAACTACCCCGCCGCAAGCAGCGGGGTATCAATCGGAAACCATCTTAACCGCCCCAAGGGCGGATTAAATGCAGACTTTTTTCCACCACAGGATGTGGTAAAACACCCATACAGGGATGAAATCAGTAAGGTTTTGCGCCTGGGTATACAAGGGCTTACCTTGTTGCCAGATGGCGGGTTTGGCCCTGATCTGCAGGTTACGAGGTCCGAATTTGCCACTATTGTTGCTGATATCCTTAGGAAGACCGCGATAGGCCCCTTGGCAGGAAGATCGAAAAATTCAGAAAGAGCGGTATTTAGTGACATCAGTGATAGAGCCCCTTACCTCTCTGATGTGCTGCTGTGCACAACCCATTTGCATCTAATGGCAACTGAACAAGGGCTGTTCCATCCCATGGAGTTGTTATCAGGGCCTGATGCCCTTTTAACAATAAGCAAGTTAAAGGACTTGCTAAGGTGATCGTTTCATTGAGGAGCTATAATTATATTCCAATGGTCGATTTCCAGAAGAATTTGGATTCTTACTATCCTGCTATCCTGGGTAAGAAAGATAAAAGGAGAGAAGGTGCCACCACATAGACATACATATGCAATAAGGGATTACACATGCCTTTGGAACATCGGCGTGGAGAAACTACTTAGCTTTTCGCTCATATTGATATTATTACTGGGGGGCGGATGGTCACGTGGATACTGTCAAGGTAGCCAGTGGCAAGGGAAAGGGAGCGAGACCCTTGCCCTGGGAAATGCCAAAGTTGTTGAAGATAATGTGGCTGCAGCTAGACAAAATGCCATTTCTTCGGCCATCTCTAAAGGGCTAGAATTCTACCTAATGGCTTTCTTGGGAGAAAAGGCAATATCGGAACATCTAGATACTCTCATTGAGGCAGTTATCCCAAACGCAAAAGAACTTGTGGAGAATTATCAGGTCCTCAAAGAAGTGCAGATAGGGGATAAATACAGTGTACTCTTGAAAATGAAGATTAATACCAAGCTTATGCTCGAGAGGCTCCGTGAACAGGGCCTGTTAAGTGCAGAGGCAAAACCAATAAGAATACTGTTTCTGGTGGGAAGTGCTCTCAAGGACTCTGTTGAATACTGGTGGGCTGATCCAAACGATATGCCCCCTTTGTCTCCAACTGAGCTTGTGCTGCTCAGGGCCTTTCAAGATAAGGGGTACGATTTGATCAACCGCACTACGTCCTTGCCTGGTCAAGATGTAAGTATGGACATGAGACAACCTAATTTGAGCCCGGATCTTATAAAAAGATGGGGTGAGGTCTTTGGCGCAGATGTTGTTATATATGGGAAAAGCAGTATTGATGCCTCTGGGGAGATTTCTCTTTTACTTGTAGTAGTAAGCGTGAAAGACGGAGAAGAGCACTGTCGTTTAACGAGAGTGGGCTCTTCAGCTACAGGTGCAGACATGGAGAAAATCGTGGCAGGGCTTGAAGATATTGTGAGAGGCATAATGCCAAGTCTTGAGGCATGCATAGTAGAGGCAGGCGGTGCGAGAAAGGTAATTCTTAGGAAATTTGAGGTCACTCTGAAAGGATTGCATAGCTACGCCCAGTATAAAAAGCTTCGAGACTTCATGAGCAAGGAGATTCCAGGAGTCAAAAAGTTCAGACAAAGTAGAATTGGTAGCCATTACGTGTCCTTTGAGGTAGAATTTGAGGGAAATGAGGATAAGTTTGCCAACTTGATTATGTACCATGATGCACTCCCGGTCCCAATACAGGGTGTAGAGAAAAGGGAAGGAGAGGTGACGTTTCTCGTTGGAGACAAAGGCGAACAATAGGGACTAGAGGATGGAATGCTGGAATAATAGAATAGATGAGATAGTGAAATGACCATACCGAATCTTATAACTAGCTTGAGGATAATTCTGGCACCTATCTTTATCATATACCTCCTGAATGAAAGGTTTCTGCCTGCATTGGTAGTATTTGTGGTGGCAGGATTAAGTGATGGCGCAGATGGCCTTGTCGCCAGAATATTCAATCAGAAAAGCACGCTTGGCTCGTACCTTGATCCCCTGGCTGACAAAATATTACTAGTAGCAGCCTTTGTTGTATTGTCTTTCAGGGGCTTTATGCCCTCCTGGCTAACTGTAATCGTTATCAGCCGTGACGTGCTCATTTTGCTGGGGGTATCTGTTCTGTTTATCAACGGCCTGAGCATCAAAATCCAGCCGTCTCTAATAAGCAAAACCACTACGTGTCTTCAACTCATTACTGTTTTTGTTGTACTTTCTGCTGGATACTTTCATTTTTCTCCAGGTTTCCATCGGTTGGTTTTTTGGTTAACAGGTCTTTTTACTATTAGTTCAGGCCTACATTATATGTACTTCTGGTTTAAGGTGATTGGCAATGGGCCCAAGCCCAACAGCAAAGATGGGCAGGGATCATAAATCTTGACAACGGGCCTGAGTACTGATAATCATAATATTTAGATAGGCGCGTAGCTCAGGGGGAGAGCACTACCTTGACGCGGTAGTGGTCATGGGTTCAAATCCCATCGCGCCTACCAGTGAGAATCAATTGGGCTGCCACTATGGCGGCCTATTTTTTCGTCCCTTTTTTGACCGGTACGTTGGAGGGTTTGCCCATTTTTTTCTTGCATTTCTTCAAGTTGTCAACTATAAGAAACTAGTTTTACGTGTGTGCAGAGGGGTTTTGGCAAATACTATTAAGCTTAATACGGTAATCCAAGGAGAAGACCTGTTTAACAAATTGGATTTGTTTATCTTTATTCCAGCAAAAACTTTGTTTTGAGAGGCATCTGACGTAAAGAGTAGGTTCACTCAGATGCCTTATTTTCTTTACGCATGGCCGCAATGAAGGAGTACCAGATAAAACTGAAAGACAGAGAGCCCGAGGTCATTGAGGCCGAATCTCTTACTGCGTTTGATGCTCTTAAGCAGCTCAAAGTTAAAAGAATTGAAGACGTGGTAGCGGTCCGGTTGAACGGGGAAGTCCGTGACATAGGCGTTCCTTTGGATGGGGCTGCCGAGCTGGAACCCATTTACGTTGACTCTCCTGAGGGGCTTGAAATACTGCGGCATAGCACTTCTCACGTCATGGCAATGGCGGTCAAAGAACTGTTTCCCGGGGTTAAGGTGACGATAGGTCCTGCTATTGAAGATGGGTTTTATTATGACTTTGACTATGAGCGTCCCTTCAGGGAAGAAGATCTCCCAAAGATCGAAGAGAAAATGGCCGAGATCATCAAGGCTGACTATCCCTTCCAGCGCAAAGAGGTAAGCAAGGAAGAGGCTGTTCGTTTTTTTGAACAACAGGGGGAAAAGTATAAGCTCGAACTACTGCAGGACATCGACGACGATGGGGTTTCTCTTTATACCCAAGGTAGCTTTACTGATTTATGTAGAGGTCCCCATATTCCATCCACTGGAAAGATAAAGGCCTATAAGCTGACAAAGGTTGCGGGCGCATATTGGCGGGGCGATGAAAGACGTGAGATGCTGAGCCGGATATACGGTGTTGCTTTTCCCAATAGGAAGGAGCTTAAGGCCTACTTGCAGAGACTGGAAGAAGCGCGCAAAAGGAATCATGTCAGGCTGGGGCCTCAACTGGAATTGTTTAATACGTACGAAGAGATCGGCGCGGGGATGGTAGTGTGGCACCCTAAGGGAGCAATGCTCCGATACATTCTGGAAGACTTCGAGGTAAAGGAGCATCTAAAACGAGGCTATGAAATAGTACGAGGCCCTCAGTTACTCAAGACAGAGCTGTGGAAAAAATCCGGGCATTTCGAGAACTATAGAGAAAATATGTACTTTACACTTATTGATGAGCAGTCCTATGGCATAAAACCTATGAACTGCCTCGCTCATATGATGATTTACCGCTCAAAGATTCGGAGTTACAGGGACTTGCCAAAGCGGTATTTCGAATTGGGCATCGTGCACCGTCATGAACGCTCGGGTGTATTGCATGGGCTTCTGAGGGTTAGAGAGTTTACCCAGGATGACGCGCACATTATATGCACCCCTGAGCAACTGAACTCAGAGATAAAAGGGGTTCTGGACTTTGTGAAAGATATGATGGCGATATTCAATTTCGACTATGACTTGGAGATAAGCACAAGGCCAGAGAAATCCATCGGCTCAGATGAAGATTGGGAAAATGCGACACAGGCCCTTATAAAGGCCATGGAGGATAATAACCTTCCTTATGACATTAATGAGGGCGACGGCGCCTTTTACGGGCCTAAGATAGATGTAAAATTGAGAGATGCTTTAGGGAGAAAATGGCAATGTGCTACAATTCAATGCGATTTTACACTCCCTGAACGATTTGATCTTTATTACATTGGAAAAGATGGGGAAAAACACCGCCCAGCCATGATACACCGCGTGATTTTGGGCGCAATAGAAAGGTTTATCGGAATTTTGATAGAACATTATGCGGGAGCATTTCCCGTATGGCTTGCTCCTGTGCAAGCGATACTTCTTACTGTAACAGACCGGCATATTCCTTATGCCGAAAAGGTGATGGATAAACTTGAGGGAGAGGGTGTTCGAATAGAGGCGGATTTTAGAAACGAAAAGCTGGGGCTAAAGGTAAGGGAAGCTCAACTCAGGAAGATTCCGTACATGCTTATCATCGGCGATAAAGAGGTTGATCAGGAAAGGATCACCCCCAGACTTAGGACTGGTGAGAACTTGCCCATGATGAGTGTAGGGGATTTTGTTGAACGAGTTAAAGAAGATTGTAGCAAAAGGAGGTAAGCCATAGCAAAGCAGCAAACTGACGTAAGGGTTAATGAACAAATAAGGGCCCGAAATGTTAGATTGATTTCCGTGGAAGGTCAGCAACTTGGAATATTGCCCGTGCAAGAGGCTCTGCGGGTTGCAAGGGACGAAGGGTTGGATTTGGTGGAGGTTTCCCCTAAGTCAGACCCTCCAGTCTGCCGGATAATGGACTATGGAAAATTTAAGTATCAGGCCAGCAAGAAGCTTCAGGAAGCACGGAAAAAGAGCAAGGCCTTTCAGGTAAAGGAGGTGAAGCTCCGGCCCCATACTGATGAGCATGATTTGAATTTTAAGATACGAAACATCGTCAAATTTCTCGAAAAAAGGCATAGGGTCAAGGTCGTGGTGTTTTTTCGGGGAAGAGAAATGGCTTACATGGATATGGGGTATCAGCTTCTCAAAAGGGTGGCCGAGCAGGTGGAAGAGAAGGGGACCATAGAGCAGGCCCCAAGGCAGGAGGGAAGAAACACAGTTAGTATGGTGCTAATTCCCAAGTAAGGCAGGATATCTTCCAGTAAAAAGGATTGATGCCCTGTTGGATTTTTTTCAAAGCTAACAAGGACCAACTGTGGGACTGCTCTTATTGTCCCGGGCAATGGGAGAAAAACGCCTGCCTGAGTGCCTACAGCAGGCGAGCCTTTAGCCGAAGGACTTAAGTATGCCCCAAAGGGGCTGAAAACCGCAGAGTGTAGAACAAGGAATATCGAATGTAGATCGGGACAAAGCCATGTCAGCCTGGCAAGTTATCGGCTTCACCCGATAGTAGTCGAGTCTTTGCCGAGACTGGGGTCCAAGGCTACCGAGATAATGAGAAATTTCGTTGGAGGACAAGATGCCGAAACTCAAGACAAAGCGTGCCGCTGCAAAGCGATTCAAGATCACAGGCACAGGAAAAGTAAGGAGAAGGAAGGCATATGCCAGCCACATCCTTACCAAGAAAAATTCGAAACGCAAGCGGAACTTGCGGAAAGCTACAATATTGGATAGCACCAATGAGAGACAGGTGGCCAGATTATTGCCGTACCTGTAATGGTGTGTACCATGTAGGTCAGTAACATATTTTAGCGAAAAAATTTCCCTCCATAAGGGCTTATAACGGTATATCTAAAGTGAGGTTCAGCTATGCCAAGGGTTAAGAGAGGATTTAAGGCCAGAAGACGGCGGAAGAAGGTGCTGAAGGCAGCAAAAGGTTACAGGGGCGCTCACAGCAAGCAATTTAAATCAGCCAGTATTGCTGTGAAAAGGGCGGGCATGTACGCGTACCGAGATAGAAAAAATCGCAAGAGAGAATTCAGGCGCCTTTGGATAGTACGGATTAATGCCGCTGCCAGAGAGCAAGGTATGAGTTATAGCAAGTTGATGGGTGGCCTGAGGAAAGCAGGTGTTTTGCTTGATCGTAAGGTACTTGCTGATATGGCCGTAAGAGATCCCGCAGCATTTTCACAAGTCGCCGCAATGGCTCAGCAAGCCTAATTTGCGACCTGCTGTCCATGTTACACTACTCCCTCGAGCTATGGCGTATTTCACAATAGGGTGGAATACGCAGAACTGCGTCAAACGCATCCAGTCATACCAGGGAATGGGAAATGAGAGATCAAATTAAGGAATTAGAAGCTCGGGCCTTGAAGGATCTGGAGGCAGTAAATGATGGTGTTGCGCTTGAAAAATTCAGGGTCACCTATTTGGGTAAGAAGGGCCTGGTAACAGCACTGATGCGCAATTTGGGTAAGTTGCCTCCTGAAGAAAGGCCAGAGGTGGGCCGAGAGGCAAATCTGCTCAAGAAAAAATTGACGGAAAAGTTCGAGGCCCTGAAAAATAGGATCGAGGAACAGGGACAAAGGGCCTTCAGAGGGATAGATGTAACCTTACCCGGGCGAAAGCCAGAACTGGGGCACCTGCATCCCATAACTCAAACTATAAATGACGTATGTGACATTTTTCAACGGATGGGATTTAGGGTAGTTAAGGGCCCTAATGTCGAGCTTGATTATTATAATTTCGAGGCATTGAACATTCCAAAAGATCATCCTGCTAGAGACATGCAGGATACTTTCTACATTTCTGACACCCTTCTTCTCCGTACGCACACCTCTCCGATCCAAATAAGGGTAATGGAGGCCCAAAAGCCTCCGGTCAGCATCATAGCGCCTGGAAAAGTGTACAGGAGAGACTCTGATGTGTCTCACACACCGATGTTCCATCAGGTGGAAGGCTTGCTGGTGGACAAAGGGGTGAGCTTTGCCGATTTGAAAGGCACTCTCATTAGTTTTGTGCACCAGATGTTTGGCAAGGAGACGGGCGTAAGATTCAGGCCCAGCTTTTTCCCATTCACCGAACCTAGTGCAGAGGTGGATATCCAGTGCGTACTGTGTGGGGGAGCGGGCTGCAGAACATGTGGCCAGACAGGGTGGCTTGAGATTTTGGGCTCGGGAATGGTAGATCCCGCTGTGTACGGATTTGTTGACTATGATCCCGAAGTATATACGGGTTTTGCCTTTGGAATGGGGATTGAGCGCATCGCAATGCTCAGGTATGGTATTGACGATATCCAGATGTTTTTCAAGAATGAGATGAGGTTCTTGAGGCAGTTTTAGGGTCCAGATGATTTCCTCCAATTGTGGACAGTTTTGTAATGCTTTGAATAACAAATGTGCACCCGGAATGCTGTAATGTTGGAAGAATGGAATGTTTGGTTTCCATTCTTGGACTATGTGGAGCTGAAACTAGGTTATGAAAACTAATCTTCATTGGCTGAAGGAATTTGTGGACATTCAAATGGATGTTCATGAGCTCGCCCATATGCTTACCATGACAGGCCTTGAGGTTGAGACCATTGATCCATTGGACCTGCGTTTTGATAAAATCGTGGTCGGCTTGATTAAGGAAGTTCGTCAGCACCCTGAGGCAGACAGACTTTTTGTGTGTGATGTTGATGCTGGGAAGAAATCTATTCAAGTTGTGTGTGGAGCACCCAATACTGAAGCGGGGATGAAGGCACCGTTGGCCTTACCTGGGGCGGTGCTGGCGGACGGCAGAAAAGTCAGAGAAGGCAAGATAAGAGGGGTAATATCGGCTGGTGTCCTGTTAGCAGAAGATGAGTTGGGTCTTACTGATGATCATAGCGGCATAATGATCCTTGACCACGACTGGCCGACCGGTACTGAGCTTTCCGAACTTATGCCCCGAGACGACTGGATAATGGAGATAGGCATAACTCCCAACAGGCCAGACTGTGCATCTGTTATAGGTATTGCCCGAGAGATAGCCGCGGTAACCGGTGGTGAGATCCGAATGCCGAGCAGTAAGCCAAGGGAGGAAGGGCCTGATGTCGAGAGTCTTGCCAGTATATCCCTTTTGGATCCCAAGGGCTGCCCAAGGTACGTAGCCCGTGTAATCCAAGGGGCTAGGCTTGGGCCATCCCCGTTCTGGATGAGATATAGGTTACATTTGGGCGGTATTCGCAGTATCAACAATGTTGTGGATGTCACTAATTATGTACTTCTCGAACTTGGCCAGCCCTTGCATGCCTTTGATTATGACAGACTCAGGGGACACAAGATAGAGGTCAGGAGGGCTGAGGCTGGCGAGAGATTTACAACCCTTGATGGACAGACCAGGGAGCTCAGTGAAGAGGTCTTACTCATATGCGACGCAGAGCGCCCCGTGGCGATAGCAGGGATTATGGGAGGACTGAATTCCGAGATCTTTGAGGGCACTCAGCATGTATTGCTAGAAAGTGCGTTCTTTGACCCCAGAACCATTCGCCGAGGCGCAAAACATCTTGGGCTGAGTACAGAGGCTTCGTACAGGTTTGAAAGAGGCGCGGATATAGGCGGTGTTGTACGAGCAGCAGACAGGGCGGCTTATCTGATTCAGGAGATTGCAGGAGGGAAGGTCGCAAAGGGCATATTGGACGAGTACCCTGAGAGGAGAGAGCAGCCTGTAATTGAGCTGAGGATCAGCGAGACTAACAAAGTACTTGGCACCGGTTTTAACGCATCAGATGTGGCGAGGTGTCTCAGGTCCCTAGAAATGGAGGTTGAGTCAAAAGGGGAAGATACCCTCCAGGTTGTAGCTCCAACCTACAGGGTCGATATTCTCAGGGAAATAGATTTGATAGAAGAAGTTGCGCGGATGGGTGGATATCAAAACATTCCTGTTAGAACTCCATCCGTAAGGGCATCAGAAGAGGAGCGGTATTGGGAGCTAGATCTGTCTGATCGCGTGAGATGGGTTATGGCATCTATGGGCTACACCGAGGTTATTACTTATGGCTTTATTTCACCAAGAGTTGTGGAAGCCCTGGGCGCTGCCCCTGGTGAGCCCCTTATGAACTTTGTACGGTTGCTGAATCCTTTGACACTCGAGCAGTCAGTGATGAGGACCTCATTGCTTCCTGGACTTTTGGTAGCTGCAAAACAGAACCTGTCTTACGGAGAAAAGAGCCTTAAATTGTTCGAGTGGGGGAGAGTATTTTTTAGTAAAGGAACAAAGGATTTGCCTGAGGAAAAATACCAGGTTGCAGCATTGCTGAGCGGCCCAGTGAGCCTCAAAAAATGGTATACAGAGGAGAGGAAAGCCGATTTTTATGACATAAAGGGAGCAGTGGAAGCGCTGCTGGAAAACCTTGGCGTGGAAGGATTTAGATTCAAGGGAGGAGCTGAGTTTCCAGCATACAATCCAGAGGCCTCGGCGGATATTGAGGTAGGCGACGCTGTTTTGGGCCATGTGGGTGTGCTACACAATGATGTAAAGGAGAGGCTTGACCTCGGAAAATCTGATTTTTTTGCCTTTGAATTGCATGTAGATGCCGTACGATCAGTGATGACAACCGATAAAAAATTTACTCCTTTTGCACGGTTCCCTGCTGTACATAGAGACATATCCATTGTGGTTGCTAAGGATATTGAGAGCCTGGCAATAGAAAGACTCATAAAAGAAGAAGGTGGAAGACTAATTGAATCAATAGAGATCTTTGACGTGTATGAAGGAAAAGGCATATCTCCCAATGAAAAGGCCTTGGGCTTCCGAATTTGCTATCGGTCAACAGAGCGGACTCTGGACGGAGAAGAAGTAAACATCCTTCATGAGCGAATTATTGATAGGATCCGGGAGCAGACTGGAGGGCGGCTCAGATAAAGGTGATGGAGGTCACCGTGGTCCAAATCCCTGATAACAAAAGGTACTTCAGAATAGGAGAGGCCAGCAGGATTATTGGGGTTGAGCCATATGTCCTTAGATACTGGGAAAAGGAATTCCCGCAGATAAGACCAAAGAGGGCTGATTCTAATCAAAGAACTTACGAACGCAAGGATCTGGAACTTATCCTTGAAATAAAGAGGCTGCTTTACGAAGAACGAATGACCATCGAGGGGGCAAAAAGGCGCCTAAAACAGGTGAAAAAAGCACCAATGCGCATGGATAAATCTTTTCTAAAGTCCATCAAGCAAGATCTCAAGGAAGCTATACAAATACTGTCCAGTCCTACTTCATGATTTCTCAAAGATCATCGCAGGAACATTGCTAATCAGTTCACTTCTGTCCCCTGTTATTTTTATTACTGATGCCATGTAGAGGATAAGTCCGGGCCTGGCCAGGATAGCGGGTTTTACGGTCAGGATCATACCTGGCATTAGCACGGTCTTATCCATTCCATTTATCCAAGGGGCCTCAAAAAGCTCCAGGCCAATCCCATGGCCGAGAGGGCCAGCAAGGGAAGGGCGGTCCATGAAATCTAGGCCCACCATCGAGTCACCGTAGCCCAAGGAATTGGCCATTTTTTTAACATCTCCATAGAGCGACGCAGCGGATCTACCGGGTCTTGCCTGATCAATTATGTAATTATGCATTTCAAGAAGGGCTTGAGAGACTTGGACTACATCCGAAGGCGGTTTTCCAATAGCAAATAGCCTTGTTTCATCAAGGTGATAACCATTGAACATCCACCTGATATCCACCTGTAAAATGCAGTCAGTACCAATTTGAGGTGGCGTTAACCTGGTAAGTGGCCATACCCTAACGTTGAATGGGAGCGCCTTCTCGTAGTGGTGCCTGAGCCTGAGCTTAGCGGCATGACCAAGTTTGCGCGCATGTTTTTGAATAGTCGAAGCGAGTTGAATAGGGGTCATCTCGCGAGTAAGAAGACCAAGGGCAAATTCAAAGCATTGCGCGGAGCTAGAGGCGGCCATCTTTAACTGATCAATTTCCCACTGGCTTTTTATGCGTCTTTGTTCGATAATTAATGCTGACAGATCCTCGATATGGCAATCGCGGAACATGGACTGGTAAAAACTGGCCTCGCGATATGGCAAGACGTCCAGCTCCAAACCTAGAGTGTGAGGCAAATTGCCGTATGTAGCTTTTATTGTATCAGGAATCTGTTTTACTGAATCGAGGCGAAGTATAATTTCAATACCTGATTCCTGCCTTGCCCTGGGATAGTATTTTTTTACCATAAGGATAGGGTTACCCTCTGCAGGTATGAAAAGGTATGCGTTTTGTGCAGTGCCGGTGAAGTAAAGAAGATCTACCCTTTGGGCTATAAGTGCTGCTTCTAGGTTAGCAATCTGCATTCTTGTCTGAAGCGCCCGGATACGCTTGGATATCTCCTCTTTAGGTATTAGAGGTTTCCAGTTCAAGTCGATACCTTCCCTAACCCTTTCATCCCCAAGCCATGCCCTGCAAATCTACCTTTGGCTGGAGGTATTATCAAGTTGAAAATGCCACTTAAATGTGTGAAAATGCGTTTAATGGAGGGCATATGGTTAGGGAAGAAGGGACAGTTCAGAAGGTCTTTCCTGGTAAGGCGATAATAAAGGTCCAGAGACATGCGGCGTGCGAACACTGTGACTCACGGGGTGCATGCGACATTTTTGAGGGAAAAGAAGTAGAAGTTGAGGTGATAAACGAGCTGAAGGCAAAAGAGGGCGATCGAGTTGAAGTGAGCGTTCCAGGGAGGTCCTTATTGAAACTCTCTCTTTTCGTTTATTTCATTCCTGTGGTTGTGCTTGTTTTAGGTGCCTGTGTAGGCAATGTTATGGCGCCAGCTATAGGCATGGCTCCTCCCATTGCTTCCATCGTGATAGGCGGAATAGCAATGGGGCTAACTTTCTGGGTACTCAAGAAAATGGACAAATTTGCTATGTCTAGCGAAGCCTATACCCCGCGGGTCACAAGAATCCTTTCTAATTCTGCCCGCCTGCCTCAGGCCTCCGATAACAAATGAGGCCACAACGTAGGCACCTTTTTGCTTCTTCTAGGGCCTGCTCCTCAGAGTAACCTAGGGTAATTTCAGCGTCAGGGTTCAATATCCTGTCCTCAAGGGGGAGTTCGGGCATCTTGTGCCTTGGAATACTGGGTATTGGCTCGATCTGATTTAAATTGAGAACCGTAGTATACTTACGTATCATGTTGGGAGGGGCCTGGACCTGCTCACCACTCAAAAATTTATGGGTGGAGTTGGCAGCTCGCCTTCCAGCCCCTATTGCTTCTACCACTGCCCTGTAATCACTGTGGGTTTCACCAGGGCGGAAAATACCAACTTCCTCCTTGGCTGAGGGTCCGGCGTAGGGGACTACGGTCTCCCAAAGGACCGACTCATCCGTAGGGGCCCCGGGTTCATCTGTTTGGGCGGTTCGGGGAACGTAGATGAGTTCTGGAAATCTGCCTACCCCTAAGAGCAGTGAGTCAACCAACACCTCTTCCTTACTGGAAATATTTCCTTTCTCATCCAGCCGGGCTATTTCCACATGGGTTAGTTTTTCATCCTGCCCGGACATCTTGTAAAGTGCAGCCCTGAACATAAACTGCACTCCTTTAGCCTTTGCCTCCTGGAGTTCAGATTGTGAAATACCAACCTTTTGGTGTGAGGCCCGGTAGACAATGTAAACGGCCTTGGCACCTGACTGGAGCAGCTTGGTTGCAGCTTGAACAGCGGCCTTTCCACCCCCCAGTATCATTACATAGTCTCCTACCAAAGCCGATGACCCACCATTTTGTTCTAACATGAAATCTATTAGCAGACCGACGCCAGGAAGTGGTTGAGTTGTCATGTCCTCAGAGCGTTGTGCCACATGGGTATCCCAGCCGCCAGTTGCAATAACCACGGCGGAGTAACCCTCTTTCAACAGGGAGGGCACGGTTATATCGCGGCCCAATTTTTGTTCAAGTTTGGCATCAACGCCGGCCTCAAGGATCCCCTCTATTTCCCAATCCAGTACCTTTCCTGGCAACCTGTTTTCCGGCAGCCCCACCCTCAAAAGGCCCCCCAGCACAGGGGATGCCTCATAAAGGGCCACATCATTACCGAGCCTATTGAGGTAATAAGCCGCGGTGAGGCCCTCTGCGCCTCCCCCGATAACAGCCACCTTCAGCTCCGTAGACGGAGCACGGGGTATTTGAATCCTTTGACCGGAGTTCATTTCGTAGTCTGCGACAAACCTTTTGAGGTTGTTAATGGCTACCGGCTCGTCTACCAGGTTTCTTCTGCATACTGACTCGCACGGTTGCACGCATATCCTGCCACACACAAGGGGGAAGGGATTCGTTTCTTTTATGATCCGGACAGCCTCTAAATATCTACCCTCGCGGATAGCCTGAATATAAAGGGGGATATCAATCCCGGCCGGACAGGCGCGCTGGCAGGGAGCAGTACACTGGTCGGTGGTGTATTCCCGCTGGATTCTCCTTGAATTGGATGTAAGGGTAATTATATGCCTCGGGCATACCCTCTCGCAGGTACCGCATCCGGTACACAGCTCCGGGTCAACCACAGGAAGGTTATCAGGGCCCATGGAAAGGGCGCCAAAAGGACATGCCCGAACGCAGGTACCCAGGCCCAGACAACCTATTGGGCATACCTTGGAGCCTCCATTGAGCAACATTGCTGCCCTGCAGTCTTCAATTCCATTGTAAATGAACTTGAGGTCCGCCTTTTCAACACCGTAGTAGCACCCGGGCCTTGCAATGTCCGGCTCTGTCTCCTTAACCTCAACCCCCAGGATAGCGGCTATCTTCTTATGGACATCTGGACCAGAGGCCACACACACATTGGGTGGGGCCTTACCAGCCGCAATGGCTGCTGCAGATCCGCTGCACCCTGGATACCCGCAGCCTCCACAGTTTGCCCCAGGCAGTGCCTCCTCTATTTCCTCCACCTTGGGGTCAACGTATACATAAAATATCTTTGATGCAATAGCCAGGCCAAGGCCTGCTATTAATCCGATTCCGCCTACAGCCAAGACTGCTTCCAGCATGGATCTTACACCTCTATTCCATATATCTGTAGATCAACATTTAAAATCACCAGTTTCGCTACTTTACCATCCCCGCAAAGCCCAAAAAGGCCAATGCCAGTAAAGCCACCGTAATAAGTCCCAATGGCGTACCTCGAAGGTGTACAGGTATTGGAGAAGTGGCGGATCGCTCTCGTATGCCGGTCAGTATAACCAGGGCCATTCCATAGCCCACTGAAGATGCAAAAGCAAATACCAGAGTCTTAATGAAGCTCATGTGGCTTTCCACGGATAGGACAGCCACCCCCAGAACCGCGCAGTTGGTAGTGATCAGGGGTAGGAAAATGCCTAATGCACGATATAGGCCAGGTATGGACTTCTGCAAGAACATCTCCACCAACTGAACCAGCGAGGCGATGACCAATATAAAGGCGATGGTTTGGAGGTACTCCAAATCAAAAGGCTTTAGAATATATTCCTGAACGATCCAGGTGGTGGCACTGGACAATGTGATGACAAACACGACCGCCATGGCCATGCCTATAGCCGTGTCCATCCTGTTGGATGTCCCAAGGAACGGGCAATTACCCAGATATCTTGCTAGAATAATATTATTTACAAATATCGCGCTTACAATCAAAAGGAGATACTCAGACATTGCTAATGACTCCTCTGTCTGGAGCTAATCCAATTCATAATTGACAAGATGAGACCCAGGCAAATAAAGGCCCCTGGGGGCTTAAGCATAATGCCGAAGGGTTGGAAGGATTCCCACATTATGTGGATCCCGAAAACCGTCCCATTACCCAATATCTCCCTTATTGCTCCCAACAGGGTAAGGGACATGGTAAAGCCCAGTCCCATGCCAAGGCCATCGGCAATGGAGGGTAGCACAGAATTCTTGGAGGCAAAGGCCTCTGCCCTCCCCAGAATAATACAGTTAACCACGATAAGTGGTATAAATATCCCGAGGATCTTATACAGGGGATAGAAATATGCCTGCATCATGAGTTCTACTATTACCACGAATGAGGCAATGACAACTATAAAAGCAGCAATCCTGACCTTTTTGGGAATGGCGTTGCGAAGGATTGAGATTATAAGGTTAGAGCACACCAACACAAATGTGGTGGCAAGGCCCATTCCGATGCCGTTTTTTGCTGCGGTGGTCACCGCTAGGGTAGGACACAGGCCCAGAACGAGCCGAAATGGTGGCACTTCTTTCCATAGGCCTTTGGTAAATTCCCGCACTACTGCTGCCATACCTAGCTGACCTCCTTCTTTACCTTGGGGAAAAGTTGAAGGGCCTTGCGAACCGCCGATACAACACCTTGACTGGAGAAGCTGGCTCCACTTACCCCATCAATTTTGCCTCCGCGAGCAGAAAGATTGAGTTGTCCGGAGAGCTTCATCCCGGCAAACTGGTTGGTAAAGGCTGGTTCCACAACCCTCGCACCCAAGCCCGGGGTCTCCGAGTGGCGCATGATACTTATACCCGTAATGGTTCCATTCATATCCACGCCTACCATAACCTCGATTTGTCCGTGATATCCTTGAGCACTTGATGAATAGGCCAGTCCTATCATCTTTCCACCCTTCTTCCCCGGGAATATCTTTATATTAATGGGCTGGCCCTTTTCGTCCTTTCCCATGGAGACCTCGATCACGTCCTTGATTGGGTCGTTGTCATATCCCTTTAATACCTTTTTAACGGATGGCCCCTGAACATATTTGAGAAGCTGGTATTCCCTGGCCGGCTGTGTGGCCTTATTGGCATAGGCTAGGACCAGCGCAGCTCCGGCACAGATGGCTGTTAGGACAAATACCATTCGGAATAACTCACGCAATTTCTTTTACCCTCCCGACAACTCTAGGCCTAATTTTGTCAAGCAGTGGCGTTACAGAATTCATAAGCAAAATGGCGAAAGGTACGCCCTCGTTGTACGTACCCCATATCCTAATTATCATGGTAAGCAGGCCGCAACCTATTCCATACGCTATCCTACCTCCGAAGGTTACAGGTGCGGTCCCGAATTCCGGTGCTAAGAAGAAGGCAGCGAACAGGGTCCATCCACCCAAAACGTGGAAGGTACCGCTCGCATAGGTATCAGGGTCTACGATTGAGGTAACATAGCCAAAGACCCATACCGTTGCAATAAAGGAGATAGGGATGTGCCAGGTCAATACCCTGCGGTATAGCAAGTATGCCCCGCCCAGCAAGATGGCTATCACACAGATCGTGCCTATCTCCCCTGGTACATTTCCCAAAACGAAGTCCTTCCAGGGTACATCGATTATGGCATCTACCCCTCCGTCTTTGAGGGCATAAATTGCCGGGTCTACCAGGAATTCCCCGGCCTCAAGCAAAAACTTGGGCTCAGGCGTGGGGTAGTTCTCAAGGATGTCCTTATAGGATATGGCCAAGAAGGCCCAACCCACTAAAGAGGAGTTAAAGGGGTGGTTGCCTAGTCCCCCAAATAGCTCCTTGCCTGCGACTATGGCCACTAGGGCGCCCACCACTGGGATCCACCATGGCACCTGGTTGGAAAGCAGGAGCCCTAGCACAAGACCGGTAAATATTGCACTCCCGTTCCTTAGTCCCACGGGCCTTCCTACCAGCTTGTCCCACAGCAGCTCGGTTGCCATTGCGGCTGCTATGGAGATAATCAAAACGAGCAAGGCCCGCCATCCGAAATAAAACCAGCCAGCAAACACTGCAGGCAACAGGGCCAGGATGAAATCACGCATAATACAATTCACAGTTATTCCAGAATGAAGGTGGGGTGATGCTGAGACGTGTAATTGTGGCCTTTTCATATTTCGTCCCTTTTTATGCTATTGTTCCTGTGAAGCCTCTCTCAATTTACCGATCTCCCTTTTCCCAAAACGCATTAGTTGCACCATGGGCCTTCTTGCCGGGCATATATAAGCACATAGGCCGCATTCAATGCAGTGGAAAAGAAATTGTCTCTCAGCGGCTTCGAAATTTTCATACTCGCACAGCCTGCTCAACTCGTTGGGCATAAGCCCCATTGGGCACACCTTCACGCAGTACCCGCAGTTTATGCAGGAATTGTTTTCGTAGATAAAAACATCCGGTTTTGCCTGGATTATTATATTATCGACTTCCGCTGTTATCGGGACATCAAACGTGTGCTGTGCAAAGCCCAGCAATGGTCCCCCAAGGATAAGTTTGGCGGCGTTCGAATAATTGAACTGAAGTTGCTCTAGGAGTTCACTAACAAGTATTCCCTCCGGAATCCAGGTTTGATAATCGTTTTCACTTCCATGGATAGTGAGCTGCAAAGGGGATGAAAAAGCGGGGCTATTGTCCCTTATTGATCTATAAACACGAAGTGCCGTTAATATGTCCACTACCGTGACCCCTACCGCCCTTGCATCGCCATGGGGCAGCGCTATCTCCCGGCCAGTGATATATTGAACGAGAATAGGTTCCAATGCAATAGGATAAACTGGCGGGCACATTCGTACTTTTATGCCTCTTTGCCGCAATTCTCTTTCCAAAGAATCAGAAATGGGCTGTCCCTTCCTCACCGCGAGGATTGTGTTTCTTGTGCCAGAGATATGCTCCAATAACGAGATAGCTTCTGCAATCTCAGTTTCCCTGCCGCTAAGGGCAGACTCCCGAATAGTGACCCCGGGTTGGCGGTCCAGTGCATTGACGATGAGATATTCAATGGGTCTTGAGATATCCGGTCCGTTAGGGATCTCAGTGGGAGGAAGGCCTGGTTGTGCGAGACGCCACGCAAGAGGCCAAACATACGCATCTGTTTCGCGAATCCCGGCTTTTTGCACCTTTTTTACTAATGTGTGAGGATCCGTTTTTTTCCATGCACCTGTATCCTTCTGAGCATGTTCCTGGACTGTAGATCCTGAGCACTGGAGTATAATCGCAGGGACCTCTTCACCAGCAAAATTGGACCAGGCCCTTACCCCTAACACCTTTCCATCGCAAGGTGAGTAAACTGGAGGGGCAACTCCTCGTTCGTCCTCTGCCAACAATTGACCACGAGATACGTCTTTGCCAGGCCTTACCAAAAGCTTGAGCATCCCCCACCGGTTATGGAGGGGAAGTACCAGTTTTTTGGGTTTAACGTCGCTTCCCAGTGGCTTGGGAACAGTGATAATAGAGCTGTCAAGAGGTATGCCCTTGGGCTTTTTTCCGTTTCTCATATCCACACCGGTCAACTAAAGTCGGAGTTAGAGCAAAAAAAATAACAAACCGGAAAAATGCCGGTTGTCAGTATCCATGGTGTAAGGTACTCGCCTTGCCAAAAAATGAGTTTCATTCAAATGGATGCAGCTAGGGCTTTTATAAGAAAGTAGCCTTTTTTGTCAAGGGTTTTGTCACATTTTTCACAAGCACATCTAAGAATAAGAGGTCTGTTAGAAAATGGCACACCTTGTCACGAAGTATCAGCTCAGTAATTAGGGGGATATTAGCGAATGTAGCATCGGGGCAAGAGGATTTTTCTTCCGCTCCGGGCCTCCCGGGCTGGTCAGGCACTCAGAGAGCATTTAATCAATCGGCTCGCATCCCCAAAAACTGAGTGCCTGACGGCGCCCTCCCGGCAGTCGCGTCCGAAAAACCCTCTTGCCCCTCTTTATTGAGCTATTACGTCACGAATTTGAGAACAAACGACTTACCAAGGATGGTTATCTTCTGGATGTCAGTATAAGTGCCTGGCGTTACAGGGCCGTTACGAAATAGAACCCTTGGGTGTAAATGGGGTAATCGAGGAGCTCGAGGGCAGAATATAGCTAGACCTGGGAATTATATCTTGCTAAGCATCCAGGATAAGAGTATAGGAATGGATGAATCCACAAAGGAGAGAATTTTTGAACCCTTTTTCAGTACCAAACAGATAGGGTAGGGGACTGGCCTCTGCCTATGGAATAATTAAGGGCCACAATGGATACATTGATGTAGAGTCCAAGAAGGCTAATGATATGATGACCAAAGGTGAAGCAACAGTTTTGTTGGTGGATGACGAAAAACACATCGCAGAGGTTGGTCAGGAACTCTTGGAGGCCTTGGGTTATAAGACCCGTGTGGCTACCAATGGACAGGACGCTATAAAGATTTTCCAAGAGCACAAGGACAATATTGATTTCGTGCTTCTGGACATGCTTATGCCCAAGATGGGTGGCAAAGAAGTATTCCTGAAACTCAAGGAAATTGATCCTGATGTAAAGGTGCTTTTGTCCAGTGGTTATAGCCTTGACGGAGAGGCCCAGGAATTGATGGACATGGGATGCGCAGGCTTTATTCAGAAGCCCTTTCGATTGAAGGACCTTACCAGGGTGCTTGCGCAGATTCTGGGTTAACCCAAAGCCGCTATGCGTTACGAGGGCCCGATATACCGCCCCCCCAGCGAGGCGGACAGCCTTTTGATACAGGCAACTGTTGGCTGCCCGCACAATAAGTGCACCTTTTGCATGGTGTACAAGAAGGGACCTCCCTTTAAGGTAAGGCCTGTGAAGGATATCAAGAGGGATTTGGATGAAGGAGCCAGTCTATACGGAGATGTTGTGAGGACCCTATTTTTTCCGGCAGGTAATACCATTGCCATGCCTACGGACGAATTGGCCGAGATTTGCGTCTATGCATACGAGGTGCTTCCAAAACTGGAGAGAATCACTGTTTATGGATCTTCAAAGTATATTCACCAAAAGGGCCTCGAGGACCTGAGAAAACTTAGGGAAAGCGGACTTAAGAGGATTCATGTGGGGCTAGAGAGCGGGGATGACGAAGTCTTGAGGCGAATCAAGAAAGGCACAACGGCTGCAGAACAAATAGAAGCCGGCCTTTGGGTAAAGGAAGCGGGGATCGAGCTGAGCGAATATGTGATGCTAGGGATAGGGGGCAAAGAAAGAACAATGCCACATGCGCTGGAAACGGCAAGGGTACTCAACCAGATTGATCCCCATTTCATTAGGTTCAGGACTTTCCTGCCCAAGATAAATACCTTGCTGCTGCATCAAATCAGGAAAGGAAGATTTAAGGTTCTTTCAGCGCACCAGGTCCTGAAGGAATGGCAGGTTATAATTGAGGGGCTGGATGTTACATCCGAGATCCACAGTGATCATTATACCAACTACATAAATGTTTCTGGAAGAATGCCTGGTGATAAGGGCAGGATGTTGGGGCAGATAAGGGAGGCCCTCACGTGGGAAGAGAATCGGTTCCGGCCTATCTACGTTGGAAGGGAATAAACGGGACGAGACCTAGGGTTTACCATGGTTTGGCTCTTGAGAGGGGGAGGGCTAAAGGCCCAGGTACGCTTCCCGGATCTCGTCGGAGCTCTTGATATCCTCCGGAGTGCCTTCTGCCTTTATCCTGCCTTCGTGCATGACGTAAACGTAGTCAGTGGCGGCGAGAGACGCATCTGCATTTTGTTCCACCAAGAGTATGGTTAGCCCTACTTGGGCCTTCATTTTCTGAATTGTTTCGAAGACGTGCTGCACGAGGAGCGGGGCAAGCCCCTGACTGGGTTCGTCCAGCATGATCATTTTGGGTTTACTCATGAGGGCCCGGGCCACGGTCACCATTTGTTGCTCTCCACCGCTCAAAGAGCCTGCCAATTGTTTGCCTCTTTCCTTCAAGCGAGGAAACAGCGAGTAAACCAGTTCAAGAGACTCTTCCCGGTACTGCTGGGCCCGCTTGAGATATGCCCCCATCATGAGATTTTCGTAAACAGTCATGCCCCCAAATAAATGCTTCCCCTCTGGGACCAAAGTAAGACCCTTGTCCACCTTAATATGGGTTGGGAGATGGGTGACTTCCTCGCCCTCGTAAATGATCTTCCCAGACCATGGGGTCACGGAGCCGAACACGGTCATGAGAAAGGTGCTCTTTCCCACCCCATTAGGTCCAAGTAACGATGTTATGGTGCCCTTGCGGACCCTGATACTGGGCTTCCACAGCACCTGCATGGGGCCATAACCCGATTCCAATTCACTCACCTGCAACATACACTATTCCTCCGGCGGGTGTCCTAGGTAAACTTCCACTACCCGGGGGTCGTTCAGGGCCTCCTTGGTTGAGGAGTCCACCAGCTTGGCCCCCTGGTGAAGGACAACGACCCTCTGGGCGAGCCCCAGCACGGCTCGCATTATATGTTCCACCATGGCCACCACGGCTATGTTTTCCCTGTCAGAAACCTCTTGTATTAGCCGGACCATCTTGTCTATGTCCTTCGGGTGCATCCCTGCCATGGCCTCGTCCATCAAGATGAGGCGAGGTTTCATGGCAAGTGCCCTGGCTATTTCCAGCAGTTTCTTTTCTACCGGAGTAAGGGTCCCGGCCTGCTTGTCGGCATGGGCACGGAGTCCCATGAAGTCCAGGTAATGGTCCGCAAGCTCCAAACACTCATTTACGCTCAGTTCCTTTCCTAATGTGCCGAACATGGCCCCCACGGCTACGTTCTCCCTTACGGTGGCAGAGGCAAAGGGCCTGGGAATCTGGAAAGTCCGGCCCAACCCGAGAGGGGCTCTCTTGTACGGGGGAAATCTCGTGATATCCTGTCCTCTAAAGGTTATTCGCCCTTCATCTGGAATATGGACTCCGCTGATGAGGTTAAAGAGGGTGGTTTTACCACTGCCATTGGGGCCCACAATGCCCAAGCGCTCACCTTCACTTATCTCTAGGCTAACGTTGTTGACCGCCACCAGGCCCCCGAATCTCTTAGTTACCTTCTCCAGTTTGAGTAATGACATGATCACACCTATTCGATAAAGCGTGCTAAGGATGTTCCCCTGAGTCTCTGTTTGACTACTCCCATCACTCCATCTGGAAAGGCAATTATAATCACGATGATGATGGGAGCAAAAATGAGTAACTGGAAGCCCGGAAGAATTATGGACAGATAGTACTTGGAAAGGCCGTAAATGAGGGCGCCGATCACAGGGCCCATGAGAGTCCCAGCCCCGCCGAGTAACACAATGATGATTGCTTCTATGGTGTAATGTATTTCGAAGACCTCCGGGGGAAAGACGTACGGGGTTTTCAGGGCCCAGGAGGTGCCACCCACCAGCCCCGCGAAGCACGCGCTGGTGATGAAGGCGATGATCTTGTATTTGGTCACGTTGATACCCATGACCTTCGCAGCGTCCTCGTCTTCCCTGAGGGCGGTCAGCGCATAACCTATCCTGCTGCGCATGAAGTGGAGGGTTACCAAGGCCGCCAGGGCTGCAATGATGAACAGGTATACATCTGCCCAAAAGGTGGAAAGGCCACTGGCCGTATCCCTGCCCAGAACTTGATTGAGCTCAGAGGTGAAAATCATGCCCTCGGATCCGTTCCAGATCTTGGCCCCTTCGATAAGATACCTGAACCCCTCGTTAACACCTATGGTGGCTATGGCAAAATATGCCCCCCTGAGCCTCAGCGCCACTGCCCCAACCGCCATGGACAAGAGGGCGGGAAATATGAGGGCCAGAAGGAAACCAATTATGATCACGGCCGGGCCTGTCATGCCTTGATGCGCCAGGTAGGTGATGGACAGGGCCATTCCGTATGTTCCGACCCCTAGGAATGCCACGTATCCGAAGTCCACGTACCCTGTCATTCCCAAGAAGATGTTAAAGGCCTGGCCTAGGGCGCAATAGAAGGTCAACATGGCCATGACCTGCCACATACCCTGGACCCCTTTCCCGACGAGGAAAATGATAACATACAGGGCTAGGACTGGAATAAAAGGACCATATGTGGATAATCTCTTTCCCATGATATTTCTACTTCCCTTTCAAAATGCCTGTTGGTCTTATGAGAAGTATGACCAGAAGCATCAGGAACGAGAGAAACCTTGTCAGCGCAAACGGCTCAACTCCAGGGATCAAGGCAAACAGTGTATATGAGCCGTTTTCAATAAGGCCGAATACAAGCCCGCCAAAAAATGCCCCATAAGGGGAGGTAAGTCCCCCCAATACCGCTATCACGAATGCCTTTAGTGTATAACTTCCTCCCATGTATGGGTTGATTCCCACGGGGATGAACATGGTGAGCAAGACGCCACTGGCCAGGGTGAGACCTATCCCGATGGCAAAGCTGTTGGCATACACCCGGTCAACATTGACGCCGCATACCTTGGCCCCTTCCGTGTCTTCCACCACGCTTCTCATGGCCGTGCCGGCCCGTGTCTTATTGAACCAGAGGTACAGGATAAGGGCGATGATGATGCTGCCTATACATGCGTAGAGTTTGGATAAAGGCAGGACAGTGACCCCCAGGTCGATCTTGGGAAGCGCCCAATTGTATCCCCTGAACTCGGACCCAAATATCAGTTTGATGACTTCCTCCAGCAGAATTCCTATGGAAAAGGTTGCGAGGAGGGATGCCAGCTCCGGGGCCTTTATCAGTTTCTTGATGGCCGTATAATAGAAGATAAAGCCTAGGCCGAGCCCCACCACGAAGGCCACCGGTACGGCTACAAGCGGAGAGATCCCGAGGGCCGTGAAGAGCCACAGTGTCACAAAGGCTCCTACCATGATGAAGGCGCCGTGGCCCACGTTTACGATCCTAAGAACACCGAAGATCAGGGACAGGCCCATTGTGGCCATGCCGTAGACAGCGCCCAGCACCAAGCCTTGGAACAGATTTCCCGCGAGTTGTTCTAATAACATGGACATGCTCCCTCTTTATAAAGGTCACTCCTCCCGGAGGACTTGTGCCCGGGAGGAGTATGGCGCAGAACGGGCTGGATCAAGAAGGCGTTAGGGCACTGCAAGCTTGCCCTTAGCCTTTTCCTTGAAGGTGGGCATGGGATAGCAAAGTTTTCCCGTCTGTGCCTCCTCGGGCCATACGATCACCCTTTTGGCCGCCTGCCACTGCACGTCCACCATGGAATGGCCTACCTGCATCCCCGTGTCGTCAACATCCCAGCCGCCGTAAAAGGACATGAACTTGAGGTCTCCAAGGGCCACCCTGACCTTATCTGAGTTGAGAGAATTGCTTTTTTCCACAGCAAGGACATAAGCGAGTACCTGGGCTCCTGCCTCGGCGGCATGGTAGTCCGGGATGATATTCTTGCCCACGGCCTTTTTGAATAGAGCCACGAATTCATCTTGGGACGGACCGATCCATGGCAATCCCACTTTTTTGGCCTCAGCCTCCGAGTACTTAACACCGTACTCCCAGTGTGAGGGGCCCATCACCCCTTCAGCCAGGGAGCCCAAGGCCTCGTAAAATGCGGGGAGCGTGGCCGCTGCAATGAGGGAAAGGGCTTTTACGTCAATGTCGAGGTCGGCCATTTGCCGGCTGAACAGTTGCCCGTCTTCGAAGTGGCCCCCGCCCAGGACAAAGTCGGGCCGAGCGGCCTTCATCGCGGAGAGAAGGGGAGTCAGGTCGGTGACTCCCTTCGGGTATGTCCTCTTGAAGACCACATTCAAACCGAGCTTCTTGGCGTGCACTTCGGCCCCGAACATCACCATCTTGGCAAACTCGGAGTCCTCGTAGGCCAGGGCCACCTTCTTGGCCGAAGGATCAATTTTCTTGATCATGTCAAGGGTTCCCTCGTGGTACCTGGTGGCCGGACCGATGGTTTGGACCACATATCTGAAACCTTGGCGAAAGATCTTATTGTTAGCTCCTCCGTGGTCCATATAAAGCATTTTACGGCTTTCGGCCACGGGGGCCCCCCTCAGGGTCAGCCCTGAGCTGTATGGAGCAAAAACCACGTTCACCCTGTCACTGCTTATTAACCTTGCTATGAGGCTAGTAACCGCCTCCTTCTTGGATTCGCAGTCATAATACTTGTAAACCAGTGGAATCTTCTTGCCCCCAAGACTCACGCCGCCGTAAACCTTGTTCACCCAATTCACACATGCCTTGATGCCGCCGACAGCCTGTTCACCTGCTTTTGCATACTTGCCTGAAAGGCATGCTGGATGCCCTATTACAATTTTGCTCGCCGCGTGGGCTCCGGAGGAAAAAACGAAAAGACCAAGAAACGTAAACAGAGTGGTAATCTTAAACAATGTCCCGGCTTTTTTCATGGCAATCCTCCTTTTCCGAAAGTGGTTGACTCATAGTCCCAGGATCTCCTGCCCAGTTGGGATGGCGCCTCAATCTCACAGAGATAGATATGACTCCCTCAGGGCCTTTTTGTAAACCTTTCCCGAGCCCGTCTTGGGAAGTTCGGATACGAATGTCACGCATTTCGGGGCCTTGTAGCGGGCTATACGTTCCTTGCAGAACTCGATTATTTCCTCTTCAGTGGCGTGCTGGCCCTCTTTAAGCACTACAACCGCTTTGACGGCTTCTCCCCACTTGGGGTCCGGCACCCCAATGACAGCGGCCTCAAGTACCGCAGGGTGCTTGTAGAGCACATTTTCCACCTCTACTGAATACACGTTTTCACCGCCTGTAATTATCATATCTTTTTTGCGGTCTACGATATTCACATATCCCTCTTGGTCTATTGCGGCCATATCCCCTGTGTGCAGCCATCCATCCTTTATGGCCTTGGCAGTCTCTTCGGGATTGTTCCAATACCCAGGAGTCACAATATCACCTTTGACGATTATTTCCCCCACTTCCTCCCCGTTGGGGGTGACCTCTGTGCCATCTTCTCTCACCACCTTTAGGAGGACGCCCAGGAAGGGGCGCCCGGTTTTTGCCTTGTAAGTAAACTTCTGCTCGTCAGGCAGATCCAGTAAGTTTTCCTTTAAAATCGAGAGAGTTAGATATGGGCTTGTCTCTGTCATGCCATAGGTTTGGATGTAGTCAGTCTTGAAGGTTTCCATGATACGCTTTACCACATCCGGCGCTATTGGTGCCCCGCCACTGAGCATAACCCTGAGAGAGGAAAAATCATAGGTTTCAATGCCAGGAGTGTTGACAAGAATGTTGAGCATGGTGGGAATCATATTTGTGATGGTAACTCTTTCTTTTTGCATAGTATGCAGAACCAGCTCGGGCTTGAATTCGGGCACTGTCACATGCCTGCCTCCCACCCAGGTTATGGCAAAGGTAGCCCACGCATCAGCCAAGTGGAACAATGGCGCCACATGGATCCACACATCTGTGTCCCTCAGGCCAAGCTCGGCGATGGCTGCAAGGGCATGGACGCAGACGTTTTTGTGGGTAAGCATGACTCCCTTGGGCCTTCCGGTGGTGCCGCTAGTGTAGTACAGGTGTGCTATATCCTCATCATGGATATCTGGCAGGGGAGGGGAACCAGTATCTTGCACGGCAATTTCATGGTCGTAGTCCAAGATCTCTAGAGGCAATGATACTGACTCCTCACTAGGACCGGTAAGTATCAAGGTCTTGACTTTGGTCTTGTGTTGAAGCATCTCCCTCACCGAGGAAGTGAATCTTGAGGCGGCTATGAGAACCGTGGCTTCCGAGTCGTTCAGGATAAATGCCAACTCAGCAGGAGAGAGCCTGAAGTTTAGGGGGTTAAGGATGGCACCTATCTGCGCGGCGGCAAAATATGCCTCAAGGAATTCGTAGCTGTTGTGATGGAGGATTCCAATGCAGTGTCCCTTACGCAGACCCATGCTGTGAAAGAGGTTTGAGAGACGATAGACGCGACGGGCGAATTCTCCGTAAGTAAAACGCACCCCTTCTGAGACCACCGCCTCCTTGGCCTCATAAAGGGATATTGCCCTCTCCAGTATAAATGGAATCTTCATGGTTGCTGCCTTGAAGGATATTGACCTGAGTTGCAAATAGCACAAAACAGGGTGGAATGTAAAGAAGCAACTGAGAAATCCGAGCATTCATGGGTAAGCCATGAGGTTGGCTTGCAAGTGTGGTAGAAGTCCAATGTCAGCCCCCATGGTTAGAAGTGTTTTTATTGCCCTTTGACCTTCCTCACCTATGTTATTGGTGTACTCGTTGACGTATAGCTCTATGTGTTGCTTGATAACCGTTTCTTCCATTTCCTGGGCATGCCTCTTAATATAATTTTCTGTAAGCCGAGGGTTTTTCTGTGCCAGGGACAGGCTATGGGAGATGAGATGATCCACCTTTCGTGCCAAGTCCTGGCCAAGACCTCTTCTTATGGCTATGCCCCCCAACGGAATGGCCAGTCCTGTTTGTTGTTCCCACCATTGTCCCAGGTCTAAGAGCTGGCAGAGCCCGTAACCCTGGTAGGTGAACCTCCCCTCGTGTATGATGACACCAAGATCATACTCACCACGGGAAACTGAAGGCATGATGGAGTCAAATCGCATTGGTGTCACCTTCAGGGGCTGCCCCGCAAACAGGCATACCAGCACATAAGCAGTGGTCATTATTCCAGGGACAGCTATGCGGGCGCTCACAAGGTCCTTTAAATCAAACCCTGGTCGAGAAACCACCAGAGGTCCACACCCGCGACCTAAGGCCCCGCCCGAGTAAAGCAGACCATATTTTTCCTGAAGGTGTGGAAGAGCCGCTATTGAAATCTTACTGACATCATAGCGGCTGTCCCTGCATGCCCTGTTGAGTTCTTCCACATCGTGGAGATGGATATCCATGTCCATCCCTTTAAGGTTCACCAATTTCGCTGCTATGGCTCCGAAGATGAACGTATCATTGGGACACGGTGAATAGGCTAATGACAATCGACTCAACGAAAGACCTCCGATCTTAGCAATGAGAGCGCCACTTCCTGGACCCTTTGGCATGCCTTATCCAACTGCCACCGGGCCCTGTTTCTATCCCCCACCTCGTTGCTCACCACGCGCAACTCCAGGAAGGGTACGCCGAAGAACTTGCAGGAATATGCCGCCCCAAAGCCTTCCATGTTTTCAGCTATGGCACGGTGGGTGAAATAGTAGTTTTCCGCGGTATCGCGAGAGGCCGTTACGGTTGATACGGTCACAAATGGGCCCGAGCGAACATCTACTCGCATTGACGATGTTTTCAGTGCTCCAAGCGCCCTGCCCGCCAACTTTTGATCCAATTCTATTTGATTCGCGGCAAGGTTCAGTGGCTCAATTGCACCCTTAGGCCAGCCCTCCACTCCCAGTTGAGCAGCGATTTCTTCTGTGGCAATTGCAACGTCCAATACCTTGGTTCCAGCTTGGGAAAAACCGCCTGCCGACCCAATGAGCATGACATAGTCTGGTGAGATTGTTAGAATAAACACTGTCAGCGTTGTTGCCATGCTCACCGATCCCACACCGCCTACGCATAGAAATAGATCATACCCTGAATAGCTACCCCTGTTTACCTTAGATTGCCCAATGATTTCCGTTTTTCCATCGGCAAGGCAATCCCTTATGAGGCCCAGTTCCTCAGGTACTGCGGCAGTTACCATGACCCTCGTCCGTTTCATTGCGGTGCCATTCCTTTCTTGAGAAGGCCTACCAATTCCCTTGCCCAACGAGATACTTGGGTGTCATTCGCCTTGTATATCCCTGGCCGTGCTCCAAAATGCTCCAACATGAAGGCCTGTAGAAACCGATCCAATAGTGAGTCCAGGTAAAAGGTGGCGCAAGAAATATCCATGTCAGACCTTACCTCACCCCTTTCTATGCCAAGGCGGATCATCTCGGACAAAAATTCGAATGATTCCTGTCTCACGGCCTTGAGCAGGGCTGAGCAGAACTTGAGGTTACCTTCGTAAAGAATTTTTGTGTAGAGCGCGTAAATACGCGGATTTTTGCGTAAAAAGGAAATGCCAGAGGTAAGAAGTGTCTCTATTCTTGAATAAAAGTCCTCATCCCTTGTGTTATCTCTGACTGACTTGAGATGATCTTTTACAGTGTCTATTGACTTGACGAACACAAAATTGAACAGGCCCTCCTTATCCCCGAAATATTGAAATATGGATCCTTTTGCAATACCCAACTCCGCCACGATTCTGTTAATGCTGGCCCCTGCATAGCCTTTTTCGGAAAACTCTCGGAGGGCAGCGCGGAAGATCTTGTTCTTTTTCCTCTTATCAAGGTTGTTGAATGTGCTGTATGCCATGGTCCTTCAATGCCTCGAGGCTTTTGGTAAGTTCGTCCTCACAGATGTCGTTTACCACGGTGACTTCACCAATTCGCAAGGGCAAAACAAAATTGATTCGGCCCTGCCTTTTCTTTTTGTCCAATGCTATTTTTTCCATGGTTGGCTTTGAATTCTCTGCTGCACAGGTAAAAGGGTCTGTTTGAATTCATCTCTCACTCCTACCAAAACCATTACACTTGTTGCAGGAATACAGAGTTACGCATCTGGCGGTAAGAGACACCTTCCGCACGTTTTCAAAACCGACCGTGCGGATAAGACGCTGTACTTGTTCAGGTTTGTAGAATCTGTAGATACTGTCCACTAGATACTCATAGGCCTGGCGATCATTGGTAAGGGCACCACCAATGGGAATAAGAACCTTCTTTAGGTATAGGCGGTAAACTTGAGCGAACACGGGTAAGGTGGGCCTTGAAAATTCCAGAATAACGGTTTTCCCTCCGGGACGGACGACTCGGTATATTTCCGTGAGACCGTTTTCCAGGCTACCCAGATTCCTGATCCCAAATGCGACCATTGCAGAGTCAAAAGTATTATCAGGAAAAGGCAAATTCTCTGCGTCTCCACATATGGGGTACAGCGCATGGGACAAGGAGCCATTTTTGGCCATTCCCTGGGCAAGCATGGCCCTGCTTATGTCCAGGCATACGACACGGGCCTTGACCCGTGAAACTACCGCCCTTGCAAGGGGCATTGTTCCGGAGCACAGGTCCAAAATTAGCTGGCCAGGTCTAGGTTTCAAGGCCCTCTTAGCCTTTATTCTCCAATAATGGTCAATAAACAGGCTTGCCACCGAGTTTACCAGGTCATAGTTTGCAGAGATACCGGTGAACATTCTCTTTACAAAGCCTTTTTTCTCGTCTCCGGCCAGTGGCTTTCCATTTCCCAAGTTCATGAGCCTTCCCTTGCGCAGAAAGAAATATTCACTGGTTGTTTGATGGCGCCACTTCGTTGTAACAGTCTAAAAAAGTGCTCCATTCCAATGAGTTCATCTTGCCCAAGTTCATAATTAAGGCAGCCAAAGTACTCCTGTATGGTCTCCAAGGGCAAAGACAGGGCATATGACATCCTTGGAATAACAGAGCTTATCCCTGACAATGATACTTTTAGTGAAGTTTTAAGGATGTCGCTTAACTCACCGATAAATCGATTAAATAACTGGACAATGTCTTTACGCACTGCAAACACGGCAAACACGAAAGGGAGCCCTATCCAGGAGTACCAGTACTCTCCCAGGTCTAGAAAGAAAGGGATATCTGCCTCGTTCCTCCATCGAAGTGCTCTATCTCCTATAACCATGGCGCCCAAGGCACCTTCAGGCAGTTCACATTTGTCCCCTGGAGCCCAATCCAGGTATTGTGGATTTACGCCTTCCTTTTCCAGGATAAGTTTCAGGAGTTCTGTGGAAGTGGCCGACTCACGGGTAATGTAAATGGGGACGCCATCCAGTTCATTGATAGGCACCTTGCTTGCCAGTAGGACGCTCATCACTGGCCCATTACAGGAAATGCAAAGCCCTGGTAATAAGGACCATTCATGGCAATTCATGGCATATGCGAAGGAAGAAACGGGGCTTACATCCAAGAGGCCCTCGGCCATCCACCTGTTCAAGGCTGCAGGATTGCCTTCAATGACCTCAAGCCATGGGGGTACCTGTCCCTCGTCAAAAAAATGGTATAAAGGGGCCACATTTGCATAATTGAGGCGCCCAAGCCTCAATTTTCTATTGTAACTATTCAGTGGGAAATTTTTCTGCACATTGGCCATAGGGCTAATCCCTCAGCTTTCCATCTCCCATTGTTCCAATATTCCATATCAAAATTCTCTCCCCCTTCGCCTTATGGCCTATACCGGCCTATAAAACGTATCCCTTTGTTGCGCATTGAACCCGGCTGTTTCAATTAGCCTCACCATCTCTTCCCGGCTCAACCTGAAACTGGTGCCGGCTGCTGCTACAACGTTTTCTTCTATCATAGTGCTTCCCATGTCATTGGCCCCGAAGAAAAGAGCGATCTGTGCTATCTTGGCTCCCTGGGTCACCCATGAAGCCTGAATGTTTGGTATGTTGTCAAGAACGAGCCTTGAGATTGCGAGGGTGCGCAGGTACTCTGCTGCCGTGGCCTTTCGTACAGATATGCGCGTATTCTCAGGCTGAAAGCTCCATGGAATAAAGGCAGTGAAGCCTCCAGTTTTATCCTGTAAATCCCTTATCTTGAAAATATGCTCGAGTCTTTCTTCCAAGGTTTCTACGTGGCCAAACATCATGGTGGCAGTAGTCCTGAGCCCCAAGCCATGGGCCTTCTCCATCACCTCGAGCCACTGATCGGCAGTACACTTGCGAGGGGAGACAACTTTCCTGACCCTGTCCACAAGAATTTCAGCACCGCCACCAGGAATGGATCCAAGTCCAGCCCTTATTAGTCTTTTGAGCACCTCTTCAATGGAAAGACCCTCTTTTCTTGAGAGGAAGAATATTTCAGGCGGTGAGAAACCGTGGACATGGATATTCAAGTTGTCCTTTATAAAACCGAGTAAATCTTCGTAAAAAGAAAGCCCGAGGTCAGGATGCATGCCGCCCTGCAAGAGGACCTGCGTTCCCCCAAGCTCAATTGTCTCCTGAATTTTCTTCTTAAGCGCATCTTTAGATAAGATATAACCCTCGGTGTGCCCCTTGGGCCTATAAAAAGCACAGAAGAAACACCCCGAGGTACAGATGTTCGTATAATTTATATTCCTGTCAACAACGTATGTTACGGTCCCTTCAGGATGCAAGGCGCGACGAACGGCATCAGCACGGGCCCCCAAATCAATCAGGTCGGCATTGCGGTAAAGGTCAAGGGCCAGATGGAAATCAAGCCGTTTTATGGATTGTCTAGTGGCCATAAAATGCATCCCTTTCAACCGGCTCAAAGCCTGCGGCCAAAATCATTTCCCTTAACTGATCTATTGTAAGCCTCTTGGGAGTCCTTGCTCCTGCCATGTGCGTGATTTTCTCTTCAACGATGGTTCCGTCCATATCGTCCGCTCCGAATGCCATAGCAACCTGGGCCAGGGCAGGGCTTATCATGACCCAGTAGGCCTTTATATGGGGGATGTTGTCGAGCACTAAGCGGGCCACAGCTATTGTTTTGAGATCATCGAACGCCGTGGTGGGCGGAATGTGGGCCAACGTGGTGTTTTCAGAGTGAAAGGCAAGGGGAATAAAGGCCTGTATCCCACCTGTTTCGTCCTGCAGGGCTCTCAGTTTCAAGAGGTGATTAACCCTTTCCTCCAATGTTTCAATGTGTCCATAAAGCATGGTGGCATTGGTGGGGATACCCGCCTTATGTGCCTCTTTGGTTACTTCAAGCCATCTCTGAGGCCCGATCTTTTTCTTGTAAAGTTTCAGGTGGATACGATCGCTCAGGATCTCGGCCCCCCCGCCAGGCATCATGGATAGCCCTGCTTCCTTGAACGCCTCGAATACCTTGCCCAGGCTCAGTCCACTTATCCGCGAAAAATGATCAATCTCCACGGCCGTGAATGCCTTTACCGCTGTCTCGGGGCGGATGGATTTGACGGTTCTGACCAGATCAAGGTAGTAGGAAAAGGGAAGTTCAGGGTTGAGCCCCCCGACAATGTGGATCTCCTTTATTGGCTCGTCAGTGCGCTCTTGTATGAGGCGCACCACATCATCCAAGGAGAGGGTAAATGCTCCATTTTCACCTTTGTCTTTGGAGTAGGCGCAAAAGAGGCAGCGGTTAACACAAACATTGGTGTAATTGAGGTGCTGATTGTAAACGTAATATGTCTTTGTGCCGTACAGTCGCTTTCTTACAAGGGAAGCCAGACGGCCCACACCCATCAGATCGCTGCTGCGGTACAGGGTGATACCATCGGAGCGGGTGAGGCGTTGTCCTGTTATCACCTTTTCTGCAATAGGTTCAAGGGCTGGATCAAGAAATTTGGGTGTCTTCATAATTACTATAGAGTGACCAAATAGTCATATATAACTGGCTCAAATTAAATTGAAAAAGCTACATAAATTAATGACCACTAAGTCATATTATAAGCACGCTTTTTCTGTGTCAAGAAATAATCTGTAGGGTAAGTCTTCTTATTGAGAGTCAAACATTCTGGCATCTTGTGATGATTCGAGAGGTAGGAGGAAAGGGCTCTAAGAAACCCCCTAAATTTCCTCACCTAATTTTCTTACAGCAGCCATTCCACCTTGAAGGTTGAATGTATCGTGGATACCCACCTGATCCAGGGTTATTTGGGCCTCATAAGACCGGACACCAGTGTTGCATATGAGCGCTATCTTTTTGTCTGTGGGCACTTCACTGATCCGTCGCCTTAATTCGTCCTGAGGGATGCTTACCCAGTGCTCTGGATATTTTTCAACATAGGGCTGGGCATTTCCCCACCCCCGGCAATCTAGGAAAAAGACATCCCCGTTGTCCCGTTCATTCCACCACTGGACAAATCGGTCTGGATCCACGACCCTGTTCCTACCTTCAAGGAGGTTCTGTGCGGTATTGCCCAGGGCATTAAGCACATCCATGGCAGCAGAGAAGGGCGGAGAATAGGGTAGCTCTAAGTTGCCAATATCTTCAACAGTTGGAGAGTATTTAAGAGTTGGTGCGACAGCGGCCAGTCTTGCTAAAAGGCCATCTCCTTTCGAACCCAGACCCTGCATTCCCAGTACCCTGCCAGTTGCCTTCTCAACTGTAAGCTCAAGGTACATGAGGTCCTTTTCAGGATAAAAGTGGGCCCTGTCAAACTGAACCACAAGGGTGTTTATGGCGTCGAAGCCTTCTGACCTAGCCCTTGCAAGAGATAGTCCCACGCTACCCACTGATATATCAAACAGCTTTACGATAAATGTGCCCACCGCACCTTCGAACTTGGCCTTGCCGCCGGCAAGATTGGTGCCTATTACCCGGCCCTGGCGGTTGGCAAGTGATCCGGAAGGGAAATAAGCTGGCGTCCCGGTAATGAGGTTCTTGATCAGCACACAGTCGCCCCCCGCATAGATGGATGGATCAGAGGTTCGTAAGTATTCGTCCACCAATATGCCGCCTTGTTCTCCCACAGCAAGACCAGCCCATCTTGCCAGATCATCATTTGGTATTACTCCAGTAGCAATTATTACCAAGTCGGCCTCCAAGCTCAGGTCTTTGGTAATTACCCTCTCTACTTTTTCTTGCCCCTCAAGCCGTAGGACCTTCTGGGAGAAATGGAACTGAATGCCGTTTTCCTCCATGTGGTGCTGAGCCATGGTGGCCATGTTCGGGCTTACGAGGCCAGGCAATAGCTGATCCGCAACGTCAATCACTGTTGTGTCAATGCCCCACAGGTCCGTCATTGCCTCGGCCATTTCCAGGCCAATGGCTCCAGCCCCTATGATTACGGCATTTCCAACCTGGCCAGCAGCGATTTCATTTCTTATCCTTACCGCGTCTCCCAGTTTCGAAACGGTGTACACCCCTTTCAAATGTATTCCATCAATTGGAGGGATCTTTGGTTTACTCCCAGTTGCCAGAACGAGTTGGTCATAGGCAAGCTCTTGCATTTTTCCCGTCTCAATATCCTGGAGTACAACAAGTTTATTCTTCCTATCTATTCTTGTAGCCCTTTTCCCAGTTATGACATCAATATCTTTTGCTTCTTTGAAGAATTTCTTGTCCCTGAGCATATGAAAACTTGTGGATTGAAGCTCGTCTGGCGAGCTGATATCTCCAGAGACAAAATAAGGTATCCCGCAACCTCCGTATGAGATTAGGTCACTGTGGTCAACCATTGTCACTTTCGATTCAGGCTCCAATCTCTTGAACCGACACGCAGCCTTTGGTCCAAGTGCAACTGCTCCAATAATCACTACATGTTGAGGCATATTCGGAAATCCTCCTCTTATGAAAAATCTTTAGAGTTTATTGGCTGGGCATCATAGAATGAAGCTAAATAATTTTCAATAGTCTAAAGTGAGTGGGTAAGTGGTCGTAGTAACTGTCCGACGCACTATGGCTTGACACCGGAGTTGTATGTGATACATTGTGAAATACAGATGCGGTGTAAAGGGGGGATTGTTATGCCAATCAGTGTAAGATTGGACAAAGATACGGAGAGGCTTCTGGAGATGACAGCTAAGGCCCTTGCCACTACAAAATCGAGCGTAATCAAGGCTTCGATTAAGGATTTCTGTCAAAAAAAGCTAAATGAGCTGAGAAAAAGACCTTACGAACTCATCTCTGATCTGATTGGCCATGAAGGGAGTGGTGATGGAAACCTTGCTATCAATTCTGAAGAGATCTTGCGAAAGGCGTTCAGGAGGAATAGATGATTCTCCTAGATACGGGTCCTATTGTTGCCTTTTTTGATGTCTCGGATAACTACCACGCTAGGTGTATAGAGATTCTGAAGGACTTAGATGAAGAACTCTTAACTACTTGGGCCGTTCTTACAGAGGCATTTTGTCTCCTTGGATTCTCTTGGAAGGCCCAAAACAATCTATGGGAATTCATCTTAAGGGGAGGTGTCAGTGTACGATCGCTTAGCCAGTACCAACAGATTCGATGTCGCCAACTAATGAAAAAGTACAAAGACTTACCAATGGATTTAGCCGACGCGACCCTGGTTGCCGTTGCAGAGGATGAAAGAATAAGAAAGATATTCACCCTTGATCATAAGGATTTCAGTGTCTATAGACCCAAGGGAATTAGGAAATTTACATTGCTCCCCGAGCATACTTGAAAAAGACCTTGTGCGGGTTTTCGTGTGGCCATAAAAAATATTGTTTGGCCGCGCTCACTGGTATTTTGCTTTGGCCCTATTTTTTGGAGTCGGATTGTTGCCCCTGGGACCGTCACTCTAATTGGGAGTTAAAAGAATGCAATTGAAGCTTAAGAAGCACTCGGTATTTCCAGGGCGAAAAGGCCCTTTACTTCTGATTATAATGGACGGGATAGGGTTGGGTCCCCAGGATGAAAGAAATGCCGTTTTCATGGCTAATACGCCGACATTGGATAGGCTCTTTGCCTCAAAGCTTTTTTGTAGCCTTCAGGCCCATGGTACTGCCGTTGGACTTCCCAGCGATAAGGACATGGGAAATAGCGAAGTGGGTCATAATGCATTGGGAGCGGGTCGGGTGTTTGACCAGGGTGCACGGTTGGTAAATAAGGCCATTGAGACAGGTAAGATTTTTGAGACGGATCTGTGGGAACAAATTGTTGAGAGGGGGAAAAGGGGCGGGACGATCCACTTTATTGGCCTGCTTTCAGATGGCAATGTGCACTCCCATATTGATCACCTTTATAAATTAATCGATAAGTGCGCTGGACTCGGCATTAAGCGGGTGCGGATCCATGCGCTCCTCGATGGTCGTGATGTGGGGGAGCGCTCTGCGCTGAATTATGTGATTCCTACAGAGGAGAAGCTTGCCAAACTCTCATCGGAGAAGGGTTTGGATTATCGAATTGCATCTGGCGGAGGCCGGATGAAGGTGACCATGGATCGGTACGAGGCCGATTGGAACATAGTGAAAAGAGGATGGGATGCGCACGTATTAGGGAAGGGGCGAAAATTTCGGTCAGCCAGAGAGGCAGTTGAGACGTATTACAAAGAAGACCCGACCATGACGGATCAATACATGGAAGCCTTCGTTATAGTGGATGAAAAAGGCAGTCCTGCGGGACCCGTTCGGGACGGGGACGCGGTAATTAACTTCAACTTCAGGGGAGACCGGGCCATCGAGATATCCAGGGCGTTTACGGAGAAGGAGTTCCGCGAATTTGACCGAGGCCCGCTCCCGGACATTGTATATGCGGGCATGATGGAATACGATGGCGACCTGCACATACCCCCCAACTTCTTGGTCTGGCCCCCTGCAATCGACCGGACCATTAGCGAATACTTGTGCGCTGCAGGCGTTACTTCGTTTGCCATATCAGAAACCCAGAAGTTTGGTCACGTGACTTATTTCTGGAACGGCAACCGCTCTGGTTACATTGACGAGAAGCTGGAGACTTATATCGAGATACCATCAGACAGGATCCAATTTGACAAGGCACCCAAGATGAAGGCCCCTGAAATTACCGAGAAGACCATCGAGCTTCTAAGAAGTGGCCGTTACCGGTTCGGTAGGCTGAATTTCGCCAACGGGGATATGGTGGGACATACCGGCGTAATGGAGGCTGCAATAATTGCAGTGCAAACAGTTGATTCATGCGTGGGCAGGCTCGTGGATGAGGTGTTGAAGTTAAATGGTATAGCAGTGGTGACAGCGGATCATGGAAATTCAGATGAAATGTTTACCATTGACTCAGAAGGCAATCCCAAGCCAAAGACGGCCCATACACTAAATCCAGTGCCATTTGTGATTGTGGATTCAGGCTATTCGGGAGAGTATAGGATGGCGAAGCTGGACAAAAGAGGGCTTTCCAATGTGGCTGCCACGCTGCTCAATCTTTTGGGCTATGAAAAAGTTGAAGATTATGACCCGTCTTTGATCACGTTTTAGTTTAGAACAGGGTTCATGACTAAAATAACCTCGATTCTTCTAGTGGCTAATCCTTATGCAGGCAGGTTTCGCAAGGCCACACTAAATCAAGTCTCGGCCTTTTATCGCACCAAGGGTATCTATGTAAAAGAAATATTGGATCTATCCGTCTTTCCTGCCAGCAACATTTTCAGGAAAAGGTGGGACGCTGCCCTGGTTATGGGTGGTGATGGAACGGTCAATAGGCTTGTGAATACCTTTAGTCCAGGTGCGGTGCCCATTGGGATAATTCCTACCGGCACTGGCAACGTGTTCGCTAGAGAGCTTGGCATACCTCTGAAGGATCCCCTAAAGGCTGCCAGCGTCGTAATGAGGAACCACAGGCGAGCCGTGGATCTGGGGTACATTGACGGCCGATACTTCCTCTTGATGACCGGAGTAGGATTTGATGGTGAAGTGGCCTCTATCCTCAAGTGGAAACAAAAACGTGCCTTTGGAATTTGGGCATATGTGTTGGCTGCCATAAAGACCTTTCTTAAGTTCAAGCCCACAACTGTTCGTGTTGAAACTGAAGTAGGTACATGGCATGGGGTTGGCGTGCTCTTGTGTAATACGCAACGTTACGGGGGCCCGTTTTGTTTCATTAGGGAGGCTCGGATTGATGACGGCTATTTGGATGTGATCATATTTAAGAAAATGGATATGATCAATATTCTGAGATACCTGTTAATGGCAACTGGGTTCTCGATGGGGAAATTGCGGAAAAACTATTCATGCTTCAGGGCCTCGAGAATAAATGTCTACTCTGATCCTGCTGTGGGTGTCCAAATGGATGGGGATTATTTTGGATCAACACCTATCTCTGTCAGCGTTTTGCCCAGATGTCAGGAATTTTTCAGTCCCGGCCAGCAGTCTCGATATCTTTGTATTCCCAATTCATGTGCATTGCTATAAATTCGGATTAAGGTAAAGGAGGGTTGATATGAGTCATCTATTTGAGGAGAGCAGTTTGAATACCATGAGATTGCGCAATCGATTTGTGCGTTCTGCCACGTGGGAAGGATTGGCAGCAGACGATGGTTCAGTAACGCCCCGTCTTATTGAAATGATGACAGGACTCGCTGAGGGTGGGGTAGGGCTCATAATACCGGGGCATGCCTATGTGGAAAAACAGGGACAGGCAGGTCCATGGCAGTTGGGGGCTTACGATGATAGATTGATACTGGGCCTGAAGCAGATGACCGATTCAGTACACAAGAAAGGCAGCAGAATTGCCCTCCAGCTCGCCCATTCTGGATACTTTGCGAGACGCGAAATAACCGGCCACGATCCTATTGCCCCTTCTTCCCTAGAGGGAATTGGGAAGACCCCCAGGAAGGCTATGACCAAACATGACATCGAAAGGGTAGTAAAGGCCTTTGGTGATGCTGCAGGCCGCGCAAAGGAGGCAGGCTTTGACGCGGTCCAGATCCACGCTGCCCATGGCTACCTTTTGAGCCAGTTCTTGTCTCCCTTCTATAACAGGCGCGAGGATGAGTATGGAGGATCGGTCGAGAACCGGGCTAGGGTCGTGTTGGAAGTTCTTTCCTCGATTCGCCAGGCGGTGGGTCCGGATTTTCCGGTACTTATCAAGATGAATTGTGCTGACTTTATTGATAGGGGCCTAACCCTGGAGGGTTCAATTGAGATAGGAAAGCTGTTAGAGCGCAACGGCATAGATGCAATTGAACTTAGCGGAGGGGTCCTAACCGGTGGCAAGTTGAGCCCCAGCCGCATGGGGATAAAGACAGAGGAGAAGGAGGCATATTTTCGTAACGAGGCCAAGGCGTTTAAGAAGATAATTAATGTCCCTCTCATACTGGTTGGTGGTATTCGGTCGTTTCAGGTCGCCGATAAACTGCTCAAGGAGAACGTGGCAGATTACTTTTCCATGAGCAGGCCATTGATCAGGGAGCCTAACCTTGTCAATAGGTGGAAGAGCGGTGATCTTCGCAGAGCAGAGTGCGTATCAGATAACCAATGCTTTATCCCGGGGATAGAGGGAAAGGGTGTATATTGCCTGAAAGCGGAAAAAGAAGGAAGGTAATATCCCGCATGATTCCAACAGCATGCCATTTTCCGCCCAGCCACCTTTCCACCTAGCCTTAATCTCCTTATTAGGAACGGCTACCAAATCGAGTAGGGTAAGGCGGGTTAATTAGTGCCCATCCATAAATTGGGAAAATTAACTGGTTTACGAAATTGCGTACTCGATGATGATGCCCAACCATGTGAAGAAAGGGCATTTCCTGCACCTCTGAGGATGATATTAAACCTATTCTGCCT
>Ga0190359_1000076_pt1 | contig 56769 bp, 44 predicted proteins | sample 48721823_MG_FD_161269 | JGI IMG/M metagenome (GOLD analysis project Ga0190359, IMG submission 161269) | Hydrothermal vent microbial mat bacterial communities from Southern Trench, Guaymas Basin, Mexico - 4872-18-2-3_MG | ecosystem: Environmental > Aquatic > Marine > Hydrothermal vents >...
CAAGGATTAGCTTCACACTTCCTTTTTCTTTGAGGGTAAGAGTAACAGTATACAGTGTTTCAGGTCAGAGGGTCAGAACACTTGTTGATGGTTTTAGATCACAGGGTCATCACAAGGTATTATGGGATGGCAGAGACAGCAGTGGCACTATTGTTTGTGGCGGAGTCTATATAGTAAGGCTCAGGGCAGGCAGATATAGTGCAGAGAGAAAAATTGTGTTTTTAAGATGAAGCATACATTATTTCCACTTCTTTTTTTCCAAATACAATAAACTCCACAAGGGGATTGCGATCCTGGTTCCGTTTTCCAGTCTGCACCATTTTTTTCTTGACTTTTTTAAGCTATTTCATTATTCTTCAATACTAAATTATTATGTTGACTACTATTATGTGCTAAAATGTATCTTGATTTTGTATTTAAGGTTGCCAGCCATGATAGAGAAAATTCCTATTACATCATTTAGTGATGCTGATAAGAAAAAATTCTTATTTAAAAATAGTGTTTTGATTGAAATAATTTACAGATGTAAGGATAGTTAATATAATGTTGTGATGTGTGAAATTTGCCTCTTATTTATTAGTATAATGTTGATATATTACAATGACAATTTTATTATGAAAGATTATTATATGGCAACAGTACTTAAGAAGAAATATATAGACGAAAGTTGGGATTTTGAAGACGCTGATACAAAAACTTTAACTCATTGCTATCATAGCTACCCTGCAATGATGATCCCCCAAGTTGCAGAAAGACTGACTGAAAAATATGGTAAAAAAGCAAATTTATTATTTGACCCTTATTGTGGCACTGGTACATCATTAGTAGAAGCAAATGTGAGAAATATTAATGCAGTTGGAACGGATTTAAACCCTCTTGCTCGTTTAATCGCCAAAGCTAAAACTACTCCAATAAATACTCGAACACTTGATTTGTATTTGAAAGATTTTAATGACTGGATTTTTTCTTTGCGATTTGGAATAAGGGAAAATAATTCGTTTGTTATTCCAAAATTTGATAATATTGATTATTGGTTCACTAAAGATGTTCAAGTCAAATTAGCTATTTTAAAACACTACATTAAACACATAGATAATGAATCAATAAGAAACTTTTTCTATGTTGCATTTAGTGAGACTGTTCGGGAAAGTTCTTTAACAAGAAATGGCGAGTTTAAACTTTATAGAATTTCAGAAAAGAATCTTAAAAATTTTAAACCCGATGTATATTCAATCATTGAGAACAAGCTATCTAGAAATAGAAAAGGCTTAATAGAATTTATTAAAAAAAAGAAAAATGATTCCACTTCCCATATTTATTCTTTTAATACAGTTTTCAACATTCCGAAAGAAATATTGCCAGATAACTCTGTAGATATAGTTGTCACGTCCCCTCCTTATGGAGATTCCCGAACAACTGTAGCTTATGGCCAGTTTTCTAGATTAGCCAACCAATGGCTTGATTTTCAGGAAGCTTCAAAATTAGATAATAAACTAATGGGAGGCAGAAGACCTATAGAAATTGAAAAATTTGGAATCAAAATCCTTGATGAAATAATAGAGCAAATTGGTAACAAAGATGAAAAGAGAGTAAAAGATGTTTATTCTTTTTATAAGGATTATTTATCATCTATAAAAAACATTTCCAAAGTAATTAAAAAGAAAGGATTTGTATGTTTCGTAGTTGGAAACCGAAGAGTTAAGTCTATAACATTGCCAACGGATGAAATAACATCAGAAATGTTTAAACTTAATGGATTTCAACATATTGAAACGATAATTAGAAGGATTCCCAATAAGAGAATGCCATTAAAGAATAGCCCAACAAATGTAAAAGGGAAAAAAGATACTACAATGAATTATGAGTATATTGTTGTAATGCAAAAGATAGAAGACTAAGAAAAGGATTTGCTTAATGAATTTGAAAGAATTAGTTGAAAAATTACAAACAATAAGCAATATGGGATATGTAAAAGCTTTAAGAAAAGGAAACACAGGAATCGGATATACTTTTGAGTCGTTAATTGGATTGGAGGAAACAAATATTCCAATCCCTGATATAGGAGGAAGAGTTGAAATAAAAACAACTCGTAAAGATAGTTCTTCACTTGTTACACTCTTTACATTTAATAGAGGTGTTTGGTTAAGAAGACAAAAAGAGATCATTGAACAATTTGGTTATGAAGATGAAAAAGGAAGAAAAGCCCTAAAATCAACAATTTTTTATAATAGACCTAACTCATTGGGATTATATGTTGAAATTGATGAAATGAAAAATGTTATAAAACTCTTATCTTCAGGCAATGAATTATTGGCTGAATGGGACGTGTATGTTGTTGTCGGAGTATTTTCCTCAAAATTAAGTCGCTTATTGTTTGTTCTAGCTGATAGGCGAACTATCCAAGGTAATGAAGAATTCCATTTCAATGAAGCCTACCTTCTGACAGAACCAAATCCAAGAAACTTTTTAAATGCTTTTAAGAAATCACTTGTTGGAATTGATTTAAGAATGCACTTGAAAGAAAATGGTACTGTAAGAAATAGAGGAACAGGTTTTAGAATGCGCGAAAAAGATATGTTAGAACTTTATGAGATGAGACATAAACTTTTGTAAATAAAAAATATATCAATTGGCTCAACCTGACCGCAGAGGCTGTGTGATTTTTCGAGTTTTGTTGTCCTTACAAAGTTTGTTAGTTAATCAAAGTCTGTGTCCCGCAAGTCTGCGGCAGGTTAGCTAAAATTACTTTACTTTCGTCAAGGAGGGGGATTTTAACAAGTGTATATTTGATTTTTCTATCGCTCTTTCCAAAGTCTTTTCCTTATAGTCCGGAACTTCTTATATTTCCAAAATGGTATACGCATATATTTAGCTGTTTTTATTGTTTTATGGTTAATAAGAAAACTATTAGTGAGTTTTATTGATTAAAATATTTTCCAATAACACCACCTAAATTAAAGAAAACAAGAAGATACAGTTAGTTAATGCAAACATTTTAATCCTCATTGGTCATAAGAGTGTAGATATTATTCGGAGATATTTAAAATTTCGTTTTACTCCCACTCTTTCTTTAAAATATCCTTGCATGTGATAAACTAAATTTGTAATTTGAGATCAATTTATTACAATAAGGGTCAAAAAGGGTCAAATTTATGAAGACAATACATACACCTGATGGAAAGATTGTTGAGATCAAAATCAATAGAAACCTCTCATTAAAAAACAGCGTTCTTGCGGAAAAAAACTTAAGGCTTCTGGATAAACACAGTGTTTATGCTATCGACGTTTTAGGTTCTATTGGATCTGGCAAGACCTCGATCATAGAACAGCTCGTAGGAAAACTTCAGGGGAGATATCGATCTGCTGCCATTGCAGGTGACCTTACAACAACAATAGATGCAGATCGAATTAAAAAGAAGGGTGCAAATGTGCTTCAGATAAATACTGACGGCGGCTGTCATCTTGATGCAAACCTTGTGAGAAATGGCCTTGAAATGCTGGATCTGAAAAACCTGGATATTGTATTCATTGAAAATGTTGGAAACCTTATTTGTCCGGGATCCTTCCCTGTGGGAGCTCATCAGAGAATCGTGGTTGTTTCGACAACAGAAGGTCCTTATATGATTGTCAAACACCCACATATATTCAGAGATGCATCTATATGTATAATAAACAAGATCGATATGGCAGCCCCAATGGGAGTTGATATAGATCGATTAAAAGATGATGTGTTGAAGATAAAACCAAATATAAAAGTAGTATTTACAAATGCCAGAACAGGTGAAGGTATAGACGATTTGATTAAGGCTCTTAACATTTAAAGAAAATGCATGAAGCTTCAATAGCACAATCAATAGTAGAGACAGTATTAACAGAAGCAGAAAAGAAAAATGCTGTAAAGGTTGAGTCTGTAGAAATAGAGATTGGTGAACTTACCTTTTTGGGTATTGATCAGGTCAGTTTCTGGCTGCAGAGTGGATTTGAAGGAACAATTGCACAAGATGCAAAAATAGATTTCAAAAATGTAAAAGGGGTTCTTAAATGCAATAGCTGTGGATATGAGGGAGAGCTCACACTTAAAGAAGATCCTGCCTATCATTTAAAGTTGCCGACATTTGCCTGTCCTAAATGCAAATCTCCAGATATAGAAGTCATAAAAGGAAAAGATACAATCATCAGAAGGATTAGAATAATAACTCCTGATATGTCTTAACAAATGTCTAAAATCTGGGGACGTTTAAAATGAAAATACTTATGAAGGTTGTTTTCATTCCAAGTTTTATATTCTGTCTAATATTCTCTCACAACGAGCCACGATAATAAGTTTATCAGATATTATCTTGAAGATGAAGATGGTAATCTGGTTGACAATTCATCTCTGGAAAGAAAGATAGCCCGTATATATTTTAAGAAAATGAGGTGGACCATGAGGCTCTATTTTGAATTGCAGATCAATTGAAGAAGATTATTTGATAGAGAAAAAAGTTGATTTAATCCTCCCGAAGAAAAGAGTCTTCGGGAGGATTTTTATTTAATGATAATATTTAGTCTTTAATTTCTTTATGATTTTTTCTGTCTTGATGAGTGCTTCTTGTGTGAATGAAGATGTAATCTGTGTAAGAAATTCTCTGCAGAGCTCTTTGTCCTCCTTCCACAGCTTGATGGCTGTTTCTTCTATTGAAGGCTGAAGATCGAACTCTCTCTTTTCTAACTTTTTCCAAACACTGGTTACCTCATCTATGGATCTTGAGTAGTTTACATCCACAAGATTTTCAAGATCATTAAACCTCCAGAAGGCAGCATCTGGATCGTAATCAAATGTTCCCTCAACAGGATCAAGGTGGTGTTTCAGCGCTTTGAAAGGGCAGTCAATACCTGGAGTGTTGTGAAAGAGATCAGGAACTCTATTAATACCAGAGTACCATGGAACATATACTCCAACATCGGGACGTCCCATACACATCCATAGAACAGATCCGATGTCTGGAGGAAGATCACCCCTTAGCTGAGCAACAGTGGAGAATTGTGTAGTGGGAGTACAGATTGTTCTCTCTGTAGTAAAATTCGGATTTATTGTAACAAACCTCGGAAGACTCTTTCCGAGATAATCGCTGGGCTGCTCTGGAGAAACCGATACTGATACTATTTTTGCCGGGCCATAAACAGTGTTCTCATAATGATCTCTCAGCACGGCCATAACATCCTTGACTGTAATCTTCCTATTGGGTCTGACCGCAAAAGGCAGGCCGTTTTTTCTTGCCTCCTTGATAGAGGCTGCCCTGCCTGAGAATAGCTGCTGTCCCCTCCACTGTCTTGTATCATATCCGCGCATTACGAATCGGCTTTTTTTGCCAGGCACTCTCATATATGTATATGCGAAATCAAATTTTTCCCCACTTTTTGGATCATACCATCCTCTTTTTATTGCATAATCTCTTACATTATCCTTAGATGTTATAAAATTTTCCTTGTCGCTGAAATCCACTTCTCTTATTATATAAGTATTTGGAAGCACTACCACTCCATCGTCAGGAACACGCTGAGCAACCCAGTGTTTTCCCGCCACTATTGAAAGAATCCATCCCTCATTGGCATCACAGATTACCATTGTGCGGCCTGAGGAAACATAACCAAATTTATCGAGAAGTTTTCCTGCTATCATGACTCCCTCTCTTGCACTTCTTGCCCTCTCCGCAACTATGCGCCTCAGCATGTAGCCTATTCCCCCATCCGTAAGATCGGGATCATCCTCTCGTGATGGACATGCATCGCTTGCAACATGTACACCCCATTCATTCATGTAATAATCAGAAAATTTGAGGCCGTTTACCTGAAACCAGATATATGCCCATGTCTCCTCGACCTGAGGAATTTTTCCTCCCTCGATAAGCTGTAACATCTCACCCGCTTTGTGTTTGATTCTCGGCACTCTCCATACATTTACAACCCTCAGTCCTCCATCATCCTCATTGTGACCAAAAATCACGAAACCGTATTTGCTTGCCTTCTTGCCCACTACAATAGATGTACAGCAGTAGGAAATGCCGACAAAAAATAAAATCGATATGATTGAAAACAGTATTGTTAAAGTCGATTTTTTCATCTTTGGTCTCCTCTTATTTTAATATATGTTTTGATATCACCAATCTCTGAATTTGATTTGTTCCTTCATAAATCTGACAGAGTTTTACATCTCTCATCATCTTCTCTACAGGATAGTCTTTGGAGTATCCATCTCCGCCCATGATCTGAACGGCATTTGTAGTAACCTTCATGGCAATATCGGATGCCCACATCTTGCACATTGCCGCAAGCATGGAGTGATCCTTCTGGCCTGTATCATATGCCCATGCTGCACGCCATGTTAACATGCGTGCCGTTTCTATTTCTGTTGCCATGTCTGCCAACATGAAACCTATTGCCTGGTTTGCAGAAATAGGTTTTCCGAACTGCACTCTGTTTTTTGCCCATTCTTTTGCAATCTCATAGGCCGATCTTGCAGCACCTAAACTGAGAGCCGCTACCCCTGTGCGGGTACGGTCAAATGTCTTCATTGCAATTATGAATCCTGTTCCCTCTTTGCCGAGTCTGTTTTCTACAGGTATTTCTACATCATTATATTTAATCTCGTTCTGGACAGAAGCATTTTGACCCATCTTTCTCAATTTTGATACTATTTCTACTCCTGGTAGATCGGCTGGCACTATGAACGCTGTCAGACTTCTTGCACCTCTCTCTGGATCTGTAATTGCGAAAACTGTATGAAATGTGGCGACCTCACCATTTGTTATGAATCTCTTATGACCATTGAGTATATATTTATCTCCCTTACGTATGGCTGTGGATTGAATGCTTGACACATCTGATCCTGCGCAGGGCTCTGTAAGGCAGTAGGCCGCAACTCCCTTTTCCTCTATGATTCTCCCAAAAAACTTTTTCTGCTGATCTTCGGTCGCAGATAAGAGCAGAGGAGTAAGTGCCAGTGTGTTTGCATCAATACATATTCCCATGCCAATACAACCTGCGCCCATCTCTTCTGATGCCAGCGCTCCTTCAAAGATTGTATATCCATTTCCGCCGAACTTTTCAGGTATTGGTCCATTGATTATCTTCTCATCGTATGCAGCCTTAACAACATCCCATGGAAACTCACACGACTCATCATATTTTGCCCTGTTTGGAACAAACCATCGATTTGTAAAATCCCTGTATTTTTCTACAATCTGCTGCTGTTTCTTGTCCAAGGAAAAATCAACCATGATTGCCTCCAGTCTTATTAAACTGTTTTAACAAAAGAAGGTATGTTTAGATTCCCATACATGTACCGACACTTTCTGCCATTTTGATAAGGTAATGATCAGGTGTTACAACTCTCATTTTTCCACCGATTTCACCGAGAGGTACAGTAATGATTTCTGTTCCCCTCAGAGCAACCATCACTCCGCCCACACCATTAAAACACAGTTCTGCGGCCTTTATTCCGAATCGTGTTGCTAAAATGCGGTCAAAAGGTGTTGGAGACCCTCCCCTCTGGAGATGACCAAGCACAGTAACCCTGCATTCTATACCTGTCCTTTCTTCAATATCCATGGCAATCTTGTTTCCGATTCCACCAAGCCTTATCGGGTCTGTGCTGTCTTTTACTATCTTTTTTACCTTTATTTTGCCTCCTTCAGGTCTTGCTCCTTCTGATATGACGATTATGCTGAATCTTCGTCCCCTCTTGTTTCGATTTACAACAGTCTGGCATACCTTCTCGATCTTGTATGGAATTTCAGGAATAAGAATAACATCTCCTCCTCCTGCAATCCCGGACTCGAGTGCTAGCCATCCAGCATAGCGTCCCATTGTCTCGACTACCATGACTCTGTGGTGCGACATTGCAGTTGTATGGATCCTGTCTATTGCCTCTGTTGCTATGCTGACCGCAGAATTGAAACCAAAAGTTATATCCGTTCCCCATATATCATTGTCGATTGTTTTTGGCACGCCCACAATTCTTAAACCCTTTTGGCTTAATTTTGTAGCAATGGCCATTGTTCCGTCACCGCCAACGCATACAAGATTGTCGATGCCGAGCTCATTTATATTTTTTACAGCCTGGCCAGAAACATCTATGAAATCTAGATCACCATTTTTCTTTTTGACAGGCCATCTAAAAGGATTTGCCCTGTTTGAGGTTCCAAGTATTGTTCCACCCAGAGTCAATATTCCAGACACGGTCTCAAAATCGAGAGGTTTTACTCTTTTTTCAACAAGCCCCTGATAGCCGTCCTCGAATCCGATCACTTCCATATTGTATTGGAGAACACTAGCCTTGACAACACCTCTTATGACCCCATTTAGGCCGGGGCAGTCGCCTCCTCCTGTGAGCAGTCCTATTCTCTTCTTATTTCCATTGGCCATGATTTTCTCCAGATTATGATTGGTGTGAATAGAGTTTAAAGAAAAGTTACATTTTTGGAGTTATTAAATCAAGCCTTTTCTCTTTGATGTGTCGAAAATGCTTGCCATAAACACGAAATATTTTCTATATTGAATTTATGATTGGTCGTTTCAGTCTATATGGATTTTTAAAGAACCAGCGGTACTTTGAACCGTTTATTGTGCTGTTTTTTCTTCAAAAGGGTCTCTCTTTTACTCAGATTGGTTTTCTTGTAGCACTTAGGGAATTGAGCATCAATATAATGGAGATTCCCAGCGGCGCAGTGGCAGATCTTTACGGACGCAGACGGTGTATGATCATCTCGTTTGCCTCATACATCTTATCGTTTATTCTTTTTGGTTCTGGCGTGGCATATATACAGTTTATGTTAGCCATGTTTCTTTTTGCAGTGGGAGACGCATTTAGAACAGGGACTCACAAGGCTTTGATATTTGCCTGGCTGCGTCTTCAGGGCAGGGAGAGTGAAAAGACGAGAGTATATGGATATACAAGGTCATGGTCAAAGCTCGGTTCGGCATTTTCGATTATTGTTGCAACAGCCCTTGTAATATCACAGAACAGTTATGACAACATTTTCTACTATTCTATAATTCCATACACTATAGGTCTAATAAATTTTCTTTTTTATCCAGAAGAGCTCGACCGATTTGCATCGCAGAATAAAGGGAAAAAGTCAGTTATAAAACATCTATACAAATCATTTCGTATGACAGTAAAGAATCCGCGGCTTCGCAGTCTCATTTTCGAGTCGATGGGGTTCGAGGGTATTTTTAAGGCTTCAAAAGATTACCTGCAGCCAGTATTAAAACAGCTTGCATTAACGCTGCCCATACTTGTCTCTATCGAATCTACAAGAAGAAGCGCGATGGTTGTGGGATGCGTGTATTTTGTCTTATACCTTATGTCGGCTCTTGGAAGCAGATTATCTTTTAAACTAAGTGAATTTAAAGGGGGCGAAGAGAGGAGCAGTTACTTTTTATGGAAAGTAAGTTTTTTCCTGTACTTAAGCATGATACCATTTCTTATCTTTCGTCTCTATTCTCTAGCAATAGTCACTTTTGTAGGTCTCTATCTTACGCAGAACTTCTGGCGTCCCATTCTTATCAGTCGTTTTGATGCATTTGCTGGAGAGTCCCATGGTGCGACAATACTCTCAATCGAGAGTCAGGCAAAATCACTCTCCACAATGGTAGTTGCGCCCCTACTCGGTGTAGTTGTAGATTTTTTAAAGGCAAACTCTTCGATGGGTGAGTTCTGGCCCGTTGGAGTGATTGGTGCAATTGCAGGTTTTACGATTCTTTTATATCGCAGATGAATATAGAACATGATTATAGAAAATATTTGAGGCCTGATGTAGTATCACATCTGTCCAGGCTGGATCTGATTGCCAGATTGATAGTAGAGGGATTCATAACAGGTCTGCACAGAAGTCCCTATCACGGATTCTCTGTGGAATTTTCAGAGTACCGTCCTTATATACCGGGAGATTCAACAAGAAACATAGACTGGAAACTGCTGGCACGGACAGATCGATATTATGTAAAGCTTTTTGAAGAAGAGACCAATCTAAAAGCATATCTGCTTCTGGACTGTTCTGGCTCTATGGGATATGGGTCTGGTAAGATTACAAAGCTTCAATATGGAAAATATCTTTGTGCAGCGCTTACCTATCTTATGCTAAAACAGCGTGATAGTGTTGGGCTGGTTACATTTGACGAGCAGATACATACTTACATTCCACCAAGATCTGTGTTTGGTTATCTACATGTAATATTAAAGGAACTCGACACTCTAAAGCCTGGAAAGAAGACGAATATAAGCACTACATTTCATGAGCTTGCAGAACGAATCAAGAGGAGAGGATTAATAATTATTGTGTCAGATCTTATGGATGATGTTAACGAGATTGTAGATTCCCTGAAACATTTTCGTCATAGAAAACACGAGTTGATAGTGTTCCATACGCTCGATCCAATGGAACTCTCTTTTTCATTTGATAAAGACACACTATTTGTTGATATGGAATCAGGAGAAAAGATAGATACACAGCCCTGCCATATCCGATCTCAATATATTAAAGAGACGGAGAAATTTCTGGCAGAGTTTAAAAGAGAGTGCGGTCAGCACAGGATAGACTATATGATAATGAATACATCTTTTCCATTTGACACCTCCCTCTATAGATATCTTGTAAAGAGAAAGAGAATGAGAGGGTGAGATGTCTTTATTTTTTATTATAATCCTTGGTATTCTTTTTTGCATTACTCTGTATGTTCTGATCTTATTTTTTCGCAACCGGCAGAGTTTCAGATCGAGGCTCACAATGCTGTTTCTTCTTTTTGTTCTGATTCCATCGCTTCCAATTACCTTCTTTTCGGCAGCCGTGCTATCCAAGAGTGCTGATCTGCTGCTTGTTCCTGGGATTGATAGAGTCTTGAAATCCTCTCTTGCAACAATCAGGCATCAGGTAGAGGAGAGGGGAAAACGATTTCTCACAAATCATGATGATTTTAGTGGATGGAGTGGTGATCTTCTGAAAAGGTGGGATATACAGTACTCTGCATGTCATATTATTGCAGACGGAGAATACAAACTGATCTGTTCGGTTCGACATCCGCATTGTTCGCTTCCAGCTGGATGGAGTCTTGATGAATCGACGATAAAAAAGGCCTATTCAGGCTCCACATCGAGCACTCTAATTTATGAAGATAAAAGAACATATATTGCTTATTTTTACAAGAAGGACTCTTTCTTATTGGTATCTGTATACGATCTTGAGCCCTATGTTGTACAGTCAAAACAGGAAATAGAAAAAGCCTCGGGTTTTTATGGATCGCTCTACTCGATAAAAGAATCTATAATTGAAAGAAATCTTATATGGGCTGGTGCACTACTTATTGTTTTAACTCTTGCACTGAGTTCTATAGTAGTAACCAAAAGAATTTCTTTGGCAGTAAATGAACCAATAGAGGGTATGGTTCGAGCGATGGAGAAGGCAATGGAGGGAGATCTTTCCCAGCGTGTTGAGACAAAGGCTACTGGTGAATTTAAATTTCTTATAGATTCTTTTAATAAGATGATCTCAGAGCTGGAGAGGAGCAGAGAAAGGTTAATAGAGGCTGAGCGAATAGCAGCATGGCAGCATATTGCCAGGAGAATATCCCATGAGATAAAGAACTCTATTTCTCCAATTGCAATTTCTCTGCACAGAATACAAGGCTATTTTGAGGGAAAGATGCTGCCCCCCTCAATTTCAGATAGCCTCAGGGTTGTTGAGGATGAGCTCAATTCTCTTAAAAGAATGTCTGAGGAGTTTTCAGAGTTTGCAAGAATGCCTGAACCGAAAAAAAATTCTATTGATATTAACGATACGGTCAAATCGTCCGTCATTGCTGCGAACTCTTTTTCTAGTGATATTGAGATAGAGATGCAGCTCTCTTCACGGCTGCCTGAAGTATATGCGGATAGGGAGCAGATCAAGAGAGTGATGATTAATATCATTAAAAATGGAATCGAGGCGAGCGGTGGTCGGGGAAAGATAACGGTTAACACTAGAAGATCAAAATCATCAGATCATTCGGTTGAGATTGAGATCGTGGATAAAGGAAGGGGTATAGATGAGAGAGACCTTGATAGAATTTTTCAACCATACTATACAACAAAAATAAAAGGTACTGGCCTGGGGCTTGCAATAGTCAAGAAGATAATCGACGATCATGGTGGAAAGATTAAAATAAAGAGCAGAAAAAATAGAGGAACGAGTATAACCATCTGTATATAAAATGGTTGTCATTACTGCCTCAATCTATTAGAAATTGATTATATGATATATAAACCTCTTGACAAATCGGAAAAATCTTGCTATACTAACCACTGTCAAAATGGGTATATCCTAATAGCAGGAGATTAAATCTTTGTTTGAAATATTTTATGAGACTCATTTTTCTGCCTCTCATCAGATACATGGATACAGGGGAGTGTGCAGCGGCCTGCATGGACACACATGGAAAGTGGCAGTAGAATTCAGGACTCACAGGACAGATGAGATTGGCATAAGCTTTGATTTTAAAGAGATAAAAGAGATTGTACAGACAGTGATAGAACGGCTTGATCATAAACATATAAACGAGATTTCACCATTTAATAAGAAGAATCCGACTGCAGAGTATCTTGCCCAATACATATATGAAGAGGTAAGAAAGTTAATTCCCGACCACATCCAGATGTCAAAGGTCACAGTGTGGGAATCGGATAAATATGGAGTGACCTATCTGGAGGATTCTAATGATTAAGGTGAATGAAATATTTTATTCGATACAGGGTGAGTCGTCGTATGCGGGATATCCGTGTGTCTTTATCCGTCTCACAGGATGCAATCTCAGGTGTTCTTATTGTGATACAAAGTATGCATATAAAAATGGCAACTCCATGAACATAGATAGAATCGTTGAAATTGTAGAGAGATATGAATGTCCTCTTGTGGAAATCACTGGGGGTGAGCCTCTCATTCAGGAAGAGACACCAGTGCTGGTGAATTCGCTTCTAGAGAGGGGATACAAGGTTTTAGTAGAGACAAATGGCACTAAAAACATAAATGTTCTGGCCAAGGATGCAGTGTGTATACTAGACATAAAGTGCCCGGCCAGTGGAGAGAGTGATAAGACAGACTGGGATAATATATATAGATTGGGACCCGGTGATGAGGTGAAGTTTGTTTTATCGAACATAGATGATTATGAATGGGCGAAAGAGATCATAAGAAAATATAAACTCACAGACAGGGCTGTTGTTCACTTCTCACCCCTACTTGGAAGTTTGGAGCCGGCAGAGATTGCAAAGAGGATTTTAAACGACTGGCTCAATGTACATCTTCAGGTTCAACTTCATAAGATAATATGGCCAGAGGAGAATAGGGGTAGATAGGAGGATGAAAAAGGCTGTTGTTCTCTTGAGTGGAGGTTTAGACTCGACCACTGCATTGGCAGTGGCAATTTCAGAAGGATTTTCTGTTAATGCTCTTACACTTTTTTATGGACAGCGGAATCTTCATGAGATAGATGCTGCAAAAAGGATTGCAATGGCCATGAATGCAGAAAAACATCTAATCCTGAAGATCGATCTGGGGGCCATAGGTGGATCTGCTCTAACCACCGACATCGCCGTCCCAAAGGCGAACCTTACATCAAAAAGTCAAGATTCAATACCAATTACCTATGTGCCGGCAAGGAATACGATTTTTCTCTCCTTTGCACTTGCATGGGCAGAGGTCATTGGTTGTTTCGATATATTCATAGGTGCAAACAGCGTAGACTATTCTGGCTATCCCGACTGCAGGCCCGAATTTATAGAGGCGTTTGAAAAGATGGCCAATCTTGCAACAGGTGTAGGTATCAGGGGGGGGAAGTTTCACATTCATGTACCACTGATGAAGATGACAAAGGGTCAGATAATACGACTCGGAACATCTCTTGGAGTAGATTACAGCCTTACGCAGAGCTGTTATGATCCGGGGCCGAGGGGTGAGCAGTGTGGAAGATGTGAGAGCTGCATCTTGAGAAAAAAGGGATTCGAGGAGGCAGGTATACAAGATCCTCTATATAGGGGGTGAGACTCGTGAAAAAATTAAAAAGAGGTCAGGAAGAGATTCTGAAATCAAAATTAACTGCGGTCGAAAATCAATATCCCCACAGGAACTATGAGATTTCGATAACGCTTCCAGAATTTACATGTCTGTGCCCAATATCGGGATATCCGGATTTTGCCACCATGAGGGTAAAATATATTCCAGATAAATATATTCTAGAGTTAAAATCTGTAAAGCTCTACATAAATAAATTCAGGGACATGGAAATGTTCCATGAATCTGCTGTGAACAAGATACTCGAAGATCTTGTAGAAGCATGCAGACCCCGATGGATGGAGGTGGTTGGTGATTTCAACCCAAGGGGTAATGTCAAGACTGTTGTGAGAGCGGAGTATAAAAAGGAAGATTAGCCATTGATAGACATACAGAAACAGAGACCTCCAAGAAAGATAGCGATCGACAAGGTCGGTGTGAAAAATTTGAGTTATCCGATCACAGTGCTGGACAGAGCAAACAAGATACAGCACACCGTGGGATCTATAAACATGTATGTGAATCTGCCCCACAGGTTTCGTGGAACACACATGAGCCGCTTTATCGAGATTCTTAATGAACACCACAAAGAACTTCACATACACACGATAGGTGAGGTTCTTCAAAAAATGAAGGATAAACTCAATGCCGAAGAAGCTCACATGGATGTGACCTTTCCATATTTTATTGAAAAATCTGCCCCTGTATCGGGTGCAAAGAGCATGATGGAGTATCTCTGCTGCTACCAGGGGAGATTAAGGCAGAAGTCTGATTTCATATTAACGGTAAATGTGCCTGTTACTTCTGTGTGTCCGTGTTCAAAAGAGATTTCAGATAGAGGAGCACACAGTCAACGCTCGCTGGTCACAGTACAAATACGCATTAGAAAAATGGTATGGATAGAGGAGGTGGTTGAGATTGCCGAGAGGTCTGCTTCGGGTCCTGTGTATGCCCTCTTGAAGAGGGAGGATGAGAAGTCACTCACAGAGTCGGCTTATGACAGACCACGGTTTGTAGAAGATATTGTTCGTGAGATTGCAAAAAAGTTCAATGAAGATCCAAGGATAGTATGGTACAGGGTAGAATCTGAAAATTTTGAATCCATTCACAATCACAGTGCCTATGCATCTATTGAAAGGGATAAGAGAATAATTAAAATATAAAATTGAAAAATTTAACAAAGGAGATTGCTGATGGCTCGACCAATGTATTATGAATTTAAACCAGAGAAACCGATCAGGTCACCGCGGGGTACAAAGCTCACATGTAAGAATTGGGACACAGAGGCTGCAATGAGGATGCTGATGAACAATCTTGATCCAGAGGTGGCATTAAAACCAGAGGAACTCATTGTATATGGCGGAAGTGGGAGGGCTGCTCGGAACTGGAAGGCATACAGGGAGATAGTGGAGATATTGAAGCAGCTCGATGAGAATCATACATTGTGTGTTCAATCTGGGAAGCCGGTATACATTGCACCGACCCATCCTGAGGCTCCGAGAGTGATAATTGCCAACTCCAACATAGTGCCGAGGTGGTCGACTCAGGAGCAGTTTGATAAATATGATGAGATGGGATTGATAATGTATGGTCAGATGACGGCAGGGAGCTGGATCTATATAGCAACTCAGGGGATTATTCAGGGCACATATGAGAGTTTTGCTGCAGCAGGGAGAAAAGACTTTGGAGTAGATTCCCTGAGAGGAAAGTTTATTTTGACTGCTGGTATGGGCGGTATGTCGGGTGCTCAACCGCTCGCTGGAGTAATGAACGAGGCGGTAATTCTCGATGTAGAGGTTCGTCCAGAGAGGATTAAAAGAAAGGTTGAGGAGGGATACTGCGACAGGATGACCGGTGATCCGGAGGAGGCGGTAAGGTGGATTGAGGAGGCAAAGAGAGAGGGCAGGCCTCTTTCTGTAGGTCTTGTTGGGAATGCAGGAGAAATACATCCATGGCTTGTGAAGAGAGATATGATTCCTGACATAGTTACTGATCAGACTTCTGCTCACAGTCTAATGGATTATGTGCCGGTTGGTGATCTTAAAGAACTGGACCAGTTGTGGAAAACCAATCCAGAGGAATACAAAAAAAGATCGCTGGAGACGATTGCCCGACATACAGAGGCGATACTACAAATGCAGAAGAAGGGTGCTGTGGCGTTTGATTATGGGAACAATCTCAGGGGGCAGGCAGAGCTTGCCGGTGTGGATGTAAGAAATTCTGATGGGAGTTTTAAATATCCTGGATTCGTACCTGCATACATAAGACCTCTGTTTTGTGAAGGGAGGGGGCCGTTTAGATGGGCAGTGCTATCAGGGGACAGGAAGGATATAGATGTACTTGACAGGCTTGTAATCGAACTCTTCCCAGAGGACGAGACTCTGGTACGGTGGATCAGACTGGCAGGAGAGAGGATTCCACATTTAGGGCTTCCATCCCGTGTTTGCTGGCTTGGATATGGTGAGCGTACAGAGTTTGCACTCAGGATGAACGACTATGTCCGAAAGGGGAAGGTAAAGGCCCCGATAGTAATCGGCAGAGATCATCTCGATTGTGGCTCTGTTGCATCACCAAATCGTGAGACCGAGGGAATGAAAGATGGGAGCGATGCGATTGCAGATTGGCCGCTCCTCAATTTTGCACTGAATGCGGTGAATGGTGCAAGCTGGGTAAGTTTTCACAATGGAGGAGGAGTTGGAATTGGTAACTCTCTCCATGCAGGGATGGTAATCGTTGCAGATGGCACAGAGAAAAGGGATAAGAGGTTAAGACTGGTCACAACTGTAGACCCTGGACTTGGCATTGCACGGCATGTTGATGCAGGATATGAGATAGCAAAGAAGGTTGCAGAGAAGAAGGGAGTAATGACAAATAAATTTAAAAAGTAGGGGAAGCGGTGTTAAATGGGCGATCTTATTTTAAAAGAGTGCAGACAGATATACAGGAATTCGCCAGATAGAGGACCCAGTCATAATTCTATTTTAATAAGAGATGGGAAAATAGAAAATATTGGTCCAATTACAAAGATCTGGCCTCTTGCTGGAAAGGGTGCGGAGGTGATCGACTGCTCAGATTTAATCGTGCTCCCTGGATTTGTAGATAGCCATACTCATCTTCTGTTTGCAGGGACAAGAGAAGATGAACTCTATCTCAGGGCTGCAGGAAAATCATATATGGAGATTTTAAAACAGGGTGGAGGAATATACAATACAGTAAATAATGTGAAGTTTGCTTCTGAGGAACTTCTATTAAAGAATGGACTCCGTTTTTTGGACGAGGCGCTTAGCTTTGGGATCACAACAATTGAGATTAAGAGCGGTTACGGTTTGGATTATGATAATGAAAAGAAGATGTTAAAAATAATAAATAAACTGAACAAGCTTCATCCCATTAAAGTCATTCCGACATTTCTTGTCCATACTGTTCCGAAAAATGGAGACAGGAAAAAGTACATAGATCAGCTTCTCAACAGAATGATTCCTGAATTCAGAGAATATGCAGAGTGGTTCGATATATTTGTAGAAAGAGGTGTGTTTGAGACAAAAGAGGCAGAGCTTCTCATAAAGAGGAGCATTGATGAGGGTTACAGGATAGGAATCCATACAAATCAGATCGAGGATATTAGTGGCATAGCGCTTGCAGATAGACTCGGTGTTCGTCATGTGGATCATCTCGAGGTGCTGTCGGATAATGATGCAGAAATGATCATTGAAAACAAAAACATCTATCCTGTGTTTTTGCCCGCTGCAGAGGGTTTCGTCTTTTCCAGACACATTGGACAGATTAATAAGCTCATCTCTATACCCTCTCGAATAGTGCTATCGTCCGATTTTAATCCAGGATCTTCGCCAGTACTTTCTCCTCAATTTGTCATGACCTACGCAGTCCTTAGGTATAGGATACCGGATCCCCTTCTTTTGATCGATGCCTACACGACCAATCCATCAGAGATGCTGTTTCTTGAAATGAGCGGCAAGATCGAAAGGGGCTACAAGGCTGATCTTGTATGTATTAATCTTGAAAACTTCAAACAGATTCCATATTTTGGAACATTCAATTTTGTTAAGATTGTCATCAAGGATGGAATAGTAATCTGGGACTTTAAAAAGGATTTTAAACGAGGAGGTTCTAATGAAAATTACAATCAGTGTTTTAAAGGCTGACATAGGTAGCATTGGAGGACACATAACACCGAGCAGAGAACTTGTAGAAGAGGTAAAAAGATTTGTGGAAGAGAACGGGAAGGGTCTTGTAATCGATTCCTATATAGGGTTTACAGGAGATGATATAGCCTTGCTCTGCACCCATGAGAGAGGAACGGGGGATGAGAAGATTCACAAACTTGCATGGGATGCATTCATTGCAGGAACAGAGATTGCAAAGAAACAGGGTCTGTATGGTGCGGGTCAGGACCTTCTGAAGGATGCATTCAGCGGGAACATCAAGGGCATGGGACCTGCTGTTGCAGAGATGGAATTTGAAGAGCGCACAAATGAGCCCTTTATCCTTTTTGCGGCCGACAAGACAGATCCCGGTGCTTACAATCTTCCATTTTATCTAGGCTTTGCAGATCCGATGTATTGTGCTGGTCTGATACTGAGCCCAAAGATGAGCGAAGGATTTAAATTTCGAATCATAGACGTCGAATATACAGAGAAAGACAAAATAATCGAACTGAATACACCAGAACAGATCTATGATATTGTCGCCCTCCTGAGGGACAACGAGAGGTATGTTATAGAGAGCATATACTCGCGGCAGACAGGAAATCAGGCAGCAGTGCTATCAACCACACGGCTCCATAACATTGCTGGTAAATACACTGGTAAAGATGATCCCATAGCACTGGTTCGTGTACAGGGAGAGTTTCCAGCCACAGGGGAGATCCTGGCACCTTTTCAGATTGGACATCTTGTTGCTGGTTTCATGCGGGGAAGCCATACGGGTCCTCTGATGCCGTGCAAACTAAATTCAACGATATCGTTTTTCGATGGTCCTCCAGTGGTTACAGGTGCTGCCTTCTGTGTTAAAGATGGAAGGCTCACAGAACCTGCCGATGTTTTTGATCACCCATTCTGGGATTATGTAAGGAACAGAATCTCAGAAAAGGCCATTGAGATAAGAAGGCAGGGTTTTTCAGGTTCTGCAATGCTTCCCTATAGCGAGCTGGAGTATGGTGGTATAGTCGAAAAGCTCAAGAAGCTTGAGAAAAAGTTTAAGATTTAAACCAGAACTATTATACATAATTTTAAAGGGGTCTTCTATGCAGTTGTGAGAAGACCCCTTTTGTCAGCAAACTTTTTAATAGATATATCAGAGACCAAACCTTTCGATTATCTCTTGTTTGCTCTTTCCGAGTATATCGTATTTTTTACCAACCTTGATGAAACCATCGAGAGCCTTTTCTAGATGGTGTTTTTCATGAGCCGCAGAGATCTGAGTTCTTATTCTTGCCTGACCCTTGGGTACTACAGGGAAGAAGAATCCGATTGCATATATTCCTTCCTCATACAGATCTCTGGAAAAATCTTGAGCCAGCTTTGCATTAAACAGCATGATCGGAACGATTGGTGTATCGCCCTCTTTTAAAATAAATCCAGCATCCTCGAGTCCCTTGCGCCAGAATCTGGTGTTATCCTCAAGTTTATCTCTTCTTTCCGTGCTTTTTGATAGAATTTCTAATACACGAATGACTCCTGCTACAACGACAGGTGCAATCGTATTGGAGAACAGGTAGGGTCTGGCTTTTTGGCGGCACATTTCCACAAGTTCTTTTCTTCCAGAAACACATCCACCGGATGCTCCGCCCAACGCCTTTCCAAAGGTTGTTGTGATTATATCGATCTTTCCTACAACACCATATTTTTCATGGGTGCCCCTGCCCTTCTCTCCGATGAATCCTGTGGCATGGGAGTCATCGACAAAGAGCATGGCGTCATATTTTTCACAGAGACGAACCATTTCATCGAGTTTCGCAGTATCACCGTCCATTGAAAAGACTCCGTCCGTGATTACCATTTTGAGTCTCTTATCGGAGTGCAACTGAAGTTTTTTCTCTAGATGATCCATGTTTGAGTGTTTGAAGGTGTCGTGTTCTGCACTGCAGAGCCTTATTCCATCTATTATTGAGGCATGGACAAGTCTGTCAGATATCATCACATCATCTTTATCAAGGATTGCCTCGAATACACCAGCATTTGCATCCATGCAGGAAGGAAAGAGGATCGTATCCTCAGTGCCGAGAAATTCTGTCATTCTATTTTCCAGTTCTTTATGAATGTCCTGTGTGCCGCATATGAATCGAACAGAAGACATCCCATAGCCGCGGCTGTCGAGGCCTTCGTGTGCAGCCTTTACTACTTCGGGATGGCTGGAGAGCCCAAGATAGTTATTGGCACACATGTTTATTACTTTTTTCAATGAGGAACCACTTGGGAATTCGACCTCAATGTCTGCTCCCTGTGTGGAATGGATAAATCGCTCCTGCTTGAAGATGCCCTGTGTCTCGATCTCCCTGAGCTGATCCTGGTAAATCTTTCTTATTTTTTCATTAAAAGCCATGGGCTTCCTCCTGTATATTTATTTGGACCTGTAGTCCTGAGTTTGATATTCTATTTAATAAACTCTTTTACAAGCGAGCAGATCTTATTCACAGTATCGAATGCTTCTGGAGTTGCCTTTTCATCCGGGATCGAGATGTTGTATTTGTTTTCTAAGAATCGTTTTAATGATACCATAGAGAATGAATCGACTATGCCTCCAGATATAAGAGGTGTATCGAGGGTTATTTCTTCATCTTCATCCTCGAGATACTCTTCTTTTATATAATCCAATACTATTTTTTCCATTTCATCCATTTCATTTACCTCTCTTTTTTTGTTTTTGTTTAATCATTCTCAAGAGTCGATATGTCTCCAATCTCCTCGCCCCACTCTTTTGCATGAAGAACTCTTCTCATTATCTTTCCACTTCTAGTTTTTGGAAGAGAATCCACAAACTCGATCTCCTGTGGCATTGCAAGTGGAGAGAGTTTTTTACGAATGAAGTTCATTATATTGAGTTCCGTATCAGAATCGGGCTTGTATCCTTCCTTTAATGTTACGAATGCCTTTACAACCTCCATGTTTACCTCATCGGGTTTTGAAACAACCGCAGATTCAGCGACAGCCTCATGTTCTAAAAGCGCCGATTCTACTTCAAATGGACTCACTAGATGTCCTCCTGTGTTGATGACATCATCATCCCGTCCAATAAACCAGAAATAGCCATCTTGATCGATATGGGCCCTGTCACCAGGTATGTACCATCCATTTTTAAACTTGCTCTTGTAGGCCTCTTCGTTGTTCCAGTATGTTCGCATCATGGCCGGCCACCCAGGTTTGAATGCTATCAGGCCAATCTTTCCAGGTTCTTTTATTGGTTCATAATTATCGGGATCTACTACTGTAGCAGTTATTCCAGGAAATGGTTTGCCCATTGAGCCAGGCTTGACCTTCATTCCTGGAAAGTTTGTGAGCATGATTGAACCGGTTTCTGTCTGCCAGTATGTGTCGTGGAAGGGTTTTCCAAAAACCTTTTCAGACCAGACCACTGCTTCGGCGTTTAGTGGTTCACCTACACTTGCAAGGTGACGGAGAGATGAAAGGTTGAACTTTTTAACAACCTCCTCACCAGCCTTCATGAGTGAACGTATTGCTGTTGGAGCAGAATACCAGACTGTTACTCTGTGCTTCTCAATAAATTCATACCAGGACTCTGCTGAGAACCCCTTATCGAGCACACATTGGGTTATTCCAAGAGACCATGGACCGATTATACCATAAGAGGTTCCGGTCACCCATCCGGGATCTGCCGTACACCAGTAGATGTCATTTTCGTTGAGGTCAAGTACCCATTTTGCCGTCAGATACTGGGAGATCAGTGAATAGTGAACATGTTTTACCCCCTTGGGTTTTCCAGTTGTTCCAGAGGTGTAGTGAAGAACAGATGGAGATTCGGCCGTTGTTGGGAATATCTGAAGTTCCTCTACAGGCTCTGATTCCATTAGAGAGAAGGGTTTTTCTCTCTCTTTAAGGGGTTTGCTGTTGTCATGATCAACAATAATGACGTGTTCAAGATAGGGAGATTTGTCGAGGATTCTCCTTACCTTTCCGAGATGTTTTCTCTGTGTGATTATTGCCCTTGCCTTTGCGTCATCGAGCCGAACATGAAGAGAGTCGTCACCAAAGGCAGAAAATAGCGGCTGGGCTATGGCTCCTATTTTTAATATGCCGAGGAAACCAAAATATAACTCTGGAATTCTATCCATAAAGAGGCAGACACGATCTTCGTTTTTTATCCCAAGATTTCTTAAAAAGGCTCCGATCGTGTTTGTGGCTACTCTTAGATCCTCAAAAGTATACTTTTTTTCTTTTCCGTCGTGTCCCTCCCATATCAGAGCAGTTTTTTCTCCATGACCCAGCTCACATATTCTATCCGAGCAGTACCACCCAATGTTTATAAGATCTCCTTTTTTATATCCAAGTTCTTTTTCTGATATAGACCAGTCGAAGTTTTTTACACGTTCCTCATAACTTCCGATGTTTGGCATATAACCTCCTCTTTAAATTCACAATGATTTTGTATATTATTTCTTTAATTTTTTTGTCAGGGCAGCAATCATATCCTCGGTCATTTTTGGAAGATCGTATTCAGGACTCCAGCCCCATTCCTCCCTTGCAGCACTGTCATCTATTGAATTTGGCCATGAGTCTGCTATACTCTGGCGAACAGGATCAACATCATACTCGATCTCAAAATCGGGTATTATTTTCTTTATTGCCATGGCAATATCTTCTGGAGCAAAGCTCATTGCTGTAACATTGAATGCATTTCTGTGGTTAAGCCGTCCAGGATCTGCCTCCATAAGGTCAACAGCAGCCTTGAGCGCATCGGGCATATACATCATATCCATTAGAGTTCCCTGCTTGATAAAACATTTGTATCTGCCCGTTTTTACTGCATCGTAGAAGATTTCGACTGCATAGTCTGTTGTTCCTCCGCCAGGAGGTGTTTTATGGGAGATCAGCCCTGGATAGCGGACACCACGCGTATCTACTCCAAATCTTTTAAAGTAATAGTCGCATAAAAGCTCGCCCGATACCTTTGTTACACCATACATCGTGTTTGGCCGCTGTATAGTATCCTGTGGAGTTTTATTTTTAGGAGTAGATGGTCCGAAAGCACCAATAGAACTTGGGGTAAATACTGCACAACTTGTCTCTCTGGCAGCCTCGAGAATGTTGTACAGGCCATTTATATTTACATGCCATGCAAGTTGTGGTTCTCGTTCGGCAACAGCAGAGAGCAGGGCTGCAAGATGGTAGATTGTATCTGGTTTAAACTCCTCGATTGTACTCTTAACACTCTTTACGAGTGTACAGTCCATTTTTTGAAATGGTCCTGATTCTTTTAGATCCCCTTCAGGTTCTTTAATATCTGTTGCGAGAACATTTCCCTGTCCATATCTTTCTCTAAGAACAACTGTCAACTCAGAGCCTATTTGTCCACATGCACCTGTTATTAAGATTCTTTTCATTTCTCTCCCGATCTTTTTTCCAGAATTACAACTGCGGCAGCACTCTCATTAATATGTGTTATTGAGAGGTGTACTCTTTCAATAGAATTTTTTTTTATTATTTTTTCTGCCATATTCTTCAAAATCAGACATGGTTTTCCTAGTTCATTATTTGAAACTTCTATGTCTTTCCAGCCCAATCCGTTTCGAAGCCCTGTACCAGCTGCCTTGAGAAATGCCTCTTTTGCAGCAAATCTACTGGAAAAACACTGAGACCTGACTCTTTTGCTTGAGCTGCGGTTGCAGTACCGGATCTCACCATCGGTAAAGATCCTATTTAGAAAGGAGACGCCATGCCTGTGGATCTCTTTCTCAATCCTGTCCACATCGATTAGATCAATTCCTATACCAAAAATCATAGTTGGATTAATTTAATAAAAAAATTTCATATAATACAAGTGAAAAAATCCGACTCAGAATTCCAGATCACTCTAATTTTGTAAGTGGTTGTTATCTTGACTTTTAATATTTTCAACCGTAAATTTACGATAAAGGGATATGTAAATGAATTCAATTGATATAGCAATTTTATTGATTGTAGGGTTTTTCGCTGTAAAGGGATTGTTTCGCGGTCTGGTGATAGAGGTTTTGACTCTGGCAGGTCTGATTGCAGGCTATATAGCGGCCATAACCTATATGAGTAGTGTTTCAAATATGGTGGGTAAATTCATTCATGTTCCCTCATTTATTTTATCTTCAATAAGTTTTTTTCTTATTTTTATAATTGTGGTTGCAGTTGTGCGATGGGTTGCCATTGGTCTTAAAAAGATATTTAAATGGTATCTGATTGGCTGGATCGATAAAACTGGAGGATTCTTTTTTGGAATTTTCAAGGGTACAGTGGTTGCAAGTTTAATTGTACTACTGCTTTCACTCCTGCCCCTTCCCGAAAGTATTGAGAAGGAGAAAAGAAGCTCTTTTCTCTTCGAACCAGTTAGTGTTGTTGCACCCGCTATTTTTAATTCCCTGAAAATAAAATCGCATGAAGGTAAGAGTTTTTACGATGAGATAAAAGAAGGATTGAAGGACACAACAGAACAGATTCAGAATAGAATCCTTTTGAATAGATTGGAATCTCTTAAAAAGAAGCTGGAGAGTGGTGACAGAAAGGAGCGAACATTTTAGTGCCCTAGAGTTTGATGTAATACTGGAGAGGGTTTCAGAGTTGGCTTGCTCTGATTCGGGTAGGGAGCTAATAGGAAAGTTAAGCCCCATATCGAATTTAGAGGATCTGGAAGAAGAGCTTGGAAGGGTAACGGAGATGAAAGATGTGCTTGTTTATGATGATCCATTTCCCTTACAAGGATTCTCTGACATAAGGGCCATTCTGAAGAGGGCCTCTGTTAAGGGTGCATTCATAGGACATGAAGATTTCAGAGAGCTGAAAAGATTTCTTTCTGTTGTCCGAAAGATAAAAGACTATCTCTCCAGCAGGGCAGAGAAGTATCCCCGTCTGATGAAGATCGGGAAGGGAATTGTAGCAATTCCAGAGCTTGAAAAACAGATAGAGAGGGTCGTGGATCGGTCCGGTAACATAAGAGACGGTGCTTCAAGAGAGCTTTCAAATATAAGGAAAGAGCTGGAGCGTAAGGTAACAGGTGTGAGAAGACGGCTCGACTCTATATTAAAAGAGATGATATCAAAGGGATACGCAAGGGAGGAGAATTTAGTAATACGCGATGGAAGGTTTGTCATACCGTTGAAAGAATCGAGCAGGTCGAGACTGAATGGAATAATTGTTGATCAGTCGTCAACCGGTGTAACTCTTTTTGTTGAACCCTTGGAGGTCGTAGAGCTGAACAACACGATTCGACAAATCAAGATTGGTGAAAAAAGGGAGATAGAAAGAATACTGACAGTATTGACCGACAGGGTGAGAGAGAATAGTCTTGATATTAAAAGGGATTTTGAAATCTATGCATTGATAGATTCTATAGCAGCAAGAGCAAAATTTTCTGTAAAGATAGATGGGAACGCTGCAAGGACAAGCACAGACGAGACCATCGATTTGGTTGAGGCACGCCATCCAATACTCGTTTTGAGCAAGAAGGGAGAGGGCGTTGTACCTCTCGATCTCAGATTCGGCAGAGATTTGAAAATAATTATTATTACAGGACCTAATGCAGGGGGTAAAACTGTAGCTCTCAAAACAGTCGGGATTCTTTCCCTAATGCACCAGCATGGAATGCATGTCTCGGCAAGTAAAAATTCATCGATTCCGATCTTTTTAAATGTCTTTGCTGACATTGGCGACAAACAGTCGATCCAGCAGGATCTGTCTACATTCTCTTCTCATATTAAAAACATAAGATCGATTTTGGACGAAGCAGACAGAAGGAGTCTTGTTTTACTGGATGAGATTGGATCTGCAACAGACCCAGTGGAAGGAGCAGCACTTGCAGTATCGATTCTCAGAGAGTTGAAAAGGAGGGGTTGTCTTACTCTGTGTACAACGCACATGGGTTCTCTAAAGGTTTTTGCACATGAGGAGTTAGGTGTTGAAAATGGGTCAATGGCCTTTGATCCAAAGAGCCTGATGCCTTCATATCGTTTTCAGCTCGGAATACCTGGCGCATCATATGGTTTTGAGATAAGTGAACGGTTGGGTCTTTCTGCCAAATTAATCAGAGAAGCAAAAGAACTGGTAGGGGAGCAGAGGGGAAAACTCGACCGTCTCATTCTTCATCTTGAGGAGGAGTTACAGAGAACACACAGGCTGTTGCACGAGGCTGAGATCAAAGAGACCAAGCTGGCAGGTCTTGTTAAGCTTTACAAGGATAAGATCGACAGAATCAGGGAGGAGGGCCGTAAAGAGAAAGAGAAAATGTTGCTCGAGGCAGAACAGGTTCTTAAAGAGGCTAATGTTATAGCAGAGAGAGTCATAAAAGAGATCAGGGAGAGCAGGGCGGCAAAACAGTCGATAAGACGAGCAAAAGATGAGATAGGCGAGAAGAGGGAGAGGATATTGAGCCTTAAAAAAAAGATCAGCAGAAGCGAAGACTCTTTTGGACCTGGAGACTGGGTTGAGTGGAACGGCCATAGTGGTAAGGGAGTAGTCATATCGCATCCAGACAAGAATGGAAGGCTCTATGTAGAATGGGAAGGAGTAAAACTTCATATTCACAAAGGCGAGTTGAGAAGATGTTTGCCTCCCGCAAAGAAGAGGCCATCAGTAAATATTACAACCTATTCGGTTGACCAGGAAGTTCAGGATGAGATTAACGTAAGAGGACTGAGGGCAGAGGAGGCTCTCAGCAAGGTCGAGAGGTTCATTGATCGTGCACTGATTGTAGGATTGAATCATATTAGAATAATTCACGGCAAGGGAACGGGTACATTAAGAGAATTGATAGGAAAATTTCTTGACGATCATCCGATGGTCAAGACTTATAGATTGGGAAACTGGAATGAAGGCAATGCAGGTGTTACAGTTGTGGAGCTGAAATGAAGATTCCAGAGGAAAAGATTCAGCAGGTGCGCGATGCAACTGATATTGTTGAGATCATATCGCAATATGTTACACTGAAAAAGAGGGGAAAGTCCTTTGTTGGGCTGTGCCCGTTTCACACAGAAAAAACCCCATCTTTTAGTGTAGATCCAGTCAAGGGATTCTATCACTGTTTTGGATGCGGAGTGGGTGGGAACGTTTTTACATTTATAATGGAGATGGAAAAGGTTAGTTTTCCAGAGGCTCTCAGAACACTTGCCGATAGGGCAGGAATTTCTCTTCCGAGTTATAAGGAAGAGGGTGAAGAGGGAAAGAGAACAGAAGAACTCTATTATATAAATAAATTTGCCGCACAAATTTTTCAGCACTCTCTTCATGCAAGTGCCGAAGGAAAAGCAGCGCTCGAATATCTTATATCCCGTGGGTTCAACAAAAAGATCATAGAGATGTTCCAGATAGGATATGCAGATTCAGATTGGGAAGGTCTAATAAACAGATGCAGGCAGAGATCAATCTCTCTTGAGACTCTCAACAGGGCAGGTCTTCTGATCCCAAGAAAGGATGGCAGGGGATATTATGACAGGTTCAGGGCAAGGATAATGTTTCCAGTATTTAGCCCTTCTGGCCGCATAATTGGATTTGGAGGCAGAACATTGAGAGATCAGAGAGGGGTGCCGAAATATTTAAATACACCAGAGACTGCTATTTATCACAAGGGAAAGGTGTTTTATGGACTCTACCAATCCAAGAGTGCAATAAGGAGGGATGATTGCGCCGTTCTTGTGGAGGGATATACCGATCTTATAAGCATGTTTCAGCATGGCATAGAAAATGTAGTTGCAACTGCTGGTACTGCATTGACAGAAGAGCAGGCAAACCTTCTTGCTCATTATACTAAGAGGGTGATCCTGATATTTGATAGCGACTCTGCAGGTTTGGCTGCAGCAAGGAGGGCAATAGATATATTGATCGGGGCTGGGCTAAATGTTAGTGTTGCTGCTCTGCCGGAGGGATCGGATCCCGATAGTTGTCTGAAGGAGGAAGGAAAAGAGGCAATGGTGGAAGCCGTGAAAGAGGCAAAGGGGTGGATAGATTTTCGGATCGATTTGCTCTATGCTGGCGGAAAATTGAACTCATCATATGAAAAGGCAGAGGCTGCAAGATCGATAATGAAAACAGTGGAGAAGATAGTAGATCCAGTGGAGAGAAATTTAGCAATAAAGGAGATAGGCGAGAAGATCGGTGTGGATGAAAATCTACTGATTCGGCAGATGGGCAGGATGAGAAGGAGTAGTGGAGAGGTGAAAGATTCAGGGATCTCAACCGACCAGCAGTCTGCAGAATCTATACTACTTAGGCTTCTTATTGAGAATTTAGAAGAATGGGGGAGGAGAATTTTCGGAATATTAAACCCATCAGACTTCAATGGAAATAAAAATCGTCTTCTTGCAGATGAGCTCTACAGGAGGTTTCTTAATCAGGAGAAGATCGATTCTGAAAGGATTCTGAACATTAAAAGCGGTGATAAGGAGATGGTAAAACACATATCGGATCTTTTGACATCACCGATTGGAGATGATATCGATAAGAATCGTCTTGGTCTTGACTGCATATTACATTTGATACAGAGAAGATACGAGGAAAAGATTGAAGATGTTAGGAATAGAATGAAATCCGCACAGAAGAGAGGTGAAGATGTGTCGACACTGACCCATGAATGGGTAAAATTAAAAAACCAGCTTCAAACCTACAGAAAAAAAGTTATGACCAATTGGAAAAAAAATGTTGAATTTTCCTGAAAAAATTGTTATAATCATAGCGGGCCCATAGCTCAGTTGGTTAGAGCGGCGGACTCATAATCCGTTGGTCGGAGGTTCGAGTCCTCCTGGGCCCACAATAGACTCGGAGGGGAAAAATAAAGGGCGGAGATATTCATTGACTTTACCAGAACAAAGAAGCAGTTGGGGTAGAGGGTGCACTTCTCAGAGGTGCACTCTTTCTATATGTAGATCACTATTTAATATTAACCAGGAGGGGATTGTTGAAGAATACATTAAAGAAGCTGATAGAGCTTCAGAAGGTGGACACTCAACTTCAATATCTTGAGCGATCAAAGGGCGATCTTCCCCAGAAGGTAGGTATGCTAAAAAGGAGACTGGAGGAGGCAGAGGAGTCTTTGAAGGATAGCGAAAGAATGCTTGATGGATACAGAAAAGAACACGGCAGACTCGAGATTGAGATTAAGGCGCAGAGGGGCAGACAAGAGAAATATAAGGCTCAGCTATTAGAAGTAAAGAATAATAGAGAATATGATGCTGTTACACAAGAGATAGAAGCAGCAAAGGCTGCAATAGAACAAAAAGAGAATCGTCTTCTCGAGCTGATGGATCTTGAGGAACAGACCACAGGATCCATTCAGATAAAAAAGGAGGAGATGGATAAATTAAAGAAACAACTCGAAAGGTCGAATGATGAATTAACAAAAAGGCTGGCAAAAACAGAGAAAGAGGAGATAGAACTCAAAGAGAGAAGAGAGGAGATAATAAAGGAGCTTAAGCCTAGAATAGTTTCAACATACAATCGTATAGCGAGGGCAAAAGACGGCCTTGCTGTTGTCAATGTAGTTCGAGGTGCGTGTGGCGGGTGTTTTAAATCGCTTCCACCGCAGAAGATCCTCGAGGTTCGTTCCATGGATAAGATTTATACATGTGATATTTGTGGAAGAATATTGGTATATGAGGAAGATGATTCGGAATGAAAGTTGTAGCATATATAGATGGATCATCAAAGGGAAATCCTGGCAAGGCAGGATATGGTATAGTAATAAAGGATGAAGATGATAGAACTATCTACAGTGCAGGTGAGTACATAGGAGAGGCTACAAACAATGTGGCAGAATACAGGGGACTAATGGGGTGTCTGGAGCTTGTGAGGAGTTTTGGAATATCATCACTAGTTGTATATTCAGACAGCAAGCTTCTGGTAAATCAGATGAATGGATCCTACAGAATAACAAAACCCCATTTGAAGGCTCTTCATGAGAAAATCAAAAAGACACTGGACTCCATGATGATCGATTTTGAGATTAACTACATTCCCAGGGAAGAGAACAGCATGGCCGATTCGCTTGCAAAGAGATCCGTAAGATTACAAAAAAGAATTGAGGAGGAAAAATAGAATCCTCAAAGACAGAATGGGTGATCGCTCTTTTTCATAAATGAGAAAGAGAGGAAAGTCCGAACTCCACAGGGCAGGGTGCTCCGCGAAAGCGGAGGCGTTCCATGAAGATGGAACGACGGATAGTGCCACAGAAAATATACCGCCTCATGAGGCATGATCGATGTGTCTCATGGGGTAAGGGTGAAAAGGTGAGGTAAGAGCTCACCGGTTCTGCGGTGACGCAGGACGCATGGAAAACCCCCCCCGGAGCAAGGCCAAATAGATGAGGAGTTTTTCCTTTACAAGGAAAATGCGAGGTTGCCCGCCTCGACAGACTCATGGGTAGGCCGCACAATCTTGAGCATTTTGCCAAGAAAGATAAATGATCACCATCCCGCTATTGGGGATACAGAATTCGGCTTACAGTTCTGTCTTTGAGGATTTTAAATTCAGGAGGATAAATTTTGAAGTGGATCATTAAGGAGAAACCCGATCAGGAGTTGTCGAAGTTTCTTTCTGAGAAGTTGAACATTCCACACATAATATCTCAAATCCTTATTAACAGAAACATCAACACTGTAGAAAGTATAAAAAAGTTTTTTAATACAAAGTGGGATGATCTCTATGATCCATTTTTAATGCTCGATATGGATCGTGCAGCAACCAGGGTCGTTCAGGCAATTGAGAGAAGGGAGCGTATTTTTATTCATGGTGATTATGATGTTGACGGAATAACCGCAGTAAGCATTTTATACCTTTTCTTAAAGAGAATGGGAAGCGATGTATTTTTTTACATTCCTGATCGGTTAAAAGAGGGGTACGGACTTTCCAGACTGGGTGTTCAGAAGGCTTATGAGGTTGAGGCAAGACTTTTGATTACAGCAGATTGCGGCATAACAAATGTTGAAGAGGTTGATCTTGCAAATAAATTCGGGATAGATGTAATAATAAGTGATCACCATGAGGAAGGGGAATTTCTGCCATCCTCATATGCCATATTAGATCCAAAGAGGAAAGGATGTAACTACCCATTCAAGGAGCTCTCTGGAGTTGGAGTTGCTTTTAAGCTGATTCATGCTGTAATAAAGAAACTGGGAATAGATTTGGACATATTAAAAGAGTATTTAGATCTTGTGGCTCTTGGAAGTGCTGCCGATATAGTACCCCTGATCGATGAGAACAGGCTTCTTGTGAAGATGGGACTGGAAAAGATAAACAGGAGAGAGAGGATAGGAATAAAGGCCCTGATAGAGAGTTCTGGACTTTCAAATAGGGTAATTGGTACTGGACAGGTTGTTTTTATTCTTGCTCCGCGGATCAATGCAGTGGGAAGACTTGGAAATGCCGAGAGGGCCGTCAGGCTTCTTGTTACCGATTCAGATCAGCAGGCAAAAAACATTGCCAACATCCTTGAAGCAGAAAATAGAAACCGTAAAAACATAGATGATCAGACATTCAATGAAGCGATAGAGATTATAGAAAAAGAATTTGATTCTGAGAATGACAGGGCACTGGTCTTGGCAAAGGAGGGATGGCATCCTGGTGTGATAGGAATTGTGGCTTCGCGTATTGCAGAACGGATGTACAGACCCACAATCATGATAGCAATCGAAGATGGCATAGGAAGAGGCTCAGCAAGAAGCATACTAAATTTCGATATATATTCTGCGATTAGGAGATGTGAGAGGTATCTTCTAAGATTTGGAGGACACAAGTATGCCGCAGGACTCATGCTTGAGATAGGAAAGATAGAGAAGTTCAAAGAGGATTTCAAAAAGATAGCATATGATTTACTTAAGGATGAGGAGTTGGTGCAGAGAATCATAATTGATGCAGAGATCGAGCTTCCCCAGGTCAATGAGGAGCTTGTGGGCATGCTCAACAGATTTGCTCCATTCGGACCTCAGAATATGAGGCCTGTTTTTCTTTCTCGCAATCTTCAGGTTGTTGGTACTCCCAAAGTAGTTGGCAAGGATCATTTGAAATTTAAGGTAAGACAGGGTGGAAAAGTTTATGAGGCAATTGGATTCGATTTAGGTTCTCTTCACTACAGGTTGTGTCCAGGAGAGGAGAATCTTAATATGGTTTATGTAATAGAGGAAAATTTCTGGAATGGGAAATCAAGGGTTCAATTAAGAGTAAAAGATCTGAAATGATTCAAAATCTGCCATGAGCAGTTCTTTGATACACAAAGAGGAGTGATATGAAGAGACGAAGAAGAGCACGAGAACTTGCTCTTAAAGGGCTGTATGCAGAAGAAATCTCAAAAAATTCGCTGAGAACTATTGTTGAGAAAATCTCAAGCGACAGCGGAAGCGACAAGGCAATTGCAGGGTTTGCTTCTGAGCTTGTAAAGAAGACATTAGAGTATAAAGATTTCATAGATAAGAATATCTCCTCTGTCATAGAAAATTGGGATATAGATAGGGTTGCCCTTATCGACAGAATAATCCTGAGGATGGCTCTTTGTGAACTGCTCTACTTTCATGAAATCCCTCCAAAAGTTACAATCAATGAAGCTATCGATTTGGCAAAAAAATATAGTACTGCCCAGAGTGGACGTTTTGTAAATGGCATCATTGATTCTTTATATAAGAGATTAAAATCGGAAGGCAGGATCGTTAAAAGGGGAGCAGGTCTTATCGAATAGAGGAACTTTTTATAGGGTGGCGAGTTTAGTTTATAATTGCAATTTGGAGAGAATATATGTTTGGAAAAATCATTGAAAAATTATTCGGAAGCAAGCATGAGAGAGATATAAAGAGAATCACACCAATTGTTGATGAGATCAACAAAATCTACTTGACATTGAAAGATTTGTCAGATGAGGAGCTCAGATCAAAGACAGACGAGTTTAAGGCCAGGATTATGGAGGAGGTTGGTGAGCAGAGAAAGCAGATAGAGGCTCTTAAGGAGAAATTAAAAAATGTCGGTACTGAGGAGGAGATCGATTTCGAAAAGATCAGATTGAAGATAGAAGAACTCGAAAAGGAGGAGAACAGAAAAACAGAAGAGGTTCTCTGGGAGATTATGCCAGAGGCATATGCAGTTGTAAAAGAGACATGCAGACGGCTTTTAGGAAAGTCATGGAAGGTAGTAGGAAATGAGATAGTATGGGACATGGTGCCTTTTGATGTTCAGCTTATGGGAGCGATTGTGCTACACGAGGGCAAGATTGCAGAAATGGCAACCGGTGAAGGCAAGACGCTTGTAGCCACAATGCCGCTGTATCTTAATGCACTTGTTGGAAAGGGAGCGCATCTTGTTACAGTCAACGATTATCTGGCAAGGCGCGATTGTGAATGGATGGGTGAGATATATAAATTTCTGGGCCTCAGTGTGGCCTATATTACAAATGAAATGGACCCACAGACAAGGAAGGCCGCGTATCAGGCCGACATCACATATGGAACAAACAACGAATTTGGATTTGATTATCTTAGAGACAACATGGCAATAAGTCCAGAGGGAGTTGTTCAGCGAGGTCACTACTATGCAATAATAGATGAGGTAGACTCGGTATTGATTGACGAGTCGCGTACACCTCTTATCATTTCAGGACCGGTTGGTGAATCAAAGAACAGGTTTGCAGAGATGAAGCCAAAGGTAGAAGAGGTTGTCAGAAGTCAGACAGTGCTGGTAAATCGTCTTGTGAGTGAGGGCGAGAGGCTTCTTAAGGAAGGAAAGGAGTATGAAGCGGGCATAAAACTTCTTCAGGCACAGAGAGGAGCTCCCAAGAATAAGCGCCTCATGAAGCTGTTACACGAACCAGGTGTTCAGAGGCTAATTCGGAAAGTGGAATCTGATTATATGCGTGATAAAAAACTCAATGTTCTTGATGAAGAGCTCTATTTTGCAATAGAAGAAAAGGCTCATACAATAGACCTTACAGAAAAAGGAAGGAATGCTCTTGCACCTGATAATCCTGACATGTTTATACTTCCCGATCTTGCAACAAAGTTTTCGGAGATAGAAAATGCTGAAAATTTGGCACCATCGACAAAAGAGAGAATGAAAGAGGAGATTCAGAGCGAATATGCAGAGAAGAGCGAAAGACTCCACAACATAAGTCAGCTTCTAAAGGCATACTCACTATTTGAAAGAGATGTAGAATATGTTGTAACAGAAGACGGCAAGGTGATGATTGTTGATGAATTCACTGGAAGACTCATGCCTGGTCGACGGTTTTCGGATGGATTGCACCAGGCACTCGAGGCAAAAGAGAATGTAAAGATCGAGAAAGAGACACAGACTCTTGCCACAATAACACTACAGAATTTCTTTCGCCTTTATACAAAACTTGCAGGCATGACAGGTACGGCTGAGACAGAGGCAGGTGAATTCTGGGAGATATATAAACTCGATGTAGTTGTGATACCGACTAATGAACCAGTTAGAAGGGCAGATCATGATGATGTTGTTTACAGGACAAAGAGGGAGAAGTATAATGCCATAATAGATGAGATTGTGTCTCTGCACGAGCAAAATTATCCAGTACTTGTGGGAACAATATCGGTAGAGGTTTCGGAAACACTATCAAGAATGCTGAGAAGAAGAAACGTGCGCCATTCTGTACTGAATGCAAAGTACCATCGTCAGGAGGCACAGATAGTTGCCACTGCAGGAGAGCCTGGTATGGTCACGATTGCAACGAACATGGCAGGCAGGGGTACAGATATTAAACTCGGCAGGGGTGTGATACGATTTCCAGAAGAGAAGTTAAAAGATATGGCTCATAGAGTAGCTCAAGAAGTATCAAAGGGAAGAGAGGTATTAGTCCATGAGGTTCCGGATGAGGAGATAGGCAGGATATCGAAATTTATTGAAGAGACTGGCACACGGGTCAAAGTAATAAAATCTCGAGAGGAGAAGTTCAATATACTTAAAAACAGCGGTAATCTTCAGACCAATGAGGCGGCAATAATTACTAAATCTATTGGAGATCCAACAGATGCGAGGATAATACGTGAAGGAGTTGTACACATAAAGGCCAGAGATTATGCCACAGGTGGTCTGCATATCATAGGTACAGAGAGGCATGAGGCGAGGAGAATAGATCGACAGCTGAGAGGAAGGGCGGGGCGTCAGGGGGATCCTGGATCATCCAGATTCTATCTTTCCCTTGAGGACGATTTAATGCGTCTCTTTGGCTCGGAGAGAATAGCTGGTGTTATGGATCGATTAGGAGATAAGGAAGGGGATGTCATTACTCACCCGATGGTTACAAAATCGATTGAAAGGGCACAGAAGCGTGTGGAGAATCGCAATTTTGAGATCAGAAAGCATCTTCTTGAATATGATGATGTGATGAACAAACAGAGAGAAGTAATATATCAAAGAAGAAGACGTGCCCTTGAGGGTGAGAATCTACACGAAGAGATAATCAGTATTATAGAGTATTTTGTAGAAGATGTTGTAGAGAGGTTTATGGGAGGCAGGAGTGTTGAGCAGGAAGGTGATTGGGAGGGCCTCAAGGAGGAACTTATTCAGACACTTCTTCTTCCTATCAAAATTTCTGGAGAAGAGGCTTCCAGCATGGGCCATGATGAACTGGTAGAGCTGATAAAAGGGAAAGCTGTAGAATCATATGAAAACAAAAGAAAAATACTTGGGAATGAATTGATGGCCCAGCTGGAGCGTTTTGCCACTCTCAAGACAATCGATGAAAGGTGGAAAGAGCATCTTTATGAAATGGACAGACTCAAGGAGGGAATAGGGCTTAGGGCTTATGGCCAGAAGGATCCCTTGATTGAATATAAACATGAAGGATTTCAGATGTTTACCGAGATGTTGGAAAGGATAGACAGAGAGATCCTTGAGATAGTATTTAAGGCTCAAATACAGATGGAAAGGGGGCCAGAACCATTCGAACCCTCTAGAGAGAGAATGCCCGTTGAGATGGCCACTATACATGAGGATGCGGCTGGCATGGGTTTTGCTCATCAATCTGCTGAATCACAACAGGCACCACCTGGTGGAGCAGTGAAGAGGAAGCCTGTGAGAGTGGAGAAGAAGGTAGGAAGAAATGATCCTTGCCCGTGTGGAAGCGGCAAAAAGTATAAACACTGCTGTGGCAGATGATATAAATTTCAACGGAGAATCACTTCATGCCCAAGTCATTAGTCATTGTAGAATCAGATGCAAAATCGAAGACAATCAACAGATTTCTTGGCAGCGATTATATTGTAAAGGCATCTGTGGGTCATATTAAGAATCTGCCTAAGAACCGTCTAGGTGTTGATATAGATAATGGATTTGACCCCGAGTATATTACTATTCGGGGTAGGGGCAAAATACTTAGAGAGCTTAAGGGATTGGCATCAAAGGTTGATGAGATTTATCTAGCAACAGATCCAGATAGAGAAGGAGAGGCTATTGCATACCATCTTGCAAATGAGATAAAAAATGTCAATAGCAATATACATAGAGTGCTGTTTTATGAAATAACAAATAATGGAATAAAGAATGCTATCAAAAATCCTGGCACAATTGACATGAACAAGGTTGAAGCCCAGAAGGCCAGAAGAGTAATGGACAGACTCGTTGGATATAAGGTTAGTCCCTTTTTATGGAAAACGGTTTTCAGGGGATTGTCGGCCGGAAGAGTACAAACTGTTGCACTGAGGCTTGTTTGTGAGAGGGAGAAAGAGATAGCAAGCTTCAAGCCCAGAGAGTACTGGAGCCTTGAAGCTGAATTTAAGACAAAAGATAACATTACATTAAGGGCCAAACTTTTAAAGATCGGGGGAGAAGATTTTTATATTCCAAATGAAGCAGAGATGAAAAAGCACATCTCTGTACTAAAGAAGTTGGAATATTTTATCTCTGATGTAAAGTCCAAGACGATTGAAAGAAGGCCTCCCCCTCCATTTACAACCAGTACTCTTCAACAGGATTCGGCTCGCAAATTTGGCATGAGCACTAAGCAGATCATGGCTATTGCACAGCAACTCTATGAGGGCATAGATCTGCCAGAGGGAAGAGTGGGGCTCATTACATATATGCGAACCGATTCTACAAGACTCGCAAAGAGTGCTGTTGAGGAGGCAAGGAAATATATTGCAGAGGGTTATGGGCTGGAATATGTGCCCTCAAAGCCGAATGTTTTCAGAAACAAGAAATCTGTACAGGATGCACATGAGGCGATTCGTCCCACATCACTGAAGAGGCCTCCGAATCAGATAGCGGCATATCTGACTGCTGGTCAGAAAAAATTATATGAACTGATTTGGAAAAGATTTATTGCATCTCAAATGGCACCGGCAAAGATTCTGCAGAAGAACATAGATATAACATCTGGTAAATACCTTTTCAGGGCCACTGGGTCAATAGTACAATTTAAAGGATTCATGCAGCTGTATGATGTTGATAGGGAAACCGAAGAGACCCTGCCCGATGGAGTGATGAAGCATGACAGAGTGGAACTCTTGAAGCTCGATCCGGAACAACACTTTACTAAGCCTCCGCCCAGATATAATGAGAGCAGCCTCGTTAAAGAGCTGGACAATCTTGGAATAGGAAGGCCATCTACATATGCTTTGATTATCTCTACTCTACTTGATCGAAAATATTGCAGAAAAGAGGGACGTGCTCTCCATGCAACAGAACTGGGAATGGCAGTAAATGAGATATTAATAGATCAGTTTCCCGATATATTTAATGTGGGATTTACTGCGGCCATGGAGGAGGAACTCGATCAGATTGAATCTGGGGAGAAGGAGAGAGTTTCTGTTTTAAAAGATTTCTATGAACCTTTCAGCAGATCGATCCAGAATGCAATGGAGATGAAGGAACAGATAAAACAGTCTCTCCTTGAGAATAGAGATGAAAAGTGCCCTGAGTGTGGAAGAGACCTTGTGATAAAATGGGGAAGGAATGGTCGGTTTATTGCATGCACAGGGTATCCGGAGTGCAGATATTCAAGATCACTTGATGAAGAATTAGAGCAGACAGATCAGAAGTGTGAAGAGTGCGGATCACCAATGGTAATCAGGATGGGGCGGTATGGACGATTCATGGCATGTTCGAGATATCCAGAGTGTAAATTTACAAGGCCTTTGTCTACAGGGGTAAAATGTCCCAATCAAGACTGTGGTGGAGAGATAGTGGAAAAGAAGAGCAGGAGAGGGAAAACCTTTTTCGGATGTTCCAACTATCCATCATGCAACTTTGCCTCCTGGTACAGGCCTGTGCTCAAAGAATGCAAAAAGTGTGGAAATTACTATTTAGAGGAGAGGCACACAAAAAAGAAGGGGTCTTTCTACAGGTGTCCAGTGTGCGGTTACGAAACACAATGATAGCATGGCCGTCATGAAAAAGTCAATAGAAGAGTTTCTTCACAATCTTAAATCGATCAAGAACTACTCTGAAAACACGATAAAGGCCTACAGAGGTGACCTCGAACAGTTCAGGGAGTTTCTTCTGCACAAGAGAGATTGTGTCACAATTTCGGTGGAATCGATAACCAGAGAGGAACTTCATCTTTTTCTCAGCGGGCTAGTAAAACATGGTGCTGACAAATCCACAGTTGCACGTAAGCTGGCTTCTCTCAGAGCATTCTTCCTCTATTTAACAAGAATCGGGGTAATATCCAAGAATCCGACTATTACTCTAATTTCTCCCAAAAGAAAAAGAGTGCTGCCTGAGTTTTTACAGGAACAGGAGATAAGGGATGCACTTGAGGGAATATCAACGGACTCTGTTTTTGGAATGCGGGATAGAGCAGTGCTGGAACTTTTTTATGGAACAGGAATGAGGCTTTCTGAATTGGCATCCCTCAACATTGAGGATTTGGATTTTACCGCAGGCAGCGTCAGGGTTTATGGAAAGGGAAAAAAGGAGAGAATAATTCCGATTGGAAGGAATGTGGCAAAAATTTTAAAAAACTATATCTCTGTAAGAGATGAGTTTAAACCAAAAGATCAGACCACGGCGCTATTCTTAAATCGGAATGGGAGCAGAATCTCAACTCGCGGAATTCAACTATTAGTTCACAGGTGGCTGAGAAATATATCAGACAGAAAAAAATTGAGTCCGCACATTCTGCGTCACTCTTTTGCCACCCATCTGCTGAATCGAGGTGCAGACCTCGAGGCGGTCAAGGAGCTGTTGGGACACTCGAGTCTCTCCACTACACAAATATATACACATCTTGAAACAGATCGACTAAAAAAGATATACAGTCAGGCACATCCTCGTGCCGGTGTGTTGCCTTCGGGCTGTTAAAAACAAAGGAGGAGATAATTTATGCGTATAAATATCACTGCTCGGCGTTTCAGACTTTCAGAAAAAATTAAGAAACATACAGAAAATGAAATATCACGTTTGAAAAAATATTTTGATGGAATATTGGAAGCAGATGTAATATTGAGCTGGGAAAAGAAGGATAGAATTGCTGAGATAAATATACAAGTATATGGGACAGTGCTTTCTGCTCATGAGAGATCCGAGAATATGATTAAATCTATTGATCTGGCAGTAGAGAAGATGGAGAGACAGATAAAGAAATACAAGTCCCGTTTAAAAGAACATAAACATGAAAAGGCAGGAGCCCAATAAACGTTGGATAATAAGAGAAAAGACGACTCTTTTCCAGTAAGAACGCTCTTTGAGGAGAATAAGAAAGAGCTCAGGCTCAGGCTCGTTTCAGGGGAAAATGGTCTGAATAAACTGATTACTGAAAAAGAGATTCATCGTCCAGGACTGGCCTTGAGTGGATTTACCGACCTGTTTACATTTCAGAGGGTTCAGATATGTGGAAATACAGAGGTTGCCTATTTAAGAAAACTTAAAAAAGATCAGAGAGTGGAAAGGCTAAAAAAGTTTTTCTCCTTTGATATACCCTGTATCATTATAACAAATGGGAACAGACCAACTCCAGAGTTTGTCATGTTTTCCAATGAAAAGAGAGTTCCCACTCTTCGCACCCCGTTTGAGACAACAACAGCTTTTCGTGTCATTGGAGACTATCTTGCCGAAAAATTTGCCCCAAGGACAATCCTTCATGGTTCTCTTGTGGATGTTTATGGTATAGGCATATTAATCACAGGAAGAAGCGGAATCGGCAAGAGCGAAGTAGCTCTCGATCTTATAGCAAGGGGTCATAGGCTTGTAGCAGATGATGTTATAACAGTAATAAAGAAGACCGATGATATCGTAATTGGCAAAGGAAATGAGACTCTCGAATATAATATGGAGATAAGAGGAGTTGGAATAATAGATATTAAATCGGTTTTCGGAATAAGAGGCGTGAGGAGACAGAAACGGATTGAGGTTGAGGTAGAACTTGTAGACTGGGACAATTCTGAAAAGTATGAAAGGCTTGGTATGGACAATATAACGGCATCCATTCTCGGAGTTGAAACGCCTCTGGTCAGGCTTCCAATCTATCCCGGTAAGAACATATCTGTTATAGTTGAAGTAATAGCCCTGAATCAGCTCCTTAAAATTTATGGACAGAATTCTGCAAGGGATTTTGAAACAAAATTAAAAAAAATAATGGATAAGAAGCTCAAGGCTTTAGATAAGTACCTGGGACACGATTTTGAATAGTTTACTGTCTGTATTGGAGATCGAAGATGACGGATAAGAACAGAGAAATCTCGGTAGGGATAGTAGTTTCTATAGCGGCCATCATTGTCATACTGAGCATAATATGGGGCCGGAGGCTTGAAATTTTTTCGAATCGAATAAGCATTACTGTCAGGTTTGAGGATGTTAAAGGATTGGAAGAGGGAGATCCTGTACTAATAAGGGGGGTTGAGAGGGGTAGGGTTGCAAAAATAGAATTAAAACCGCATTGGGCCGAGGTACAACTCTGGATAAGAAAGCCTGTGGTGCTGAAATCCGACATGATAGTAATACTGGAGAACAAAGAGATCATGGGTGGAAAACAGATTTCCATTTATCCAGGAGATAATGATGAGCCTGCTGTTCTCGACTCGATAATTACGGGACGTTTGCAAGGAGATTTAGGAACAATACTTTCAAGGGTTGAACACACACTATACATGGCAGACTCTACACTGATGAGCATGAGAAAAATTTTTGATAGAGCAAGGATTGAAAACATATTGAATAATATTGAGATGACTACTGGTGAAGCAAGATTGATTCTTTCAGAGAATAGAGAGAGGGTCAATGCAGCACTCTTCAGGCTGGAAAAGATGACGAGAAGACTTGAGCAGGATTCTACAGCAATGAGAATTGGAAGTGTTGTTGCCGATCTGGATAGCATGATTCTACTCATCAGAGATATTGCAGTAAAAATGGAGCAGGAGCAGGGAACATTCGGAAAGCTTATTAGTGATCGCTGGTTGTACGATCAGCTTCTAAAGACAACCACAGAGCTTGATTCTCTGATTCGAGACATCAGGGCAAATCCAAAGAAGTATATTCATTTTTCTATATTTTAACTTTGATATCTGTATTAGAACAAAAGAGAAGATGCCCCGGTTTGAGCCATAGTAGCCGGGGCACTTTTTTATCTGTTGATATAAATCGGTTTATTTTTCTACTTTCTAACTCTGATCGGGTATGGGGGACGCGTATGCGTCTTTGGTGGATTCTTTTTTAACTCTTCCATGATGACCTCAATGGCTTTCTCAAGCTGGGGGTCATGGCCCGAAATCACCTCTTTTGGGGTCTGTTCTATTTCTATATCGGGCGGGACTCCCTCATTTTCGACCACCCACCCTTCATCTGTCCATATCGCAAGGTTTGGAGCAGTAATATAACCACCATCCATTAATACAGGGAAGCCAAGTATGCCCACAAGTCCGCCCCATGTGCGCTTACCAATGAGTTTGCCAATCTTTAATTTTCGGAACATCCATGGTAGAAGATCGCCACCAGAGCCTGCGGTCTCATTGATCAGCATAACCTTTGGGCCAAATATTGCTCCACTGGGAGTTCTAATGTCTTCACCATATCTCAATGCCCAGTTGCAGATAAAGGGTCTCCGCAGATGGTCTATATAGTAGTCTGCAACCTGTCCTCCGCCGTTGAACCTCTCATCGATTATGATTGCATCTTTATGTGTCTGAGGGAAGAAATAACGCTTGAAATATGTGTGTCCGAGCTTCGTTGTGTTTGGAACATACACATATGCAACACGGCCTCCTGTAGCCTTGTCGACCTTTTTAATATTTTCTTCTACCCAATCTCTGTTTCTAAGACTGTTTTCATTTGATATTGGCACAACCTTTAATGTGCGAGATTCTCTGCCGTCGGGATAAGGGCCTACAGTTATCTCTACTATTTTCCCAGCACAATTCTCAAAGCGGGCAAAAAGGTTTTCTGGAGGCCTTAACTCCTTACCATTTACTGCCAGAAGATACTCTCCATCCTTTACTTCTATTCCTGGCTGTTTTAATGGTGATCGAAGCGATGGATTCCAGTTTAAACCCCCATATACCTTTTTGAATGCATACATTCCATTTTTGATTTCATAGTCTGCACCAAGCAGCCCTCCAGGTATGCGTTCTGGACCATTCAATCGGTCGCCTCCACCAACTCTGTGGTGTCCAACACACAGTTCGCTGCACATCCATTGAATTACGCGATTCAGATCATTTCTGCATGCAAGGTGTGGAAGGAAGATTTCATATTTCTTTTTCATTTTGTTCCAGTCAGTACCGTGGAAGTTTGGATCATAAAAATAGTCTCTGTTTATGCGCCATGCTTCATAGAATATCTGTCTCCATTCACTCACAGGATCAATTTTAACCTGTACTGCATCGATTTTCAATCTATCTTTATCTTTGCCAATCTTATTTGATATGGCAGCAATATACATTGAAGATCCGCTTCTGAAGAGAAGTTTTTTCCTGTCTGCAGAAATCTCATAATCATCAACGCCGTTTAATATTACAGTGTCCTTTTTCTTGTCGAGATCATACTTGTGCAACCTTCCACTCAATCCAGTACCGTTCCTCTCAGTTTCGAGGTAGAATATCTCTCCCTCATTTCCTGATTGTAGTAAGGAGTAACTTCCTGATTTAATAGGAAATGCAACTATCCTGTTCTGCATACCATCGAAATCAATCCTTATTGAAGGTTCCTTATCTTCCTTTTTGCCCTCTTTTTCTTTTTTATTTTCATCTTCTTTTACCTTCTCTTCGTCGCTCTCCTTTGCAAAGGGATTCTGGGTCTCTTTTTGAAGAGTTACCAGATATATAGCCCTGCTCATCTCCATGTCTGCGTTGGACATTGCAAACCAGTGTTTAACGGGTCCTGCATCGGTCGAAGCAAAAAAGTAGAGGTATTTACCGCTCTTATCGAATACAGGATTGCTTGCATCGCTCATTCCGTCTGTAATGGGATATGATTTTTTATCATCCAGCGAATATACAAATATCTTCTGCATATAGGCCTTTGTGTTGATTGTATAGGCGATCCATTTCGAATCAGGAGACCAGACTCCTTTTATTGTTCCGAATGCTCCTGGCATGTAGATGATCTCCTGATCGATTTTTTTTATTTTCCCATTTTCGATATTGATCCAATAGAGATTTCTTCCATTATCTGTGAAGGTGATTTTTTTACTATCCGGCGACCAGAGGAGTGCGTTATAGAATCCGGTGCCGTTGAGCTTGTATTTTCTGATTTTGCCCTTACCATTCTGAGGCTGGATATGCAGTGCATACTCTCCCGATTCATCGGAAAAATAGGCAATGAACTTTCCGTCCGGCGACCAGGCAGGATAGCGTTCATGTACACCAGTGGTTTGTGTTAGATTACGCGGATCACCCTTTTTTGCTGGCAGTGTGATTATCTCTCCCCGAAACTCTATTGCTGCCCTTACACCCGATGGAGAGATAGAGGAGTTTCGTACATATCTGGATCCCTTGACATACCTTGGCCTGAGTTCTTGAAGATCTGAGGCCACTCCTACCACCAGTCTTTTACTTTTCTGAGTTTTTAAGTCAAAGATATGGAGATGGCCTGCCTGCTCATAAATTATCCTTCCATCCCCGTAAGAGGCATCGATGATTGGATAATTTTTATAGTTTGTAAGTTGTCTGATTTCTCCTGATTCTGTGTTGTAGTAGAAAAGATTGAATTCACCGTTTCTGTCGGAGAGAAAGTAGATCTTGCTCTCTACCCACATTGGATCGATATCATTGCAGCGGCCATCCGGCTGTGGGACTTTTTCTACAGAATGATCACTAAAGGTATAGAGCCAGATGGTAGATACAGTACCGCCTCTGTAGTTTTTCCACTGACGAAATCTTTCTGACAGGGGATTGTATGCGAGTCTTTTACCATCCGGTGAATAGCATGCCTTATATCCGTTTGGCAGTTTTAAGGCTCTGGGCAGCCCACCATTTAGTGAAACCGTATAGAGTCTCGTGTATCTGTTTGTAAATACGTCTCTTGCAGAACGAAACAGTACTGAAGATCCATCCGGTGTAAAGCCGCACACATAGTCTGAATATGGATGGTATGTGAGGCGTTTTGGGATTCCTCCCTCTACAGGTATTACATATACATCAATGTTTCCATCATATTCGGCGCTGAATGCAATCAATTTACCGTCTGGTGAAAAGAATGGATTCGACTCAATTCCTTCATCAGATGTAAGACGGCGTACATCCTTCCCATTGATATCCGCAGTCCAGAGATCTCCTGCATATACAAATGCTATGCGGTCACTGCTCACGGCTGGCTGAGTTAGCATCTTTGTATCGTGAATGTCAATCCCCATTGTGTTTGATGACCACAGAGATATCACAACGAAAAGGGAGCTCACCAAGAAAGACATGAATCTTTTCATTGAATTTCCTCCTTATTTTTGTAATATTAAGAGTTTAAAATTTAGACCGAAATATACGCAATTCCCATTTTTTCTTCCCCGGTCCATATAGAATCTTGCCTGCTAATCTGCCAGTAGGTTTCCCATCTATGGCTGCTATTTTACCGTTTACAAAAACATACTTGATTCCTTCTGGATATTGATGAGGGTTGGAATATGTTGCTGTGTCTTTAATTGTTTTTGGATCAAAGATGACAAGATCTGCATACATTCCCTTTTTGATGATACCGCGGTCTGTGAGCCTGAGAGTCTGAGCCGGAAGGGAGGTCATTTTACGGATCGCATCTTCTAATTTTAGCAGATGCTTTTCAAAAACATATCTTCTGATGATTCTTGGAAAAGTACCATAATTTCGGCAGTGAGGAACGCCCTTTCCAAATTCTACTATTCCTCCATCTGAAGCAATCATGTTGTATTTGAGCAGCATTATTGTTTCAACATCTTTTTCATCCATCTGAAAAAACACACCTGAGGCATCGCCATTTTTTACAATCTCTATTATGAGGTCTGCCCCATTTTCTATTGTAGGCTCCATTGCTCTTTGAATGAGAATTTCTTCGAGGTTTTTTCCTTCTATTTCAGTATTGTATTTACAGTTTGCTATGTATATGGTCTTTAATTTGTTTATGTTTTTAGTAGAGGTCAATCTTCTCTTTATCACCTCTTTTTTAATTCTGTTGTAGTTTTTAGGATCTGCTAACCTTTTAATAAATTCATCATGCCCCCCCTCCAATGACCAGGATGGAAGACTGCTTGAAAAGCCAGAACTTGTTGCAGTATATGGATACTGATCGATTGTTACTTCTACTCCCCTCTTTCTTGCCATCTCGATTGGGTCTGTTATCATTTTGATTTTACCCCAGACAGCATCCGATGCCAGTTTGACGTGTGATATCTCCACTCTCATTCTATTCGCTTCTCCGATTCGAATTGCCTCCTCGATTGCCTCTGTGATTTTTGTTCCCTGGTTTCTTATGTGTGAGGCATAGAAGCCTCCATATTTTGCAGCCACTCCGGCAAGTTCGATCAATTCATCTGTCTTTGAATATGTGCCTGGCATATACGCCAGACCAGTAGAAAACCCAAATGCACCTATTCGCATTTCCTGATCTATTAATTCTTTCATCTCTTTCATCTGTTCTGGAGTTGGATTTTCTCTCCTGAGCCCCATTACTTTTCTTCTTATCGTATTGTGACCTATCAGAGAGCAAAAGTTGATGGCGATTCCGTTTTTTCGAATTCTTTTAAATAGATTTTTAAGGGGATAGGGATGAGAGCCGCAGTTTCCTCCTAAAACGGTGGTTACCCCCTGAAGTAGATAGTTGTCCGCAGTTGGGATTTCGTCTATACCGCGATCTGTGTGAGTATGAATGTCTATAAAGCCAGGACAGACTATTAGTCCATTTGCATCTATGATCTTTTTTGCTGAGATGTGCTTCAGGGAGCCGATATATGAAATCTTTTCGTTTTTAATACCAAGGTCTGCCCTAAACCATGGATTTCCATCTCCAGAGATAACTGTGGTGTTTAAGATTGCCACATCATATTTAGCATTAGATTCACATTGCAGGTGTAAAACAATAGTTATCAATGTAAGGGTCAGAGTCAAGATAAGATTTCTTCGATTCATTTAAGATTTTCCTCTTTATTTTTTTAGATTTACATCGATATAATATTTTTTCATTAATGGACGCCATTTTTCCATCAGTGGCTTGTTGATATCAAGCGGTGGCTTGGAGTCTTTAGGAAGGAACGACTTATAAGGATGATCCTTTGAGTATGACTCAAACTCATCACGCAATTTTTTCAACTCTTCTGGTTTTGTCAACAGATCTATTGCCGAAGCTGCCATGGCCTTTGCTCCTGCATTGAGTCCTTTCCATGCGGTTGATCCGAAATTGCATGCAACCACAGACCAATGATGGGCTATTGTTCCTGGAGCCCATACAGGGAAAAGGATCGTTGCAGTGGGAGCAATAAGGGTTACATCACCCACATCGGATGATCCGCCGCCCACAAATGTTGTATGACTCGGATCTTTCAAAGAGTCCACACGAGTGGGCATGCCCTTTTCCTCTTTGCCAAGCTCTTTCTGAATAGCCCTTGCAAAATCGTGATCGTCTTTGCTCCATTCGGGCATTCCAACAAGTTCGATGTTTTTCTGCAGCAGCTCTGCAGCAGCTTTGTTGAAGTGACGCTGATGTACAGCAGCAATTATTCTGACCTCTGCGAGTTCTGTATCTGTTGCAAGAGCAGCACCTTTGGCACAGTTAACCACTCTTTGAAACATCTCCTCTACCCTTTCGTCTGTGTTTCTGACATAGTACCAGACGCTTGCCCTGTCAGGTACAACATTAGGAGCCTCACCGCCCTCTAGTATTACATAGTGCATACGGTATGTATATTTAAAATGTTCTCTCAGATAGTTTGTCGCAACATTCATCAATTCCACTGCATCGAGAGCACTCCTGCCTTCCCAGGGGGCTCCTGCACTGTGAGCAGTCTTGCCCTTGAATGTAAAGATTGCAGAGATCAGGGCATTTCCACTTCTGCCGTATCCTGTTCCAAACCTGCTGCTCGCATGATTGTCAATCACTGCATCGACATCGTTGAAGAGTCCTGCCCTTATCATATAGGGGCGGCTGACAACTATCTCCTCTGCTGGCGATCCGAACATTTTAATCGTTCCCTTTATGTGAAATTTTTCCATAGCCCTTTTAACAGCAATTGCAGCAGCTATAGCAGCGGTTCCCATTGTATTATGGCCACATCCATGTCCAGGGGCACCTTCGATTAGAGGATCCTTTTTGGGAACTCTGGCTTTTTGCGAGAGCATTGGAAGTGCATCGAATTCTCCGAGTATTCCAATTACAGGTTTGCCTGATCCATATGAGGCAACAAAGCATGTTGGCATTCCTGCTAGTCCTGTCTCTACTCTAAATCCCTCTCTCTCCAGCGTTTCTGCAAGGAGTTTGGATGATTTGAATTCTTGGAGTCCGAGTTCACTATATGTCCATATTGCATCGGATATTGTGCCGAACTTTTTAATAACGCTTGATCGACTGAGCCAATCCAGTGCAAATCTCTTCTCTGGTGTTAGATCCTGACTCAGGAGGAGCCCAGGATGTATGCTAAAAACTATTAGTGAAAACAAAATGAGCCATGATGATGACCCTTTAAATACTCTTGTCTTCATTTTAATCTCCTGATTTTTAATTTTAAATTTTTAAGCCTTCTGTCTTTCTGATGGTTTTATAATCCCAGAAAGACGATACCTATACCACAGAGAAGTATCATGCCGCCCGCAATGGCGTGGGTGTACTTTTCCAGTTTTACAAACGGTATGAGGTTGAATCCGAGTGTTGTTACAATGACAATTGTCATCATTGTGGCTATTGTAACCAGACTGAAGATAGTAGTAACGAGGATTAATCCAGGCATGCTTTTATTTGCCGCTGGATACATTAGTATTGGAATTAGTGGTTCACACGGTCCAAGAACAAATATTGTAAATAGAATCCATGGAGTGATGTTTTCTCTTTCCTCGTGTGTGTGAAGATGTTCAGCAGCGTGGATGTGTTTGTGTGAATGGAGTTTTCCATTGGGATGAACATGAAGGTGTTTGTGCGGTTTGTTCTGAATTATTCTTATTACTCCCCAGATAAGATAACCCAGTCCGAAGATTATTAACATCCAGGCAGCAAGATTTCCCCTTATGCTTTCAACGAGTTTTAATTTGTTTACAGAGATACCAAAGAATATACCAATTAGACCCAGTACGATCGAGCTTCCCACATGACCGATACCGCAGAGGAGTGTTATCCAAGTGGTCTTTAGTAATCTCCAGCCTCTTGCCCTTGCCATCATTATGAATGGTATGTAGTGATCCGGCCCGAGAATTGTGTGAAGTAGAGCTATAGATGCTGCAGTTGCAGACAGAATAATGAGTTCCTGTGTCATAGAATTCTATTATCCTTTCTCAAATTTTACTTATTTGTGATGTTTTTTAGAGTTCCTACACTCTGTGTTTTGCTTGTAAATATTGCATTGAAGAGCAATTTGAATGTGCCATGAGTCTGAGCCCTGCTCTGTACACCAAATCCAAAAATTATAACTCTCCCCTTTTCTACAGGTATTTCTGCCAGTACAGTATTTCCCTCCAGTCTGTCTCCTCCTATAAGCCAGCCGCTCAAGAGTGGATTTTCTTTTGTATAGTAGCCTACAGCATAGATTTCTCTTGAGTATGGAAGTAGTCTGAATGCGGGACTGTTTACAGACCTTATTGCAGCATGTTTTGGCATTCCATATGCAAGTGGATGTGATGTGTTCAGCTCAATCTCCAGGAGTGAGCCGGGTGAGTAGTATTCCCCTTGTTTCAGACCCTTTACTACATTTACAGCAGGGATTCTAAGCTTTTCTATTGCAAAATTTGAGGAACCGTCTATTGTAATCAATGTTCCACCAGCCTTTATAAAGTTAATCAATGCTTCGACTCCTTTGTTGCCGATGCCTCCCCTGTATTTTTTAGGCATCTCAGGACTCCCAAGCACTGGTTCTCTTCTCCATCTGTATCTTCCATCTACAATGGTTGCGGTTGACATACTTGGAATTATTATTACATCATAAAAATCTTCGAGTCTTCCTGATTTCATGATATCATTATGAATCGTCTTGTATTCAAATTCAAAACTGTCGAGTACAAAGCGTGTCCACCCTTCATCCATGCTGGCAGTCCAGGGCTGGTAGACTCCGAGCCTGAATCGGCTCACTCTTGAACCTTTTATAGATATCTGTTCTCTTCCCGAATAGATCGGTACCTCATACTTTTTTGATAATTCATTAAGTAGTGAACCAATATTTTTCTGTTCAGGAATTATGATAGTTCCTGCTGGAAAGTCTTTACCCCCTTCATTAAAATCTTCGTCTGCCCAGTAGATTTCGACTTCTTTTTTTATCAGGTTGTTTAAGATGGTAAAGCAGTTGTTGTATCTTCTCTCTATTATGTAGTATTTAGATGTATTTTCAACATCTTTTATTTCATTGAAACCATAATCTTCTGCAAGAACAAGCTCTAAATTGAGTGGCTTTTTTATCTCAACACTACTAACTCCCATCTGAAGAGGAAGTGTCCAGCCAGTGAAGTCGTAGGGTGGTCTTGGAGGGCCGTTGGGATAGGATTTAAGATTGGGATAAATCTGTGATTCCATAAGGTCTTTTATACAGGCTCGACACGGCTGAGAGAGTGGTATTACAAATGTGTTTTGCGGATAGGTGATTCCCTGATATTCGAATTCTCTCTTGCTTCGGAATATTTTGATGCCGTTGTATTCGAGCCGTTTTAACATCTCAGATGCAGAATTTGGGTCATGCTGATTCAGAGGTATTAGGTAGAAGTAAGGCGACTCTTCTTTTCCCATCTGAATGGCTTCTCTATTCATCTTATAGAAATTCATTATGAACTTTTTTCTGTATGTTGAGGCCAGTTCGAGTATTGAGTAAGTTGCGCACTTTTCATATTTAATTATATCTCTGAGTCTCCACCAGCCTCCTTCCCATGGATCCAGAAAATTTGTAACGGTCGAATATCTTGCTCTTTCCGGTCCATATTTTCCAAGGCTTCCTCTGGGAAGATAGATCGGTGTTGCAAGACGGCTGCTTGCTGCTTCAGATAGTATTCCAACCATGTTGTGCCATATTGGAGTCTTTGACATTGTGCCTTCAAAATAGGCATTAAAACTCATTCCACTTGTTACTCCCTTAAATCCATGCTGGTGAAGATCTGAAAGCACATGTTTGCCGAGCATGTTGATTTCTGACATGAGTAAAGGCGAGACATTGAGATTTACAGGGTCTGAATATGGTGGAAGAAACAGACGTGGACCCGTTGAGCCCATCTGATGCTGATCGTATACAATTTCTGGAAACCATTCATGGTAGAGGATTTTTGAAGTCAGACGACTCTCCTTAAGGTTGAACATGAACCAGTCTCTGTTGTTGTCGTGGCCTGCATAGTAGTGATACAGCCATGGCATTCTGCATGCTTCGTAAGGAGTGTTTAAATACTTTCTGTACCAGTCGACAACCATCTGAAGACCGTCGGGATTTAGTGAGGGGATAAGAAGGATTATTACATCGTTCAGAATCTTATTGATCTCGTTTTCACGACTCGTAGCAAGCTCATAGGCAAGTTCTACAGATTCCTGACTGGATGCTATCTCGGTGGAGTGGATGTTCATCGAGATGAGTACAACTGTCTTTGCTTTTTCTATCAGATTTTCAGCCTTCGTTTTCTCCAGATCATAGGGGTTTGCAATTTGCTGCTGGATTTTTTTATACAGATCTATATTCTTTATATTCTCGGAAGATGAGATGGTTACAAGAATGAATGGTCTGTTCAGTGTTGTCTTACCGATCGTTTTTACTAAAACACGAGGGGAAAGTCGATCTATGAGATTGAAGTATTCTGTGATCTGTTTCCAGTCGATGAGCTTGCGATCTTCTCCCATTTTAAAACCAAAATAGCTCTCCGGTGATGGAATCTCTTGCGCACTCAGTGATTTAAATGATATTACTGTAAGGAGAGATAGGACTATTAATAACCGTTTGGATTTCATTTTCACCTCCTGTGTAGTCTTTAGTGAAGGGTATTTTAATTAATGTAAAACATGATAGGTTAAATATACAAATTTATTTTTATGAAGCAAATTAATTAAAGGGGAGATTGTAAAAATCCCTGAACAATGATTCAGGGATTTTTAATAAAGCAGCAATTAAGAGTATATGGAAGTATAGTTAAGATTAGTCAACATCACTGTCCAAGTATGCTTCTGCTTCTGCTTCTGTTCTGAAATGTCGGGACGGATATGAGGTCTTCATCTTTGCGAGTCTATTTATCTGCATGCCTCCCAGAGGTGATTCTCCGACGACTCTTGCGACCTTTTTAATTCCTGCATCCTCTGCCATCTTAGTCATATCGGCAACAATATCCTGAACCTCTGGTGTGGCCGGTTTGTATCCCATGGCATAGGTCAGTGTGGTGAATCCTGGCTTGCACTCGGCTATCGCTTTTCTGTATGACTCCTTCAGTTCGAGTGCTTTTTTCAGATCCAGTTTTCCCTGAAATTTGATATAGATTCTATTTTTTTCTTTATCGACTCTTGTAAGCTCCTTCATCGGTTCAGAAAATTCATCCTGATCGCTGTCAAGATACTCTTCTGCCTCCTCCAGCGTTCTGAAGTGTCTGGAAGGATAAATCGTATTCTTTTTTGCAAGTCTATCGATTTGCATAGCACCGAGAGGTGTCTCACCAACGACTCTTGCAACCTTTCTTATGCCTGCCTTTTCAGCCATTTTTGTCATTTCTTCCACTATGTCCTGAACCTCAGGAGAGCCTGGCTTGTATTCTTCTGCAAATGTAACAGTCGTAAAGCCCGGTTTGCACTCGGTAATTGCCTTTCGATAGGTTTCCTTGAGCTCTTTGGCTCTTTCAATTGTCATGAATCCCCTGAAATAGAGGTAGATCCTGTTTTTTACCTTATCTACTCGGGCATTTTCGTCGATTAACATGATTGTCCCCTATTTTTATTAAAACTCTCCATCAAGAAAGGCTTCTGCCTCTTCTACTGTCTCAAAGTGTTCGGATTCATACGATGCGGTTGATTTTGCAATCCTTTTTATCTGCATTCCACCGAGTGGAGTATCTCCCACTACTCTTGCCACCTTGCTGACTCCAGCCTCTTCAGCCATGTGGATTGCCTCTTCATGAACCCTTTGTACCTCTTCGTCTCCCGGCTTATAGTTAGAAACATCTGCAAGAACAGTAAAACCAGGTTTGCATTTCTTAATGGCCTGTCTGTACAGCTCTTTCATCCTCAGTGCTTCTTCAAGGTCGTGGAATCCCTCTAAGTATAGATATATCCTGTTTTTGGATTGATCAACCCTTACAGTTGAATTTGTAATCATTTTAAGATAGATCCTTTCAAAAAATAGTTCTTCATCTCTCTTTTCAGAGAACAGGTACTGCCAATTTCATGCCAGGTTTTTGTTAATGTTGGGTGTGAAGATTGTTGATTTCTAACGATTTAATAAACAAATAATTATGATTATAGAGCTATAATGGCCTATATTATACGACAGGACGACTATTTCAATTTTGTTGTCTGTATTTAAAAATGAAATTATATTCGATCTATTTCAACCTCATTCTGGCAATCTTAGAAATGTCACCCATTTTTTTATTGTAGGGCCTTATTGTGAACCCGAATCGAATAGTTTGTGGATAGAGCCTGTATTTTTCAATTACTCCAGGGCCGCAGCTGCCGTTTCCAAGACCGAGCTGTCTGGCATCGATACAGAGGTAGACATCTTTTCTCGGGCTTAATTCGTGGATGTGATCTGCCCTGTCGAGGTCTTCGGGTGTATAGTGAAGGGCTGTTATAGATAATGGTTGATCTCCCACTATCAGTACTCCCCTTCCCGATTTGTCGGTTAGTGCTGCCCATCTTACATCCTCTTTGTTGCCGGTTTCCTGGGGTCTTACATATGGCACATACTGATCAGTTACTGTCGATCTGTATAAACCAATCGCAGCACTTGTTTTTCTGTCCGGATAGTTTTCGTGTGGGCCTCTTCCATACCACTGGAGGTATTCGAGACTTTCTGAAAGTGTCATTATTACTCCGATCTTCGGGAGGATGGGAAGATCACCAAGGGGTACTATTTTGCTTACAATGTGGATTGTCCCATCTTTATAGATCCTGTATGAGAAGGTGTTGTTAAATCCAGACTCCCCTGCTCCGCTTGATGTTATGTTGACAATTATCATTACACTGCCGTCTTTCAGCTTATTAGTTTCAAGTCTATTAATCCTGTGTTTTAGATTGCTAAGCTTTGCAGCGATCCACTTTTTTTTCAGATACATATTATTATCTGTAGGAGCACGATATACATTGAATGCAGGGCCTTTGAGAGTGTCAAAGCCACCGAGTATCTCCTGATCATCATATACAAGAGATCTTATTGTTCCGCTAATCTTGCTGAATGCAACACGGAAGGAGTGGCCCGTAATGGTTACTTCATCTCTAGATTCAAGAAGCTCTAATGCGTGTGCAGTATCAAATTTCAGAATTGGAGGTTCAGGAACATCGAAGTTGATCTTTATCTGTTCCCATGCAATTTCATATCCCTTTGCCGCCCATTTTTTTTCACTCTTCAGGAGAAAACTTACCTTAAGCCAGTATTCTGCTCCAGGAGTCGGTTCTGGTTTTTTAAAGGGAATTTTTATGAATCTGCCTTCCCTTGGAGGAATGTTTATTGGTGGAAGCTCTCCAGATTGAATGATCTTCCCATCTTCTGAGAGTGACCACATAAGGGCAAATTCATTAAGATTTGTGAAAAAATGTTTATTATAGACATATATAATGCCGGATTCAGGATTTGTACTTTCAACAGATACGTTTTGATAGACCTTTTTTACTTCATATGCCTTTGGCGGCAGTGTTCTGTCAGGAAAGACGATACCGTTTATGCAGAAGCTTCCATCGTTTGGCCGGTCTCCAAAATCTCCGCCGTATGCCCAGTAAGGTTTTCCATCTGGAGAGATCTTCAGCAGCCCCTGGTCGACCCAGTCCCATATAGACCCGCCCTGAAGATGGTCATATTTTTCTATTGCGTCCCAGTACTCCTTTAGATTTCCTATTGCATTGCCCATTGCATGAGCATATTCACACATGATGAGAGGTCGACTCTGTGACACCTTCGCATATTTTACTATACTCTCGATTCGAGAGTACATGGGACAGACGATGTCTGTGTGCGAACGTTTTCCTGCTCTTTCATAATGTACAGGACGGGATGGATCTCGCATATGTATCCATTCGCTTGCGGCTTCGAATGTTGTGCCGTCGCCAGCCTCGTTTCCCATAGACCAGATTATTACAGAAGGATGATTCTTATCCCTTTCAACCATACTGACGATTCTATCCATGTGAGCATCTTTCCACTCGGGACGATTTGCAAGGGTCTTTTCAGGATGATAGCCCATTCCATGAGATTCTATGTTTGCCTCATCTATTATATAGATTCCATATTCATCACAGAGTTCATACCAGAGAGGATCATCAGGGTAGTGGGATGTTCTTACGGTATTAATATTCAATTTTTTCATTAACTCTATATCTTTTCTCATTGACTCAGCACTTACATAGTGGCCTGTTACAGGATCGTGTTCATGTCTGTTGACTCCCTTTATCAGAATCGGTTTATTGTTTAAAAGGAGCTGACCGTTTTTAATCTTGACATCGCGAAATCCAATCCTTGCAGAGATAAGCTCTTTTACCTCTCCCCTTCTATCCTTCAGGGTCAATAGAAGTGTGTAGAGATAGGGCCTTTCTGCAGACCATTTTTCTGGCTCTTTTACTCTTGCCTTCATCTTAATTATTGATTCTGCGCCTTGCGATATGTATACACTACTTCCAGAGGTAAGAGGTGATTCTCCAACAATGTTGAGGCGTGTGTCAAAAAGTGATGCTTCGACAACGGGTCTGTATTCTCCCGTTTGACCATAATTTTTCAATCTGACTCTTATTTCAAGGATGCCATCCCTGTAGCAAGCGTCGAATTTTGTGTGTACCTCGAAGTCTCTGATATGCACGGAAGGAGTAGAAAAGAGGTAGACATTACGAAAGATGCCGCTTAGGCGCCAGAAGTCCTGACATTCAAGATACGAGCCGTCCGACCATCTGTATACTTCAACTGCCAGGATGTTTTTCCCTTTTGTAAGATATTTTGTTATATTGAATTCAGCAGGAGTTCTGCTGCCCTGACTGTAGCCTACAAATTTTCCGTTGATCCACAGATAAAATGCGGATTCAACACCGTCAAAGTGGATGAACACCTCTCGTCCCGACCATACTTTTGGAATTTTAAATTCGGTTCGATATGAACCAACAGGATTGTAATCGTTCTGAATATAAGGAGGGTCTTTTTTAAATGGGTATCTTGTGTTCAGATATATAGGCTGGCCATAGCCGTGCATTTGCCAATTGGATGGAACGGGTATGTTGTCCCAGCTGTCTACAGAATATGAAGGCTTGTAGAAATCCTTTGGACGCTCTTCAGGGTTTCTTGACCAGTAAAACTTCCAATCTCCATTGAGAGAGGCGTACCAGATTGATCTGTGCCTCTTACATGAAAGGGCAGTAGTCTGGTCTGAATATGGCATAAGTGTGCAGTGTGGAGGTTCTTTATTTATTCCAAATACTTTCTGGTTTTCCCAGTCATGGTTTTCTGCAGATAAAATCAGAGGAAGAACAACAGCAAGACAAATCATTGTTTTTAAATTTGATCTGCTACTCATCTTTGACCTCGATCTTTTAATTGTTGTGTTCAATATAACATTTTTATTTTAAAAAGTAAATTTGTGTTTGCAAAATACTGTTTTAATTCATAAAATAGATCGTTTGAGAAATACAACACAAGGAGGATGATAAAATGAGTGCGCCGAGCAAAGCTTACCTTATCCAGTTGGTGACCCACGAGGGTGGTAATAAATGAAGGTGAGTAGACAACTGGAATTGAGGGAAATCCAACCACGGCAAAGGTTAGCCACCAGTCGTGTAGCGAACTCTGCATATAGGGAGGTAACGAACTATATGAAGCCAGAGGGAGC
>Ga0190359_1000077_pt1 | contig 56613 bp, 44 predicted proteins | sample 48721823_MG_FD_161269 | JGI IMG/M metagenome (GOLD analysis project Ga0190359, IMG submission 161269) | Hydrothermal vent microbial mat bacterial communities from Southern Trench, Guaymas Basin, Mexico - 4872-18-2-3_MG | ecosystem: Environmental > Aquatic > Marine > Hydrothermal vents >...
CCACCTGCCGGGCCTCGAAGACCCGGCCGGGGTCCGATTCCAGCACCCAGCGCACTCCGGGAGTGGAGAGGAAGTTCGAGCCCTGCACGGCGATGGCCCGGTCGGAGAGCACGCCGTCGGCCGGGTCGCCCTGCCAGGCGAAGGGCGGGACCACGTCGTCGACCTGCGGCGGCGGGTTGGCAGAGACCAGGTAGGCCTTGGCCAGGGTGTCGTTGCTGCCGTCGGGGTTGGTGACGGTGACGTCGTACAGCCCCAGGGGACGTGCCGGGTCGGCGGGGATCACCCCGGTGATGGTGGCCTGGTCGGCCACGGCAACGCCGGTAGGAGTGAAAGTGGTGTTGGCATCGTCGGAGTTGGTAAACAGCACCGTAACCCCGCTGGCGAAGCCCAGTCCGGTAATGGTGAAGTCGATGTCCGCCTCGCGCCAGCCGGCCGAGGGGAAGAACGAGGTCACGGTGATGACGATCTCGCAGGCATCGCCGGTGCCGTCGCCGTCCGCGTCGGCCTGGTCGGGGTTGGCCACGGCCGGGCAATTGTCGCAGGCATCGCCGATGCCGTCGCCATCGCCGTCGTCCTGGTTCGGGTTGGCGGTGCCGGGGCAATTGTCCTGGTCGTTGGAAACGCCGTCTGAGTCGGAGTCGAGGTCGCTCTCGCAGGCGTCTCCGGTGCCGTCGCCGTCGGCGTCGGCCTGGTCGGGGTTGGGTTTGTCCGGGCAGTTGTCGCAGGCGTCGCCCACGGAGTCGCCGTCGCCGTCCGCCTGGCCGGGATTGGCCGTTTGCGGGCAGTTGTCCTCGGCGTTGGCCACCCCGTCGCCGTCGCTGTCGGCGTCGGGATCGCAGGCGTCGCCGACGCCGTCACCGTCAGCGTCGGCCTGGTCGGGGTTGGCCACGTTGGGACAGTTGTCCTGGCTGTCGACCACGCCGTCGCCGTCGCTGTCTGGTCCAGTGGTCGAGGAACCACAGGCGCCAAGGGCGAGCAGACACGCCACCAGCCCCGACATCATTGCTCTCTTGAGTAATATACTCATCGTCAATCCTCCAGTGTTTTACTGTTTCCATCGATACTAGTGGGCACTGGTGGAGAAATCAAACAGCACGGGGTTGCCAGGCAAAGGTAACTATTATAATCCTGGAAGGGCCGGAACAGCAGGCGCGAACAAGACGGGTGGCAAGGATGAAACCATACCAGCGGCAGGTTGGTCCCTACTGGCTCGAGGCCCATCTGGCCACGGGCGGCATGGGCAAGGTCTTCCTGGCCTCGCAGGAGGTGGCCGGTGCCGAGCGACTGGTGGTTCTCAAGGTACTCGACGAGAGATTTCGTGACGACGAACCCACCAAGGCCATGTTTCGCGATGAGGCCCGTCTGCTCGAGTTGCTACATCATCCCAACATCGTCGTTGCCTACGGGTCGGACGTGCTCGACGACATGCCCTACATCGCCCTGGAGTACCTGGCCGGCGATAATCTTTCGGTGTTGGCACGTCGTGCCCGGCACCACGGGCGCCCTCTGAGCCTGTCGCTGATTGTCCGGGTGGCGGTGCAGGTGGCCAATGCACTCGATTACATTCACAACGCCAGCGATGAGCAGGGCCGGCGCCTGGGGCTGGTGCATCGTGATGTCAGCCCGCAGAACATCTTCATCCTTTACGACGGTCGGGTGAAGTTGCTGGACTTCGGCATTGCCTGGTCGCGCAGGCGGGAGGCGCGTACCGCCACCGGAATGCTCAAGGGAAAGCTCCGCTACATGTCACCCGAGCAGGTGGAGATGAAGACGCTCGATGGCCGCTCGGACCTGTTTTCCCTGGGAGTGGTGTTGTGGGAGCTGGTGGCCGGGGACAAGCTCTTCGATGCCGAAAGCGACTACCAGATCATGAAGCAGATCTGCGAGTTGCCGCTGCCCTCGCCACGCCGGCGGCGGGCGGAGATTCCCGAGCGTGTCGAGGCCATCATCATGAAGCTGTTGCAACGCCATCCCCATCAGCGCTTCCAGTCGGCGGCCGAGCTGCGCGGGGAACTGATGGAGTTGCTGCTGGGTGAACTGGCCGGTTCGCCGGCGGACGAGATCGCCACCTGCGCCAGCGAACTGCTGGCGGAGCGGCGGCGTACCAAGGAGCGCCTGATTGCCAACATCCGCAAGCGCGGCGACCTGCAGACTTTCTTGTTCGGAGACTTGCAGGAGCGTGACGAAAACTCGGCAACCAGCGACAAACGCTTGCTGCACCGGAGCGGCGACGGGAACACCGGCACCGGGTCTGCGGCCGATACGGGCGGTGGCGATGCCCAGCCGCCGGAAGAGGTACAGAAGGAAGCGAGATCTGGCAACAGCTTGAGATGGAACCTGGCGACAGCCGCCTTGCTGGGCATGGCTCTGCTGGTCTGGCTGGTCTGGCCTTCTGGACAGGTGGCTGGTACCTCCCCCGACACGCTTGATTCGGGCCTGTCCCCGGACGCAGACGCAGCAGACGCGGGCCTGTCCCCGCATAAAACAGCGCAATCACAGGTAGTTATCGGCAAGATCGACGGGAGCCCCGATGCTGGCCTGTCGCCCTCCGCTGCGGGCCTGTCCCCACAAAAAACTCAATCGTCACGGGCGGTTGCCGCCGATGCCGGGAACTCGGTCCTTCCGGGAGACGGAGATGCAGGTCTTGCCGGGCCGGCGGCGGTTCTGTCAGCGGCGGACGAGTCCAAGCCCGGGCCCGTCGGTTGGCTGCGACTGCGCACCCGCCCCCGGGTGGAAGTCTACATCGAGGGACGGCAGATAGGCATGACACCCGTGGACGATCTCGAACTTGCCCCCGGCGTCCACCGCTTGCGCCTGCTCAACAAGGAGGCCGGGGTGGACACCATCGTCAAGGTGCGCATCCGCCGCAACGAGATCACCTCCCAGGAATATATCTTTTAATGGCTCACAGCGCCCCGCGCAGGAAAAACACTACCTTGCGTCCCAGTCGCTCGCCACCGAAGTCGGGCTGGTCGGGCTGGGTGAATCCCGGCAACTCCCGGAAGCGGGTGCCCAGGAGGTTGAATCCCTCGACGCCGGCGCGTAGCTGGGCCGGCCCGGCAGGCAGTCGCCACTCCAACCGGGCGTTTAGCAGCAGATAGGCCGGTACTTCCAGCCTGACCATGGGATCGAGGATGCTTTGCGGCTGGCCCATGGTGCGCACGTGTCTGGAGGTATAGAAGGAACGTAACGCCAGCGACAGCCCGCTTGGCAGGCGCAGGTCGGCACCCGCGGCCAGGTGCAGCACCGGTTCGGAACTCGAGAACCGCCCGCTGTCCCGCCAGAAGATCTGGCGGTAGCCGGTCGTGAAGAAAAGGCGGAGATCGTCGTGAGGCCTGAACACCACCTGCAGGTCGATAGTGTGGCCGTTGGTGCCGTCGGTGTTGTTGGTGAAGCCGAAGCCGCCACCGTTGATGTTGGGAATACGCACCCCCCCGATCTCGATGTAGTCCATCTGTTCAGGATCGTAGCTGAAGCCGATGGAGTGCCGGTACCAGTTGTATGCGAAGTCCAGGTGCAGCTCCAGTGACTCGTCGAAAAATTTGCCCTGGTAGCCCAAGTCGATGCTGTCGATGGTCTGGTTGTCGAGAACGGGATTGGACACGTCCAGCTCGTCGATGTCGACGTCCCGTGGGTTCAGCTTGATGTGCAGGGACGACTCGAAGAAGGTCGGCTTGAGGAAGGCATGGGCATAGCCGAGGCGCAGGGAATGCTGGTTGCTGGGGGCGAAGACCACGGCGGCCCGGGGGCTGAGTTCGAACCGTGTCTTGGAGTTGTAGTCGTAGCGCAGCCCGGCGGTCAATAGCAGTGGGGGCAAGCTGGTTCCGGCCAGCTCGTTGAGCAGTTCGGCCAGGTCGAGTTCATCCTGTACAAAGGTGCCCACGCGGTGTTCGCGGTGGTCGGGCTGGACGAACGCCTCGGCATGGTAGGCATTGAACACGTACTCCACTCCCACGGTGAGACGGTTGAAAGGCAGCTCGAAGGCATACTGGGCCAGGATGCCGACCTTGTCGGTGGTGCCCTCGATGGGGGGTGCTTCGGCCAGATCGATTTTCAGGGGTGGGTAGTAGAGGTCGAGCCCCAGGTCCAGGTCGATGTAGGCGCGTTCATGGCTGGCCTGGACCAACAGGTTTTGGTACTCCAGGCGAACCCGCGAAAACAAGTCAACGGAATCGTGCAGGTCGACTTCTCCGACGTCGGCATGCAACCGCCCGGATGTCATCAGGGCACCTGCCTCCACCGTGAGCAGGCTTCCGGACCACAACTCCATCTCGCTCCGCAGGCGGCCGCGCAGCAAGTCGTGTGCCTCGCTGTCGCGCCCGGTCCAGAGATCCCGGCGCATCCAGCCGGTGCTCAACAGCAACGAGCAGGGGCCGAGGGTGAAGCTGGAGGTCGCCGCCAGTTCCAGTTCACCGTGTTCGCCGCCACGCACCGAGACGTCGGCGAGCTGGCCCCGGCCGGGCCGGCGGGTGAAAACGTGAACCACTCCGGCGAAGGCATTGGCGCCGTAAAGAGCCGAACCGGGGCCGCGGATGACCTCGATGCGTTCGACCTCGTCCAGGGAGAAATGCTGTGTCGTCCACAATGGTGCGCCCAGCATCTCGAAGGTCACGTCTCGTCCATCCACCAGCAGCAACAGGGAGTCCGAGGCCTCGGTGGTGCCGCCGCGCATTCCCACCGCGTACCACATGGGTTTGACCTGGGCCACGTCCATGTTGGGCACCAAGCGCAGCACCTCCGGCAAGGTGCGGGCTCCCGAGGCTTCGATCTCCTCGCGGGTGATGACGGTAACCGGCGAGGGACTGTGGGAAAGCGGCTGGTCGTGGCGACTGGCCGAGGTTACCGTCTCGGCGGGAGCGAAGAACAGCTCCATCTCGATATCCTCGTCCTGCTGGCCCCGTACCGCAGCAGGAAGCAACAGCAGGGCGAGCATCCCACAGCCGATCGGCAAGGCGGTCTTCGGTCGCATGATAGAAAGCTACTACACCAGGGCAGGAAGGGACAAGACTGTTGCCGGCCGATGCGGAAAATCCATGGACCAAGGTACGGCAGTCCACGGGTGGGATTGTTCACATGCTACCACATGACCGTGAGGTTGCCGGTCAGGGCCAGGTTGTACGTATAGCTGCCGGTGTCGCTGTCGTGAAGCCGGAAGAAAGGAATCAGCAGGTCCAGGCCGACCAGCAGGCGGGCGCTGTGCAGGCGGAAGAACTCCACGCCTCCGTGCACGACGGCTCCCACCCCGCCATGGTCGCGGCCACCGACGTTCATGAACAGGTAGTCCAGGCTCAGGCCCAGGTAGGGAGACCAGGAAGTGGTCAGGGGAAGATAGCTGGCTCCCACGCCGGTGCGGAACATGCCGTCTTCCTTGTCGAAGTTGGCGATGCCTCCGAGTTCGAAGTCGAGCCGGAAATGCTCCATCTCGTAGCTGAAGCGCAAGTCGAGACCGTAGTCGAAGTTGGCCCGCGAGGAAAGACCGCCCCCGAGGACGACCCCCAGGCCCCAGAGGAACTCTCCGGGCAGCTTCTCCCACTTGCGCCCTTCCTGGGCGGAGACGTTGTCGATGCGGGCGGTCTGTTCCAGGGCCACGTTTCTCACCAGTGCTTCTGCGACCCGGGGAATGACCACGTCCAGCTCCTCGGCAGCGGCGGCAGGCAACTGGCGGCTGGCCAGCAACTGCAAGGCTGCATCGCGTTGCTCGACCTTGACGATCAACTTCTGACCGAGGGCAGAAAGCCTCAGCACAAAAACCTGGCTGACTCCTACCTCTGCCAGTGCTTGCTTGAGGGAGTCATCGAGAGGATGGATTTCATCGAGCTGGCTGTTCTCCACTACCTCCACCCCCAGACGGCGTAGCTCGTCGGCCAGCAGGATACGGGCCGTGCAGGCCGAGGTGGCTCCAATACCACCATCGTCGGTGACCACCACCACTGCCCGGCCGTTGCCGGCGGCGAACAAGTTGGAGCAGGCGAGAAGTACTACCAGAGCAGTTGCCATCCTGATCATCGTGGTCTTCATCTTGGGCACCTCCTTGTTTGCCGCAACGTGTCAGCAATGTCTGTGCCAGGTTTGCAAATCCTTGCCAAGCTGCTGTAAATCCAGGAGATAGTTTTTCCGGGTAGTGATGGTTATCACAGTTGACACCGCCAGGTTGTTGCTCGCTGGCCACAGTGTGAAGTAGTCCGGGCTGGATACCGCCTTGACGATGGGGAAACCTGTACCACCCTTGCAGGGTTGATCTCCTGCTCCTGGCCACCTACACTCACTCCCGGTCGCAGGTCGGCCTGCGCTCGGGAGGAAGACATGAAAAGACTGGTAACGCTCATTTCCCTGTTGGCGCTGCTGGGAGCGGCGGGACTACTGGCCTGCAGTTCCCAGCCGGAGATCGACGGCAAGGGCATCTACGACTGGATTACCCTGTTACGCCATGATGATCTCAGCATGCAAGAAAAGGCCCGCGACGCCCTGGCCCGGATGGGCCCGCCGGCCTTTGCCTACCTGCAGCGTAACCTGGCCAACAAGGATCCGGCGATAAGGCGTGGGGTGGTCATGGTGCTGGGTCGAATGGGATCCAAGGCCAAGCCCCTGGTGGCCGATGTGCTGAAGGCGTTGAGTCGCGAAGAGGTGGATATCATCAGGGCTGAAATCATGCGCACCCTGGTTGCCATCGATCCCCGGGCCCCGGGGGTGGAGGAGACCTTCCGCAAGCGACTGCGGGATCGCTCGGCCGAGGTGCGCCGATTGGCCCAGCAGGGGCTCGATAAATTGGCGCCGCCCCGGCAACCGGCCCGGCAGGCTGCAAGTGCCGCCCAACGGGTTCCCGAATTGCAACTGCGCGCTACATTGGCGGAAAACCTCTCTGGCCAGCCCTTCGCCCTGCTGGGAGAAGTGGAACGCGAGCCCCTGCGGGCCGCCCTGGTTTGGCTGCCGCAGGATTCCGGAAAAAACGGCGACCGCATACAGGTCTTTCTTTTCAGACGACGCGGCAGCCAGTGGTTGGAGGAGGGCAAACCATTCGTGCTGACCGGGCAGCAGGGAGCAACGCATCTCACCGCAGTCCTGGGTGGCGCCGACAAGCAACGGCTGGTGCGGCCTTGTGGGATAGCTGCCGACAAGCTGGCCGCCTACCTGGTGCAGTGGGGCAACCAGTTCGACCAGGCCCGCCGTGACAACGACAGCGCGCGCATGGCGGCCAGCCTGGAGAAGCTGAGCCGGGCCTTCTCCTACCGGCTGGTAGCCTTCGAGGGGGTGATGTTCCAGTTACTGGCCGCGGCGGTACTATCGCGGCCGGAAGCTGTACAGCTTGCCGCTGATAAAAAGAGCATCTCCCTGGGCCCGGCCGGCAAGCTGTTGCTTTCTGGCTGCGGCGGTGGACAGGTGGTGTCCGGCTGGCAACAGCCCCGTGCTCATGACCCCGACAGCGGGAGCAAGAGCGGAGCGGCCGCTGGCACCGGGCCGGAACAGGGCGCCAAGAACGCGGAAAAGGAGTGAGTCGTGTCGTCGAGAAAGTGCACCGAGGAGAAGAACCTCAGTCGTTGCACCTGCACCTACGAACCTTGCAGCCGCAAGGGCATCTGCTGCGAGTGCCTGCAGTACCACTGGCGGAGTGGCGAACTGCCTGGCTGCCTGTTCCCACCCGATATCGAGCGCACCTACGATCGTTCGGTGGAACGGTTCATCCAGACCTACCAGGAGCGCGGTCGCTGGTGGTAACCATCCTGCAGCGGCAGGCCACGTCGTCGCCGTGAAATCACTTTCCGAGCAAGTGGTCGAACGTGCCGCCAGCATCCTGGCGGGGCTGGACTGGACTCCACCACAGTGCCGGCAACTGGCTCGGCTGGTGGCCCTGTTTTCCAGCTTGCCACCGCCACCAGATCCCCTGGACATGTTCGCGCGCTTCGAACAACTGCAGGCCGGCTTGTGCCGGGCCCTGGCCGGCGGAGAAGCGGACCTACTGGAGGAGAGTTTCTTGGAACTCTATGCCCACCTGCACGGTTACCAGGCGCCTTATACCCGGAAAGAGCGCCAGGCCTTCGACCGCGCCGGGGGGTACTGGTGTCATGCCGGTGGCATCTCGCCGTTGTTGCGGGCCGCGCCATACCTTTCCGCGGGTGCGGTATCGGTAGATCTGGGGGCCGGCAATGGTCTGCAGGGGCTGCTCCTGCAGTGGCTCTATCCGCACCAACTGGCCATCCAGGTGGAAATCTCCGGGGCCATGATCGCCTGCGGCCGCGCTCTGCAACAGTGGCTGGGCCTGGCCGGTGAACGGGTGCGCTGGGTTCACTGCGATCTTCTCGACTACCATCCCCAGGCCTGCGACTTCGTCTACCTGTACCGGCCGGTACGTCCGCTGGGAGCCGGAGCCGATTTCTACCGGCGCCTGGCCGCGGGGCTGGACAGTCAACCCGCCGCCCCGGTTGTCTTTTCGATTGCCGACTGCCTGCGTCCCTTCCTGCCGGCGCGCTTCGAGGTCTTTTACTCGGACGGACAGCTCACCTGCTACCGGCGCAACGACGAAGGAGCACCAACGCCTGACCGGTAGTGTCTTCCCGAGTAGTTCAGAGCAGGCCTTGCTGGCGGTACCAGGCGGCCGTTTCGGCCAGGCCCTGTGGCAGCGGGATCTGCGGCCGGTGCCCCAGCACCTGCTCGGCCCGGGAAGCGTCGATGGTCCAGTTGTACGCCAGCAGGCGCCGGGTATTGTCCCAGGTAAACAAGCGGGCCCGGCCGCTCAACCTCCCCATCGCCGAAGATAGCGCTCCGGCCGCCCGCACCAGCGCGCGTGGCAGCGGGACGGTCAGCAGGTGCTTCCGGCCCAGCACCTGTGCCGCCAGTCGGGTCAACTCGGTCTGGCTGCAGTTGTCGCCTCCCACCAGGAATACCTGGCCGGTGGCTTCACGCACGCTGGCGGCCCGCAACGCACAACTGGCCACGTCGCGCACGTGGGTGATACAGGCCCGGCCCGGATGCAGGCCCAGGCGAACTTCCAGGCCCAGCCGGGCGCTGCGAAACACGGGCAGGAATTCGTAGTCGCGCGGGCCGTAGATGCCGCCGGGACGGATGATGACAACCTCCATTTCCCCGGCTGCCCGCAGGGCCTCCCGCTCGGCCTCGAGTTTGCTGCGCCCGTAGGCGGTGACCGGCCTTGGCGGATCGCTCTCGCGCAGGGGCCGGTCGCCGGGCGCGGGACCCTGGGCACCGGCGCTGGAGATGAGTACCAGCCGTGCTGGCCGGTGTGGGCCCGACAGGCACGCCTGGACCAGGTTGGCGGTACCAGCGGCGTTCACCCGCATGAAATCCCGGGCGTGCAGGGCCCGGATCAACCCGGCGGCATGAAAGACGACATCCACTCCGGCGACTGCTTGGCGCAGCGATTCGTCGCCGTTGGTGATGTCTCCCGACACGATCTGCAAGGGCTTGTTCCCCAGCCAGCGGCGCGATGAACTCGCGCGCAGCAACACCTTTACCTGCCAGCCCTGTTCGAGCAACAGTTCGGCAAGGTGGGAACCGACGAATCCGCTGGCACCGGTGACCAGGGCACGCATTGGTTTTCCTCGCATGGCAGGTCAACCCTGGCACTATCAATATTATTGTTCGACCGATTTGACAATATTTGAAAAATCGGGTACGCGCAGGCGAACCGGACCGGGTGGTTGGCAGGAGGCACGCAGTTGGGAAGCCAGGGAGACAGCAGCGAGAGCCGCAAGATAGGCATGCTCAAGCGCCTGGTGCTGCGCACGCCCTGCGAGACCGTGGCCCAGGTGGTTGAACGTTACCATTCCTACCTGCATGAAGGAATGTTCATCTTGCCCAAGCCCGGGTTGTTTCCACCGGGTACCATCATCGAACTGGAATTGCATCTCAAGGGCGGCCAACCGGCATTGCGGGGGCGGGCCCAGGTGGAAGAGCAGCTGGCCGGCCGGCCGGGGACGCCGGTGCGCTTCAAGGCCATGGACGGGGCCTCGCGCGGGGTGTTGCGGCAGATGCTGGAACGGGGACAGGCCCCGCCGGCAGTGGCGGCATCCACCGGCTACAATCGCCAGGTGCTCACCCGCATGCTGGAGCAGATGGAACTGGTGGAGGAGAAGTTCGGCGATCCCGGCCAGAGTGTCTCCAACGGTCGGGCCCCCAAGGGAATGGTGCTGGGCATCGACCTGGGTACCACCAACTCCTGCTGCGCCGTCATCAAGGACGGCAAACCCTTTGTCATCCCCTCGCGTCGCGGTCACCGCACCATCCCCTCGGTGGTGGCGGTGGACCCCACCGGCCAGGTAGTGGTCGGCCACGCCGCCAAGGCGCAGATGGAGATCAATCCCAGCAAGACGGTGTACGGCAGCAAGCGGCTGGTGGGACGCCCCTATGAATCCCCGATCGTGCGGCAGGTGCGGGACCGCTTCCACTACCAGATAGTGCCTGCCCCCGATGGACGGGCCGCCGTCAAAATCGACGATCAAGTTCTCAGCCTGGAGAAAGTGGCCAGCCTCATCCTGAACGAGATTCGCGACGTAGCCCAGGATTACCTGGGAAAGGTGATCATGCGAGCGGTGATCACCGTGCCCGCCTATTACAACGAAAACCAGCGCTCGGCGGTGCGTGCCGCCGGCCAGTTGGCCGGCCTGCACGTGGAACGAATCCTCAACGAACCCACCGCCGCCGCCCTGGCCTATGGCTACCAGCGCCGGAAGGACCAGAAGATCCTGGTCTACGATCTCGGGGGTGGCACTTTCGATGCCACGGTTCTGCAGGTACAGGGAAATCGCTTCGAGGTGCTGGCCACCGGAGGCGATACTTTCCTGGGAGGGGTGGACTTCGACACCCAGCTGATGGATCACATCATCATCGAGTTCCAGTTGCAGCTGGGCAAGTTGCCGCACATGGAGCGGGTGGCCCTGTTGCGGGCCATGCAGGGAGCCGAGTTTGCCAAGTGCGCCCTGAGTTCGCGCGAACAGTACCAGGTACGCCTGCCCTTTATCGGTACCGTCGACGACAAGCCGGTGGATCTGGAGGTTGCCATCAGCCGCGAGCAACTGGAGCAACTGGTGGAGCCGCTGGTGGACAAGACCATGGACGCCTGCGAGCAGGTGCTGGCCCAAGCCAACGTGAGTCCGGCCGAGCTTGATGCCATCCTGCTGGTTGGGGGCCAGACGCGCATGCCGCTCATCTGGACGAAGATTGAACAGCGCTTCGGCAAGCAACCTCTGAAGGGAGTACACCCCGACGAGTCGGTCGCCGTGGGAGCGGCCTTGCTGGCCGATTCCATCGACTCCCTGGAAGCGGTGGTGCTGGTGGACGTGCTGCCCATGACCATCGGGGTGGGAGTTCCCGGCGGGAAGTTCTACCCCCTCATCGATTCCGGTACGCGGGTGCCGGTATCACGTACCTATTCCCTGCACACTTTCCTGGATAACCAGCGGGAACTGCTCTTGCCCGTCTACCAGGGCGAAGGTGAACTGGTGGATGAAAACGAGTACCTGGGCACGGTACATATTCGCGGCATTCCTCCAGGTCCCCCGGGCAGCCGGACAATCGACATCTCCTTCTCGTTGAGTCCCGAGTGCCTGCTCACCGTCAAGGCCAGCGATCGCCAGGCCGGGGAGTTGACCGAGGTGCTGATGACCACTCGTGACACTCCCGAATCGCTGAGCAAGAAGCTGGGGTTGGACATTGCGGACGTTCCCGACCTTCCCGAGCAAGGTCCTGCGGCTGTCGCGCACGAACAATCCACCACCGGGGCGGCGTCCCGGGAAAAACCGAAACCGACCGCGCCCGGAGAAAAACCTGCGGAACCGGTTCCGCCACCTGACCCGGGACAGCCACCTGCTCCTGCCAACCCGGAGACGGTGCCGGATACGTTGGCAGCGGCACGTGTACCGGGGGTTGTAGAACGCCTGCGCGAGTGGTTCCGGAGAGTCTTCCGGCGGTAAAATCAGGGCTTGTGGCCGTTGCCGTTGCTGAGATCGGCGAAGGTGACTTCCTGCAGCATTTCTCGAAGCTTGCCGTTGATACGGATCCACACCAGGTGGGCGGGGCAGTTGGCATGGCGAGGGCAGGACTCCGGCTGGTCGACGCACTGGTTCAAGCAGATGGGACCCATCACCGCTTCCACGACCTCCAGCAGGGTAAGCCTGGCCGGATCGCTGGCCAAGCGGTAGCCACCACGTGCTCCCTGGACCACGTCGAGAATACCACCCGTTGCCAGTTGCCGGGCGATCTTGCCCAGGAATGGCTCGGGAATTTCCATGGCTTCGGCCACGGTGTGCCGGTTTACAACCCGGCCTTTTTCCTGTTCGGCCAGGTGCATAACGCACCTGACGGCATAGTCGCCAGCTCTGGTAAGACGCATGGGGGAGGAGGCCTCCTGTTCGGGCTTTCAGCCTGGGCCCGGCCACTCCGGCCCGACCCGTTGACACCTAACCAGAGCCTGGCCTTCTTGTCAAGATGAAAATGGTACGGATAATCGAAGGTTCGGAGGGATTGATTTCTGCCGTTGCCTGTCACAAGATGCAGACTCATGGACAGGGAGCAGCAAACGTTCTTGCCGGGGCCGGGTGAGCGGTCGAAAAATGCCTGTCACTGCCAGCCCCGGGATGTTCCCGACCGCGCAGAGGCCCGGCGGCTGCGGGCGCGCCTGCAGCGCCGGGTTCGACAGGCGGTGAGCCGTTTTTCCCTCGTCGAGCCTGGCGATCGCGTCCTGGTCGCCTTTTCCGGGGGGAAGGATTCCTTCACCATGCTGGACATGCTGCTGTGGTGGCGTCGGCACTGCGGCCAGCGCTTCGATCTTCTCGCCGTTCACGTGGATCACGGCTTCGGCGGTCCCCTGGCCGGGCAGGTGGAAGAATTCCTGGCGACGCAGCCGATTTCCTACCGGGTGGTGACCACCAGCATTGCCGCAATCATCGAAGGTAAACTGCAACCAGGAAAACGGGCCTGCTCGCTGTGCTCGCGGCTGCGCCGGGGCGTGCTCTATCGGCTGGCTCCGGAACTCGGCTGCAACAAGATAGCCCTGGGCCACCACGCCGACGATCTCATCGAGACGCTGTTGCTCAATCTCATGTACACCGGGCAGATAAAGAGCATGCCGCCGTTGCTGGTCTCCGACGACGGGCGTAACCGGGTAATCCGTCCGCTGGTACTGGTGGACGAGCGTGATACCGGGGCCTGGGCCGCCTGGCGCGGATACCTGCCCCGCTGTTGCAACTGTCCAGCCTGCGGCCAGCGCGACAACCCCCAACGGCGGGTGGTCAAGCGCCTGGTCGAACAACTGCAACAGCGATGTCCACGGGTGCGGGCGAACATACTGCGGGCTCATGGCCGGGTGGTGCCGGAGTTGTTACTGGGTTGCGAAAACGGGAAATTGCCGGCATGAAGATCGAACGCTACCAGTTCGGCGAGCTGCAGATGGATGGAAGAGTCTATCGTAACGATTTCAAGATCGTAGCCGGCCAGGTGGTGGCGAACTGGTGGCGCCAAAAGGGGCACCTGCTCCAGGTAGGCGACGTCACCGATGTCCTGGAGCGACACCCACAACTGTTGATCGTGGGCTGCGGCGCCCACGGACTGATGCGCATCGACGACGAACTGCGGCAGCGACTGATAGAAGAGGGTATCGAACTTGTCGCCCTGCCAACCGGCGCGGCCGTGGAAAGGTTCAACTCCGAGGTGGGTCGAAAAGACGAGATTTGCGCGGCCTTTCACCTCACCTGCTGAGACGCGTGGCCCCGCGCTTTCTCCGCGTCGACTTCGGCAGGTGCGCCGTAGGGATCGATGGAAAGGGGGTTGCCCGCTGCCGGTGCGGCAACGGGCAGCGATGACTCAGGCGACGTCCTTCCAGGCGGGGCACTTCCGCAGAACGTTTGCCACTCGCCGGTTGCGGCGCAGCATGGTGAATTCCTGGGGGGTCAGGTAGGCAACCCGTGAACAGTGAATCTCCTCGTTGCGAATACACAGTACGATGCGGCTGTCGTCTTCGGCGCGTGAGAGGCTGATCTTCTTCTTGTCGCGGTCCTCGAGAATATCCGTTTCCAGCGCCCGCAGGTGGCGATGGATGCGAAGCGCCCGTAATGCCGTGGGATCGCTGAAGTTGTATGCTTGTTTCTGCTTGGAAGTCGGCTTGGGTGTCGAGCGTAACCGCTCCACGATAATGTACAGGTTTTCCGGCTTGTTACGTTTCTTCCTGGGCATCTTTCACCTGCCTTCCTCGATCATCGCCATGCATTTCATCACCCGCTCCGGGTACTCTCCAGCCACAGCCATACTCATTGCAATGACGGTGCCAGATAGAGGAATTTACTTGTCCTCGTGCAAGTTGGTGCTAAAAGGGAATTTTTCCACCGACCGTCCCGCTAGTCGCTGGATGGGACAGCCGCTACTATGACAGGGATGTCCGGGAAGGATGACGAGGTGAAAAAGTTTCACCCACCGGGTTTCCCGCCTGCCCTGGTCGGCTTCCCGGCCGTGGAGGGTGCCGCCCAGGGAGAGGGCAGCAAGGGGGGTTTTTCTGATTGTTTCATGGTTCGTTGCAGCTCGATCTCGGTCATGAGCACGTCGGGAGCCACCGCCGAAACCGGCACGTAGCCGCTTTCCGCTCCGCAGTAGCCGTTGAATACCGCCAACTTATCGGAAGTGGCGATGATCTTGTTGATGGAGGCGATCGGCGTGCCCACGATTTCCACCCCGCGCACCAACTCCTCGCGACCATCGGGCCATACCCGGTAGACCATCTCCGGCATACCCTTGTAGGCCTGGTAACCCCAGCTGCGCGTGTGGGTGGACCCGCCGATAATGCTGCGGATGATCAGGCCATAGGGTTTGCCCTGCTTGCGCACCTGCTCGATGAGCAACTCCTTCAGCTTGGCCAGCGGTACTTGCTTGTCGCTGGCGACGATGGTGTTGCCCATGCGGGCGCGCGGTCGCTGGCCGGCGGCGGCCCGGCCGTGGCCGTTGGACTTGACGAAATCCTCCACCGGGGTACGCGAGAGCAGGAATGTCTTGAGGATTCCATGGTCTATGAGAGTGACACGCTGGGCCGGCACTCCCTCGTCGTCGTAGCGGTAGAAGCCGTTCAGGCCCACCCCGGCAACGGTTCTGGTGGTGGGATCGTCGTAGAGGCTGAGGAAGGTGGGGATGATCTGCTTGCCGATGCGTTCCTTGAAGGTTTTGCCCTCGCGGTCATCGAGCTGGCGCTCACCCTCCAGGCGATGACCGATGACCTCGTGAAAGAGCACCCCGGTGGCCTCGCCATCGAGAATGGCCGGGCCGGTGTATGGTTCCAGCTTCGGGGCCACGCGTAGCTGTTCCAGCTCGTGGGCCAGTTTTTCTACGATGGCGGAGACCTGGCTTCGGGTGGGTAGCTCGGTCTCGCTCTGGGCGTAGACGGTGCGGCTGTGGCGGATCAGGGTGCCATCGGTGGCCCGGGTGACCCCGAAAACGGAAATGCTGTAGATGGTGCGCTCGGTGGCCAGGCGCGTGCCTTCCGAGTTCACCAGCAGGCGCGTGCGCTTCTTGGCCTCCATGGTGACCGAGGAGTCGAAGATGTCGGGGTGGGCTTCGAACTGCGCCGAGGCCTGGCGCACCAGTGCCTCCCAGCGCTGGCCGGAGAAGGAGAAATCCACCGGCTCCTGCAGGAAGATGGATTTTTCTTCCCGGGAGAAGCTCAGCTTCTTCTTGCCGTCTTCCACCTCGGTGATCTTCTTCGACTTGCGCTTGAGATACGACTTGAGCGCCGCCTTGTAGGCCGAGTCGGTCAGCAGCCACAGGCTGTTGCGCAGGGCCAGCGGGTCATCGTCGATGGGGCCGGCGTTACCGGGACGGTAGGTGGGAGAGCCCATGAAGTCGAACTCGGCCTTGCGGTCGCCGATGTTGTCGAATTCGTAAGAGCCGACCCGTACTTCCACCCGCAGCCTCCGCCAGCGGTTGTGGTCGGAACCGTAGAGCGCCCCGTAGCGGGCACGCAAGGAGTGGCTCTGTTCCTCTTTCATCTCCATGGCCACGAAGTAAGGGGCATCGAAGCCTTCCATCTTCAGCCTGCTCATGGAGCGCTTCATCTCGGCCTGCATGGCCTCGAGCAGGCGTGGCCGCCTGTCGAAGTTCCGCCGTCCGGAAGCCCCGGTGGCCACGCCGGCCATCAGCAGCACCACCATCACCCAACCGTTGATTCTCCGCTTGCCTGTGGTCATCATCCCTTCTCCTTGTCACCGTGGGGGGAAGCCCGGCTCCACTCCAGCCACATTTGCTCAACTCTTACCCAGCCAGACATACACCATCCAGCCCATCAGGCCCAGCGCCAGCAGGACATAGACAACGAGCTTCGGCACCCGGTACTCCGAGACGATGTCCCGCTTCCGTTCCTTCTTTCCCTTGAGGCGCGAACCCATGTTCTTTACGTTCCCGCGGACCGGATCCTTTCCGGTCTTGGCCCGGCAGTCTACCGCAGCGGCGACCCGGGAACAAAACAAACTTTGACGTTCTCACGGCAAGCGGTTTATTTTCCGGGCATGACACCTGTTTCCGAAAGTTGGTTCCATCCCGCCTTTGTCTTGCTGGTTGCCGGGTTACTGCTGTCGCTGTTGGTGTGGCGACGCAGCAGTGGTCGCCGCGCCTGGCAGGTAGCCAGTATGTCGCTCTTCATCTGCCTGCTGTGGCTGGCGGCTTTCAACGGCCGGCCCACCTGGCCGGTGGACCTGTACCTGGCCAGCGACCCGTTGCTGGCCGCGGTGCACACCCTGGCGGGGCGGGTGCTGGTGCCGCTGTTGCTGCTGTCACTGCTGTTCGTGGTGCTGGCGTTACTCATGGGGCGGATCTTCTGCTCCCACCTGTGCCCCCTGGGTGTGCTGCTGGACGTCTCGGACCATTTCCTGGCCCGCCCCCAGCGGGTCAAGGAAAACCGCGGTGCATACCGGCGGGTCCGGCCGGTCAAACTCGTACTGTTGCTGGTGTTGCTGGGGGCGGCGCTGTTCGGATTCGACCTGCTGGGATTCGCCGACCCTCTGGTGATCATGACCCGCTTCACGGCCACCTTGTTCTACCCGGCGCTGGTGGCCCTGGCGGACGCTTCGCTCCAGGTGCTGCGGCCCCTGGGTGCCAGCCTGGGCTGGTTGGACCTGGCCTACCTGGAGATTATCAGCCCGACCTTCGACGGGGCGCTGCTCATGCTGGGGTTGTTGCTGGTGCTGCTGTTGCTGGGGCGCCTGCAGCCGCGTTTCTGGTGCCGGCACCTGTGCCCGCTGGGCGGCCTGCTGGGGCTTCTCGGCCGCCGTGCCCCCTACCGGCGCCGGGTGGACTCAGACAAATGCAACGCCTGCAATCGCTGTGTGCGCCTGTGCCCCACCGGGGCCATCCACCTGGAGGGCAAGCTCTACGATCGGAGCGAGTGCATTACCTGCCTCAACTGCGTGCGCGAATGCCCGGAAGGAGCGGTGAGCTTCTCCTTCGGGGCCCGCCGCCCGGCCCAGGAGCAACCCGGGGTGGCTGCCGGCCGGCGGCTGGTGCTGGGAGGGCTGCTTGGAGGAGCGGCGGCGGGCCTGGCCATGCGCATCGATGGCCTGCATCCCGGGCATGCTTTCCTGCCGCTGCCTCACCGGCACGGCCGCTTGATCCGACCCCCGGGAGCGGTGCCCGAGCCGGAGTTCCTGGCCCGCTGCACCCGCTGCGGCGAGTGCCTGCGCGCCTGCCTGACCAATACCCTGCAGCCCGACTGGTACCGGGCCGGGTTGGAAGGTCTGTGGGCGCCGCATTTGGCCCTGCGCCATGCCGCCTGCGAGCAGACCTGCAACGTCTGCGGCCAGGTCTGTCCCACCGGGGCCATCCGTCCGCTTACCCCCATCGAGAAGCAGCACGCCAAGATCGGCACCGCCGTGATCGTGCGCGACCGCTGCCTGCCCTGGTCCCAGGACCGGCGCTGCCTCATCTGCGACGAGCAGTGCCCCTACAACGCCATCGTCTTCCGCCACGACGCCCAGCACCACGTGGGATTGCCGGTGGTCAATCCCAACCGTTGCAACGGTTGCGGCCAGTGCGAGGACAAGTGCCCGGTACTGGGCGAGGCGGCCATCATCGTGGTTCCCCAGGGCGAGTTGCGCCTGAGCAGCGGTTCCTACGTGGCCGAGGCCCGGGCCCTGGGGTTGGTGTTCGAGGCCGAGAAGGGCGAGTTCCAGGACCAGTTCCGCCTGGAGGGGGAGGAGGCCGCTCCCGGCGGCAGACCACCGGCAGGGCAACAGCAACCCGGAGGCAAGCAACATGCCGCTGACCAGGAACTTCCCCGACTGCCACCGGGGATAGAGCCCTGACGATGACTGCTCATCTCCAGTAGCGGGGAGTGACGGGGCGGCGCAGGGCCGGGCGTTTGTACCATTCCCTGGTCTTGCCCACCGCCAGCACGGCGTGGATCTTCTCGCCGGGGCGCAGTTCGAGCAGGCGGCGCAGGCGAGCGTCGTGGCGGATGGCCTCGACCACGAAGCCCACGTGGCAGGTGCCCAGTCCCATGGCGTGAGCGGCCAGGGTCATCTGCCCGGCCGCCAGCAGGGCGTCTTCCTGTGGGCAGGAGGCCCCGGGCAGGGAGCCGACGAGGATGGCCGCCGGGGCCCCGTGAAACAGCCGGTCGCGGCCGGTACGCTCGAATTCCTCCAGGCCCTCCTTGACCGACTGGTAGTACTCGCGCCAGTACTGGCCCAGGGCGTCTTTCATGAACAGTCGCGAGAGCAGGCGCGCCGCCCGTGACTCGGCCAGCTTGTTGAGCCTGCGGAAGAAGTCGGCCGCCGCCTGGCCCAGGTGTTCCACGGCGGCGCGGTCGGGCAGGATAGTAAACGTCCACAGCTGGCTGTTGGTGCCGGAGGGAGCGGTGATACCGATACGCACCAGGTCCTCGAGCACGTCGCGGGCCACGGGCCGTGAGGATAGAAACATGCGGCTGGAGCGACGCGACTTCATCAGGTGCACCAGGGCCGCGGTGTCGAACTTGCCGTAGGGCAGCCAGCCGGGACGGTTTTCCACGGTGACCAGCTCGGTGGCGGCCTCGTCGAGTCCGCCCACCGTGATCGCCCGGGTGGGGCAGATGGCGGCGCAGTGGCCGCAGTGGAGGGAGCGATCACCGGTAACCCGGGCCTTGCCGTCTACCATGGACAAGGTTTGGCTGGGGCATACCTTGACGCAAAGACCGCAGCCGTTGCAAGCCTCGGCGTCGATGATAGTGGTGGGCTTGTCGAGCATGGGAACCTCCGCCTGTCGTTGCCGGCAAGGTATACCAGCAGCCGGGCCGCGGTACAACGCCGCGGCGAGCGGCGGCACCGGCCGGGACGGTTTCCACTTGCCTGGGAACCAGGGTAGGCGCATCATCTGGAACCGAGGAGATGCCGATATGCGTGCGAATTCGATTTTGGCAGCGATGGTGGGAACTGCGGTGTCGGTGCTGGTCACGGCCGTGCCGGCCTGGGCCGGTTGTCCGAGCGCCTCGGGTTGTCTCATGGCCAAGTACGTGGAATACGATCTGCAGCCCCCCCAACCCTGCCTGGTGATGCACGTCGGGGAGGAAGATTGCCAGTGCATGGTGTGGATCTCCATGGAGAACAACTGCCAGGTGCCGCTCGACCCGCAGGATTTCTACTTCAGCGAGTGCAACGTGGGAGGGCAGTACTACACCGGTACCTGTCCGGCCCAGGTGGGTCCCGGCGACTGGGGCAACCTCTACCTGCCGCCCAGCGGGGTGACCCAGCCGGGACATCACCAGCAGGAGTTCCACCTCGAGCTGGGCGGCCAGGAGCACGTACTGGGGGTTTCCTTCGATTTGGTCGAGGTCAATACCGGCTGCAGTTGTAATACCGGCACAGGCACATCCGGATGGCCGGTCCTGCTGTTATTGACGCTTGTGTTGGTTGGGTGCCGCCGCTCAGCGCACCGGCACACACACCGGGGATGACTGGCCGTCGGGCAGGCGGCAGTCGTAGCCGTCGCGGCAGGGGGCCTGGCCCGAGGCGCAGCCGGGCAGGCACAGCACGTGGCTGGCATCGGAGGCCTGGTAGAGCAGGCAGGTGGAACCCTCCGGGCAGAGGTGATCGGCCGAGCAGTCGCGGCTGCACAGGCCGCCGGGGAGATCGGCAAAGCAGCTGAACTCGCCGCAATCGCCGTCATCGTGGCAACAGGAACCGAGCTGGCCGGAGGGGTAGCATTCCTCGCCAGTACCGCAGCCGGCCAGCAGCAACACTATGGTCAACAGCGGAAGTCTGCCCATGGCCGCTCACTCCTTGGTTTGGTTGGACTCCCGGGGGTGTGTACACGGGATGCCGCCGGCAGGCAAGCCGGAAATCAAGCTGGCCGGCGACGCCGCAACAGACCCGGCAGGAACAACAGCCACCAGAGCACCTGGCCGGTCGACGGGGTTGAACTGGCACAGCCGCAGCCGCCGGCCACCACGCAATCGGGATCGTCTGCAGGCAGACCGGCCGCACACATCTGGCAGCCCTCGACCCGGGTGCCGTCGGCCAGGGGTTGGTGCTGGCAGCCGCTTTCAGGCAGGCAGGTGTCGCTGGTGCAGGGGTTGTCGTCGTCGCAGTAACCGTCGGCCGGCAGGCAGCGACCCTGCTGGCAGGAAGCCTGCGCGCACAACCCCTGCGAGCAATCGCTGCCGTCGGGCAGCGGCCGGTGGTTGCAGCCGGCCAGGGCGTCGCAGCCGTCTGTGGTGCAGGGGTTGCCGTCGTCGCAGTCCAGTGCCTCACCGGCGCTGCACATGCCCGCCTGGCAGGTCTCCTGGCCGTTGCAGAGATCTTCGTCGGCGCACGAGGTGCCGTCCGCCAGCGGTGCATGCACGCAGCCGTTGAGCGGGTCACAGGCGTCGGTGCTGCAGGGATTGTCGTCATCGCAGTCGAGGGGCTCGCCGGAGACGCACTCCTGCAGCAGGCACACCTCCTCGCCGTTGCAGGCGTTGCCATCGGGGCAGGGAGTGCCGTCGGGAGCGGGCAGGCACAGCCCGGCCGAACCGGCCAGCTTGCAGGTCATGCAGGTGCCGCTGCAACTCGATTCACAACAGACGCCCTCGACGCAGTGGCCGGAGTCGCACTGGGCAGCGGCGGTACAGGGTGAGCCCAGCACCCCGCCCACGAAGTCGGCGATGAAGGCTTCGAAGGCATCGACCTTGGTGGAACAGCCGAAGTACTGGCAGTACTGATCCCCGTAGGAGGTAACCCCGGCGACGTACGTGGTGCCGTTGCGCTCGATGAAGGCCGGTCCGCCGCTGTCTCCGTGGCAGGTGCCGCCATCGTTCTGGTCGCTGCAGATGGTGTTGGCCGAGGCCAGGTAGCCCTGTCCCACGGTGCAACCGCCGGGGTTGGTGCAGATCCAGTCGACGGTGTCGGTGATGGTCAACCGCCGGCCGACCTGGTTGTACTCGTCCTGGCCGTAGCCGACGAACTCCAGTGGCCGGCTAACGTCGGCGCTGCTCATGGCCAGGCTTGCCGGCAGGTAGGGTATGGGGGTTACCCCGGCCGGCGGAGGACTGCTCAGGCGCAGTACGGCGATGTCGTTGGTGATGCTGTTTTCGTTGTACTGGGGATGGTACTTGACCTCGGACACCCTGCGGGTGGTGGCAGTTTGTATGTCGCGGCCGAAGTAGACGGTGTAGTCGGCGGCTCGGTAGCCCTTGACGCAGTGGGCGGCAGTGAGGATGACGTCCGGGGATATGAGGGTGCCGGTGCACATGTACTGGCCGAAGGTCAGGGCCACCACGGCCTGGTGGGCGGGGTCGGTATCGGGACTGCCGTTGATGATGGGCAGGCCGTGGATCCCGAGCTGCAGCGGATGTTCCGGCCCGCAGCCGGCAGCCAGCAGCAGCAACAGATAAAGACGAGAACGTCGCCGGCCCGCCAGCCACGCCAGGGATGCCAGGATAAAAAGCAACAGCCCGCTACCCGCACCCGCTCCGGCCGAGGCACAGCCACCCAGGTTGCCCTGTCCCAGCGGATTGGGGCCCGTGCTGGTGGAGGTGGGAGCGGTGATGCTGATGTGTACGGTGTCGCTGGCGGTATTGCCGGCGTCGTCGACGACAACCAGCTCGATTTCGTGTTCACCGACACCCATCTCCACACTGGCTACCCGGCTGGTGGCAATCGTCTGTTCCTGTTCGCGCCACAGGTAGCCGGTGATGGTCCCGTCCGGATCGAAAGAGCCGCTGCCGTCGAGCAGCACCTGCTCGATGCCGTCGCTGTCGCTGTCGCTGACCTCCTGGTCGGGCCCGGCTTGGGCCTGGGGCGGGCAGCCGTCGCCACCGCACCCCTGGGGGCCACCCAGGTCACCGGCCTGGTCCAGACGCTGGAAGTCTTCCGGAGTGACCTCCACCAGGGCGGGCTCGGGTTGCCAGCCGTCGAAGTTGACGTGCACCTCCAGTGCCTTGACCGTTCTTTCCCGGTGCGGATCGTCCTGGGGGGCTTCAGTGAAGTAGAGGAAGATGCGGTTGCTGCCGGCGGGAAGGTCGCCGCTGGCCAGGGTACGCACCACGCGCACGTTGCTGACCCGGAAGTCATAGCAGTTGGGATGATCTACCTGCTGGTAGATGTACTCGTAGCGGTAGGCCAGCTCGTCGCGCTGGTCATTGTCGGAAATGTTGGGATCCATGTGGCTGGCCAGCTCGTCGAGGTTGTTCACGCCGTCACGGTCGTAGTCCTCACCCGAGTCGTAGCGAGTGCGGCCGAGATGCCAGAGCACCTCCAGCCGGTCGAGCATGTGATCGGGCTGAGTGTTGCCCTCGGCGTCGAGGTCGCTGTCGGGATCCTGCCAGTCGAGAGAAAGCCACTTTTCCTCGCAGTCGCTCAGGCCGTCACCGTCGGTGTCGCGGTAGCGTAGCTCGTCGCTGCAATCGCAATGCGCCGGCTCGGTGAGCCAGCCCGGGGTGAGGGGATCCCAGTTGGCGTAACGGGCTTCCATGAGGTCCGAGCAGCCGTCGCCGTCGCTGTCGGCCAGGGTGGGATCGGTACCCAGCGCCTGTTCCTCGGCGTCGCTCAACCCGTCGGCGTCGCTATCGGCCGCCAGCCCGGTCAGGGTGGTGCGCACGTTGAGGTTGCTCACCAGCACCGGGAAGATGGCCTGGTAGTCACGCGAGATGGCGGTGACGTCGAATCCGGAGAAGTCGATGTCTTCACCGCTTTCGAAGTCACGGAACTGCCCGCCGGTGGCCTCGGCCATCTGCTGGAGCAGCAGCACGTGGCTGCCACCCGAGTCATCGCCGTTCGATTCCAGGTAAGCCGTGTGCAGGGTGACTTCACCGGCGGGGGGCGATCCGTGCTCGAGCTGCTCCAGTTGGTTCACCCGGTCCATGATCTGGGAGTAGGGTGGGCTGGTGTCGTCGGTGGGCTCGCCGTCGGAGAGGAAGATGACCACGTAACGGGTGCGCCCGGCCAGGATGGGGTTTTCGTTGATGTCCGACTTGATGGCGGTAATGGCGGTGGACAGCGCTCCCACGTAAGGGGTGCCTCCTGCCGGGGAGTGCTGTTCGTCGGCCAGGGCGGCAGCGATGATTTGCTGGTCACGGGTGAAGACCGGGTCGGTAGTGAGCAACAGCGGCTGGGCGTTCTGGAAGTGCTCTACCCCGAAGTAGACCTCGTCTTCCTGAAGCAGGGCGGCTACGAGCTCCCGGGCGGCCTGCAGGCGCCGAAAGGCGGGATCGGACTCGGCCATGGAACCGGAATCGTCGAAGATGAAGAGGATCTTGACCGGAAAGACCAGGTCTTCCGGCTCCGAGGCGCAGTAGGTACCCTGGATAACGATGCGATCCTCGGGGATGGCGGGCGGTTCGTAGAGCCTGAAGACATCGGCGTTGGTGCAAGCCCCCCCCAGCGTCGCAGCCATAAATATCCAAAAAACACAACAGGTTATATGCGAAACCGGGCTGGGCCTGTCCCCGTCGTTTTGAGGGATGTTTTGCTTTGTCTTCAAGCGGTTACGTTGTGCCGGGAGTCCCTTGAAAGACATGGCCTCACCTCCGTTATCTTGGAATGAGCAAGACGCGTTCCAGTTGTCGGAGAGAACCCCTTGCTGCGACACAACATACTGTTAATAAAGCGAAAATACAGGATCTGGTTCGACCCAAGAGAGACGTGAAGGGGATTTGCCGTGCCGGGGTGTCACACTGTTGCCGGAATAATTCCGGGGCGTTCGAAAATATTATTTGATTCCAGATGGATACATGGCCGACAGGGAGACACGGCTGCTGGTCAGTGGAGTGACCGGTTGATGTTGCCGCCAGCGGGTGATTGCGCTATCTTCGAAGTGTGAACATAACTTCTTCCACAGATCCTTCCGGTGCCACCTTTGCCGGCAAGACGGTGTTCATTCCCGAGGGGCAGAGTTACAAGGTTCTTCTTACCAGCCGGCTGATGGTGGTCAAGGGCCGGGACCACGGGCTGGAACTCGAGGTGGACAAGGAGCGCATCACCATCGGTCGCTCGCGGGCCTGTGACCTGACGCTTACCGATCCCACGGTCTCGCACCTGCACGCCGAGCTGATCACCACCGAGTCGGGTCGAGTGCTGCGCGACCTGCGCAGCCGCAACGGTATCTGGTTGGCCGGCCACCGGGTGGGAGAACTCCACCTGCAACCGGGCACCCGCTTCGAAATCGGCGGCGAGAGCATACGCTTCGACCCGCTCGATGGCCAGCAGCACATTCCCTTCTCGGAAAAGGAACGCTTCGGCCGTGCCCTGGGGCGTTCGGTGGCCATGCGCGAGATCTTCGCCGTGCTGGAGAAGGCCGCTGCCGCGGATGTGCCGGTGTTGCTGGTGGGCGAGAGCGGCACCGGCAAGGAGTTGCTGGCCTCGGCCCTGCATGGCTACTCGCTGCGGGCACGACGTCCCTTTGTCGTCTTCGACTGTGCTGCGGTGGTTCCCGAACTGGTGGAAAGCACGCTGTTCGGTCATGAGAAGGGTTCCTACACCGGCGCCGAGGCCCGCCGCCGAGGACTATTCGAGGAAGCTCGCGGCGGTACCCTGTTCCTCGATGAGGTGGGTGAGCTCGACCCGGCGGTTCAGCCCAAGTTGTTGCGGGTGCTGCAGGAAAAGACCATTCGTCGTCTGGGTGGCACCAAAGAGATAGCCGTCGACGTGCGCATCGTGGCCGCCACCAATCGCGAACTGGGCCGGTTGGTGGACGAGGACTTGTTCCGCGAGGATCTATTTTACCGGCTGCAAGTGGTTGAGGTACGCCTGCCGCCGTTGCGTCAGCGGCGGGAAGACATCATGCCCCTGGCCACGTATTTCCTGGCCGAGGGCAACCGCATGCGGCGCACCCTGGGACTGGAACCGGTCAAGCTGGGCGAACGGGCGGTACGGGTGCTCGAGCGCCACGACTGGCCGGGCAACGTTCGGGAACTGCGCAACCGCATCGAGCGGGCGGTATCCCTGGCGGCAGGGCCGCTGGTCGAACCAGATGACCTGTTCGGGCCGGAGATCGACCTGGGAGCGCTGGCGCTGGCCGATGACATCGAGCCCTACAAGCGGGCCAAGAGCCGGGTACTGGCCAAGTTCGAAAGGCGTTACCTGACCAGGTTGCTGGAAAGTTGCCAGGGCAATCTCTCCCGGGCGGCGGAACGCGCCGGCCTGGTCCGCCACCACCTGCGCGAGCTGTGCAAGCAACACGGGCTGGTGCCAGCCCGTTTCTCCAGACGTTGACGGAATCTACTGCCGGGACGGGGAGGCAGGCGGCTGCTGCAGCAGCAGCGTCTGCGGATCGAGCAGCAGGGGAGGGGGAGGGGAGGGCAGATCCGGTGCCTTGGCCAGGTGCAGCTTGACCGCCGGCCCGGCCGCTTCCAGGTACACCACCACGGCACAGGCAGCCAGCAGTTCGGCCGGAAGCTCGTTGCGGGGCCGGGCGGCTTCCTGGCGCAGCGACGCCCACAGGCTCAGGTTGCGCTCGGCGGCGATACCAGCCAGTTGCCCGAGCAAGCCGGGCAGTTCCCCTCCGCTTCCCAACCCGTCTACCACCACCACGGTGGGTTGGAAGATATCCTGCGCGTCGAGCTGTTGCAGGCGCTCTGACAGTCGAGCGGCCAGGCCGGCGGGTTTGCGGAAGGTGATTATCAGTTGCCGGCTCTGCATGCTGGCCTCCACCCGGCGCAGGCCGGCCGTGGCTTGTCCGCCCGCCAGTTGCAGCAGCAACTCCTTGTACCAGCTGCGAATGCGCTGCAGCTTGCCAGCCACGCTCAGGTGCAGAACCGCTTCTCCGCGCAGCAGGTTGTCCAGGGCCAACTGGACCAGGAAGGCCGTCTTGCCCGTCCCCGCCGGTGCGACTACCAGGCCCAGGTTGCCGGACGGCAGCAGCCCTTGCTGCTGGCTGTCAAGCCGTCGCAAGGGGTTCTTCTTTACCAGTTCGTCGTCGAGCATGAATCGGCTCCCCTACCGGTCCGTTGCCCCGGTTCCGGCACCTAGGTTGACTGGCCCGTCTTTTTCCCGCCGCGGGCATGTTCCTCCTGCAGCTGCTGGGCCAGTGCCGCCGGCAGTTGCCGGTAGCAAGCGAACTCCATGGTGAACTCGGCCTTGCCCTGGGTGACCGAGCGCAGCACGGTGGCGTAACCGAACATGGTTGCCAGCGGTACCTCGGCCTCCACGGCGGCGAAGGCCCCGTCCTCTGCCAGCCCCAGGATCAGGGCCCGGCGCTGGTTCAGGGTGGCCAGCACCTGGCCGGAGTACTCAGCCGGCGTCTCCACCACCACCTTCATGATGGGTTCCTGGATGACCGGCCCGGCCTGGGAATAGGCCTGGCGAAAGGCGCCGATGGCCGCCTGGCGAAAGGCCAGGTCCGAGGAGTCCACCGCGTGCGACGCCCCCCAGTCGAGCACCACCCTGATCCCGGTAATGGGGGCGCCGATGAGCGGTCCCTGTTGCAGGCATTCCCGGAAACCCTTGTCGCAGGAGGGAATGAACTCGCGGGGGATGGCGCCTCCGGTGATGCGATCCTCGAAAAGATAGTCACCCTCCTCGAGCGGTTCCAGGTATCCAGCCACCCGCCCGTACTGGCCGGAGCCGCCGGTCTGCTTCTTGTGCACGTAGTTGAAGCGCGCCTGCCGGGTGATGGCCTCCCGGTAGGCCACCCGGGGCTGGCCAACCTCCGGCTCCAGCCCGAACTCGCGGCGCAGGCGTTCCAGGTAAACCTGCAGGTGCAGCTCGCCCATGCCCGAGATTACCGTCTGTCCGCTCTCGGCATCGACCCGGGCCCGGAAGGTGGGATCTTCCCGGGTGAGCTTGCCCAGGGCCTGGTTCAACTTGTCCCGGGCGGTGGCGTCGCCGGCCGTTACTGCCAGGCTGATTACCGGTTCGGGCACGTGCATGGAGCCGAGCAGCAGCCGCTGGCCCGGAGCGCAGAAACTGTCCCCGGAAGCGCAGTCTACGCCGAACAGGGCCACGATGTCGCCGGAGGCGGATGCTTCGATCTCCTCCATGCGGGCAGCATGCATGCGACACAGCCGCCCCACCCGGAACTTGCGGCCGGTGCGAGTATTGAGCAGCGTCTGGCCCCGGCGGATCACTCCCTGGTAGACGCGCACGTAGGTGAGCTGGCCGTAGCGGCCTTCCTCCAACTTGAAGGCCAGGGCAACCGGGGGCAGTTGCGGATCCGGGTGCAGCTCCACCTCGGCCTGGTCCCGCTCGACGTCCCGGGCCCGTACGGAAACGTCGGCCGGCCCGGGCAGGTAGCGCACCACCGCGTCCAGCAGCGGCTGCACTCCCTTGTTGCGAAAGGCCGAGCCCAGCAGCACCGGCGTAAGCTCGCGCCGCAGTACCCCCCGGCGCAGGGCCCGCTGGATCTGGTCCGGCTGCGGGCGGTCTTCCAGAACCGCTTCCAGAAGCTCGTCGTCGAACATGCTGGCCGCTTCCAGCAACTGCTCGCGTGCCTGCCGGGCCGACTCCATCATCTCCGCCGGGATGACTTCCCTCCGAACCTGCTCGCCGCTACAGCCGTCGAAGTACAACGCCTGCATGGCCACCAGGTCGATCACGCCCTGGAAGTCGGCTTCCAGGCCGATGGGCAGTTGCAGCAGCACCGCGTTGTGGTCCAGCTTCTGCCGCAGCTGCTCGACAACCCGCTGGGGGTCGGCGCCGGAACGGTCGCACTTGTTGATGAAGGCCAGGCGCGGTACCTGGTAGCGGTTCATCTGCCGGTCCACGGTCAGCGACTGGCTCTGCACCCCGCCCACCGCGCACAGCACCAGCACCGCCCCGTCCAGAACCCGCAGGGCCCGTTCCACCTCGATGGTGAAATCGACGTGGCCCGGGGTGTCGATGATGTTGATGAAGTGCTCCTGCCAGCTGCAGAAGGTAGCCGCCGACTGGATGGTGATGCCGCGCTCGCGTTCCAGGTCTAGAAAGTCCATGGTGGCGCCCACCCCGTCGCGGCCGCGCACCTCGTGGATGGCGTGGATGCGGTTGGTGTAGTAGAGAATGCGCTCGGTCAGGGTGGTCTTACCGGAGTCGATGTGCGCAGAGATGCCGATGTTGCGGATGCGGGTAACGGCTTCTTTCATGGTGGCTTCACTCCCAGCGGCGGTGGGCCGGGCCCACCGGCCGCCGGCCGCTTACAGGCACTCGGCCAGTAGCTCGGCGATATCCTTGATGTGCAGCTCGTCAGCCTGTTCGTCCATGTTGGAGGCGTCGAGCATGATGGTGCAATAGGGACAGGCGGTGGCCAGGATGCCGGCGCCCCGGGCGCGGGCATCGGCCACGCGCAGGTCGCCGAAACGTTCTCCCGGGGGGGTCTCCAGCCAGATGCGACCGCCGCCGCCCCCGCAGCAGATGCTGTTGTTGTCGTGCCGGGATAGCTCCACGCGTTCTTCACTGATGGCGTCGAGCACCCGGCGCGGTGCCTCGAAGACCTCCGAGTGCCGTCCCAGGTAGCAGGGATCGTGGTAGGTAACCCGCCCCGGTAGCTTGCTCGAGGGCTGGAGCCGGCCGGAATCTATGAGCTGGGCCAGCAGTTCGCTGTAATGGATGACCTCGAAGTCACCGCCCAGTTCGGGGTACTCGTTGCGCAACGTCCACAGGCAGTGAGGGGAGGTGGTGATGATCTTGCGCACCTGGTGTTCTGCAAACAGCTTGATGTTGGCCCCGGCCAGGGCCTGGAAGGTATCCTCGGCGCCGATCTTGCGGGCCGATTCCCCGCAGCAGCTTTCCTCCTCGCCGATGATGCCGAACGATACCCCGGCAGCCTGCAACACCTTGACCAGGGCCCGGGCGATCTTGCGACTGCGCGAGTCGTAACAGGAAGTACAGCAGACGAACAGCAGGTATTCCGTGTCCGTGCCGAAGCGGGGAACATCCAGTCCTTCGGTCCAGTCCAGGCGCTTGCTGCGTTCACCCTGCCAGGGGTTGCCGTCGGACTTGAGGCTGCCGATGACCGGCCGCAGGGCCGGCGGGGTGGAGCCGGCCTCGGCGATCAGGGCACGCAGCACGCGGATGTTCTCCACCGGTTTGACCTCGCGCGGGCAGCGCACTCCGCACTGGTTGCAGGTGGTGCAGGCGAAGAGAATGTTCTCTTTCTCGTAGCCCTCCAGGCCCAGTTGGGCCATGTGTTCCAGGCGACGGATGTTGAACTCCTGGCTGATCTCGCCCTCGACCAGGCGCCAGGGACAGGAGGCCGTGCACAGGCCGCACTGCAGGCAGTAGTAGAGCGTCTCGCCGCCGCTTTCCACGACGGCCTGACCCAGTTCGGGAAGGGGGATGTTGGCTTCGCTCATGGCGTTCCTCGCTCCGCGTCATTCCTTGTACGGGTTGGGGCCCAGCTCGTCGAGCCTGGCCAGGAAGTCGTCGAACATCTGCGGCAGGCGGCGCCAGTCGTTGATGGCCACCTGTTCCAGGCGCAGGCGTTCGGATTCCAGCATGAGCCGGTCCAGGGTGTCGCCGACGTTCTTGAGCCGGGTATTGGCCAGTTCCGAGCCCTTGATGAAGTGGCACTGGTAATCGTCGCCGAAGCGGCAACCCATGAGCATGATCCCGTCGATGCCACGTGACAGGGCGTCGGCCACCCAGATGATGTTGAACGAGCCCAGGCAGCGCACCGGTATCACCCGCACGTAGGGATTGAGTTGCAGGCCGTTCATGGCGGCCATGTCCAGGGCGGCCATGGCGTCGTTTTCACAGGCGAAGGCCAGTACCCGCGGCTTTTCCTCGAACTCGTCGGGGACGAAGATGGACTTGATGCCCTCGGAGATCATCTGCACCGAGTAGTTCTCGAAGGAGACGATGCGCTCCGGGCAGGCACCCATGCACACCCCGCAGCGTCGGCAGCGGGTGGGGTTGGGCTGGGGTGTACCCTTGGCGTCCTCGTCCAGGGCCCCGAAAGGGCACTCCTCGGTACAGCGCTTGCACTGGGTGCAGCGCTGCAGGTGGAAGTCGGGCAGGCTGAGATCGCCCACCCGGGGATGGCAGGCCGCACCCTGGCGCATGAACTCGATGGCCTGCAGCGCCTTGGCGGCCGCCCCGGTGCCGTCGTCGACGCAGGTGGCCAGGTCCATGGGCGTACGCACCGCCCCGGCGGCGTAGATGGCCGTGCGCTGGGTCTCGTAGGGAAAGCAGATGAAATGCGAGTTGGGAAAACCGCCCTCGCGCTCGGGAAGCTCCGGCCCTTGGCGGTAGGTGAGGTTGAGAACGTCGCTGTCCAGGGTGACCGGTACCATGCCTATGGCCAGTACCACCAGGTCCACCTCCACCTGCAACGGTTCGCCCAGCAGCAGGTCCTGGGCGGATACACTGGCGCCGCCTGCCTGCTGGGGCTCGACCCGCTCCACGTCGGCCTTGACGAAGATGGCACCCTGGCGCTGTACCTGCTCGAATATCTGCTCGTAGTGGCCGGGAGCACGGATGTCTTTGTAAAGCACGTAGCAGACCGTCTCCGGGCTCTGCTCCTTCATGTAGGTGATATGCTTGAGGGTGGCCGGGCAGCACAGGTTCGAGCAGTAGGGCAGGTGTTGGGGATCACGGGAACCGGCGCACTGCACGAACAGCACCGACTCGGGCACCTTGCCGTCGGAGGGTCGGGCGATCTTGCCCTGCTTGGCCAGTTGCTCGAACTCCACGTTGGTGATCACGTCCGGGCCCCGGCCGTAGCCGAGGTGTTCGATCTTGGCCGCGTCGTAGGGCTGCCAGCCGGCGGCCACCACCACGGCATCGCTGGCAAGCGACTGCTCGCCACCGTCACCACCGACGGTGACCTCGAAGGCCCCGGGAGCGCCGCTGATGCGGGTCACCGTGGCACCCAGGTGGACGGTGATGTTGTCATGCTCGGCGACCCGGGCCAGCAGGGAGTCGACATCGGGACCGGGATAGGCGGCTACCTCGGCGTCGCGGGGAAAGATCTTGTGCAGCTTGTTGGCAAAGCCGCCCAGTTGCTGCTCGCGTTCCACCAGGTCGACCTGTTTGCCGGCCGCGGCAGCGGCCAGGGCCGCCGACAGACCGGTCACCCCTCCACCGATGACCAGGACCCGGTCTTGTACCGGGGCCGGGGTGCCCGTCGGCCGGGCGGCGAAGCGGCACCTGCCGATGCCCATGCGTACCACGTCCTCGGCCAGCATCTGGGTGTCTTCCTCACCGGCCGGCTGGGTCCAGGCCACCCCCTCGCGCAGGGAAGCGCGTTCCGTGTAGACGTCTTCAAAATCGAAAGTATCACCGTGTACCCGGGCCGAACAGGCAGCCACCACCACCGCGTCCAGCTCGTGCTCAGCGATGGCCCGGCGCAGCATCTCCACGCCCTCCGGCTGGCACAGGGCCGGGTGTTGCTCGACCACCGCGGCCTGCATCTCCCCGGCCACCGCCACCAGCTTGTCGCAATCCATCGCCTCGCCGATGGTACATCCCGTGCACACGAAGCATCCGATCTTCTCGGCCATTTTCCCGTCTCCCTGTTATCGCAACGTCGCCAGCAGGGCCGCCGCGGTGGCGTCCTGCACGCAGGTGGCCACGTCGGCCGGACGCTTGGCGCACCCGGTGGCCACGATGCCGGTGGCGGCCGGGTCGCTCACCACGAAGCCATACTCGTCTGTCTGCACCTGTTGGCAGGGAACCGGTTCCAGCCTGGTACTGGGCACCATACCCGTGGCCAGGACCACCAGGTCGACATCCACCGACTCGATACCGCCGGCAGCGATGTTTTCGGCCAACAGGTGCAGGCTTCCGTCCGAGGTGCCTTCCACCAGCCCCACCTTGCCCTTGACGAAATGGATGTTGGCGTCTTCCTGCAGGTGCTGGTAGAACGCCTCGTACTTGTTGGCGCGAATATCGATGTAGAAGATCCATACCTGGGAATCGGAATAGGCCTCGCGTACGTAGGTGGCCTGCTTGAGCGAGGCCAGGCAACACACCGCCGAGCAATAGGGCAGGTGGTTGACGTCACGCGAGCCGGCACACTGGATGAAGGCCACCCGCCGGCACTCCTTGCCGTCCGAAGGGCGCAGCAGCTTGCCGCCCGTTGGACCGTCAGGGGCGGCCAGGCGCTCGAACTCGACGTTGCTCACCACGTCGGCGAACTCGCTGTAGCCCAGGTAGTCGATGCGCGAGGCGTCGTAGGGAACCCAGCCGGTGGCCCAGACAACCGCGCCCACTTGCAAGGTGAACTTCTGCGGCTGTTGTTCGAGATCGACCTGCTCCACGCCCTGGAGCAGGCTGCGCAGCTTCTCGTCCTCGAGTGCCCGCGGATCCACCACCGGCCGGGATGGAAAGGCGTGTGGGTGTACCAGCCCGGCCGGTCGCTTCTTGCTGAGACCGTAGTTGAAATCGTCACTGAGCTCGGCCGGCAGCTGCTGGAAGGGGGTGATGGGATCGGTGCAACTTTCTTTCACGTAGCTGGGCTCGCTGACCAGTTCCACCTGCAGGTCGCCGGGCTCGCCGCTGATGGCGGTGACCCGGGTGGAGGTGAACACCTGGATACGCGGGTTCTTGCGGATGCGCTGGTAGTTGATCTCCAGGCCGCAGGCGGGAGGGCAGAGCTTGGGAAAATATGACTTCATGGCCGATACCCGGCCGCCCAGGGACGGGGCCCGTTCGACCAGGTATACTTCCCGGCCCAGCTCGGCCGCCTCCACCGCGGCGGTGATACCGGACATTCCTCCGCCCACCACCAGAACAGAGCTGTGTTTCGCCGTCATTTGTATAAACCTCCAGGCATGAGTGCAGAAAGTGGCACCATCCGGGCACCTTTCTTCCTCTATTTTGACTCCGGTGTCAACGGTTTTGGACGCGCTGCGCCAGCCAGGGGGTGCAGGGGGTGCCAGGGGGGCTCAGTAACTGCGCTGGCGGCCGCAATCTGGACAGGTCCAGGTCACCCCGTTGCAGGTCAGTCCCCAGGCGTTTTCGTCCATGCAGGACTGGCAGACGTGAAAGCCACAAGGGCAGGACCAGCAGAACTTGACCTCCTGCCCGCAGCAGGGGCAGGTGATGGTCTGGCCACGACGGGCCCGCCTGATCTTCCTGTCGATTTTCCCGCGCTCGCTCATGCCGGTGACAATAGATAGTCACCACGACCGCCGCTGGCAAGACCCGGTGCCTTTTGTCTGGATTTTACCGGGCAACTGTTATTCAATGGACAACGAGTGTTGTCGCAACGGCAACAGGAGGAAGACATGGGAGAGGTCAAGGTTCGTGACATCATGAGCACCACCCTGGTCACCCTGGACCGGGTCGAGAGCGTGGATCTCGCCGAAAAGGCCATGACCTACGGCCGCATACGCCACCTACCGGTTGTCGAGGGCGAACGGCTGGTAGGGCTGGTCACCCACCGCGACATCCTCCGCGCCCAGGTCAGTTCGCTGGTGGCACTCAGCCCCGAGGAACGTACCGAGATCAAGACCTCGGTGCCGGTGCGCGAGATCATGCGCCGGGAAGTCAGGACGGTCACACCCGATACTCCGGTGCTGGAAGCGGCCCGGGTGCTCAAGGAAAACAAGTACGGATGCCTGCCGGTGGTCGAAGGAGACAAGCTGGTGGGCATCATCACCGAGGCCGATTTCATCGATCTGGTCATCAACGCACTGGAGCGGGAGCAGGCCTGAGGGCGATCCACTTATTGTGATGGCAACCTAGCTCCTTTTCTTTTTCTTCTGGCCGCGGGATTTCTTGCCCCGGCGTTTTTTCTTTTTCTTGCCCTTGGTGGAGGTTCGCCGTTTCTTGGCCGGGCGGCTCTTTTTCAACTGCTTGAAGGAAGCGCTCAGGTTGCGGGCGGTGACCTTCCAGCCCTTGGCGCTCTTGCCGAGGTTTACAAACAGCGGCCTGGTGAACACCCCTTCGGCCAGGAAAAACAGGCGGCTCGAGGCCTGCAGCATGTCATCTGCGGAATCCAGCCCGATGAGCACCAGGGCTCCCACTCCGTAGAAGGAAGCCAGCTTCTTCATGGCGGCCACGGCCTCGGTTTCCGGCCGGGGTTCGAACAGTTCGTCTTTCAGCTCACCCAGAGCCGGTCCCGGCCACACCTTGTAGAGCCTGGCGGTGATCTTTGGCGGGGGAACGCCGTCGGGCAAAGAGCGGGTCCAGCCCAGGAATCCCGCCTTGGTGAGCCTGATGAAGTGCCGGCCCGAGTAGAGTTGTACCGTGACCGGTGTCTGTCCGCGGGTAATGCCGTCGACGATGGCCTCGGCCCCGGGTGGGGTAGTCACCAGCGACAGCTCATGCGGCATGCCGCTGGTTACCTGTCGCCGGGCCTGTTCGAACAACTCCAGCTGGCGTTCGTCCAGCCGGAAGCGGGAGGGATCACCCTGGGGATCGAGTTCCACGGCGTGCCGGAACGACTCCGTGGCCTGCTCGACCTGCTCCTGGCTGGCGTGCAGCTTGCCGGCCACCACGAACAGCTCGGCCAGTTCCTCGCGCTTGAGCCAGGGCCCGCAGTCATCGAGCAGTTGCCGGGCGCCCTGCAGCAGCTCGATGGCCTTGCCCAGTTGCAGCCGCTCCACGGCCTGGCGGGCCCGGGCCAGGGCGCGGCGGAACTGCTGGGCGGAACCGGGAGCGGCCGCTGCCGTACCACCCCACAGGGCCTGCTCGAAGCCGGCCCCGGCCAGCACCTCGAGGCGGTAACGCCTGGCGATCTGCCGGGCCACGGTGGCGCGCACCACGGTCAACTGCCGGGCCGTCACCTTCTCGCCGGGGATCATGATCAGCGCCACCCGTTGTACCGGGCCGGCCTGGATCTCTTCTCCCGTCTTGACTTCCTGTTGCGAACCGGCACAGGCGGACAGCGCCAGTGCCGCCAGCAACAACGAGATCATGGCTATGGCTGTCTTACCCATGGTATACCCACTCCTTCCCATGGCCCGAGCATAACACGGGCCGGCCAGGCCACGTTCGCGGTCATTTCTTCTTGCTGCCCTTTCTTTGCCGGGCCCGGTGCACGCGGTCGCGTATACGCTTGACCCGGTCGTCCTTGACGTGCTCGGCCGCCCGGTCCAGGAAACGGGCCGCCTGGGATACCTTGCCGTCGACCAGGTAGTCGCGGGCCCGGCGGGCTATGCGGGCCGGGGCCGAGTCTGTGCCCAGGCGCAGGGCCGGGGCGCTGGGCAGGCGCCGGGTGCGCCGCCGGCCGCACTCCGGGCAGGCCGGGGCCCGCTGGCCCCGCTGCCACAGGGCCTCGAATTCGTGGTCGCAGTTGCGGCAGTGGAAGTCGTACAGCGGCATGTCCGGCTCAGTGGCAGACCTTCTGTAGCGGCATGCCCGGAGGCAGGGCGGTACAGGTCTGCCCGCCCGTACAGGGATGTTCGGGATCGCAGTAGGCCCGGCAGTAATACTCGAAAGGATTGCTGTCGGGCTCCAGGATGCAGTCGAGCCCGGGGGCACAGAGATCGCTCATGGAACAGGTGGCGCCTTCCTCCAGGTTGCCGGCGGTCCAGCACAGGGTGGAGCCGACATCGGGATCTTCGAAGTAGCAGGCTTCGTCCTGATTGCAGCCGGTCTGCCTGATGGGATCGCAGCCGGGCCGGCAGATGCCCCAGTCCTCGGTAGTCTCCAACCAGGGCCAGATGCAGTGTGACTGTTCATCGCAATCGGAGGTGTTGGAACACAGTACCCGACAGCGGTAGCCGTCGTCGAAATCGAAGCACTGCAGGCCCGGGCCGCAGTCGCTGCTGCTGCAGTCATCGCCGGCGGCACCCGGCCCGGCGGGCAGGCAGCCGAAGACGTACTCGGTGAGCATGACGCAGTGCTCGTCCTGGTTGCAGCCGATGTCGGGCGGCTCGCAGCTCGAGCACTCGGCCGTGCTGGCGTCGACCTGGTGGCAGGAAAGCCCGTCGTCGAGGCAGTCGCTGCTGTCGGTCCACTGCAGGCAGCCGGCGCCGACGTCGCTGCACAGCTGCAGCACGAATCCCTGGCAGCGACTGTCGCCGGCCTGCGGGCAGTTGGAGCTGCAGCCCTCGACGCACACCGCCTGGGCGTTATCGTCATTGCAGGTCTTGCCACTGGCCGAGCAGTCTTCATCGTCGGTCCATAGCAGACAACCGGAACCATCGTCGCTGCAGGTCTGCACCACGTTGTCGTGGCAGCGGCTGTCGCCGGCCGAGGTACAATCAGGAGTGCAGCCGCCGCTGCATCTGGCTTGCTGGCCGTCATCCGTACAGGTCTGGCCGCTGGCCGAGCAGTCCTCGTCGTCGATCCAGTGCAGGCAACCATCGGTTCCCTGGGCACAGGTCTGCACGGTGTCGTTCAGGCAACGGCTGCGGCCCTGCCCGGGGCAATCGTCAGAGCAGTTTTCGCCGCAGGTCAGGCCGTCTCCGGAGTCGACACAGACCTGGCCACTGCTGGCACAGTCCTGCGACGTCTGCCACACCAGGCAGCCGTCCTGCCGGGTGCAGCGTTCCACCGCCTCGAGGCCGGCAGAGCAGCGCAGTTGCCCCTCGCTGGAGCAGGGGTTGTTCAAGCCGGAACAGTCGCTTCCGCCAGAACCGCAACCGCCGGCCAGCAGCAGGCCGGACAGGGTTGACATCAGGAAACCGCAGTATGCTTTCATTTGCCAGGCTCCTTTCCGCAGTCGAAAACCCGAGGGCATGTCTAGCACGAAAAGATCCGTTCAGACAACCCGCCATTTTCGTTGACAGTACCCCGTCTGTCGTCCTGTACTGGCGCAGCGGCGTTGACGACTTCCACGGCAAGGAGGTGGCCGGTGCAGGAATTCGACCTGGTGGTGATCGGTGGAGGACCGGCCGGGTACGTGGCGGCCATCCGGGCCGCCCAGCTGGGCAGGAAGGTGGCCCTGGTGGAGGAGAACCGGCAGCTGGGGGGTACCTGCCTGCGGGTGGGCTGCATCCCCAGCAAGGCGCTGCTGGAATCGAGCCACCGCTACCAGATGCTCGGTGACGACCTGGCCCGGCACGGCATCAGGGTGGCCGACAGCAGCGTCGATGTGGAAGTTCTCATGGAGCGCAAGCGCCAGGTAGTCGATACCCTGGCCCAGGGGGTGCAGGCGCTCATGAAGAAGAACTCCGTTGAGGTCTTCCGGGCCCGGGGCCGCCTGGCCGGCGGGGGAAGGGTGGAACTGCTGCAAGGCGGGAAAGTGGTCGATACCGTCTCCGCCGCCGCAACATTGCTGGCCGCCGGTTCGCTGCCCGTGGCCCTGCCCCATCTTCCCTTCGACGGCCAGCGGCTGGTGTCCTCGACGGGGGCGCTGGGTTTCTCCCGGGTTCCCGAACACCTGCTGGTGGTGGGAGGAGGGGCGGTGGGGCTGGAACTGGGCCAGGTGTGGTGCAACCTGGGGGCAAGGGTCACGGTGGTGGAGATGCTGCCGCAGATCGTGCCCTTTGCCGATCGGCTGGCCGCCCGCCTGCTCGCTCGCTCGCTCAAGTCCCGGGGCATGGAGATCATGACCGGTTGCAAGCTCACCGGGGTGGAGCCGGGCGGCGCAGCCGTGCGGGCGACGGTGGAGGACGGCAAGGGCAGGCGCCACGAGATCGAGTGCGACCGCATCCTGGTGGCGGTGGGACGGCGTCCGCGCACCGCCGGCCTGGGACTGGAGTCGGCCGGGGTGGAACTCGACGATGCCGGCCGGGTACGGGTGGATGAGAAACTCCGTACCTCGGCGCCGGGCATCTTCGCCGCCGGGGATCTGGTGGCCGGGCCCATGCTGGCCCACAAGGCTCACGAAGACGGCCTGGCCGCGGCTGAAAACACGGCCGGGGGTGATGTCTCGGTCGATTACCGGCTGGTACCCTCGGTGGTCTACACCCACCCCGAACTGGCCCAGGTGGGATTGACCAGCCAGCAGTGCAAGCAACAGGGAATCAAGGTATCGTCCGGGCGCTTCTACTTCCAGGCCTCGGGACGGGCCCTGGCCGCGGGCGACAGCGACGGCGCGGTGCAGGTGCTGGCCGAGCGGGACTCGGGCCGGATCGTCGGCATCCACATGGTGGGCCACCAGGTATCGGAGCTCGCCGGCGTCGCGGTGGTGGCCATGACGGCCGGCATGACCGCCGAGCAGCTGGGCAACGGCTGCCAGGCGCACCCATCCTTCGCCGAGGCCCTGCGCGAGGCGGCCCTGGCCGCCGCCGGCAGGCCCTTGCACGCCTGAGCGCACCTTCCCATCTCAAAAATCTGAGGCCAAGTGTTCCCCGGCGTCGAAAATCCGCTGCCGGCTCGGCGTGTGGGCCGTGAATAGCACGGTAACTGCTTGAATTTCAAAGCAGCGCTGACCGGCGCGGACGTGGCACGGGTCTTGCTTCGCATCATGGGCGTGATGGTTTACGGTGAAACGGTTTCTTGCCCGATTCAGAGGAGGAGATGAGATGAACAAGGTCAGACTGTTGGTGCTGACGGCGGCCCTGTCCTTGGGACTGGCCGCGGCCTGTTTCGTCGACGGCAGCTCGCTGCCGCAACCCGAGCCCGAGCCGGGGCAGAGCGATTTCGTGTCCGCGGACGCCCAGGCCGGTCAGCAGAGCCTGGACAACCGGGGCGAATGTGAAGGCGGACTTTGTGGCACCCCCGGCAACGAGTTCGACGACGGGGCGTCGGGACAGAGCGAGCGCACCGTCGAGGAGGGCGACATCTACCGCGTGCTCGGCGGTGGGCTTATCGTGAACTTCAACGCCTACCGGGGATTGCAGGTCATCGACTTCAGCGACGTAACCCGCCCCGAGATCGTCGGACGCCTCCGGGTCAGCGGCACCCCGGTGGAGATGTACGTGGTTGGCAACTTCGCCTACCTGCTGCTCAACAACTGGCAGGGCTACTACGTCTCCACCCGTTCCAGCATCGGGGTGGATTCCTACTACGGCGGGGTGGTCATGGCCGTCGACATCGCCGACCCGGAAAACCCGCGGCTCACCGACCAGGCCCGGGTGCCGGGCTGGATCCTCACCTCCCGGCTCACCCGCGGCGGCGGCCGGGCGGCGCTGTACGTGGCCGCCAACGACTGGTCTGCGGACACCTCCCGGACGGTGGTGCGTTCCTTCGCCCTGGTCGGCGGCAACCTCGAGCAGCGCACCACCATCGACCTGGGGGGCTACGTCCAGGACATACAGGCTACCACCGAGGCGCTGCTGGTGGCCCGCTACGACTGGACCCGTTCCGATGGTCGTAGCTCGGTGGCCATCATCGACATCTCCGATCCCGGCGGCACCATGGTGGAGGGCGCCGAGGTGCTGGCCGCCGGCCGCATCGAGAGCAAGTTCAACATGGACCTCTACGGGGGAGTGCTGCGCCTGGTCTCCGCCGGCGACTGGACCGGTGGCCGCACCAACCACCTGGAGACGTTCCTGGTCACCGACATCCAGAACCCGCAGCCGGTCGACCACAAGCTGTTCGGCACCGGCGAGAGCCTCTATGCCACCCTGTTTCTCGACAACCGGGCCTTTTTCGTGACCTACCGGAGGGTGGACCCCTTCCATGCCTTCTACATCGACGACCAGGGACACGCCCAGCAGCGCAGCGAGTTCATCGTCTCCGGCTGGAACGACTTCTTCCGCCCGGCACTGGGGGCGACCCGTCTCGTCGGCATCGGGGTCAACGACGAAAGCGGCCGTACCATGGCGGTGAGCCTGTATGACATCACCGACCTGGAAAATCCCCAGCCGTTGCTGGCCCGGGCCGAGGTCAGCGCCGACTCCAGCTGGTCGGAAGCACAGTGGGACGACAAGGCGTTTTCGGTGCTGGAAAATGCCGTGGCCGTCCGGGCCCCGGACGGTACCCTGGAGACGGGGCTGGTGCTCCTGCCCTTTTCCGGATACAGCGACACCGAGCAGCGCTACCTGGTGGCCGTACAGGTGTTCACCTTCTCCGACCATACGCTTACCCGGCGGGGGCTCATGCTGCAGGATACCTGGGTGCGGCGCAGCTTCCTGGCCGACGACGAGCTGGCGGCCAACCTGTCCGACCTGGACCTGACGCTGTTCGACCTGCGCGATCCCGACCAGCCGGAGAAGCTGGCCGAGCTGGAGCTGGCGCCCAATTACCAGGGGCTTTTCGACTTCGGCAGTCACGCCGGGCGCCTGCGCTCGGATGGTGGCTACTACTGGTGGTGGGGTGACGGCAGCCAGCCGCCTCCCAACCGCCTGGAGATGGTCGGCTACGATCAGGACCTGGACCTGGCCCGGCCCGAGGCGGAGATCGACTTGCCCGCCGATGCCCAGCTCGAGCGCCTGGGCAACCTGCTGGTATCCATCCGCTACGAGTGGATTCAGGATGACCAGGACGGTAGCGGTCACTACCGCACCCACCTCGAGGCCATCGACATGTCCGATCCGCTGCATCCCCGCCGGCGCGGCCAACTGGTCAGCGACGAGCTGGAGCCGGGCTGGAACTACGGCTACTACTATCCCTACTACCCGGATGGCGGCATCGCCGAAGACTGTGCCTTCGGGGATTGCCGTTCTCCCGGTTACTACTACGGCGGCGGTTCCGGCCTGCAGGTGGTGGGGTCGGCCCTGGTGTTTCCCTCCCCGCAGTGGGAGCAGCAGTTCGAGGGTATCGAGCACGTCTGCTACACCTACCCGGCGGAGTACTGGAACGATTGCCGCCCGGACGACCAGGGCGGGCAGAGATGCACCTATCCCTCCGGGCAGGTTACCTGCCGGTCCCTCAACGGGGCTCCGGCCACCTGCACGGGGTTCATTTCCATCTGCAGCTACGACTCGAACGGCTCCACCTCCTGCCGGGCTGCCGCCCCCTACGAGGTGCGTACCGAGACCCACTGCTACGACTACGACCGCTATCGCTACTGGTACCATTACCGGCTGCAGGTGGTGGACTTCGCCGATCCCGACAATCCCGTACTGGCCGCGGTGTTGGAGCGGCCGCAGGAGGAAGAGGATGTCTCCCTGCTGGCCGACGGCAGCGACCTGTGGCTGAGCTTCAAGTCGCCCACCCACGTTGCCGGCGACAGCCGTCCCTACGTGCGCTACTACGTCAAGCGGATCGACCTGGGTAATCCCGCCCAGCCGGTACTGGGACCATCGATCAACGTTCCCGGGGTGCTGCAACGGGTGGCCGGCGACATCATCTTCACCAATGATACCGTTTGGGGTGAGGACATCGTCGAGACGGCCATCAACAAGTTGCGCCTGAATGGCCACCGGGCAGTCCTGTTGGCCCGTGAACGCTTCCGGGACGAGGAGGTGCACGCGGTGGTGCTGGACGATGGCGGGCGCCTGCTGGTCACCCACCGGCCCGCCTGGACGGTCATCCAGCGCCAGGGGCTCGACTGGAACGAGGTGATGGAGCAGCTTTCCATCTACGACGTGGGCGGAGACGATTTCCGGCTGCTCGGCGAGATCGAGATCGATACCTGGGCAACCCTGCGCGACGCCCGGGCGGGCAGGGCGCTGTTCGCCGTGCCCGGGGGACTGCTGGTGGTGAATATCGCCGATGCCGGCAACCCCTTCGCCCAGGCCTGGTTCCCGGTGCAGGGCTGGCCGCAGTCGTTGCTGGTGCACGGTGACGAGGTCATCTTCGCGGCCGGGCCCTGGGGCGTGTTCCGCTTCAACATGAACACCTACAACCTGCTGCCAGGTGATTGATGCGGCAATGAGATGAGATGACCGGCCGGGCCGCCTGCAGGGACCCGGCCGGTTTTTTCTTGTTTGAACTTCGCCGAGGCAAGCAACCAGCAGCAAGATACCAATCCCGAACGGAAGAGGATGCCGGGGGAGCGCGGGACCCTGAGTCAATCCGGCAGCTTTACCAGTTCGAGAGCCCACCAGGGCCGGGCCAGGTCACCGGGGCGGCCGCGTTGCCGGCGCAGCGGCTCGGGCCGTCCGTCCGGGAGCAGGTGGAAGCGTACCCGGTAGCGCGGCAGGCCGTCGATGCTCAGGCGGCACTCCCAGTCGCCGGCTCCCGGCTTCTTGGCACCGCCGTGGTAAGACAGGATCACGGGCAAGGGCAGCGCGTAGCGGCGGGGTCCGCCCCACCACAGGCGGCTGGCCTCCCTGACCGGCAGGGCGGTCTGGCCGTCCACTTCTACCGGCCGGCCGTCCCGGCGGCAGCGGGCGGAGACGCTGGTTCGTGGTGGCAGGGACAGGTCGATAATCAGCCAGGGTCGCTCCGCTTCCACGGGCAGGAGCTGCAGCGGTTCCGGCTGGTAGGCCAGCCAGGCCCGGGGGGTGAAGGATTCCGGCGACAGGTCGATGCGGCCCAGCCGTACCTTTTTGCCGGTGAGGCCGGGGACGTAGGTGACCGTGAAGGAACGCCGCGCGCCGAACGCGCCCCGGCACCTGGCCGTTCCCAGGGGGTGCCGGCCACGGGGCTTGACCGGGCACCTGATGTCGTCGTCGAGCAGCAGCAGGTCGTCTTCCTCCACCCGGCCCCAGAGTTCCAGCCGCACGGCGGTCAGGCGCTGCTGCTGGAAAGATGGCCGGGCCTCGAGCAGGTAGGGCACCTGCCGGCCCGGCGGTGGCGGCCGCGGCGGCAGGTACCGGCTGGCCAGGAAGTAGCTGGTGTTCTTGCGGAAGATGTCCCGGCTCCGGCCGGGGGGAAGTGAAGGTTTACTGGTTTTCCCGGGGGTGGTGGCGGGTGCCGGTCGACCCTGGAGCATGTCGACGAGGCGCTGCGACAGGCGGGCGCGCTGTTCCGTGCTCAGCTGGGGATCCTTGAGTTCTTCCAGCACCGCCATGACGGCGGTGAAGATGCGATCGGCCTCGTCGCGCCGCCGGCGATACTCGGCGTTGTCGATGCGGCAGGAGTTGTAGTCGTGGCACAGCGCCAGCATGCGATGCATCATCACCTGCACCAGTTCGCTGGGATCGCGGATCTTCTGCTGGCCCACTTCCCCGCCGATGGAGAACGAGCCGATGGACAGGCTCAGCTTGGCCTGCAGGTTCTGGTAGCGTACCCGGTAGTCTTCGCAGTCCTGGCGGACGATGGGACCGATGGGGTCCGGGCAGGTATAGGTGCTGTAGGTGGAACAGCCGCTTGCCGCCAGCAACAGCATGCCGGCCGGAAACCAGGGAAGGTGCCGCCGGGGTCTCACGATGTGCCTCCCTTGACCAGCGCTGGGAAGTCGCCCAGGTGATCGAGGAACTCGACGTCGTTGGGCAGGATGCGGGTATCCACCCGCCACCAGGGACTGTTCAGGTCGCCGGGGCGGCCGCGCTGGCCGGGCACAGGTTGCAGCTTGCCGTCTGCTTTCACCTGGAAGCGCAGCTCGCGCACCGGGGTGGCTTCGACCTTGACCAGGCAGCGCCACTGGCCGGCGCGGGGCGGCCAGGTGGTGAACCCTTTCGGAAGGGGAGCGCCCTTGCCGGCCGGGGCCAGGAAGGGCAGGGCGAACTCGTAGTGTTGCCACCTGACGAAGGGATGAGACCGGGCCACGCTGGTATGTTCATCGGTCTTGTAGTAGCGGGGCAAATCCTGGCAGGTGCCGGTCTGGCCGCTGCCTCGCCCGGCCCGGATGGCCCCGGTGACGGCCTGGCCGTCTGCGAAGCAGCGCACGGTGGCCGGGCGGTACCGGCGCAGGCGCAGGGTCACCCGCAGGTAGGGGCGCTCGTAGTCGGCCGGCAGCTCGGGGGGTTCGGGCTGGAAGTGCAGCCAGCCTTCGCTGACCTCGGAGTCGTGGTCCAGGCAGTAGCTGTGCTCGACGTTTTCAACCACCCGGCGTTCGATCTTGCCCAGGCGTGCCGTCTGGCCGGTGGCCGCCCGGCGGTAGAAGTACTCTGCTTCCAGGTGGGAACCGTTCAGGTGGAATTCCTTGGGAGGCCGGCAGCACACCCTGCCGCCCTCCTCGTGATTGCGTCCCACCGGGCAGCCCAGGCGCCGGCCGTCGGCGAAACGGATCTCCAGGCGATCGTCGGCCTCGAGCCGGCCGGCCAGGGTCACGCATTTACCGAGTATCCAGCCGCCGATCTTCTTGAAGGCGGGTTTGTCGGGGGAGCGGGGGACCCATACGTGACCCAGGCTCCGGGCGCTCCACTGGGGCAGCAGGCGGGGAAAACCCTCGGCCACGGGAGGCAGCGGGGGCAGGAAGCGCGAGCCCAGCCAGGGCTGCGACCGGGACAGGTAACGGCGCCGCTTGCGGGGTGGCGGCGCTGCGGCGGACGGCTGCCGGTTGGGCGGGGTGGCGGGAGCGGGTACGGACAGCAGCTGCATGAGCCGGTCGAGCAGGCGCCGCCGTTCGGCCGGTTTCAACCCCGGCTGCTGGAGCTGCTCGCTGATGGCGGCGATGGCCGTCATGGTCTTGTCGATCTCGGCCCGGCGCTGGCTGTACTGCTGGGGAGTGATGCGGCAGGCGTTGAAATCGTGGCACAGGGCCACCATGCGGGCGCTCATCACCTGGATCAGCTGCGAGGGATCGCGCAGGGCCTGCTGGGAAATGCTCCCTTCCACCTTGAACTTGGACACCCCCGCCGCCAGGTCCACCCGCGTGGCTTCGTAGCGCGTGCGGTACACCTCGCAGTCGTCGCGCACGATCACCCCGATGGGATCGGGGCACCGGTACTGCCGGGTGGAGCTGCAGCCGGCCAGCTGCCACAACGCCATGCCGCCCAGCACCAGGCCGGCGGTTCGCAAGCGCATGCCCATGTCGGTCTCCTCGAGTTGCCGGGTTGCCGGTTACACCATCTGTCACGGCCGGCGGTGCCCTGTCAACCCCCGGATCCGGTGCCTGGTGGTTGATTGGCCAGGTACAGGTCCAAGCGGATGCGGCGCGGGCCGCTTCGTGACTGCCATACTAGTTGTGCCTCCTGCTGTTGACAAGCGGGCCATTGTGGTAAGCTGCCCGGAATACGGGAGGTACGATCATGAGAAAGAGCTGCTTACTTCTGTTGCTGGGCCTGCTGGCGGCCTGCGGCTCCGGTTCCGGCGGCGGGCAGGATGCCGGCTGCCGCGACGACGATACCCATACCTTCAGCATCGGCTCCCGGGACGATACCTTCTGGGTAGGCCCTTATATCGGCCACACCACCACCACCTCGGTGGTGATCTCCTGGGAGACCGAGCAGGAAGGGCCCAGCCTGGTGGAGTACGGCCCGGACGAGTCCTACGGCAACCGGGCCGAGGTGGCGGCCGGCACCATGCACGAAGTGGAGATCGGCGGCCTCGAGCCGCAGACGCTCTACCACTACCGGGCCTGCAGCGGTGACACCTGCACGGGCGATCTAACCTTCTCCACGGCTCCCCGGCCGGGGAGCCGCTTCCGCTTCGCCGTTTACGGAGACAGTCGTACCGATTACGACTCCCATCACCAGGTGGCCGAGGCCATCGCGGCAGCCGCACCCGTACTGGTGGTCAACGTCGGCGACGTGGTCACCGACGGCAGCGTGCGCGAGCAGTTCAAGACCGAGCACTTCGATCCCAGCCGGCGGCTGGGCCACTACCTGCCCATCTACGTGGCCATCGGCAACCACGAGATGAAGGAATGGGAGGTGCCGACATTTCGAGAGTACTTCGCCTTTCCCGAGGACCCGGACGTGCCCCTGACGGAGCTTAGCTACACCTTCACCTACGGCGATGCCTTCTTCCTGGTGCTCGACGACACCCTGGACCACGTCGACTTCTTCTTTCCCGTCGAGGGCATGACCGAGGACCCGCCGCTGTGGGCCTGGCTCAAGAAGCAGGCGGCCTCGGAGGCGGCGCAGCAGGCGCGCTGGCGTTTCGCCTTCATGCATTACCCTCCCGACGCCGAGTGTTACAGCGAGCAGGACTACGGGCCGCCCTCGTCGGCGGTGCGCAACTACGTGGCACCGCTGCTCGCCGAGCACGGCTTCCATGCCCTGTTCGCCGGCCACGTGCACGACTACGAGTACATGGAGATCGCCGGGCTACCTTGCATCATCACCGGCGGCGGCGGGGCCGGGCTGGAAGACTGCGACAACTGCACTCGCGACGTACCCGAGATAACCCGCCTCGAGTGCCGGCATCATTTCCTGAGCGTGGATCTCGGCTGCGATAGCGCCACCGTGCGCGCCGTCGACGCCGACGGCACCGTCTTCGACGAACACACCCTCAGCCGCGAGTGAACCCGCCGGTCGCCTGCACCGCTGGCCAAAAGCGGATTTATCAATTCTTTTGGGGTGAGCCCACTTGGCGATCCGGTACAACGGGGCCGGGGAGAGCAGAATATTCTGTAAGAAGACCGAGAGGGTCTGGACATGTTGCTTTTGCAACTGCGGGGAAAAGATGATCGGTTTCGTCGAGGAGACGCTCTCTTCCTTCAAGGGCGGGAAGATGCTGCTGCAGGAATTTCTGCTCAACTACCGGCGTGCCCGGCGCGAACCGGTCTTTTTGGCGGCAGCCTTTTTCGCCTTGGCTTTCGCACGCCCGGCGGATCGAAGAAGCCTTTCTACCTGTTGCCTATCTACATCCATGATGTAGGGTATGTCGCTGATCTCGGCGCACTCGCGCGTCAGCGACGCCAGGTCGTCGCGGGTAATGTGTGAAAGGCTGAACTTGCGCGAGCCGGCCATCAATTGGCGCAGCCCCTGGGCCAGCCGCTCGTAGTAGGTGAAGAGGCCGATGGCGCCCGTGGGCAGCTTCTCGTACTCGCTTTTGCCCAGTTCCTTGCGCAACTCGGCTGCGGTGACGAAGATCTCGTCCTGGTTGGCTCCGAAGCGCGCGACATATACCGGCAGTTCCCCTTTCTCGATGGCCTGGCCGATGGTCTTTCCCACCATGGCCGCCGCGATGGGCGCCCGCGCCATTCCCACCATCTTCACAAACGGCGCCCCCATTGCCAGTCCCTTGAAGATCTGGTCCTCAAAGGTAAATCCCCCCGCCACGGTGATGGCCGGAACGTGCATGCCCTTTTCCGAGAGCTGCTTGACGTAACGGTAGCAGAGCGAGTGCAACTCGACCGGCGGCACGCCCCACTCGTTCATCATCCGCCAGGGGCTCATTCCGGTTCCGCCGCCGGCCCCGTCGACGGTAAGCATGTCCAGCTTGTACTTGGATGCCAGCAGCACCGCCTGGGCCAGGGCGATGGGCCGGTAGGCGCCGGTCTTGAGGAAGATGTACTTGGCACCGGCCCGACGCAGTTCCTCGACGCGCCTGGCGAAAGCCTCTTCCTCTACCATCCCGACGCGCGAGTGGCGCTCGAACTCGCGGAAGGCGCCGCGCTCGAAGGCCTGGATCACCGTCGGATCGGTCGGATCGGGCAGCACCACGTAGCCGCGATCTTTCAGCATCTGCGCCTTTTTCAGGTCGCGGATCTTGACCTCGCCTCCGATGTTCTTGGCGCCCTGGCCCCACTTCATCTCCACGATCTGCACGCCCAGCTTCTGGATGGCGTACTCGTGCACGCCGAGGCGGGTGTCCTCCACGTTGGCCTGCACGATGATGGCCCCGTAGCCGTCACGCTGGTGGTCCTGGTAGAGCTTCACCCGGCGCTTCAGATCCACGGTGTCCACCACCTTGCCGTTCTTGATGACGCTCTCGGGATCCATCCCGGCCACGTTCTCGCCGATGGTCAGTCCCGTTCCCGCCAGGGCCGAACCGATGGCCAGCCCTTCCCAGTTGTTCTTGGCGATGTTTGTGGAGCCGATGCCGGGGATGATCCAGGGGAGGCGGAACTTGATTCCGCCGTCATGGCCGATGTGCACTTCCAGGTTCACCTTGGGAAAGATGGCCTTGTCGCTGTCGGCCTCGATGCCCCAGGCGCCCACCACCCCGCCCATGATGTTGAAGTGGGAATAGTCGACGGGGTACATCTTCTCGGCCGCCGTGGTTATCACCCCGAAGGGCTGGGGGTAGATCACCTCGTGGCCGCGGTAGGCGGATTTTCCGATCTCGCACATGCCGATGCAGCCGTCGACGCAGGTGACGCACATGCCGGACATGGGCTGAATAGAGCCCTCGGTGCGGTTCTTGGTGAGTGTTGCCGCGGAAGTGTTGATTCTGGAAAGGGACATTGGTAGTTCCTCCTTTTTCATTCCTTGCAGATTTCACAGGCCACGCAGGGATCCATGTAGCAACTCATGTCGTCGAATTTCTCCATGCAGGGCGGCGGCAGATTCTGGCAGCCGCCGCAGACGGCCTTCTCGGGCTCATTGTAGGTGCAGCGCAGCTGGCAGGCCGGGCACACGTACATGCAGCCGCCGCAGGTACGGCAGATATCAGACCGGATGTCGAAGGGCGTGCCGATGCTGCGGTCCTTTCCCCTGCCGCGAAAGCCGATGGCACCCGACATCATCTGTTCCTTGCACATGCGCACGCAAAGCCCGCACAGCAGGCAGTCCTCGTACTCCTGGCGGAAGGGGTGTCCCTGGATGCCGCCGAACTTCGAAGCCAGGTCCTGGACCGTCTTCGACTGCGGGCAGGAGGCCAGCATGAGCTGCAGGATCATCTTCCTGGCGCGCAGAACCCGTTGCGAAGCAGTGCGCACCTTCAGCCCCTCCTGGGCCGGATAGGTACAGGAGGACACCAGCTTGGCCCGGGGACCCTCGCCGATCTCGACGACGCACAGCCGGCAGGCGCCGTAGGGCGTAAGCCCCTCCATGTGGCACAGGGTGGGGATGGGAAATCCAAGCTGTTGGGCCGCTTCCAGGATCGTCGTACCTTCTTCCACCGACACCGACAACCCGTTGATGGTCAGGTTTATCATGGTTCGCTCCCTCACCTGACGTCCACGGCGTCGAACTTGCAGACGCTTCTGCACATGCCGCACTTGATGCATTTCTTCATGTCGATGAAATGCGGTTCTTTCTTCTTCCCGCTGATAGCTTTCTCGGGGCAAGCCAGTTTGCAGGCGCCGCAGCCGTTGCAATTTTCATTGATAGTAAAGGTGATCAGATCCCGGCACACGCCCGCCGGGCAGCGCCTGTCGCGGATGTGTGCCTCGTACTCCTCGCGGAAGTAACGTAGCGTTGACAGCACTGGATTCGAAGCTGTCTGGCCCAGGCCGCACATGGAGGCGTCCTTGACCACCTGGGCCAGTTCTTCCAGCGTTTGGAGTTGCTCCATGGTACCCCTGCCGCTGGTGATGTCGTCCAGGATCTCCGACATGCGCTGGGTGCCCTTGCGGCAGACGTAGCACTTGCCGCAGGACTCGTCCTGCAGAAAATTCATGAAGTATTTCGCCACGTCCACCATGCAGGTGTGCTCGTCCATCACGATCATGCCGCCCGAGCCCATGATGGACCCGGCCTCGGCCAGGCTGTCGTAGTCGATGCGCAGGTCAAAGTGCGTGGCGGGGATGCAGCCGCCGGAAGGGCCCCCGGTCTGCACCGCTTTGATGGGCACGCTGTTTTCCGGACCTCCGCCTATCTCGTGGACGATTTCTTTGATGGTCATACCCATGGGAACTTCCACCAGGCCGGTGTTGCTGATCTTGCCCACCAGGCTGAAGATCTTGGTGCCCTTGGAGTTCTTCGTGCCCACCCGGGCGAACTCCTCCGCGCCGAGGTTGATTATCAGCGGCACGTTGGCCCAGGTCTCCACGTTGTTTATGGCCGTGGGCTTTCCCTCGATGCCTCTTTCCACGGGGAAGGGCGGCCGCTGTCGCGGCTCACCCATCTTGCCCTCTATCGAGCGCATCAGGGCCGTCTCCTCGCCGCAGACGAAGGCCCCCGCACCCTTTACCAGATCGATGTCGAAGGAAAGGGAACTGCCCAGGATGTTCTTTCCCAGCAGGCCGAGCTTGCGCGCCTGGTCAAGCGCTATGATCAGGTGCTTGATGGCCAGCGGATACTCCGCCCGTACGTAGACCACACCTTCTTCGGCGCCGGTGGCGAAGGCGCCGAGAAGCATGCCCTCGATGATGGCATGGGGGTTTCCCTCCAGCACCGCCCGGTCCATGTAGGCACCCGGGTCGCCCTCGTCGGCGTTGCACACCAGCACCTTGCCGCGGCGGCCGTCCTGCCGGGCCAGCGCTTCCCATTTCAGACCGGTGGGAAAACCCGCGCCGCCACGCCCTCGCAGCCCGGACTTCTTTACCTCCTCGATGACATCGGCGGGCCGTCCCTCCCCCAGGAGCCGGGCCAGGGCGGCATATCCACCGTTTGCGATGTAGTTGTAGATACGGATAGGATCCACTTTCTCGTTCTGTCCCAGAAGGAAGCGTACCTGCCTGGCGAAGAAGGGGATGTCCCGGGCCAACTCTATGCGACGACCGGTTTTCGCATCCCGGTAGAGGTACTCCTCCAATACTTCCCCTTTTCCCACCGCCTCCACTATGCGGGCCATCTGCTTCATGCCTACCTTGGGATAAAAGGTTCCCCGCGGCTCTATGAGCACGTTGGGCTCCATCTGGCAGAAACCGTGGCAGCCGGTTATGCGCAGACCGACCTTTTCCGAGAGGTTGCGCTGCAGGATCTCGCGCTTGGCCACACGGATGATTTCGTTGGCGCCGCTGGCCTGCGCGCAGGTGCTGGCCGGTATCACGATGACCGGCAGGTTCTTGGCCGTATCCACCTTGAGCCTTTTCTGCAACGTTTGGAAGTCATCAAGGCTGCGAATAGATTGCATAGCGACACCTCAAACATTCACGCCGTTCAAGTCCAGCCGATGCTCCTTGCAACCGCGCCGGGCGCAGATCTGCACCATGCCCCCTCCGATCACCAGCATGGGTACCATGGGAGCGCCGCACAAAGGGCAGACGTTGGCGCTAATCAGCTCGGCGTGGCAGTGCGGGCAGAACAGGTTTACTACGGTGTCCAGCGGAATGTCGTACTCGGACTCCAGGTTGAAGCTGCCGTAGAGGCTGGAAAGCCGCAACCAGCCATGCTTGCCGCCGAATGCCATGGTCATGCGAACCGAGCTATGGCCGTCTATCTGGTGGGAAAAGTCCATCAAGCTGTGGTTGCAGCGGGGGCAGCTCACCTTGACCGGGAAGACGTGGCCGTCGGCCGTGTGTTCTTCTTTGCCCGCCCGGGCGCTCTTGATGATTTGTTTTACCCTGGCCGGGGAAACCTTCGAGAAATAGCGTCCGTCGAGCACCACGATGGGCCCCAGCGCGCAGGCCCCCAGGCAGTTGACCGTCTCCAGGGTGAACTCGTTGTCGGTGGTGGTCTGGCCGGGCTTGATCTGCAGCTGGCGCTCGAGTTCCTCGGCCACCTCCCGCCCGCCCCTGACATGGCAGGCCGTTCCCAGACAGACCGACACCAGGTGGCTGCCCCGCGGGGTCAAGGAAAACGACCGGTAGAAGGTGGCCACGCCATAAATATCCACCAGTGGAATACCTGTCTGTTCGGCCACCACCTCCAGGGCTTCCCTGGGCAGGTAGTTATACCTGGATTGGATATCTTGCAGCAGTGAGATGAGTTTTCCCCGTTTCCCCTCGTGACTGCGCACTATCTTACTCACGTCGACAGACATGGGCTTGGCCACTAGCATTCGTATTCCTCGCAGTGCCACACCCCCCCCTCGGGCTTCGGGAAGGTGCAGGTTTCCAGGTGCCTGCAGTTGACGCACAGCCCCAGGATTTTCTTGTCCTGTTCGCATGGGGTGACCTGCACCACGGTGACGCATTCGTTCTTTTCTTTCGGCCGGTATGGCTTGATGCAGACCAACTCGAATTCCTCGCAGTGCAGGACCGGCAATCGGTCCTCGCGCGGATAGATACATTCAGGTGCATGGCGACAGTTCACGCATAGCCCTCCAATGGATGGGTCATCCGTCATGGCGGGGTTTCTCTTCATGGCCAGCTCCTTTTCAACCTAGGTTTCGCACAGCAGGCCGAAGCAAAAGCCGTGCCGTGGCTGGTTTCGCCCCAGTACATTGAAATGTCGGGAGATATGCTTTTGGGCGTCGTCGGGAAACCGGGGAGATTCTCGCCGGCGGAGAAATATGCCCCGGGCCCGTTGGATCAGTTGACTACTTCCGACTACTTACGGGGCTGTTTCTCGTTAGAGTAGCGCTTCAGCTTCTCGCGTAGGGTCTTGCGGTCGATGCCCAGGATCTCGGCCGCCCGGGTCTTGTTGCCCGCCACCAAGGCCAGAACCTGGCGAATGTGCTCGGCCTCGACCTCGGCAAGGGTGCAGGGTGAAAAGGCATCGCCGGAGGTGCAGAAACGCATGGCCGGGGGCAGAAGATGCACGCCGATTTCTTTCTCGTCGGTCATCACTACCAGCCGCTGCATCAGGTTTTCGAGTTCACGAACGTTGCCCGGCCAGGAATATTCCAGCAGTGCCCTGACTGCGCCGTCCGATAGAACGGGGGCCTGACGGTCCAACTCCCGAGAGAATTTATCCAGAAAATACCGTGCCAGCAGTAGTACGTCCTCCCCGCGCCGTCGCAGCGGTGGGACCTCGATGGAAATTACATTCAGTCGATAGAAAAGGTCCTCGCGGAAGCTGCCCCTTTTCACCAGTGTTTGCAGATCCTTGTTGCTGGCGGCCATGATGCGTACGTCCACCTGGACAGACCGATCAGAACCCAGCATGTACACCTGCCGGTCTTGAAGCACTCGCAGCAGTTTCACCTGCATAACGGGGGTGGTCTCGCTCACCTCGTCCAGTAAGATGCTGCCGCCGTCGGCGGAATGGAAAAATCCGGCCCGGGACTCGACCGCCCCGGTGTAGGCCCCCTTTACGTGCCCGAACATCTCGCTCTCGAACAACGTCTCGGGTATGCCGCCGCAGTTGACCGGTATGAAGGGTGCGGTGGCCCGCGGGCTCTGGTAGTGGATGGCCCGGGCCACCATTTCCTTGCCGGTGCCGCTCTCACCGCAGATCAGCACGGTGGCCGTGGTGGAAGCCGCCCTGGAAATGGCCTGGAATACCTGCCGCATAGGTTCTGACTCGCCGAGCAGACCTTGGACGGCCGGCCCGAGAGCAGGCGCGGCACGCTGCGCCCGGCGCAGGCGCAGTTTCTCCAGCGCCCTTCCCACCGCGGTCAGCAGTTCCTCGTCGGTGAAGGGCTTGGTCAGGTACTCCTCGGCGCCGGCTTTTACCGCCTCCACCGCGCCTTCCACCGTGGCGTAGCCGGTGATCATCATCACCTCGGTGTCTGGCAGGTTTTCCCGCACGTGTCGCACCAGGTCCAGACCGCTCACCTTGGGCATTTTGTAGTCGGTGATGACCAGGTTGTACCCTTCCTGGCGGAGCATCTCCACCGCCTGCGAAACACCGGTCGCGCACGCCACCCGGTAGCCCTTCTCCTGAAGGTTGCGCGAGAGTACCTCCAGCGTGTCCTGCGAGTCGTCCACCAGCAAAATGGATGGGGCTTCAACCATTCTCGGCCATTCCTTCTATTGCCTGCGGCGCCGGAGGGAGGCGAATCTCGAAGCACGAACCTGCCCCGGGCCGGCTTTGCACGTCTATGCTTCCGCCGTGCGAGGCCACTATTCCCTGCACCACCGGCAGTCCCAGGCCGGTCCCTTCTCCCACGTCCTTGGTGGTGAAAAAGGGCACGAAGACCTGGTCCAGGATCTCCCGGCTCATGCCGCAGCCCGTGTCCGAGACCGCCAAACGAACCCACCCATCGCGGAAAGCGCTTTCCACCGTCAGCACGCCGCCTCCATCCATGGCCTGGATGGCGTTGACCACCAAGTTCGTCAGGATCTGGTGCATCTGCGAGGGATCGGCCTTGATGGGGGGAAGATCCGCCGCCAGGTTGAGCTTGATGTCGATGCCCGACTTGGTGCAGCGCGACTCCAGGAAATACAGGCCCTCTTTAATGAGGTGATTGAGATGCAGCCTCTTTTGAATCGGTGGCGACTGCCGCGCGAACAGCAAGAGCTTTCTCACCACCTCGCGAGAATGCAACGCGGCCGATTCGATTTTGGACAGGTCCCGCCGTACCTGGTCCGGAAGACCGGGATGTTTAGCGGCCAGTTGGGAGAAACCGAGTATGCCGCCCAGCGGCTCGTTCAACTCGTGGGCCACCCCGGCCGCCAGCTGCCCGATGGTCGCCAGTCGGTCGGCATGCAAGAGTTGGTCCTGAAGTCGCAGGCGGTCCTCTTCGGCGGTTTTCCTCTCCAACACGATGGAGATTTCCTTGGCCACGGTGTCTATCAGGTGGCGTTCCTCGGCCAGGAAAGGCCCCTCGTCCAGCACCGGCCGTTCCTCCAGATAACCTACCCGGATATCCCCTCGTACCTTGCCGTTGATGGCAATCTTCGCCAACTGGTAGACGCGCACGGAGGCGAAGTCGCCGCTCTGGTATCGCTGGTCGTCCAGGGTCACCCGGGCGACGGTGATGTCCGGGTATTGCCATGCCGGTGGCAGGATCTCGACTAGGCGCGCCAGGATGTCCTTCACGCCGAGTTCGGGAGAGGATGCGATGCGGGTCAGCTCGTACAAACAGGTGATCTCCTTGGCTCTCTCGCGTAAACCGAGTTCCACCCGGTGGAAGGCCACCGCCAGTCCAACCAATTGCGCGATGTGGGAAAAGAGGTTGCGCCATGGTGCCATGAAGATCCTTCCCTTACCCCCCTTGACCAGAAGCAGCCCCACCAACTCGTCGTCGGTGTGCAGGGGGGCCGCCAGGATCGATGCCCCCGGATCGGGAATCAGCGCGCCCAGTTTCTCCTGGTCGATGGTGAAACCGTTCCTATCTTTCTTGATCATCTGGATGAGTAGCTGTAACTCCACATCGCTATTGCGCAGGAATCGCTCTGGCTTGCGGATATACTCCCAGCGGAGGCATCTGCTACTTTCGATTGTCCAGAGATCGAGACCCGCGCACTCGAATTCCTTGCTTAGTGTTGCCGACAACTCGAAGAGGAAATCGACCGCAGGTTGTTGATTCTTGGCGATGAGCATGATCCTTCGGCACAGGTTCCAGGTTGAGGCCATAGCTTCTTGAACCGTCAACCCGGCACTCTTTTTTCGTGTCGATCGAGCAGGCATCTCATCCGACAGAGTAGTTCACAGGCGATTTCGGAGTCAAACGCCTCGGGCAAGGCCGGCCAAGGGGGAGCACGTAGCTAACATCGGTCGGTTGCGCGGGGCATTTCAGGCCGCAAGCTTTTTTCGATTTCCAATCTAGGGGTGCCGGCCGCCGGGCCTGTCCCCGCTGGTTTTCCGCTGGTTTCGGGTATCCCGGGTTGACATGATCATGTATATATGTAAGTATATGATCATGATTAAGCTCAATATAGCCGAGGCAAAGAAGAATCTCTCGCGGTACATCGAGAGGTTGGTGCGGGGTGAGAAGATCGTGCTTTGCAATCGCAACAAGCCGATAGCGGAGATCGTTGCCCTGGACGAAGACAGGGTGGATCCTCGGCCGCTGGGGTTGGCCCGGCAGCAGTACGGTGAGTTCGAGTTGGACGATGCTTTCTTCGAGCCACTACCCGCCGAGATACTCGACTCCTTCGAAGGGCATTCTGGGTGAAGATACTGCTCGACAGTTGCACCTTTCTCTGGGTCATCTGGGACAGCCCCCGGCTCACCAGGCGGGCCCGCCAGCTATACCAGGATCCTGGCAACCAGGTGTTCCTCAGTGCGGTGTCCTGCTGGGAGATGTCCTTGAAATACCGTCTGGGAAAGCTCCATCTCGCAGAAGATCCCGCCGTACTCGTACCCGAACAACGGGTCCGGCACGGCATAGCGCCCTTGCCGTTGGCCGAGGACGCAGCCCTGCAGGAGGCCCGCCTGCCCGCCCATCACCGTGATCCTTTCGACCGCATGCTCATTGCCCAGGCCATCATCGGGGGAATGACGATACTTTCACCGGATCGGGCTTTTGATGTCTATCCGGTAAAGCGCTACTGGTGACTTTCTACCGATTCGAACCCGTCGCGCCCCGCCACGCGAGAAAACAGAAGTTGCCTGCCCTGGTTACGGGTTGTTTCCCCCGTCCGTTCGGGTTAGCATGGCGCCAGGGAGGTAAATTCATGGTACTTATTGGTGCGTGGGCCGGCTCTTTCAATAGAACCGGGCATGCCCGAGCATCTGGAAGGTGACATCTACACCCTACACCGGCACCCAGACCGGGGGAGTGGTTTTTTTCCACTGATGAACTAGAATGCAGAATATTCCCGGCCGGTGTTCGTCACCAGCAGGGAAAGAACCTGGACACCAAAGGAGGGTGGATATGAATGGGGCGAAGTTATGGGGGCTGTCGTTGTTGCTGGCCGGCCTGCTGGCCGCCTGTTCCTCGGGCTCGGGCGGGGGCCCGGGACCGGATACCGATACGGTGACCATCAGCGGTACCGTCTGGCAACAGGCGGCCGGGGGCGATGCCGCCGCGGGTGCCCAAATAACCGCCAGCGCCGATGTCGACGGCGATGGTAGCATCTCGGACAGCGAAAGGGTCCAGGCCACGGCCGCCGCCGACGGCAGTTTCCAGCTGGCGGCCCCGGCCCGTGCCGGCGGGGTGACCGTGGTCA
>Ga0190359_1000078_pt1 | contig 56528 bp, 50 predicted proteins | sample 48721823_MG_FD_161269 | JGI IMG/M metagenome (GOLD analysis project Ga0190359, IMG submission 161269) | Hydrothermal vent microbial mat bacterial communities from Southern Trench, Guaymas Basin, Mexico - 4872-18-2-3_MG | ecosystem: Environmental > Aquatic > Marine > Hydrothermal vents >...
AGAGGCCGTCTCGTTGTCGTGGGTAAAGTGCGAGGGATAGACACCCGGGTCGGTCTGCAGGGGGCCGGTCTGGGGCAGGAGCAGGATGTGGCTGTAGCCGTTCGAGCCGCCCCCGGGCCCCTGCAGGTGGGTGTGGCTGAAGCCCTCGATGCGGTCGCTGCCCCACTCGTAGGCGTCCACCGAGCCCGGCTCCACCACCGAGTCGGGGCTGAGCTTGACCATGCCGTGGGGCAGCATGGCCCCGGGAATGACGTTGCCCGCCCCGTGGCTGCCGATGAAGGGATCCACCAGGGCCGCCAGGTCTTCCCCCGCCGGGCAGTAGAAACCGTCGCTTCCGCCGGCGGTAGCGCCGCAACCGGCCAGCACGGCAGACAGCAGCAGCCAGGCCGCCTTTCCGGGCCGTTTCTCGGGAACCTGTCGCCTCACGTCATCCTCTTCGCAGCCGCGCGGCGGTGCACCATCCGCCCGGGCTCAGGGGTCGAGCTGGTAGCCGGCCGCCTGCCAGGCGTTCATGCCCCCTTCGAGGTAGTAGATAGCAGTATAGCCGCGCTCCACCAGGGCCTGACCGGCCAAGAGCGACGTCTTGTCCGTCTTGCAGTAGAGCACGGTTTCGGTGTCGAGCGCGCCGATGTAGGCGGCCAGGGCGTCGATGTCGGTGTAGGCGATGTGGGTGTCGGTGCCGGGAATCTCGCCCTCGCGGGGGACGTGCACGTTGATGAGCAGAAAGTCCTTGTCGGCGAGCGCGGCGTGCAGCTCCTCGACCGTGATCGAGTGCAACACCGGCTGCAACTCGTCACCCGCGGAGTCGCCGCCGGCATCGAGCCCGGTGTCGCCGCCGGAACCACAGGCCGGCAGCATCGCCAGCACCACCACCAGCAGCGCCGCCGCCCACCAGCGCGGCCGGCCGGTCATGTATCGGGACGCCGTCATCACGGGCCCATGATAGCCCGGGTCGGGGGCGGTAGACAAGTACGACGGCGGTCGCCGGTCTGCGCCGGGGCTCACCGCGGCACCGGCACTTTTCCAAGCGGCGGCGGTACCGGATCTCCCTTTCGTAAAGATGTAGGGCGGGAATTGGCAAATTGCGTTATGGCAGCCTCTACGCTGCAGAATATCAACCCCGCAGTTGCTTATACAGCTGCAGGGTTACCTGCTCCTGTTCCGGTCTATCCAGCGATGCAATTCCTCTTCCGAATAGTAGCCCGGGAACTCGGTACCGTCTTCAGTTAGGTATTTTTTCCTGAAATCTTTTATCACAACGGCATGCCTGTCGCGGATACCTATGATATATGCCTCGCCACCTCCCCCTTTTACGGTGGCAACACAAAGCAACTCTTCCGCTTGCCAGCCAAGTGGCTGGCAGTCAAAAGTCTTCGCGTCCAACGGTGGGCATTGTCCAACCGGTATCGTCATGGCAAGCATATCCTCTCTTGGTCTTCTCGGTTGCCGCTGCTCCACGTACCCGGCAAATCGTTCGAGTCCAGAAATGATTGTCGTAATTTCCGACAGGTTGTTTGCTTGCAAGGCACCCGAGAAACCAAGGTATATATTTCGCGGCAGCGGATAAGATTGTATGGTTCGGGACCGCTTGCCAGAGTCACCTTGCCCACCAACTACAAGTATTCGTTTCCCATTCATGGCACCGGCGAGCCCCATGAACTTGAACTGTCTTGCTAGCATCTTTCTGGTTCGCTCTTCCAACTCCCTTACGTCGTCCTTGACTTGCCTCCAGTTCCTCAACAGCTCATCCAGCTTTTCAGAAAGAATCTCGTCCTTTTTCTCGACTCCAGCCAGACTCTGCTCCAGCATTGCCATTCTCATATCAGCACCGGGGCAACCGGTTGCCACATGAACCATCGGTGCCAACAAGGTTATCGCCGCAAATAACGAGGTTACCCGCGAAGAAGTTACTGGTGTTTTCCGAGGCATAGCATTTTCTCTTTGCACAAGAGGTCTGGAGACAGATGTCCATCGGCAACAACTACAGTGTCGAACCCGTCCAGGATGATCCTGGTTTTTCTGATCATGTCTACACAGATAGAAAACGGTTTCGCGTCCTCGACATGCAAGTCGCGTAAGACCAGTGTCTTCTTACCTTGTTTTCCAATGCCCCCGGGCGATGAGACGTGGAGGATATAAGTACCTGGTTCTGGTGCAATGAACCCGGCTATTCGTCCCATGTTCTCCACTGCCGTGGCATCGTGCCCACGACCGCGAGGGTGTTTTTCAGCAAACCTCAGATCACAGGTTGAAATGCAGTTGTCGACGTCCTGGCCGGTTGTTCGCAGTTCGTCTCTGCCCTCGGCATGCCTCGTTCGCGGCGGCGGCTGCTCCGCTCTCCCGCCAACAAGGCTGCTTGCCCCCTGTCGACGCAGGCAGGAGACCCGACAAGAAGCCCACTTATTCAGGCTCATGCAAAAATCATGGTCAATATCGTCGGCTGGATTGTTGTTGCCCGTGCTTGGTGGTGGGTAGTCGGACAACCAGAGGGATCCTCCCTTGGCGAATGCCACTCGGAACCTTCTCCTGTCCCGGGAAAGGCATGCTGCTGTCGGCGGTTGGCCGGGAAAAGAGATACGCTGGCACGAGTCAAATACCCGGGTCACGGTCTTGTTTTCTCCCCCGCCCTGGCAACGATTCAGTAGTTCCGGACGGTGTGACTGCAGAAATTCAATTGCCGCTGGAGAACTCCGCTGGTAGCAAATGCGTTGCGATTGAATAAACGGCAGCAACTCGCGGGCCAGATCCTGCTTGGGTGAACCAAGTAGCGAGGACACTATCAAGGCATTACGATTGTCAAGATCCTGCTGGGTCGGTCGCCCCAGTGATAGCAGCAACGCATTCCTGCCCACGGCCTCACTTTCATTCCGCCACTTCCTTTCGTCCTCCTTCAGTTGCTGTTGCAACTGCTCACGCTTTTCTATCAGTTCACCCAGCGACTTGGTCTTTTCCCGGTAACTTTCCTCGTGTTTTCTGAGCTCCTCCATTCTTTCCATAATCTTTCTTTCGAGTCGTGCCACGTCCTCTTGATTGGCAGGAACGGAGCAAGCTGCAGCAAGCATCAGGGTCGTTACTCCAACCAGCAATCTGCAACACACTACTTTCTGCGCCACGACATGTCCCGGAAGCTGCTTACCCATCCAGAAACATCTCCTTCCCTTTACGCCGCGCCGCTCGCCAATTCCCCATCACGATGACGATTACACCCAGCCGGCTGGCAAGCCCTGTTCACGTATCAGGCGGAATTCTAGCAAAGTGGCTCTCCAGAGACAAGCAAGCGCGGCCGCCCAGAATCCTCCACCCGGGAATTGCGGATTTCCCGCTCCCCACCAGGGTGCCAGCCGAATGTCGGGGGAATGTTGGGGCCGGATGGCGGGAATATACCGGCCGAAGACTTGACTTGAACAGACAACGGCGCTATCGTGGAACATCATGATAATCAGCGATAGCGTCGTGGAAAATGGAACTCGAGAGACTCCTCAATCTAGAAAAACTCCTTGAAAAGAAATCATTTTTTCTTTTCGGTCCCAGGGCGACGGGCAAGTCCACCTTGATTCGTCGCCAGCTCGCCGGTTCGGCCCAGGTCATCGATCTACTGGATTCCCGGGTCTACCTGGCGCTCTCGGCCCGGCCGTACGAACTGGAGCAGATGATCGGGGCCCGGAAGAAAGACCTGGTGGTCATCGACGAGATCCAGCGAATCCCGGAGCTGCTCAACGAGGTGCATCGCCTGATCGAAAACGAGGGGCTCACCTTCCTGCTGACCGGTTCGTCGGCGCGCAAGCTGCGCCGCGGCCAGGCCAACCTGCTGGCCGGACGGGTCTGGCAGGCGCGGCTGTTTCCCCTGTGCTCGAGAGAAATCCCCGGCTTCGACTTGGAGCGCTACCTGCGCTTCGGCGGGCTGCCGGCGGTTTACCTGAGCGACTATCCCGCCGAGGAGCTCGATGCCTACGTGAACACCTACCTCAAGGAAGAGATCATGGCCGAGGGCCTGGTGCGCAGGCTTCCCCCCTTTTCCCGCTTCCTGAACACCATCGCCATGGCCAGTGGAGAGATGCTCAACATCACCAGCCTGGGCAGCGACTGCCAGGTGGCACCGTCGACCGTCAGGGAGTATTTAGCCCTGCTCGAGGACACCCTGGTGGGCTTCACGCTACCGGCCTGGACCGAGTCCAAGAAGCGCAAGGCGATCCGCACGGCCAAGTTCTATTTGTTCGATCCCGGGGTCACCCACGTGCTGGCGGGCACGGAGTCGCTGGACCGCAACTCCAACCTGTACGGCAAGGCCTTCGAACAGTTCCTGGCCATGGAGTTGCGGTCCTGGCTGAGCTACCGCAGAAAGCGCAGCGCCTTGAGCTACTGGCGCTCCACGGCCGGGCACGAAGTGGACTTCATCATCGGCTCGGAAGTGGGCATAGAAGTCAAGTCCTCCCGGGCCATCGGTCCCGCGGATTACCGGGGTCTGGTGGCCCTGCGCGAAGAGGGAATCGTCCCGCGCCTCTACCTGGTTTCTCAGGATCCGCGAGCCCGCGAGAGCGACGGCATCCGGGCCCTGCATTGGGCCGACTTCCTCGACGAGCTGTGGGGAGAGCGACTGCTGCGTTAGCATCCACCCCGCCGAGGCGGGCTCAGGGATCGAGCTGGTAGCCGGCCGCCTGCCAGGCGTTCATGCCCCCTTCGAGGTAGTAGATCCGGCTGTAGCCGCGCTCGACCAGGGCCTGACCGGCCAAGAGCGACGTCTTGTCCGTCTTGCAGTAGAGCACGGTTTCGGTGTCGAGCGGGCCGATGTAGGCGGCCAGGGCGTCGATGTCGGTGTAGGCGATGTGGGTGTCGGTGCCGGGAATCTCGCCCTCGCGGGGGACGTGCACGTTGATGAGCAGGAAATCCTTGTCGGCGAGCGCGGCGCGCAGCTCCTCGACCGTGACCGAGTGCAACAGCGCCGGCGCCTCGTCGCCGGAAGCATCACCGCCGGCATCGGGCCCGGCGTCACCACCGGCATCGAACCCGGCCTCGCCGCCGCCGGAACCACAGGCCGGCAGCATCGCCAGCACCACCACCAGCAGCGCCGCCGCCCACGACCGCGGCCGGCCGATCTTGTACTGGAATGTCGTCATCGCAGGCCTCCCAGGAAATCTACCGGCGCCACCGGCAGGCTGCCGAACACCGGCCCCGCCAGGGCCCACACCAGCAGGGTGATCACCAGCGCCCCGATGATTTCCAGCCCCAGGCCCACCCGGAACATCTCCGGCAGGCGGATGCGCCCGGTGCCGAATACGATGGCGTTGGGGGGGGTGGCCGCCGGCAGCATGAAGGCGCACGACGCCGCCAGGGTGGCGGGCACCATCAGGGTGAGCGGATGCAGCCCCAGGGCCCGGGCGGCCGGGGCCAGGATGGGCAGCATGGTGGTGGTGATGGCGGTGTTCGAGGCCAACTCGGTGAGGCCGGCCATGAGCAAGGCCACCAGCAACAACAGCAGCGGCAGCGGCAACCCGGAAAGACCGCCCAGTTGCAGGCTCAACCAGTGCGCCAGCCCGCTCTGCTGCATGCCGGCCGCCAGGGCGAAACCGCCCCCGAAGAGCAGCAACACCCCCCAGGGAACGCGCTCGGCCTGCTTCCAGTCCAGGGCGAAGACTCCCGCCGCCCAGTCCACGGGAATGACGAACAGCAGCAGCGCCCCTCCCACTGCCAGGGAGGCATCGGTGACGCCGGGAAACCAGGGCGCGATGAACGGCTTGCGCAGGCACCAGCCCAGGGCCGTCAGGGCGAAGACGGCCAGCACCGTCTTTTCCCCGCGCGACAGCGGCCCCGGCGCTCCCCCCGCCGCCTGGAGATCCAGCCGCACCGGCGGCGCGCCGGCCGGCAGGCGCACGGCGAACCCCACCAGGTACCACCAGGCCAGCGGCAGCATTACCGCCACCAGGGGAATGCCCATGAGCATCCACTGACCGAAGCCGATGCTGGCACCCGGGTGCACCAGCTCGGATACCTGACCGGCCAGGACGATGTTCGGGGGGGTGCCGATCAACGTGCCCAGCCCGCCGATGGAGGCGGCATAGGCCACCCCCAGCAGCAAGGCCCGGTCGAGCCGCGAGCGCTCGGCGCCATCTTCCCGGCCGTGCAGCACGGCCGTGGCGATGGGCAGGATCATCAGGGTGGTGGCGGTGTTGGACACCCACATGGACAGCAGGGCGGTGACCACCATGAAAACCAGTACCAGGCGCCGCTGCCCGGCTTCCCAGCTGCCGGGACCGACCCGCCGGCCGAAAAGCCGCAGGCTGAGCAGGGCCAGCCGCCGGTGCAGTCCCCAGCGCTCGATGCCCAGGGCGATGAGAAACCCACCCAGGAACAGGAAGATGTTGTGATCGGCATAGTAGGGCGCCACCTGCTTGCTGCCCATCACCCCCAGCAGCGGAAACAACACCAGCGGCAGCAACGCCGTGGCTGCCAGGGGAATGACCTCGCCGATCCACCAGCTCACCATCCACAGCGCCACCCCGGCCACCCGCATGCCGGCCGGGCCCAGCCCCCGCGGCGCCGGCAGCAATAGAAAGAGCGAAAACAGCGCCGGTCCCAGCACCAGTGCCAGCAGTCGCCGCGGGGACTTCCCCGGCGGGCGGTGTCCACCGCTATCGCCCATGCCCGCAGCATACGCGGCGGAGGCATTTTTTCCAAGCGGCGGCGGTAGCGGATCTCCCTTTCGCAGCGGCGGCCACCCGGAGCACCGCCGGAGCGGTTGACATCGGCCGGCAGTCGGGGGAACCTCTCGGCGTTGCCCGCGGAGGAGGAAAGATGGTCACGACGCGCATCCTACCCTGGCTGGCGGCGCTGGCCGTCCTGCCGGCGGCCTGCTCGGCCACCCAGGGCGAGCCGGTTAACCTGGAACGACTCGGCTACCGGCAATGCACGGGCTACTTCGACTGCGGCCCGGGGCGCTTCTGCCGCCGCATCGATGACCAGCTCGGCTTCTGCTCCGCCGAGTGCCGCTCGAGCGCCGACTGCCGCGAGGTGTGCCTGCAGGGCCGCTGCAACCTCTCCGGGCAGCCCTGCGACGACGACGGCGACTGCTCCCGCGACAAGATCTGCAACCGCTACGGACAGTGCCTGGAGCCCGACGGGGGCCGCCAGTGCACCAGCCACCAGGACTGCGGCGAGATGCGTTTCTGCAACGGCGCCTGCACCATAAGCGGCGCCAGCTGCGGCTCCAGCACGGACTGCCCCTACTTCTCCAGCGCCGGCGAGGAATGCCAGGGCAGCTGCGGCGCCCACTGCGGCAACGACAACGATTGCCTGGCCTGGGGCGAGAACCTCTCCTGCACCCCGGTGGGCCAGTGCCTGCAGCCGGGCTGGGAGAAGTGGATTCCCCCCGGCGAGCTGCCGCCCACCGACTGCACCAGCGACGACCAGTGCCAGGCCCTGGGCTTCGCCTACTTCTGCGACTGCGACAAGGAACCCCAGGAAAAGACCGGCCGCCCGGTGTGCAGCGGCGGCACCAGCAGCGTCTGCGTGAAGTCGGACGAACCGCTCGACTTCGGCCCCGGCCCCGCCTCCAGCCCGGCACACGCTTTCGCCGGCGTCTGGGGCATGCGCATGGAGATCGCCGTGGTCACCGTGGGCCTGCCCCTGGTCAACCGCCAGAACACCTACTCCGCCAACCTGTTCCTGGTGAAGATCGACCACCTCGAGGACGACCGGCTGCTGCTGCGGGAGAAGCTCTGCGAGATCAGGCTCATCAACTTCATCGACTCCGACGAGCCCTTCGACGATCTGGCCTGGATGCTCATTCCCGCCGCCTACCTGAGATCGCTGCCGGTGCTGGAGCAGACGGTGGAGGTGAGTTCGGCCGCGCCCGGCTCGTCCTTCGAGACCTCGCAGTCGGTGGAGGTGCGCGGCTGCGTGCTCGACGACCCGCTCAACGATCCCCTGCCCGACCGCCACGACTACGATGCCGACCCGAACGACCCGCGCTTCATCGACCAGGACGGCGACGGCCACGTGGGCATGACCACACTGATGGACGGCGTCCTGCGCGGCCAGATCTACAACGTGCAGCGCTGGAAAGCCGTCTACCACGGCGAGATACTCGACGCCGACCACGTCCGCGGACTGTCCACGGTGGAAAACGAGCAGCTGGTCATCTCCGCCTCCAACCCCACGCTCATCTACGACACCACCACCGAGATCCACGCCGAGGCCGACCGCACCTACTTCCGGCTCATGCGCCTGCCCGACGACGCCTCCTGCGCCGATCTCATCCGCGCGGCCAGGCACCAGGACTCCTGGCTGCGGCACACCCCGCACCTGATGGACGTGGCCGATCCCTGAGCACCGGCCCGGCAGGCAAACGTGTCACCGTTCAGCCACATCAAGGCCTTCATCCGCACCCCGGCGCGGCTCTCGCTGCTGGCCTTCGCCGTCACCATCGGCATCGGCAGCCTGCTGCTGTCGCTGCCGGCCTCCTCCAGCGCCGAGCCGCTCTCCTTCATGGATGCCCTGTTCACCTCCACCTCGGCCACCTGCGTGACCGGGCTGGTGGTGGTGGATACCGGCACCCGGCTCAGCCTCTTCGGGCAGCTGGTGGTGCTGCTGCTCATCCAGGCCGGCGGCCTGGGCATCATGACCCTGTCCACCGCCTTCCTGGTGGCCACGCGGCGGCGCCCCAGCCTCACCGGCCTGGCGGCGGTGCACGACGCCCTGCCTCCGCTCAAGCAACAGAGCTACGGCAACCTGCTGCTCGAGGTGGTGAAGATGACCTTCCTGCTGGAAGGCCTGGGAGCGCTGGTTCTTTCCCTGCGCTTCCTGTTCGACCACCCCTTCTGGCAAGCCGTCTACCTGGGCGTCTTCCATGCCGTGTCGGCCTTCTGCAACGCCGGCTTCTCGCCCTTCTCCAACAGCCTGGTCTCCTACTCCGGCGACTGGGTGGTGAACCTGTGCGTGGCCGCCCTCATCGTCTCCGGGGGCATCGGCTTCGTGGTACTGGCCGAGGCACGCCACCAGCGGCCCTGGAGAAGAGGGGGCTGGCGGCGCCTGAGTCTCAACAGCCGCCTGGTGCTGGTCACCAGCGCGGTGCTGATCGCCGTGGGCACGACCCTGGTGCTGCTGTGCGAGTGGAACAACACCCTGGCCGCCATGCCCTGGCACCAGCGCCTGCTGGCCGCCCTGTTCCAGTCGATCACCGCCCGCACCGCCGGTTTCAACACCGTGCCCACCGGCCAGCTGGCCAACGAGACCCTGTTCCTGCTCATGCTGCTGATGTTCATCGGCGCCTCCTCGGGATCCTGCGGCGGGGGCATCAAGACCGGTACCTTCGCCGCGCTGCTGGTGTGGGGCCTGTCGCGGCTGCGCGGCCAGCAGCGCCCGCAGGTGTTCCGGCGTTCGCTGGCCGAGTCCAGCCTGGCCCGGGCCATCTCGGTGACCATGGTCAGCGCCGCCATCGTGGTGGCGGCGGTGATGATGCTGCTGCTCATCGAGGTGGGCGGGGTGTCCCACCAGGCCAGCCGGGGCACCTCTATGGAACTGATGTTCGAGGCCGTCAGCGCCTTCGGCACGGTGGGCCTGTCGACGGGAATCACCACCCTGCTCAGCAGCCTGGGCAAGTTCGTCCTGGTGCTGGTGATGTTCACCGGCCGGCTGGGGCCGCTGGTGGTGGCCATGGCCATCGGCCGTACCAAGCTGGCACGTTATCGTTACGCCGAGGAACAAATCCTGGTAGGATGAGGTACCGGAAATGGCACAGTTCGCAATCATCGGCCTGGGCAACTTCGGCCACTACCTGGCTCTCAACCTGGCCCGCAAGGGCCACGAGGTGCTGGCCATCGACAGCCAGGGAGACAAGGTCGACGCCATCCGCGACGACGTCACCCAGGCGGTGGTGGCCGACGCCACCGACCCCGAGCCCCTGCGCCAGCTGGGCCTGACCGCCGCCGATGCCACCGTGGTGTGCATCGGTTCCGACATGAGCAAGTCCATCCTGGCGGTGTTGAACCTGCGCGAGATCGGCTGCCGGCGGGTCATGGCCATGGCCATCAGCGAGCCCCACGGGCGGGTGCTGCAGCGGGTGGGCGCGGTGGAGGTCTTCTTCCCGGAACGCGACCTGGCCGAGTCGCTGGCGGAGAAGCTGCACAACCCCAACATGCTCGAGTACCTGCCCTTCATCGAGGGCTACGGCATCATCGAGCTGACGCCGCCCGAGGAGTTCATCGGCAAGTCTCTCAAGGATCTCGATCTCATCAACCGCTTCGGGGTGCAGGTGCTGGCCATCAAGGAGATGGTTCCCGATCGCATGAACCTCATCCCCACCGCCGGCTTCGTGGTCAAGGACTCCGACCTGCTCATCCTGCTGGGACCCAGCGACTTTTTGGAAGGCCTGCAGAAGGCCAGGAAGGGCAAGAAGAACTAGCGGAGCGACGGTCCCCGGCCCCGCGCGCACGGAAACCAGAAAGCGAGGTGGAACATGTCCCGGAGTATCCTCCCAGCGGCGTTGCTGGTGGGCCTGGCCCTGTCCTGTCTGGGCGGCTGCGGCGGCTCGTCCGCACCCCGGGGAATCGACAGCCTGCCCGTCGACGCGGAGATGCACCTGTCCGGGCTGGACGGCCCGGTGGACGTGGTCACCGACAGCCGCGGCATGCCCCACATCTACGCCACCACCGAACACGACGCGCTCATGGTCCAGGGCTACCTCATGGCCCGTGACCGCCTGGCCCAGTTCGAGTTCTACCGCCGCGCCCTGCAGGGCACCATGGCCGAGATCGTCAGCCCGGTTCTCGCCCCCGGCATCGTCGACCAGGACGCCGGGGCCCGGCAGCTCGGTTTCCGGCGCCTGGCCCGGCGGATCTACGACTCCCTGCCCGCCGACGATCCCGCCCTGCAGGCCATCGAGTCCTTCTGTGCCGGCGTCAACCTGTACATCGCCGAGGTCCGCTCCGGCGAGGCCAACCTGCCCGCCGGCCTGGGCGGCATCCTGCCGCCCGACAAGATCGCCGACTGGAGCCCGGTGGACACCTTCACCGTGGCTCGTTACATGAGCTACGACCTTTCCCGGTCGGCCGGCGACGAGATCGACCTCACCAGCGCCCGCCTGGCGGTGGCCGAGCAGTTCCCGGCCGACTCGCCGGACCCGCGCCTGGCCGCCCGGGCCGGGTTGCTGCACGATCTCTGGCCCCTGGCCCCGGCCGAGCAGGCACCCAGCCGCGACGGTTTTCCCAACCTGGACGACGACTCCGGCAGCCGGGCCTTCTGGCAACCACTGGGCCCGAGCGGCCCGGCCCCCCATCGGCGCCTGCCCCGGGCCGGCACCCTGCGGGCGGCGGCCGAGTACTTCCGCTGGCTGAACGCCCATTTTCTGGACTACCTGGGTCCCGGCGGCGGCTCCAACAACTGGGCGGTGCACGGCTCGCACACCGCCGGCGGCCATCCCCTGCTGGCCTCGGACCCGCACCTGTCGCTGTCCAGCCCCAACTTCTTCTGGTACGTGCATCTCAACACCGCCCGCGCCGGCGGCGACCTCAACGCCTCCGGCCTGGCCCTGTTCGGCACCCCCGGGGTGTTGCTGGGCTACAACGAGCGCATCGCCTGGGGATTGACGGTGAGCAACTTCGACGTCGACGACGTCTACCTGGAGACGATCGTACCCGGCAGCGGCGGCGCGCCCGACCAGGTGGTGTTCCGCGGCCAGCAGGTTCTCATCGAGACCATCACCGAGACCATCGACATCATCGGCGGCGATACCCGCACGGTAACCATCGAGATGGTTCCCCATCACGGGCCCATCATTCCCGGCACCCACGAACCGGGCGGCACCGAGGCTCTGAGCCGGCGCTGGGTGGGCTACCAGGTCACCAACGAGGTGGCCGCCCTCGTGGGCATGCTCAAGGCCGGCTCCGTCGAGGAAGTCGAGCAGGCCCTGGACCAGTTCCAGGTGGGCTCCCAGAACTGGATGGTGGTCAGCGCCGACGGTGACATCTACTGGACCTCGCAGTCGCTGGTGCCGCTGCGCGACCCGCGGGCGCTCAGCTACGACCCGGCCACGGGCCAGGGCCAGGCGCCCTGCTTCGTGCTGCCGGGAGACGGCGACTACGAGTGGAGCGGAGAATACCTCGGCGACCGCTACCTGCCCCACGACATCAATCCCGCCCGGGGCTTTCTCTCCACCGCCAACCAGGACCAGGTGGGGGTGACCCACGACGGCAATCCCTTCAACGATGCCTACTACCTGGGCTGGTACTTCGATCTCGGCCATCGCAACGCGCGCATCTCCTCCCGCCTGGCGGAGCTGGTGGCCGCGGGCGGGGTGACGACCGACGACCTGTCGCAGCTGCAGGCGGACGACCACTCGCCGCTGGGCGAGCGTCTGGCCCCGGCCCTGGTGCAGGCCGTGGAGCACGCGCTGGCGGAGCGCGACCAGGCCGGTACCCACCCCGACCTCGCCGGCGTGGTGGCCGAGCTGGGCGCGCGCCTGGAGCGCATCGCCGAGATGAAAGACCGCCTGGCCGCCTGGACCTCGTACCATACCCCCGCCGCCGTGGAAGGCAATCCCTCCGGCGCGGAGATCGCCGACAGCGTGGCCACCACCATCTTCAACGCCACCCTGACCCGGCTGGTGCACCTGGCCTTCGACGACGAGGTGGCCCGCCTGGGCGTGCGGCCGAGCAGCCAGTTCATCGCCCGCGCCCTGGAAAACGCGGTATCGCGGCCCGAGACCATGGCCAGCTACGACGCGGCCGCCGGCGACACCGTGCTCTGGGACGATCTCGACACCGACGCCGTGAGCGAGAGCCGCGACGAGCGCATGCTGCGGGCGCTGGACCAGGCGCTCGACTTCCTCGAGCAGCGGCTGGGCAACGACATGGACGGCTGGCGCTGGGGCAAGCTGCACACCGTCCGCCTGGCCGACATCACCGGGCTGTTCGGCGACTCCCTGTCGATCCCCCCCGAGGGCGACGCCCGCTACCCGGACGGCTATCCCCGCCACGGCGACAACTTCAACGTCGATGCCGCCAACTTCGGCATGTGGTCCACCGACGACTTCAGCTACCGTGCCGGGCCGCAACAGCGGCTGGTGCTGGAGATGACCCCGGACGGCCCCCGGGCGTGGAACGCCCGGGCCGGCGGGCAGTCGCAGGACCCGGACGATCCCCACTTCGCCGACGACGTGGAGTACTGGCGCCGCAACCAGGCCCCGGCGCTGTACTTCACCGAGGCCGAGGTGGCGGCCCACGCCGAGCGCCGGGTACGCTACCTGCCCTGAACGGCCCGGCGCGGCAGATGTCTCGGTGGCGCCGCGAAACACCCACGCAGACCTCACCCCCGCGCTGTCCCCGGCTTCACCGGCTGCCCCTCTCCAATGTGGAGAGGGGCTCCGCTGTTCACGATGCGCGCCCCGCTCGGGTGCGGCCCGAAACACCCACGTCGCCCATGATGCGGGCGGCGAGGGGGTGTGCTCTCGCGCGGAGCGAAGTGAGCACGAGAGTGCGGCCCCGAGCCGCCAACCACGCCCCGCACCGGCACGGCCCGAAACACCCACGTCGCCCATGATGCGGGCGGCGAGGGGGTGTGCTCTCGCGCGGAGCGAAGTGAGCACGAGAGTGCGGCCCCGAGCCGCCAACCACGCCCCGCACCGGCACGGCCCGAAACACCCACGTCGCCCATGATGAGAGGAAACAGTTGACAAGCCTCCCCGCCGACCGTATGAAACGCCCGTGGTCGGCCGCCTGCCGGAGCAGGCGGCGGGGTTTGGACGGCAATTTCGCCAGAAAAGGAGAGAGAAACCATGGCCATGAAGATCATCGTCGACGAGTGCCTCAAGTGTGGAGCCTGCGTTGCCGTGTGCCCGCGAGAGTCCATTACCGAGCAGACCGACGATTCGGGTGAAACCATCTACGTCATCGACGCCAATATCTGCACCGAGTGCGTCGACGAAGGCGGCCCGCAGTGCCAGGAAGAGTGCCCGGTGCCGGAGTGCATCGTCAAGGCTGAATAGGCAGGTACCAGCCCTTACTTCAACACCACCACGGTGACCCCGTCACCGCCTTCCTCCGGCAACCCGGCCCGGAAATGCCGCGGATAGGGTGATGCCGCCAGGTACTCCCGTACCGCCGCCCGCAGCGCCCCGGTTCCGTGACCATGCACCACGAAAGCCGCCGGCCGGCCGGCGGCGAACAGCTCGTCCAGGAACTTGTCCAGCAGGGCCACCGCCTCGTCCGCCCGCCGTCCCCGCAGGTCGATGGTGTTGTCGGGGCTGCGCACCGGCTCCACCCCGGCCCGCTCACCCGCCGCCTCCGCGGCGCCCCTTTCCGGGCCGGCGGCGGGCCGGCGCCGGCGGCGGGGCGGCAGCCGCTCCACCTGCTCCAGCGGCACCCGGGTACGCATGACCCCCAGGCTCACGCTGACCATGCCGGCCCGCTCGTCCATTCCCAGCACCGTCCCCTCCCCGCCCAGCTTGACCAGGCGCACCAGGTCTCCGGGCTTGATCTCCCCGGCCGGGGCGGGGGGCGGGGCTTCCTCGGCGGGAGCCTGCTGCAGGCGTTGCTGCAACTGCTTGAGCTGCCGGCTGGCGTCCACCGCCGTCTTCATGTCGGCCCCGCCGCGCAGGCTCTCGATGAGGGCGGCCACCTGGCGCCGTGCCGAGGAGATCTCTTCGAGCAGCTGGACCCGGCCCCGATCCAGCAGCTGCCGGCGCTGCCGGGCGAACTCGTCGGCCTGGAGCCGATGCTGCTCGGCCTCGGCCTGCAACTGCCCGAGTTGCCGCTCGAGTTGCCGGCGCGTCTGCTGCAGGGCCCGGCGTTCCTGCTCCAGGCTCTCCAGCATGCGCTCGGCACGGCGCTCGTCCTTCTGCAGGCACTGCCGGGCCCGTTCCAGGATGTCCTCTGCCACGCCCAGGCGGGCGGCAATCTGGAAGGTCAGGCTGCGCCCGGGAATGTCGGGGTGCAGCTGGTAGGTGGGTTGCAGGGCCTCGGTATCGAAGCCCACCGAGGCGTTGGCGAAGCGCTCGTCGTCGTAGGCCAGCTGCTTCAGCTGCTCGAAGTGCGTGGTAACCACCACCCGGGCCCCGGTCTCGACCAACCGGCGCAGCAGGGCCTCGGCCAGGGCCGCCCCCTGCCCGGGCTCGGTGTCGGCGGCGATCTCGTCGATGAGCACGAGCACGCCCTCCCCGGCCGCGTCCACGATGGCGTTGATCCGCTCCAGCTGGGCCGAGAAGGTGGACAGCCCCCGCCCGATGTCCTGCTCGTCGCCCACCACCGCGAACAGCCGCCGGAATTCCCCCACCCGCGATCCCGACTGCAGCGGCGGCGCCAGCCCGGCCCGGGCCATGAGCAGGTGCAGGCCGATGGTCTTCAGGGCCACCGTCTTGCCCCCGGCATTGGGTCCGCTGATCACCAGGCAGCGCCGGGGCTCCTCCAGGCGCAGATCGCTGGCCACCACCCGGCTGCCGGCGGCAACCATCAGCGGGTGGCGGGCGTCCAGGAGGCAAAATCCCCGTCCTCCCAGTTGCGGCAGCTGCCCGGACAGCTGCCGGCGCAGCCGGGCCGCGGCCAGCAGCAGGTCGAACTTTTCCAGGCAGGCCAGGTTATCGCGCAGGGGTTGCGCCTGTTCGGCGATCTCCCGGCTGAAGCCGGCCAGGATCTGCTGCTCGTGCTCGGCCACCGCGGCCCGGGCCAGCTTCAGGCGGTTGCCCTCGTCCACCAGCTCGGCCGGTTCCACGAAGAGGGTGGCTCCCGTCTGCGAGGTATCGTGGACGATGCCCGCCACCGGGTACGGGGCGTCGGCCCGCACCGGCAGCACGTAGCGTTCGTTGCGCTCGGTGATGTAGGTGTCGCTCAGGCAGGCTGCCAGCGAGGGCTTGCGCATCATGCCTTCCAGGCGCAGGCGCAGGCCCTCGGCCACGGCCCGGGCCGTGCGCCGCAGGGGACCCAGCTCGGCGCTGGCACTGTCGCGCAGCTCGCCGCTTTCGGAGAAGGCCTGCAGCAGGTCGCGGCCCAGGGAGAGCAGGTCGTGGGTGCCCCGGGCCAGGTCGGTCAAGGCTCCCCCGGCACGATGTCCCTGGCGCAACAGGTAGCCGCGCAGGCGCGAGGTCACCACCAGGGCCCGGGCCACCCGCCGTACCGCCTCGCCGTCCAGGACCCCGTGCTTGGCCGCCCGTTCCAGCTCGCCCCTGACGTCCTCCACCGGCTCCAGCGGCGGGTCCTCGCCCTGGTCCAGCAGGCGGCAGAGCTGTTCCAGGCGTTCCTGGCGGCGGCGCAGCCGCCCGAGATCGTCCAGCGGCCGCAGGCGCCGGCAGGCGGCCGCTCCCAGCGGAGTCAGGGCCAGTTGCGACAGCCGCCCGAGCAGTTCCTCCCAGCCCAGGTGGGCCGCCGTCTTGTCATCCAGGAATTCCAAGGAGGGTAATCCCCGCAGTTGCACAAGCAACTGCGGGGTTGCAGTTCAGCAGGTTGAATCGGCGGGCGCGAGCCATGCCCCGCGCAACGGCCAAGTAAGTCACTTTTTGCGGTTCTTGCAGTTTGCGAAGCATGTTCTGCCTCACTTCATCGGAACCGGCTCATCAATCTACCACAACGTTGCTTCCGGCAACGTTGTGGTAATCAATCCCGGTCGCAGGCGTTCCCGATACCGTCACCGTCCGCGTCGGCCTGGCTGGGATTGTAGCTCAGGGGACAGTTGTCGGAGCCCTGGCAGGGATTGGCGGCGTCGCCCTGCTGGCCCGGATCGCAGACGCCATCGCCGTCGTCGTCGGGATCGCAGGCGTCACCGTAAGGATCGGCACCCACCGGGGAGCCGGCATCGCTGTTGAGCTGGTCGGGATTGTTGACCAGGGGACAGTTGTCGGTGGCGTTGTCCACGCCGTCGCCGTCCAGGTCGCCGTCGCAGGCGTCTCCCACGCCGTCGCCGTCGCTGTCGCGCTGGTCTCCGAAATCCAGCTCGGAGAAGGCCGCGGTGCCGTTGGCGCAGGTGGCCTGGTCGGTGAACACCCAGCCGGGATTGCCGGCACCCTGGTACCAGCACACCCGGGTGATGCCGCCGTCGTCGCCGTTGGCGTTGCAGCGTTCCCGGTTCACCTGTTCGCCCTGCACGGTGGCCCGGCAGTCGAAACCATTGGCGTTGGCGGGACAGTTGTCGCAGCTGTCGGAGACGCCGTCGGCGTCGCGATCATCGGGAGAGCCGTCGGCATCCATGAACATGCGCCCGCCTTCGTAGAGATCGGGCCGCTGCTCGAACCACATCCGCCAGGAGGAACGCTGGTTGCCGCAATCGAGGTTGGGAGCGCAGGGCGGGCCGTCCAGGCACTCGACGTCTTCGGGCGATTTCTCCGCGGAACGATCCTGCCCGCCGTCGTAGGCATCGGGAATGCCGTCGCCGTCGGCATCGTAGTTGCCGCAGGCGAAGGTGGCCAGCAGGGAATCGCAAACGTCGGTCTGCTGCAGGGTGGGCTCCTTCACCTGTGCCGCCAGCGGCTGGGCGCATACCCGCTCGCCGTCGGCGTCCACGCAGCCCCGGGCGGGATCGTACTCGGGCGACTGCTCGTAGGAGGGATCGCAACGGCACAAGGAGCGCAGGCGGTAGACCGTGGCCAGGCAGTAGACCACCGCCGGGTAGATGGGCCGGCCCTCGTCGTCGGTGACCCAGACGGTGTCGTCGTAGCAGCCGCAGAGATCCAGTTCCAGGGCGTCGCAGGAGGTGCAGTCGTAGAAGGGCCAGCGTACCGACAGCGCCCGCAGGGCCTCGTCGCAGATGTGGTCGTAGTCCGGGGAAGCGGGGTTGATGTTGCAGCGTTGCTCGCCGAACTCCAGGGGATCGCTGTCGAAGTAGAAGCGTTCCACCCGCGCGCGCAGGGCCTCGATGTGCTCGGAGCAGGGGTTGTCGCAACCGCTCGCGGCCACTGCGCCGAGCAACAGCAACGTGAAGACCTTCCTCACCCTTCGACTCCCCTCCGGCCGGCCGGCCGGAAGCAGTTTCCGCTTTATTCTCCAACTGGTTGCTACCACTGCCGGGCGGAGAGTGTCAAGGCTTCTCTTGTCCGGCCCGCCGGTTTCTGCTAGTCCTGGTTACCATGAAAGCGGCGCTGGCCAGGCTGGTGATGACATCGTTGCTGCTGGTGCTGCCGGGCCCCGGTCGGGCCGGGGCCCCGGGAGCCCTGGCCTGGTTCAAGCAAGGCGTGGAGCTGTCCCGCCAGGGCGACTACCAGGCGGCGCTGCTGCGCTACCAGCGGGCCCGCTCCCTGGCTCCCAACTGGGCCCTGCCCTACCTGGAAATCGCCGTGGCCCACCTGATGACCGACAACGACCGGAAGCTCATCGGCTCGGCGCTCAAGCGGGCGGTGGAACTGGGCGACGACATTCCCCGCGCCCACTACCTGTACGGGGTCTTCCTGCAGGAAGAGGGCCGGCGCCGCCCGGCCATCGCCGAGCTGACGCGGGCGTTGCAGCTGCGGCCCAGCATGGTGGATGCCCGCTACCGGCTGGCCCTGCTCTACATCGAGGAGGGTGCCCAGCAGCGGGGGCTGGAGCAGCTCGAGCTGGTGGTGGGTCAACGTCCCTCCCACGTGGGAGCACGGCGCACCCTGGCGGTGCTCTACGAGCAGTCCGGCCGCCTGGAACAGGCGGAAAAGCACCTGGCGGCCATCTGCAAGCTCTACCCCAACAATGCCTACCATCTCAGCGAGCTGGCCCGTTTCTACCGGCGCGTGGGCTGGCAGGGCAAGGCCCGGTCCACCCAGCGGGCCGCCGACAAGCTGGATCCGGCTCGCAAGGCCCGCTCCCTGCGCCCCTTGCCGCCCTCGCGGCGGGTTCGCCGGCGCAGCGACCCCATGGAACCCGGAGGCTCGCAGTCCTGAGCCCGGGCGGGGCTTGACAAATACTCTCTTTTCAGCAGTCATTGCGCCAGGAAACCATAAGCGGGAAAGGAGCTGACATGTCGCAGGATAGGTTGGTGCTGGGTCCTCGCCGGGGGTACTTTCTGGAAGCAGAACAGGTCGCTGCTGCGGCAGCCGCCCCCGGCGACGGCGAATTCATAGCCGCGCTGGAGAAACTCAATTCCCTGTTCCGCGCCCTGGTGAGCATCATGTACAACTGCGTGCCGCTTTCCGGCCATCCCGGCGGCAGCATATCCTCCAGTCGCATCGTGGAGTCGTTGCTCTACCGCACCATGGACTACCACTTGAACGATCCCCACGCTCCCGACGCCGATATCATCAGCTACGCCGCCGGGCACAAGGCCCTGGGCCTGTACGCCCTGTGGGCCCTGCGCAACGAGGTGGCCCGCATCGCCGCCGGCGAACTGCTGCCCGAGGAAAAGCACCAGCTGCGCCTGGAAGACCTGCTGGGCTTCCGCCGCAACCCCACCCAGGGCACGCCCTTGTTCCGCCGCTTCCGGGTCAAGCCCCTCGACGGTCATCCCACGCCGGCGACACCGCACGTCAAGCTGTCCACCGGCGCCAGCGGCGTGGGGGTGCCGGCTTCCTTCGGCCTGGCGCTGGCCGCCCGGGATCTCTACCCGCAGGATCCTCCCCTGGTGCACGTCATCGAGGGCGAGGGAGGCCTCACTCCCGGCAGGGTCCAGGAGGCCATGGCGGCCGCCGCCACCGCCGGGCTGGACAACATCGTGCTGCACATCGACTGGAACCAGGCCTCGATAGACTCCAACCGCGTCTGTCGCGACGGCGATCGGCCCGGCGACTACGTGCAGTGGAACCCGCTGGAGCTGGCCCGCCTGCACGATTTCAACGTCATCGAGGTGGCCGAGGGTTTCGACTACGCCCAGGTGCTGGCGGCCCAGCGCCGGGCCCTGGAAAAACGCAACGGCCAGCCTACGGCCATCGTCTACCGCACCGTCAAGGGCTGGCGCTACGGCATCGAGGGCCGCGCCTCCCACGGCGCCGGCCATCCCCTGTGCTCGGAGGAGTTCTACCAGTCGCTGCGCGACTTCGAGATGGATTTCTCCTGCGAGGTACCCAAGTTCTGCGTGGAGATGACCGACGAGAACCTGGAGTCCTACTACTGGGATCTGCTGCAGGTCATCCGCCGGCAGCTGGAATCGCACCGGGAACTGGTCGAGCGCCTGGCCCGGGGCCTGCGCGACGCCAGCGCGCGCCTGCAGCAGCGCCGGCGCCGGCCCCGCGAGGACGCCCCGCGGCTGGAACTCGTCTACGACACCCAGCAGGTAGACGCCGAACGGCCGCCGCCGGAGGTGGTCACCGGCCCCGGCGAGAAGACCACCCTGCGCGGCACCCTGGGGCAGGCGCTGGACCATCTCAACCGGCTCAGCGGCGGCGCCTTCATGGCCGCGGCCGCCGACCTGCTCGGCTCCACCAGCATCAACAAGGTGGCCGCGGGATTTCCCGGCGGTTTCTACCACGCCGGCGACAATCCCGGCGCCCGCCTGGTGTCCCTGGGAGGCATCTGCGAGGACGCCATGGGCGCCATGCTGGCCGGCCTGTCCACGCCGGGCCGGCACATCGGCGTGGGTTCCTCCTACGGCGCCTTCATCGCCGCCCTGCAACACGTGGCCGTGCGCCTGCATGCCATCGGCCAGCAGGCCCGCCGGCACGCCTTCGGGATCCCCTACAGCACCTACATCATGGTCTGCGCCCATGCCGGCCTGAAGACCGGCGAGGACGGCCCCACCCACGCCGACCCCCAGTGCCTGCAGCTGCTGCAGGAGAACTTCGCACCGGGCACCATGATCACCCTCACCCCCTGGGACCCCAACGAGATCTGGCCCTGCCTGGTGACCGCCCTGCAGAAACGCCCGGCCATCCTGGCCCCCTTCGTCACCCGTCCCGCCGAGACGGTGTTCGACCGCGAGAAGCTGGGACTGGCCCCGCCCCAGGAAGCCCGCACCGGCCTCTACGCCCTGCGCCGGGCCTCGGGCAAGAAGCCCAGCCACGGCACGGTGATCCTGCAGGGCAGCGGGGTGACCAACACCTTCGTGGGCGAGGTGCTGCCGCGCCTGGACGAGGCCGGCTACAACCTGAACATCTTCTACGTCTCCAGCGCCGAGCTGTTCGACATGCTGCCGGCCGAGCAACGCCGGGCCATATTCCCCGAGGAGCTGGCGCGCCAGGCCATGGCCATAACCGGCTTCACCCTGCCCACCATGTATCGTTGGGTCACCTCCGAGGCCGGGCGCCGTTGCAGCCTGCATGCCTTCAAGCACGGCCACTACCTGGGCAGCGGCAAGGCCCACAAGGTGCTGGAGGAAGCCGGCCTGGATGGAGAAGGACAATTCGCCGCGGTCAAGGCCTACGCCGATTCCCAGGCCAGCGGCCAAGGAGGTTGCCAATGACGAGATGGCTAGCCAGTTTCCTGGCGGCGGCCCTGCTGGCACTGTCCGCCGGCTGCCCCCCGGTACCACCCCGGACGCGCCCCAACTACCAGAAGGTGCGCCAGGACCACAAGAAGGCCCAGCAGCAGCTGCGGCAGGAGGAGGACCGGCAACAGGAAGAGGATTGAAGCCGGCACGACATGGCGCCTGAAGGCAAAACATCCGCCGGCCGGGTCGTCTGCAGGAACCGCAAGGCCGCGCGTGACTACTTCATCGAAGAACGCCTCGAGGCGGGGCTGGTTCTCAAGGGTACCGAGGTGAAATCGCTGCGGGACGGCCGCGCGGAGTTGCTGGACGGCTACGTGGCCGTGGAAGAGGGCGAGGCCTGGCTGGTGAACGTGCACATCGGCCAGTGGCCGCAGGCCTCGTACTTCAACCACGAGCCGCGGCGCCGGCGCAAGCTGCTGCTGCAGCGGCGGCAGATCAACAAGCTGAGGGCGATGTTGGAACAAAGGGGTTACACGGCCATCCCCTTGAAGATATACTTCAATGACAAGAACCTGGCCAAGGTGGAAATCGGGCTGGCCCGGGGCAAGCGCAAGGCGGACAAGCGGGCCACCATTCGCGACCGTGACGAACGGCGCCAGCAGCAACGCGGCGAGCAGTAGGCGGGCCGGCAAGGAGAGATTACCGTGCTCACGGCAGTAACCGGAGCCAGTGGACACATCGGCAACAACCTGGTCAGGCACCTGCTGGCCCGGGGCCACCAGGTGCGTGCCCTGGTACATCGCCACCGTCTTCCCCTGGAAGGGCTGGCGGCCGAGATCGTCAGCGGCGACATCCTGGACCGGGAATCCCTGGTCCGGGCCTTCTCGGGCGCCGAGGTGGTCTTCCACCTGGCGGGACTGATCTCCATCATGGAAAGCGACTCCCGGCACCTGCAGGAGGTCAACCTGCGCGGCACCCGCAACGTCATCAGCGCCTGCCGGCAGGCGGGAGTACGGCGGCTGGTCTACACCAGTTCCGTCGAGACCCTGCTGCAGCCCGGCGGGCCCAACCCGCTGGACGAGCAGGTGGCCGTGAATCCCGACGGTCCCTGGTCGGCCTACTCGCGCTCCAAGCACCTGGCCACCCGGGAGGTCTTCCAGGCGGCCGGCGAGGACCTGGAGGTGGTGGTGGTCTACCCCACGGCGGTGGTGGGTCCCGGCGACTGGCGACCCTCCCTGCTGGGCCGGACCATCATCGACTTCGCCCACCACCGGCTGCCCTGCCTGGTGGACGGCGGCTTTGATTTCGTCGACGTGCGCGACGTGGCCGCCGGCCTGCTCCTGGCCGCCGAGCGCGGGCAGTCCGGCCAGGGCTACCTGCTGGGCGGTCAGTACCTGAGCATCAGGGCCATGGCCGGAATACTTGCCCGCTGCACCGGAACGGCCGCGCCGCGGGTGGTGCTGCCCCTTCCCCTGGCCCGGGCGGCGGCGTTGCTGGCACCGCCTTTCTACCGCTTGACCGGCGCCTCGCCGCGTTTCACCCCGCAATCGCTGCGCGTGCTGGCCGAGCGCCGCCGCGTGCTGCACCGCCGGGCCCACGACCGGCTCGGCTACCTGCCGCGCCGGGCCGAGGAGGCCTTCGAGGGAGCGGTGGAGTGGTTCGCCGGGCACGACAAGATACGCCGGGTGTTCTTCTCCCGGCGCGACCTGCTGCCGGTGGCGGGATTCGTGCTGGTGATGTTGCTGTGCCTGTCCTGCGGCCTGTTCGGCCTGTTGGCCGGCAGCGGCGGCGACCGGCTCCTGGGCCTGGGGGCGTTGCTGGTCGGCCTGGGCTACCTGGCCATCAGCTGGCCGGTACGCTACGAGATCGACACCCGGCTGCTGCACGTGCGGGCCGGCCTGCTGCACCTGCGCGTACCCCGCCAAGACATCACCGCCGTGGAGCCCTCCCGCCTGCCCATCGGGGCGCCGGCCTGGTCCTTTCATCGCCTGCGCGTCTTCTACCGCCGGGGGGGGAAAACCCGCTCGCTGCTGCTGGCGCCGGAGCAGCGCCGGGAGTTCCTGTCACTGGTGAAGGCGGACGCCTCCCGGCGGCCGGCTCCCGTCACCGGTGGCCATGATCAGGGAGAACGCCATGAAGGAAGCTGACGGCAAAGCGGAAGCTCCCGGCGCCGGCTTCGGCCAGGGGCTGAGCATACTGCTGGTGGACGACGACGAACTGGTTCGCAACCTGGTCGAGGGCCTGCTGGTGCGCGACGGCTTTACCGTCAACGCCGTGGCCACCTACGCCGAGGCCATGGAACAGCTGGGCCGGTCGAGCCCCGACCTGGCCGTGGTCGATCTCAACCTGCCCGACGGCAACGGCCTGGACATCGCCCAGTACATCGATGCCCGGGGCCTCGACTGCGAGGTGGCCATCCTCACCGGCTTCGCCACCCTGGAGTCGGCCATCGAGGCCATGCGCGTGCGGGTGGCCGACTACCTGATCAAGCCCATCCGCGTGCACCAGATCCGCGACCGGCTCAACCGCCTGGTGGAGCACATCACCCTGCGCCGCCAGGTGGCCACCCAGTCGGAAACCATCGCCAGGCTCGAGGCCCAGGCCACCCGCGACTCGCTGACCGGCCTGTTCAACCACAGCTACTTTCAGCAGCAGCTCGAACACGAACTGGCCCGCTGCCGCCGCTACCAGCACCCGGCCAGCCTGCTGTTCATCGACGTCGACAACTTCAAGCAGGTCAACGACGAGTGCGGTCACCAGGCCGGCGATCGCGTGCTTACCATGATCGCCGCCATCCTGGCCGGTCGCTCCCGCGACAGCGACCTGGGCTTTCGCCTGCGCGAACACGACCTGGCCGCCCGCTACGGCGGCGACGAGTTCGTGCTGCTGTTGCCCGAGACCGACAAGGTGGGGGCCTCGGTCACCGCCGAGCGCCTGCGCCAGGTAGTGGAGAACAGCGACTTCGAGATTTCCCCGGCCCTGCCGGTCACCCTCTCGGTGGGCCTGGCCGAGTTTCCCGGCGACGCCGGCGACAAGAACACCCTGGTAAACAGCGCCGACGTGGCCCTCTACGCCGCCAAGTCCACCGGCCGCAACCGCATCGTCGCCTACAGCCCCAACCTCACCCCGGAACGTCCCGCCGAGGGTTGGAGCAGCATCGTCGACCTGCAACGGGTGGAGGCCCTGGAGCAGCTGCTGGCCTCCGGCCGGGCCCCCTTCGGGTTCGCCTGTCAACCCATCGTCGAGGTCAAGACGGAGCGGGTATTCGGCCAGGAGGTGCTGTGCCGCCCCGGCGATCCCCTCTTTCCCGGCCCGGCGGAGCTGCTGCACACCGCCGCGCAGGTGGGCAAGCTCACCAACCTGGGGCGCCAGCTGCGCCAGCAGGTGGCCGACATGGTCGAGCGGACGGACGGCGACCAGTTGCTGTTCGTCAACCTGCACCCCATGGAGCTGCACGATCCGCAGCTATGCGATCCCGCCGCTCCCCTGTCACGCCGGGCCGGGCGCGTGGTCTTCGAGATAAACAATTCCCGCAACATCCGCGATCAGAACCGCCTGCGCCGGGTACTGGGAAGACTGCGGGAGCTCGGCTTCCGCATCCTGCTCGACGACCTGTGCCAGGGCTACCTGGGCCTGAACTCGCTGGTGCGGTTGCAGCCGCAGTTCGTCAAGACCAACATCGAGTTTCTGCGCCAGGGACAAGGCTCGCAACGGGCGGGACGGCTGGTGCGCCACTTCCTGGACACGGCCGCCGGGGAGGGCGTCAAGGTCATCGCCACGGGCATCGAGAACGACCGGCACCGGCAGGTGGCCGTCTACAACGGCTGCTCCTACCTGCAGGGATACCTGCTGGGGCGGCCGCGGGTGATTACCGGCAGCCGGGACGCGGACGGTAACGGGTCTACAGCTCCCGCAACTTGAGCTTGCCGCTGTCGTTGACCTGGACCTTGAACTCGGCGCCGCAGTAGTAACAACGGATTTCCTCCCCCACCTTGAAGCCATCGCCGTAGGGATTGTTGGCGTTGCACAAGGGGCAGTCGAATTCATCGAAGACGATATCCTTGGGCTTCTTCTCCTCGTCGCCCGTTCCGTGTTGGTCGAGTACCATTATCCCTCCAGCTTCTTGATCAACTTGGTGGTCTTGTCGGCCTCTATAACGACCTCGAACACGTAGCGCTTGCCGGCGGAAGTCTCGAAGATTATCTTGTGCTTGCCGGCCTTGAGCTTGAGCTTCTTGTCCGGGGGAATGGGAGTGTCGCGGCCGGTGTAGTGACCGTCGATGTACACCTTGGACCAGGGCCTGGTGTTGGCCACCAGGAAGCCAAAGCCACCCCGCTCCGTATCCGGGCGGTTGCCGGCCCCGGCCGCGGAAACCACGGGCTGGCGCTGGCGCCGCTCCAGCGTCACCCGCACCGGGTTGTCGCGTCCGGCCACCGGCACTATCGACCGCCTTGCCTCCCGGTATCCTTTCTTGCGGAACACCAGCACCAGCTTGCGCCCGGAAGATCTTTCCAGCTCCAGGGGGGTGACTCCCAGCCGCCGGTTACCGGCATACACCGCCGCCCCGGCCGGAGTGCTCTCCAGCACCAGCCGGGCCGGCGGCGGCGCGGCGGTGGCGGCCGCCGGGGCCGGGGCCGGGGCACTTGTCCCCGCGCCCGGCGCCTTTTGACGAGGCGTCTCGCCGGGAGTGGCCTTGCCCGGCGCCGGCGCTGCCCCCACCTTGGCTCCCGGAGCGGATCCGCCGCCAGCAACCTTCGGGACCGGTAGCGATGCCGGCGGGCGCCCGGGCGGGACGGCCAGCCGGCGCAGCACGACGTCCAGCACCAGGCGCGTTCCCGGGCGCAGTTTCACCTTGCGCACCAGGGATTGGTATCCCCTCTTGTCCACCTGCAGCAGGTGCTCGCCGGGCTCCAGGTGGGTGGCCACGAAGGGCGTCAAGCTGGCCACCGGCTTGCCGTCCAGCTTGACGCTCAGGCCCACGGCCGGTTCGCTTACCAGCTCCAGGGCGGCCAGCCGCGGCTGCCGGGCCTGCGAGTAGAGGCGCACGGTGACGAAGGACGACCAGCCCAGCAACAAGGCGCAGGCGACCGCCAGCACCACCAGCCAGCGGCCGGCGGACCCGCTATCCCCGGCAGGAGGCTGCCGCCGCGGCGGGGCCGGTTCCGGGCGTTGCAGGCCCCGGGTGGGCGCCTCGTGCACGTCGGCGACCGACTCGGAAAAGATCATGGTGTGGGCATCGGCCAGTTCCCCGGCCGGCTCCTTCCCGTCGCCGAAGATCATGGTCCGGGCCTCGGCCAGATCCACCCGGGCCTCCGCCGCCTCACCTTTCCCGGCATCCACCGCCGCTTCCTCGTGCGAGGTGAAGATGAGCGTCTTTTCGTTCTCGTCCGCTTCCTCGGGAGGCGCTCCCTGGACCTCCCGGGCCTGGCGCTCCTCCCGTTCCGCCTGGGCCACGATGGCATCGGGCAGGTTCTGGTAGAACTCGATGCGCTTCATCTCGGCGTCGAACTCGGAGCGGAAGGCGTCCTTGACGAAGCCGCCCAGGTCGCGCGCCGAGGTCATGCCCTTGGCCATGAGGAACTGCTGCAGGGCATCGGCGAACTCCGCCGCGTTCTGGAAACGGTCTTCCACCTCCTTGGCCAGGGCCCGCAGGATTATCCCTTCCAGCTCCTCGGGAACATCGTGGTTGTAGGTGGAAGGAGGCACCACGTCGGCGTTGCGCACTTTTTCCAGGGTGGAGAAATCGCTCTCCCCGAGGAACAAGCGCTGCAGGGTGACCATCTCGTACAACAGCGTACCCACGGTGAAGATGTCGGAACGTCCGTCCAGCGGCAGGCCGCGCACCTGTTCCGGGCTCATGTAGCCGAACTTTCCCTTGAGCACCCCGGCCTGGGTCTTCTGCGAACGGTTGGCGGCCTTGGCGATGCCGAAGTCGCATATCTTGATCTCGCCCTCGTAGGAGATGATGACGTTCTGCGGGCTGACGTCACGGTGAATGATGCCCAGGTGCTTGCCGGAAGGATCACGCTTGCTGTGGGCATAGTCCAGGGCCTCGCAGATGCGCCAGACGATGAACACCGCCAGGTTCAGCGGCATGGGCTGGCGCTCGCGCATCATGCGCTCCTGGATGTAGCGCAGGTCCTTGCCGTGCACGAACTCCATGGCGATGTAGTAGTCGTCCCGGAACTTGCCCAGTTCGTAGATCTGCACGATGCTGGCGTGGGTCAACTCGGCGGCGATGCGGGCCTCGTCGATGAACATGGCGATGAACTCCTTGTCCTCCGCCATGGTGGGCAGGATCTTCTTGATGGCCAGCAGCCGCTTGAAGCCGTGCACTCCCCGGGAGCGGGCCAGGAACACCTCGGCCATGCCCCCGACGTTGATCCGCTCCAGCAACAGGTACTTGCCGAATGGAATGGGTTTCTTCAAGCGCTCGCGCTCCACCTCCGGGCTACCCTGGCCCGGGCACCATGTCGACTCCATTCAAGACACGCCAGTGCGAGCCTAGCAAACTTACCGAGCGACTGGCAAGATCGGGTAGGAGATTCTGGTGTCCTTCAAGCCCCGGGCAGATGCCGTACCGGCTCTCCCCGGCTGCCGACGAAGCGGCGCCCGAAGCCGCTCAGCGCCGCCAGCAACATCACCGCCGCCAGCAGCCAGCCGTGAAACACGTAGGGCCACACCGTGGTGGGACCGGGCACGGTGATGAACTGGTAATGCGCCGTCAACGAGCGCAGGGTGGCCACCCCGATGAGTACCCCTCCAGACCAGGGGAAGATGTACCCGAAGGCCGAACTCACGGCGTCGAGGAAATTGGCCCGCCGGTAGGGATGCAGGCGGAAGGTCTTGCCGATGTCCGAGACGAAGGGAGCGGCGGCGATCTCGGCGGCGGTGTTGACGGTGATGAAGACGTTAAGGGAGGCCACCGCCGAGAAGATGGCCACCTCGGCGCGGCGCACCGAGGAACCGATGAGCCGCAGCAGTCCCTTCTTGATGGCCCCCAGGGCACCCCCCACGGCCATGATGTGCCCGGCGGTGACGATGAAGAGGATGAGAATGCCCATCTTGATGAACCCGTTGACACCGTCGGCCAGGGCCCCGGTGACCGCCCGCTGCTCGACGTCCACGGCCAGGATGGCTCCCGGGGAAGCCAGGCTGCCACCCAGCAGCCCGGCCAGGGGATCGAGGTTGCTCAGCAGGATCAACCCCACCGCCACCAGGATGCCCCAGGTGATGGAGACGATGATGTGCCGCCCGGAAAGGGCCAGGTAGATCACCAGGGCGAAGGGCACCAGCATGATCAACCCGGCCGGGTCCGCTATTCCGGCCACGATGCTGCCGGCGTCACCCCGGCCCGCCCCGCCGCCCCCGAACAGGGCGAACAGCACCACCGCCGGCAGGGCCGCGCTCACGGCGTACTTGAAACGCGAGCGCACCACCCCGGGGACGTCGGTCTCCTGGGTGACGGCGGAGACTATGGTGGTGTCGGAAACCGGCGCCAGGTTGTCGCCGAAGGCGGCCCCGGAGAGGATGGCCCCGAAGAGCACCACCGGGTGGGCCCCCAGGACGATGCCGGCCGGGTACATGAGCTCGCAGAAGGCGATGGTGGTTCCGTAGCCGGTGCCCACGGCGGTGGCGAACACTGCCGCCAGCAGGAAGGTCACCACCACGAAGGCCGCCCCCGAAAAGCCGGTGGCCGCTCCCAGCCACACCAGGCCCTTGACCAGGCCGCCGGCGGCCAGCACCTTGGCGAACATGCCCGCCCAGATCCAGCACACGATGGCGATCACCCCCACCGGCTTGCTCATGCCGTCGAATACCGCCTGGCAGTAGTCGCCCCAGCCGCTGCGGCACAGGAACATCCCCCCCACCAGTCCGGCCACCGCCGCCAGGATCAGTCCCGTCTCGTCGGGAGCGCCGTGCTCGGCCAGTCCCAGGCACAGGGATATGGCCAGGACGATGAACAGCAGCATGGGCAGGGACGCTCCCAGCGGCCCCAGGTGGAAATCCAGCCTGGTGACGGCCTGCCCGTAGGCCGAGCGCTCGGCCTTCTCCTGCGTTCCCGTCTCATCCGTCGCTGCCTGCTTTTCCCGGTCGCTCTGCGCCAAGACGGCCTCCCGCGCGGGCCCGGCGCCGCTTCGCGGCTCCCCGTCGGTACCGCCCCGGGAGCCGGCCGCGCCGGGGCCGGGCCGCTACTCGCTTTCTTTCAGGTTGTCCAGCATCTGGTCGATGTCGAAATCCCCGCCCTCGCCCTGGCCCGCAGCCAGCGGCGCCGGCCCCTGCCCGGGGCCGTGGCGGGCGGCGGCCCGTGGCCGCGCCGGGGCGGTGGGACGCTTCTCCAGCTCGGCGATCTTGTCCTTGAGACGCTTGACCTCCAGCTCGGCGATCTTCAGCGCCTTGCCCCGCTGCAGGTAGTTGTGGTTCATCTTGGTCATCTCGGCGATGTGGGCCGCCCGCACCCGTTCCAGCTCCTTGAGGTAGTGATCCTGCTTGGCCTCCATCTCCTGGATGTAGTGCAGCTCGGTCTCCTCCTTCTCGCGGATGGCCCCGTTGAGGGCCTCCTGGATCTGCTCGAGCTTCTGCCGCGCCGCGGCGGCCTCCTCCTCCAGCTGCCGGCCCTGCTGCCGTTGCTGCTCGAGCTGCTGGCGCAGCTGTTCGCCCTCCTCCTCGAGCTGTCGCCGGAGCAGCTCGGCTTCGTCCCTGCCCTTCCGGGCCTGCTCCAGCCGCTGCTGCCACAGGGATTCGTTTTCCTGCAGCTTCTCCTGGTACTCGGCCCGCAGCTGGTTCTGCTGCTCCTCGGCGGCGGCCAGCTGCTCGTTCATCTGCGCCAGCCTCTCCTCCCACCGGGAGATGCGCTCGCGCATTTCCTCGCGCAGGGTCTCGGTGTTTTCCTTGCTGTGGGCCAGCTCGTCCTGCAGCTCGGCCACCTGGGCCTCGGCCTGGGCCAGTTGCCGGCGCAGGCCCTCGATCTCCTGGGCGGCCTGTTGCTGCTGCTGGCGGCCCTGCTCCAGGTCCTGTTCGAGCCGGGCGCGAACCTCGCGCAGGCTCTGGATCTCCTGCTGCCACTCCTCGCCCAGCCGCTGTTGCTCGGAAAGCTGCTGCTCCAGCTCGGCCAGCCGGCCCTCGGCGCCGGCCAGCGACTCGGTGAGCTCGGCTTCCCGTTCCCCGGCGATCTGCCGCTGCTGCTCCAGCTGCTGCTCCAGCTGCTGCCGGACCTGCGCGGACTCCTCCCGCAGCTGCTCCTGCTGCTGCTGGGCCTGCAGGCGTTCGAGTTCCAGCTGGTGCTCGTGCTGCGTCTGCTGTTGCTCGAGCTGCTGCTGTGATTCCCGGCGCACCTCGTCCAGCTCCCGGGAGATGTGCTCCAGGCTGGAGTTGCTCTCCTCCAGTTGTTGCTCCAGCTCGCCCAGGCGTTGCCGCGCCGTCTCGCGTTCCTGCTCCAGCACCTGCCGGAGCTCGTCACGCTCGCGACTCAGCTCGCCGATCTGCTGCCCGGCCTCCTGCAACTCCTGCCGCAGGGCCCCGGCCTCGCTCTGGTGCTGCCGGTGCGCCTCCTCCAGGTCCTGTTCCAGCTGCTGGATCTGGGCCTGGGCCTGCTCGTGGCGCTGCTGCAGCTGCACCTGCAGCTGCTCGGCTTCCTCCCGGGCCTGTTGCAGCTCCTGGCGCAGCGAGGAGATTTCCCCGTCACGCTCGGACAGCTGTTGCTCGGCCTGGAGCTGGTACTCGTCTTTCTCCCGGCGAGTCTGATCCAGGTACTCCTCCAGCGCCTCGAGCTGCGAGGACAGCTCCTGCTCACGCTGCAGGCGCAGGTTCTGTTCCTCGCTCAACTTCTCCTGCAGCTCGCCCACCTGCCGGTTCAACTCGGCCTGCAGGCGCTCGATCTCGCGCCCGGCGGCATCCTTGTCCTTGCGCACGACGATGAGCTTCTGCTCCAGGTCGCGGATGTTCTCCTGGCGATCGCGCAGCTGCAGCTGCAGGTCCTCCCGGGTACGAACCAGCTCCTCCTTGATATCGCCCAGCTCCTGCTCCAGCTCGGCGATGGTGGACTCCCGCTCGGCCAGGCGCCCGCCCAGGCGCTGCTCCTGCTCCTGCTTGGCCTGGCGCAGCTCGGCCAGCTCGCCCTCCAGGGACTTGATCTTGGATTCCCGGTCATCGAGGCGGGCGGCCAGGCGTTGCTGTTGCTCGTCCTTTGCCTGCTGCAGCTGCTGCAGCTCGCCCTCGAGCTGCTCGATCTTCTCCCCGCGCTCGCCCAGGCGTTGCTCGAACAGCTCGGCCTGCTCCTGCTTGGCCTGGCGCAGCTCGGCCAGTTCGTTTTCCAGGCTGTTGACCTTCTCCATCTGGGCGCTGAGGCCCTCGTTGAGAACCGTCTCCGAGCGCGACTTCTCCTCGGCCAGCACCTGCAGGTCTTCTTCCAGCTTGCGAACCCGTTGCTCGGCCTGCTCCAGGGAGTTGCGCAGGCTGTACTCGCTCTCCTCCTTCTCCTTCTGCAGGTCGGCCAGCTGCTCGCGCAGCCTCTTGATGTCGTCGTTGTTGGCGGCGATGGTGAGCTCGTGGCTGCTGATGGCCTCCTGCAGCTCCTGCTCCCGGGCGGCGTGCTCCTCGATGGTGTTTTTCAGCTTCTCGCCCAGCAGGGCATATTGCTCCTCGCCGGCCTTGAGCTTGTCGCGCAGCGACTTTTCCATCTCCTCGCGGTCGCGCTCGAACTGGATCATCTGGATGCGCATGTCGTTGATCTGCTTTTCCTTCTCGGCAACCACCTGGATGAGATCGTTTTCGGTGACCACCTTCTCTTCCAGCAGGGAATCCACCGAGGCCTTGAACTCGCGGGCCTGCTGCTCGGCGTCCTTGCGGGCCTCTTCCAGCTTGCGCTCGAGATCCTCCACGCGCATGCGCAGGCCCTGGATCTCCACCTCCTTGTCCAGCAGCTTCTCGTTGTAGGCGGAGAATTCCCGTTCCTTCTGTTCCCAGATCTCCGCCAGGCGGGCGATCTCTATCTCCCGCTGCTTGAGCTTGTCGCGCAGGAACTCCAGCTTCTCCTCGGGGCCGCCGCGAGAAGCCTTCTTCTTGCGACTCTTGCGGCCCCCCTTGTGCAGCTCCTTGCGCACTCCCTTGATGGAGGCGAAGGCCTTGTCGACGAAGGCCATGTCGCTCTCGCTGACGTACTTGGCCTCGGGAACCGGCGGCGTCGGGGGCGGAGAGCCGTCCAGCTCCTCGACGATGGCGGAATCATCGATGGTCTCCACCTCGTCCGCGGAGATCTCCACGGGCTCGTCCTGGGCCGGCTGCTCCGCTTCCGCCTCCCCACCCTCCGGGGCGGCCGTCGTCTCGGCCTCCTCCGCCGTCTGGGCGTCACCGCCGGCGGCGGCCTCCTCGCCCGCGGCCTCCCCGCCTTGTCCTTCCGCCGCCCGGCCGGAATCGCCGGCATCCTCGTCGCCGGGCGGCTGCTCCTCCGCCGCCGCGGCCTCGTCATCCACGGCGGCCGGGGATTCGTCGCCGGCATCGCCTTCCGCCGTCCCGCTCTCGCCGGCTTCCTCCCCGCCGCCTTCGGCCCGGTCTTCCGGCTGTTGCTGCGGCTCTTGCTCCGCCTGCTCCACCGGGGCCCCGCCAGCCTCGTCCAGCACCCCCACGAGCTGGCCGACCTTGTCTGTGAATTCCTCCATGTCGAAGGGCATGAGCAGGTAGGCGTCGGCCGGGTACTTGCCCTGGCCGTGTTTCTGCACCGCCTCGGCGCTGTCTTCGGAGGTCATGAACAGGATGGGGGTATTCCTGACCCCGTCGGCCTTGCGGATCTGGGTGCACAGGGTGTAGCCGGACACGTCGGGCATCTCGGCGCGCAGTATGATCAGGTCCGGCATGTTCTCCCGCACCTGTTCCAGCGCCTCCTTGCCCTGCTCCACGAAATGGAACTGGAAGCTGCCGCTGCCGAGCACGGCTGCCAGGGAGAGGGCGAATTCCTTCTCGTTCTCGACGATGAGGATCTTTTTCTGGGTCATGGCAGGACTGGCACCTCGAAAAGTTGTTAGCGTGGGCGCAGCTCAGGCACCGTCGCCGTCTTTGCTCTCGTTGTAAAACAAGACGATGGAAATACAGTGGAACTCCCTGTCGCTGGATTGCACCACCCGCATGTCGACCACCTCGCAATCGGGGTGCTCCCGCAGCCACTCGGTGACCTTGTCTCCCAGTTCTTCCCGGTTGCGTGCCAGGGTGGCGGAAAACACCTTCACTCCATTGAAAGCACGCATGGTTCCTCCCCTCGCTCCGCTTGCTCGCAACCGCCCGGCCGTCCCGGCCCCGCTGGCGACGGCCAACCGGCTGAGGCTGCCTCCCGGCAGCAGCGATGGTCTACCGACTGGCAAGACATGGATTTATCGTCCCATCCCCACCGGCCGGTGTCAAGATCAGGAAACGAACCACATCAGGCCGCGGCGCAGGCTGAAACGGTACTTCTTCTTCTCCTCCAGCAGTGCCCGGGACTGGAAGTCGTCCACGGTGAGATTCTTTTCCATGACCGTCTCGCTCATCTCGTCCTGTTGCCGTTCCACCGCCATCTGGATGTGCTCGATCTCGCCGGCATCCAGCCAGATGCCATGCCCCTGGGAACAGCGGTCGATGATCACCTCGGTGGCGTAGGGGTAGCGGTTCTGGCGCATGGTCTGGCCGCACTGCGGGCAGGACATCTCCGCGTCGGCCTGGTTCACCAGGGCGTGGGCCTCGGCGTGCAGGCGCTGGAAGGCGGCCTTCTCCTCGGCGGTGAAAGTGCGTTCGCGGATCTCGGCGATCTCCGCCAGGCCGGCGCCCGGTACCCAGTAGCCCCGGCAGGAGGGGCAACGGTGGACGCGGACTCCCTCGTAGTCTTCTTCCACCATGGTGGTGCGGCAGCGGGGACAGTGCATGGCTGCTTCCCCCTAGTAGGTGGTGTGCAGCTGGAAGCCGCACCACTGGCAGACTTCGTCGTGCACGTCGGGCAGATCGCGCACCGCCGCCCCGCACTTGGGGCACTTGGTGAGGCGCGGGTCGGCGCCGTGGCGGATCTTGCCCAGCGTCTCCAGCAGTTCGTGCTCGGGATCCCGGCCCTCGGCCTGCTCGATGTGCAGGAAGTCGCGGATCACCGGGTCGGCCAGGGTGAGCTTCTCCCCCAGCACCAGCTTGCCCAGCATGTACACCACCATGCGCTCGAGCTCGTGCACGTCCTCCTGGGCGCGCTTGACGGCCACCTTGTTGTCGCCGATATCGGCACTCTGCATCATGTCCCAGCGGTAACGAAAGTAATCCCACATCATGGCCCTGACCTCCTTGCCGGACAGAGTACGCGACCAGCTCCGCCGCGGTCAAGCACCGCAACCGGGTCCTTGACCGGGGCGGCGTCTGTCGCTAGAGTCGCGCCGCCAGGGAGGTGCCGGACATGGACCCGACCAAGAAAAGACTGTATTGCTGGAAATGCGGCTACGAGATCGTCCTCATCGACAAGATCGTCCGCCAGGACACCTGCCCCTCCTGCAACACCGACCTGCGCTGTTGCAAGAACTGCCGCTTCTGGGATCCGGGGGCTCACAACCAGTGCCGGGAGAACCTCACCGAGTACGTGCCCGACCGGGCGAAGGCCAACTTCTGCGCCTCATTCGAGATGCGCGAGGGCAAGCCGGGCAAGGGCGAGGACGTCGACGCCGCCAAGGCCAAGCTGGAAGCACTGTTCAAGGACTGAAAGGACCGGGCGGGCCGCGCCCTACCTGACGTCGAAGGCCGCCTGCAGCATCCCCACGGCGATCGCCTCGGGGAAATGGCTTCAGGCCTAGAAACACCTTCTAGGTGGTAGTGCGCTCTTCTTCCCAGTACCTCACCAACTCTCTTACGCGTTTCTTGGGGTCGCGGGAAATCAAGGCAAGCTGGCTGACCAGCTCCGCGCTGGGATCGCGGTCTCCCGAACGCAGCTTGGAAAGGTACCCCTGGGAAAGCCCCAGTACCGATTCGAGCTTGCGCTGGGAGACGTACTTGGTGATTGCCTCAATTGACTCCACGGCGCGAGATCTCAGCTCGGCCCGATACGCCAGATCAAGGGCTTCGTCCAGTTCCCTGGCGGTCTTGTCGTCCAGCCACTCCGCCCCACAGTTGTCACAAGTGGGGATGGAAAGGTTCTCTGGGATCTCCAGCCTATGCATGGTCTTGTAACGCGCGAACCGGCCCTCTCCCTTCAAGGGCCGGACATTGCCGATTCCGCACTCGGCGCATCTACGTACTTTCGTTTTGCTCATGGCTTCAAGATACCTCCTCTGGTTTTCAAGGGCCTCTCCAGCGGGTGGAACGATATGACGACGACTTCCGGCTCCTGCTCGTCGATGGTGAGCTTGAGGTACCAACCTTCTCCTTCCACCACCACGCCGTAAACGTCGGCGACGTCGTAGGTCATCTTCACGGTGTGAGCGAAGTTGGAGATTTCAAGATCCAAGAGCGTGGTGCGGGCGGTTTGCAGTGCCTCGCTCAACGTGGCGAAGAAGTCCAGGGCCCGGGTGCGCTGGATGAAAAGCCTCCCTTCCTTGGCCAGGTCCTTTATTCGTTGCATCGACCAATGCGGACCCGATTTCATGATCATAGTGTATATTGGACTGAGTCCAATGTCAATAGGTACTAGTTGCCAGGCTAATTCACCGTATCAACTACCAAACAAGCAGAATATGCAACTGGAGGAGGTGTCGAGCTGGAAGCGCTGTTCAGGGACTGAGCGGTACTGGTTCATCCTGAAACCCCGGCGCTGCTTTTGGCAACGTCGGGGTCTACTTTACGTCGAAGGCCGCCTGCAGCATCCCGAAGGGGGGCTTGCCGCCGGTGGCGGGGGTGCGGAAGACATCGAACTCCAGGAAGTGCCCGTTGCTGGAACGGCCGGCGAACTCGGCGAAGTGGTACTGCTGCCAGGTGTCGACCTGGGTCCTGCCCTGGGGGCCCTCGCTGACCTTCTTGCCGTAGTAGTACAGGCGCAGGTTGATGGCCCGGGCCGGCCCCGGCAGGGTGCGGTCGACGGGAATGGACAGGCGCACCGCCCCCGGGGCGAAGTTCAGGCGCGGCGAGATCCCGTAGGCCCGGCCCACCACGTCCTTGCCGGGCAGGTCCAGGCTGGCTTCCCGGCGCTGAAACACCACGGTGACGTCTTCCTGCAGCAGCTTGGCGGGAATCTGCAGGCTGGCACCGCCGCCGGGAAAGCGCAGGATCCCCCCGGGCCGTCCCACCAGGGCCTTGATGCGGTTGCTCCCGGCCGGGGCGGTGATCTCCACCGCCTGGCGCTCCTCCTGCTGGCAGGAGGCCAGCAACCCCGCCAGGGCCAGCCACGGCAGCAGGCCACTCGAAATCGCTACCTTCATCAGCCCACCCCTTCCTGCCGGCCGGGCCGGCTAGCCGGCGGCCGGCTCCCCGGGCAGTTCCTCAACTTCCCACTGCCCGGTGGTCAAGTAGTGGTGAATGGAACGTGCCGCCCGGCGCCCGTGGCCCATGGCCAGGATGACCGTGGCCGCCCCGATGGCGATGTCGCCGCCGGCGAACACTCCCCGGCGCGAGGTACGCATGGTGTTCAGGTTGGTCTTGATGGTTCCCCGGCGCGGGTCGACTTCCAGCCCCTCGGTGGTCTGCGGCACCAGCGGGTTGGGGCCGTTGCCGATGGCCACGATGACGGTGTCGACGGGGAAGGTGAACTCCGAGCCCTCGATGGGAATGGGCCGGCGCCGGCCCGAGTCATCGGGCTCGCCCAGCTTCATCTTCAGGCACTCCATCTGCTGCACCCGCCCCTGCTCGTCTCCCAGGTAGCGGACGGGGGTGTGCAGCAGCATGAATTCCACCCCCTCTTCCTTGGCGTGCTCGATCTCCTCGTTGCGGGCGGGCATCTCCTTTTCCGAGCGCCGGTAGACGATCATCACCTTCTCGGCGCCCAGGCGCAGGGCGGTGCGGGCGGAGTCCATGGCCACGTTGCCGCCGCCGATGACCGCCACCCGGCGGCTGACGGCGATGGGGGTGTCGGCGTTGGGAAAATCGTAGGCGCGCATGAGGTTGGAACGGGTGAGGTACTCGTTGGCGGAGTAGACGCCGTTGAGGTTCTCGCCGGGCAGGCCCATGAACCAGGGCAGCCCCGCCCCGGTGCCCAGGAACACGGCGTCGTGGCGCTCGAGCAGCTCGTCGACCGTCTCCACCTTGCCGATCACCGAGTTGTAACGGATCTCCACTCCCATCCGGCGCACCACCTCCACCTCGGCCTTGACGATCTCCTTGGGCAGCCGGAACTCGGGAATGCCGTACATGAGCACCCCGCCGGGAGCGTGCAGGGCCTCGTAGATGGTCACCTGGTGACCGTGGCGGCGCAGGTCGATGGCCACCGTCAGGCCGGCCGGGCCCGAGCCCACCACCCCCACGCTCTTGCCGCTGGGCGGTCCCACGACGGGGACGTCGCCCTGGCCCTGTTGCCGTTCCCAGTCGGCCACGAAGCGCTCCAGCCGCCCGATGGCCACCGGCTGGCCCTTCTTGCCCAGGGTGCAGCGCTTCTCGCACTGCTCTTCCTGGGGGCAGACCCGGCCGCAGATGGCCGGCAGCATGTTGGTCTCCTTCATCTTGCGGATGCCGCCCAGGAAATCGCCCCGGGCCACGCAGGCGATGAAGGCGGGGATGTCGATGCCCACCGGGCAACCTTCCCGGCACAGGGGCTTCTTGCACTGGATGCAGCGGTTGGCCTCGGTCACCGCCACCATGGGCGGCAGGCCGTGGGGCACCTCGCGGAAGTTGCGCCGGCGTTCGCCGGCGTCCTGCTCGGGCATACGCTGCCGGGGAATCTGCATGCGCTCCTTGTTCTTCAGCGCCTGCAGCCTCTCGATTTCCTTCCTGTCCAGCTCGCTTGCCATCTCTCGCTCACCTCGGGCAATAGTCGCCGCTTCAGTCCTGGAGGCGACACTGGTGCCGGAACCGTTCCAGGGCCTGCTGTTCCTGTTCTCGGTAGAAGGCCTGGCGTTTCATCAGTTCCTCGAAATCGACCAGGTGGCCGTCGAACTCGGGGCCGTCCACGCAGGCGAACTTGGTCTTGCCGCCCACGCTGACCCGGCAGCCGCCGCACATGCCGGTGCCGTCCACCATGATGGGGTTGAGGCTGACCACGGTGGGAATCTGGTATTCCTTGGTGAGCAGGCTGACGAACTTCATCATGATCACCGGCCCGATGGCCACCACCAGCTGGGGACGAGCGGCGGACTCGATGATCTTCTTGAGGACGTCGGTCACCAGGCCCTTCTCCCCGTAGGAGCCGTCGTCGGTGCAGACGTGCACCTCGTCGGAGACGGCCCGCATCTGCCGCTCCATGATGAGCAGGTCCCGGCTGCGGGCACCGAGGATGGTGATCACGCGGTTGCCGGCCTGCTTCATGGCCTGGGCGATGGGGTGGGCCGGGGCGATGCCGATGCCGCCGCCGACGATGGCCACCGTGCCCACCTTCTCTATGTGGGTGGGCGCGCCCAGCGGACCGACGATGTCCCGCAGCACGTCGCCGGGCTGGAGCTGGGTCATGCGGGCGGTGGTCTTGCCCACCTCCTGCACCACCAGCTCCAGCCAGCCTTCCCCGGCGCTGGCATCGGCGATGGTAAGCGGAATGCGTTCCCCGTTCTCGTCCACGCGGATGATCACGAACTGCCCGGCCTTCCGGCGCCGGGCGATCTCCGGGGCGTGGACCCGGTAGCGGTTGACCTTGTCGGCCAGCTTGCCGTTTTCCAGGATCTCTCCTACTTCAGGCACCTTGCACCTCCGTAGCCTGCCCTCAAGACGTGCTCTGGGTAGCACAGGCAAGGCGCTTTTGCAAGACCGGCCGGCCGATGGCGAACAGCAGGTTGGTGTTGTCCAGCAGCAGCTTGCCGTGTCTTCTGGTCAGGGTGGCGCCCGTGCCCTCGGGCTTCAGCCCGGCAACCAGCCCGGCCGTCTCCAGGTGCTCGAGATAGACGTACAGGGTGGGCTTGGAGATGCCGAGATACGAATAGTACATAGATCGTCAAGTGCTTCTTATTTTACGCGCAGGAACGCCATGCCGGGTTGCCAGGCGGGACGGGACTAGTCGTGGTGGTTGTGGTTGTGGTGGTTGTCGTTGTGGTGGTTGCCGTTGTGGTGGTTGCCGTTGCCCTCTCCCAGCAGTATGCGCACGTCTACCACGGTGCAGCCTTCCTCGTGGAGCAGCACCGGGTTGAGATCCATCTCGGCGATCTGCGGGTAGGACTCCACCAGGCTGGCCACCGCCAGCAGCAGCTTCTGGACGGCCTTTTTGTCGGCCGCCGGTTCCCCCCGGAAGCCGTTGAGCAGCTTCACCGAGCGGATCTCGTCGATCATCTGCTTGGCCGAACGGGCGCTGATGGGCAGCACCCGGTAGGAGACGTCCCGGAGCACCTCCACCATGACCCCGCCGATGCCGAACATGATCACCGGCCCGAACTGGTCGTCGATCTTGGTTCCCACGATGACCTCGACGATCCCCTTCAGCATGGGGCTGACCAGCATGCCGTCGATGGTGACGTCGGGCCGGTAGGCGCGGGCGCTGTCCTGGATGGAGCGGTAGGCGGCCCGCACCTCGTCCTCGGTCTTGAGGTTGAGCTTGACGCAGCCGGCGTCGCTCTTGTGCAGGATGTCGCGGGAGACGACCTTCAACACCGAGCCCTGCTCGCCGTGGGCGGCGGCGGCGGCCACCGCCTCGTCCTCGCTGTGCACCAGCTCCGCCGTTACCAGGGGGATCTTGTGCAGCTCGCACAGCTCCCGGGCCTCCACCTCCAGCAGCGCCCGGCGGCCGTCGCGGCGGGCCCGGGCCAGGATCTCCTCGCCCCGCTTCTTGGCCTTGCTGCCCGGTTGCAGCTCGAAGCTGGTCTGCGCCTGGTAGGACTGCAGGTACTCGCCGTACTCGGCCAGCAGCACCATGGCCTGGGAGGCGATCTCCAGGGAGTCGAACACGGGAATGTCGTAGTAGCGCAGCAGGTCCAGGGCATGGGGCCGGGCATAGTCGTAGAGGCTGTGGCAGACGATGGGCTTGTTGGTCTCGCGCACCAGCTTGCCCATGCGGTGGGCGGCGTCCTCCTCGGCGAAGGCCAGGCTGGGGGAGAAACGCAGGCTGTAGCCGCCGAACAGTCCCACCAGCAGCAGCCCGTCCACCTGGTGGTCCTGCAGGATGATGCGGGCGCACTCGGCCAGCACCACCGGGTTGGCGTCGGCCCCGCCGGCCACGTCGACGGGGTTGCGGACGGAGGCGGTGTCGGGCAGGATCTCGCGCAGCTTGGCCTGGGTTTTTTCGTGCAGCTCGGGCAGTTGCAGTCCGGCCTCGGAGAGCAGATCCGAGGTGATGGTGGCATGGCCGCCGCCGTCGGCCAGCAGGGCCACGCGGTTGTTGCGCACCACCGGCAGGCTGGACAGCGTCTCGATGGCGGGAAACAGCTCATCGGAGTTTTCCACCACGGTGATGCCGGCGCGGCGGAAGGCGGTGATGGCCACCTCGGAGATGCCGGCCAGGGCGCCGGTGTGGGAGCCGACGGAGCGCCGGCCGGTGACCGAGCGCCCGCTCTTGAGCAGCACGATGGGCTTGGTGCGGCTGGTCTGGTAGGCCTGCTGCAGGAAGGCCCGCCCGTCGCGCATGCCCTCGACGTAGATGAGGATGGCGCTGGTGCGGGGATCGTCGCGGAAGTACTCCAGGTACTCGTGGAAGCGGATGTCGGCCTCGTTGCCGACGCCCACGTAGCAGGAGAACCCCTTGCGGCTCTTGACCTGGGCCTCGGTGAACAGCGACAGCGCCATGTTGCCGCTCTGCGACAGCAGGGCGATGTTGCCCTTGGGCGGCTGCCGGAAGCCCACCAGGTTCAGCCCGCTGTGGACGTTGATCAACCCGTTGGTGTTGGGCCCCACGATGCGCAGCCCGTGACGGCGGGCCACGTCCACCATCTGCGCCTCCAGCGACCGGCCCGAGTCTCCCGTCTCGCCGAAGCCGGCGGCGATGACCACCGCCCCGGCCACGCCCTTGCGGCCGCACTGCTCCAGGATGGAGGGGATGGTGGCCGCCGGGGTGACGACCAGGGCCAGGTCGACGGGGCCGTCGATGGCGTGGATGGACTCGTAGCAGGGCAGGCCGAAGACGGTTTTTTCCTTGGGGTTGACGGGGTAGATGGGCCCCTCGAACTTCTCCTCCACCAGGGTGCGCACCGCCTGGTAGCCGCGCTTGGTCTCCTGGCGGGAGGCACCGATCACCGCCACCGACTGGGCATTGAGGATTCTCGCCAGTGTCATCTTCATTCACCCTTGAACCGGGGTTGGCGCCCCTGGGCGAAGGATTCCACCCCCTCGCGCCAGTCGGCGGTCTTCATGCAGGCCAGGATGGCCTCGGCCTCGGCCAGCAGCACCGTCTGCAGGTCCCGGCCGGGGGCCAGGTTGATCAGCTCCTTGGCGAAGGCCAGGGAGACGGGGGCCTTGGCGGCCAGCTCGGCGCAGAAGCGCAGCGCCTCCTCGAGCAGCCGCTCCACCGGCAGCGAGGCCAGGGCCAGTCCCAGGCGCACCGCTTCGCGGCCGTCGACGACAGAGCCGCTGTAGATGAGCCGGCGGGCCTGGGCCAACCCCACCAGGCGTTCCAGCAGGCGGGTGGCACCGCCGCCCACGAAGGTGCCCAGGGAGGTCTCGGTGAAGGCCAGGGTGGCGCTGTCGGCCATGATGATGAAGTCGCAGTTGAGCGCCATCTCCACCCCGGCGCCGCGGGCCGGGCCGTTTATCGCCGCCACCACCGGCTTGGGGAACTCGAACAGGCGCCGGCAGGTGTCGTGGGCCAGCATCAGGTACTGGCGTTTCTGCCACTCGCTGCGCGCGTCCGCGGCGTGGGCCTTGAGATCGGCCCCGGCACAGAAGGCCTGCTTGCGGCTGCCGTCGCGCTCGAGCACGCTGCCGGTCAGCACCACGGCCCGGACGGCCCGGTCCGCGCCGGCCTTCTCCAGTGCGGCCTGCAGGTCGAGGTAGAGCTGCTCGATGACGGCGTTCATGCGCCGGGGACGGTTGAGCCGCAGCACGGCCACCGGCCCCTGGACATCGTAGAGAACCGTCTTCGCCTCCATGTCGGCACCCTCCCGCTGCGCCCGGCCACCGGCCGCCGGGTATAGATTACGGGAAAACCGCCCCGAACAAAAATTTTTATCCGCCGGGGGCGTCAGAAGTCGGCGATCTGCTCCACCAGCAGGGGACAGAACACCAGGGGGTTGCGCCGGTTCTGCAGCTGCTCGATGCGCTCGGCGCGGGTGCGTTCCTTGTCGTCGGGGGGGTCGAGCCGGTTCCACTGGCGCAGCACTTCCTCCATGCCGTCGGGCACCGGCATCTGGTAGCGGATGGCGAAGTAGAAGATGGCCCGGGCGGCGTCGCCCTTGTGGGCGTCGCGAGGTTCAAACACCACCTGGCCCCAGCCGTCGAGGCCCTTGCTGCTGCCGCCCTGGCTCCAGGTGGCGTCCAGCACCCAGCCGAAGGGGTAGTTGGAGCGCACCGAGTTGGCCGAGCTGATGGTGGGAAACAGGTGGTTGAGGTCGCTCTTGGCCGGCAGGCTGTCGGCGCCCCAGCTCTGGCACCAGGTGTGCTCGGTGTTCATGATGTTGGCGTCGGGGATGCCGCTGGTGGTCACCCATTCACCGGTGTACACCCCCTGGACCTGTCCGTCCTCGTTGTCCACGAAGGAGAACATCTCCTCCCGGGCCCGGTCGTAGGAGAGGCCGTCGTGGCCCTCGACCTCGGTGTGCAGGGCCCGGCGCAGCTCCTCGTCGTACAGATCCAGCCAGGCCCGGCAGTAGGGATCGTCCCAGTCGGCCCAGGGGTCTTGGTCGGCCCGGTCGGGACCGGCATCGTCGAGCTCTCCTCCCCCCTCCCCTCCGGCGCCGTCCCAGCCGTCGCCGTCCCGGGCGTCCGCGTAACCGTCACCCCCGTCCCCGTCGCCGCCCCCGCCCGGGCCGGTGCAGGCCGTACCCAGCAGCAGCACGAGGAGCACGGCCAGGAACGGGGGGACGGAGGTTTGCGCCCGCGGGTGTCTCACGGGGAGTAATCTAACCCTTCCGGGAGAAATTTTCCAGGTGTATCCCGCGCTTGCGCCGGGCCTGTCCCCGGCGATTTCGGGCCTGTCCCCGGCGATTTTCGGCGATTTTCGTCGATTCCCCGGATGGACCGCATCCGGCCCTTGTCCCAGTCGGGCTCGCGGCCTATACTCGGTGAGCGATGAATGTCGATAAATGCGGACACAGAAAAGCCCGCATGAAAAAGCCTGCCAGGCGCAAACCCGGCGAGCTGTTACCCAAGCCCTTCCTCAAGTGGGCCGGGGGCAAGGGCCAGCTGGTAGACGATTTGCTGCGCCTGGCGCCCGGGGATTTTTCGGCCTACCACGAGCCGATGCTGGGCGGCGCGGCGCTGTTTTTCGCGCTGCAGCGCAACGGGCGCCTCGCCGGCAAGCGGGTGTTCCTTTCCGACATCAACGAGGAGCTGGTGGGCACCTACCGCGCCATTCAGCAGGACGTCACCAAGGTAATCGCCAGGCTGGAGGAGCACCAGCGGAAATTCCGCGCCCTGGGCACCGAGGGCCGGCGCCGGTACTATTACTCGCAGCGGGCCCAGGACCCAGCCTCGCTGGATCCACCCACCATGGCCGCCCGGATGATCTTCCTGAACCGCACCGGCTTCAACGGCCTTTACCGGGTCAACAGCAAGGGCAAGTTCAACGTACCCATCGGCCGCTACCGCAACCCGCTCATCTGCAACGAGGAAAACCTGCAAGCCGTGGCCGGGGCGCTGGCCGGGGTGGAGATCGCCAGCGCGTCTTTCCAGAGCGTGCTCGAACGGGCCCGTCCCGGAGACTTCGTCTACTTCGACCCGCCCTACTTCCCGCTGTCCACCACCGCCAAGTTCGTCTCCTACGCCAGGTCCGGCTTCGGCCCGAAAGACCAGGAAGAACTGGCCGCGACGATGAGCGCGCTCAGAGACAGGGGCGTGCGGGTGATGCTGTCGAACTCCGACACCCGCGAAGTCAGGCTCATGTACCAGGACGAGTTCCGGATTCATGAAGTCATGGCCTGCAGGCACATTAATTCGAAGGCCGACCAGCGGGGACCGGTCTCCGAGCTGGTAGTGACCAGCTACGAACCCGGCCAGGGCTGAACCAATACCACCTTCTACACTATTTCCCTGGTACCCTCTCTGGCATGGGGCGCTGGTACCTGCTCAACCTGTGGCACAACTTGCGCTGAACCTGTCCCCGGCGATTCCTATTGCGGTTTCCAAACCTCCCAGACCCGTCCCGCCAGGTCGGGGCCCGGGGTGAGGGTGGTCTGGCCCGGCTGCCAGCCCGAAGGGGTTACCTCGCCGCTGGCGCGCACGTGCTGGAAGGCCTTTATCTGCCGCAGCAGTTCCTCGGGATTACGTCCCACCTCGGGGGTGAGTACCTCCATGGCCCGGACGACGAAGTCGGGGTCGATGAGGAATCGACCGCGAATGTCCACTCCGGCAGCCTCGTCGTAGACCCCGTAGACCCGGCCGATCTTACCGCCGGCATCGGATAGCATCGGGAAAGGCACCCCGCCGTCGACCATCTTGGCCAGTTCCTGCTCCTGCCATATCTTGTGAACGAAGCGGCTGTCGGTGCTCATGGACAGCACCTCGACATCGAGGGCCTGCAGCTGCGGATAGAGGGCGGCGACCGCCGCCAGCTCCGTCGGTCAGACGAAGGTGAAATCCCCCGGGTAGAAGCAGAGCACGATCCACTTGCCCCGGTAATCGGAGAGCTTGACGGGCTTGAATCCCTCCCCGGCGATGAAGGCGCTGGCCTCGAAATCGACGGCTTCTTTTCCCACCTTGACGGCAGCCATGTTCTCCTCCTCTTTTCGCGTGCTCTCCGCGGCCGGAGAAGCGTCTTCACCCCCGGCCGGTAACGGCCCGCGCACCGGTTTTACGCAACCGTCCTTGAGCTGACCCATGGCATTCCTCCTTGCTTGTATGTTCTTGCATACCATCACCGCCCGCCAATGGCAATTCACGATCACACCAGCCAGGGTGCGTCTGGCACCCTTTCCAGGGCGCCTGGGTCCACCGGGCCTGTCCCCGGGCTGCACGGGCTGCAGATTGACATGGCAGGAATGAACGTGATACCAATCATTCCATGAGCGGCGGCAAGATTGGCATGATCGTGGGGCTCATAGGGGGGCTCGCAGGCCTCGCCGTGGGAGTGGTGGCCATGGTAGATCCCGGCCTGCTCGCATCGGCAGCAAACAAAGTGTTACCCGGTGTCAAACCCCAGGTACAGGGCTCGCTTGTCGCCCGGGGCGGCGACCTGGGTGAGTGGACACTTTCTCCCGATGCTTGCACCTCGGGCGAGAGGGAGGGCTTTTTCGGGGTGGTGCTGTTCAAGCAGGGGGACAACGACCACTTCGTCAAGCTGGCCAAGGATCCCACTACCTCAGCCACGGTGCTCACCGTCAAGATTCCCGGTACGGACAAGGCCCGGGTGATCCGCTCTTGCAAGAAACTCGACGGCCGGGTGCAACGCACATCCACCCGGGTCAACTACATCTGGTCCGTGGCAGGCAGCCTGGAGGTGGAATGCCCCGGCGAACGGCTGTCCGGTCGGGTCACCTTCAGCAACTGTCACTGACCCCCGGGAGACGGTAGCGGCGCAGGCAATCTAAGCCTAAACTGTTCCTAAACTATTTCCCTGGCACCTTTTCTGGGGCGGGGTCTGTCCCCGGGGTTTTCCGGCAAAGACGAGGTCCCACGATCATTGGCAGAGAGGGTGGGGTTGCAGCGTCGCTGGGATGCATTGCGATCTCGATGGTTGAGGTGAGGAGGTTGGACTTGGACGGAGTGGCAGATGTTGCTGCCCTTGAGAAGTGAATACAGACCGCTTTGGCCACTTGTCTTATAACGGGTGGCTTTTTTAGCCATGCTTCAACCTGGTGAGCACCTTTTCTGCTTCCTCGACGAAGTACTTGAAGGTGTTTGGCCAGAGAAGTGCCGAATTGGTCGGGCTTGCACGCGGCGCAGTCCACTTGCCAGTAAGTGTTCCTTCCGCGACTGAACCATTCAAGTAGAGGATGGAGAAGATGGGGTCGTCAATATCCTCCTCTTTGCGAGAAAACGATTTATCATCGAACTTCTTCGGGTCCTCATCGATGAATAGTCCACGCAATCTGAGCATGATTGGTGTCCAGCCGCTGCCAGAGTGACCCCAGACCTCTCCGATTTCGTACAACGATAGGTTCTTCTCGGCATTGTTCGGTTTCAGGTTAATGATGAGGGTTCCGTTTTCAGGGAGACCCAACCCGGTGAGATGCTCTTCAGGCGTGAGATGCCAGTACCATGACGGTTCACCTTTGTCCGGTGTTGCGATGGCTCGTAGCATCTTTGGAATAAGACCGCTGTTGCAGCCAAACAAGGACACCGTGCGGTCGAACTCGTAGGATACCCCCTGGCTGGTGCCTGTCTTTCTGTAGAGCGCATACATGGCATTCCTCCTCAGCGAAAGTTTGTGGCTCCCCTATTCTCGTCCCAAAATCCCTGGAAGTCTACGTCGTCAGGCGGCGACAGTCCTGGACTTGTACCATTGGTGCGGGTCTGTCCCCGTTGTTGACAACTGCCCCGATGTCTCGAACGCCGACCAGGCCGACACTGACGGCGACGGCGTGGGCGACGCGTGCGAGGGGGGGTCCGGCACCGGCGGTTCAGGAGGCTGCGGTTGCAGCAACGCCGGTACCTGGCGCGGAAGGGGATCGCTGCTTGTTATACTGACGAGCATCGTGGCATTGCTCCCGATCCGGCCAACGCGGCGAGTCCGGTAGAGGTATCAGGCAGAATCGCCCGGGTGCATGCGGAACGCACAAGCGTAGCAACCGTCACTTCTCCGGCGGCCCCGCTCGGTTGTCCTCGCAACTTTGGGGTCAAGATTGGCACGGTCGTGGGACTTTACCGCCGGTGGGAGCGCCCCTGTCTCACCTCCCTCACTGTTGCCGGCACCCGGTCGTTGCGGCGCCTTCAGCCCCGGTGATGGGCGATGCAGGCCCGAACGAAGTTGGCCCGGGAAAACTCCCCGGCGGTGAAGCGGGCCATGAAGCGATCCCGCCAGCGACCGCCGTTACGAAACAGCTTGCCGACGATGGCCCCGGTGTCCAGCCCCAGCCGGTGCAGCTCGAGGGCGCGCCGGGCGGCAACCTCCAGGGCATCGGCTTTTTCGCGCAGCAGCCGGGCCGGCTGCTCGAAGGCGGCACCGTGGCCGTTGAGCATGAGCCGTGGCTCCAGCCCGGCCAGGACCCGCAAGGAGTGCACCAGCTGGTAGGGATTCTCGTGGGACATGACCGCGGTAACGCCGCCGGTGATGAACAGGTCGCCGCAGAACAACACCCCGCCGGCCGCTTCGAAAAAAGCGCTATGGGTGGCCGAGTGGCCCGGGGTGGGCAGGCAGCGCAGCTGTCGCCTCCCCGACCCGACGCTCTCGGGCATGGGCTCGGGCCGGTAGGGATGGGGCCGGCCCCACCAGATGCGTCGGTACAACGCCATCCGTTCCAGGCCTTCTTCGTGGCGGCGATCCGGGGCCGTCAGGTATACCGGGCAGCGGTGGCGCTCGGCCAGCATCCCGCAGCAGCCGGCGTGGTCCTCGTGGTGGTGGGTGAGCAGGATGGCCCGGATCTCGCGCCCGGCGAGAAACTCGTCGAGCCGGCGGGCGATCTTGACGAAGCCGCTGTCGATGAGCAGGTTGCCGACCAGGTAGCAGCAAGCGGGAAAACCCTGCAGCCGGGTCAGGGTGGACTCGAGCAGGATGCGCTCGACGCCGTCCGCCACCGTGTCGGCGGTGATGCTGGTGCCTATCCTGTTGCCCCACCTGGCCATGGCAACCGCGTCTTATAGCCCACCGCCCCGGCCCCTTGCAATCAATCGCGTTCGTACATCAGGTAGGGGGCCGGCTGCAGGCCCAGGCGACGGTAAGTCTGCTGGGCGGTGGAGTTTTCCCGGTGCACGTACAGCCGCAGGCCACATACCCGCGCATCGGAGCCGGCCCGCTCGACCAGCCAGCGCAACAGGGCGCTGAACACCCCGCGGCGGCGGGCGTCGGGGCGCACGTACACCGACTGGATCCACCAGAAGTCGCCGTTGCGCCAGTCGCTCCACTCGTAGGTGACCATGAGCTGTCCGGCCGGGCCCTCGGGCAGTTCCGCCAGCAGGTAAAAGCCCCGCCGCGTCTGCTCGAGCAGTTCCCGGGTGCCGGCTCGCACCGTCTCCGGGTCGAGTTCCCGGCCCTCGGTCTCCCGGGCCATGGCCAGGTTGTGGGCCACCAGGGTCTCGAGATCCTCGGCCCGGGCCGTCCGCACGGTGATGTCTGGGCGGTTGCCTGTAGACATGATTCCTTTCTCCCCGGGCGCCGGCCCTTGCCAGCGGCGCCTCGCTGGGGCAGATTGCCCTTTCATGGAACTGCGTTTCAGCCAAGCGTTATCGCATCCGCCGGCCCGTGTCTACACCACCATGCGCGAGCGCCTGCCCGAGCTGGCCGCCTACCTGGAAGGGGTGGAGTCCATAACCGTGCTGGAGCGCCGGCAACTGGGCCCGCGGGTGGAACGCGTCATCGCCGGCATGGTCACCGCCAACCTGGCGGGACTGGCCCGGGGCCTGCAGCGCTTTCTCGACGACGGGCGGTGAAGCTCGGGACTTGCGCTGTGCCTGTCCCCGGCCTTTGCGACGCGCTTCTCGTCGTCCACCCGCCAGTCGCCGGCGCCCATGAAGTATTTCTCCCGGGCGAACACCTGCAGGTAGCGGCGGAAAGTGGCGGCGACATCGGGGGGATAGGCCCGGTAGAACCAGAGCCTTCGCTGGAGGATGGCTTCCCATTGCCCGGGCAGGGGTTTCCGCCCCCACAGGTATCGCCTCAGTCTAGTGATCGGGCCGGCCACACGTGAAGGCTACCGGTATTTCCAGTGCCCATCAACCGAACGACCGCCCTCTGGATTTCCCGTCGATTCCCTGGCATCTTCTTGGAGGGAGGCACGAACAGTGAACACGAAGGCCGGCAGGTTACGCTTTCTCCGGCGAGCAAGATCCCGCCGCCTGCAGCGGCGGCGTTTCCTTCAGTTGGCGGCGGCCGGTGCCACCGGGGCCTGGTTCTGCCCGGACCGGGTGCGGGCGGCCCCTGGCCTCGCCCGGGTGGTGATGGTGGTGGACGGCCAGGCCTGGAACGGTGGCGGCACTTCTGATTCCGACATCGACCCAGCGCGCGCCAGGACGATGATCGCGGCAGGGCTGCGGGAATTGTCCAGCCAGGAAGACCTGCGGGCGGCGCTCGATTCCCTCGGCCTGGCGACATCAAGCCCCGATCAGCGGTACGCACTGAAGGCGAACTGCGTCAATCCCCACCTGCCCACCCATCCGGCGCTGTCGCAGGCCCTGGCGCAAACACTGTTGGAGGCAAGCGCCGGCGGAGCGCAGGTAACCATCTTCGACCGTTTCGACAGCGAACTGGACGCCTGCGGCTACCGGATCACCGAATCGGGCGCCCTGCGGGTGCTGGGCACCGACCACCGCGGAGTCGGCCACGCCCAGGGCGATATCGTGCTCAGCGAAGGCGTGGTGCGGCTCTCCAGGATCGCCGCCGAGGCGGATCACTTGATATCGGTGGCGGTGCTCAAGAACCACCACATGGCCGGGGTGACACTGGCGCTCAAGAACCACTTGGGCTCCATCACTGACCCGAGGGTGCTGCACGGCCGGCGCAACGACTGCTCTCCCGGCATTGCCGAGCTGTGCGCCCGGCCGGAAATCCTCGGCAAGTCCCGCCTGTGGGTGATAGACGCGGTGTTCGGCACCTGCCAGGGGGGCCTCGGCGGCGAGCCGGAGTTCGCCCCCCAGGCCGTCATCATGTCAACGGATCCGGTGGCCGCAGACGCGATCGGCAAGTGGCTGATCGACGAGCAGCGCACCCGCCTGGGCCTTCCCTCCACCGAGTCCCGTCACCTGCAGGACGCAGAGAGCCTGGGGCTGGGAACCGCCCGGATCGACGACATCGACCTGCACACCATCGTCCTGTCGCCGCCGCGCTCCGACTTCCCGCCTGCTCCCGGCGGTGGTTGCGCCGGCTGCTCCAGCACGGGACGCCACGCGGCACCGCTGGCAGCGGCGCTGGGCGCGGCCGGGGCACTCCTCCGCCCATCCAGGCGGGAATAACCGGACTCGTCCAACCAGATTCGTCTGGCACCTCGGAAGGCACCGGCGCCGTCACCCCCGCGGGCGCAACCTGGTGGTCTGCCTCGACGCCCCGGAGCCGTGGAGCCGCGCCTTCGGGAACATCGAAGTCGAGTTCGTGCCCTACGACCGGCTCGGGCGGTATATCACCCCTCGACGTCTCACCTGACAGTCGTCAGGAGATGCGCTCTCTTGCGAAGCCGGATTCGCAGGAGCAGAAGCCCGAGAATCAACCAGAGCCCGCCGCTGCCGCCTGGGGCGCAGCCGCATTCACCCTGGACGACGATCTCTTCCACCTCCTCGGAACAGTCCGCGCAGATCTCGAACACCTGGTCGGAGTCGTCGGAGATGCTGGCATCCAGATAGTCGGAGATGCGGATCAGGGCTTCCTCGGTGGGAGAGTCGGGGACCACCCATGAATAGTCCATCCACTCCGGGCTGTTCTTGTCCACCGTCATGGCCACCATTTCCCAGGTCTCGCCCCCATCGCGCGACAGGCGGATGGTAACGTCGGAGACCACCACCGGCGACCAGAGGATGTGTTGGGTCGAGCCCACCTCGAACTTCTCGCCCCCGTTGGGTGAAAGGACGGTGAGGCTGGGCTCCTGACCCGGCTCCACGATCACGGTGCATTCGTCGGACGCCTGCAACTGCCCGTCGTCGGCGGAAAGCGACAGGACATAGACGCCATCCAGCGAGAAGGTGGCCTGGGTTCCGGGATCGGCCGGGTCGAAGAAGACCACCCGGCCGGGGCCGGAGATCATGGTCCATTCTATAGTCAGGGTGCCGAAGGGGTTGCCGTCGTCGTCGACCCGGCCGGCCAGGGTTACCGTCTCGCCCAGCGGGACGGTGTGGTCCCCGCCGGCGTCGACTTGCGGCGGCTGGTTGTCGGTCGTGTCCGGGGCCACCACCAGGGTGACCGAATAGGACGCCGACCCGGCCGCCCCGCCGGAGACCTGCACCGCTGTGGTGTAGGTATCGGGAGCCAGCCCGGCGATGTCCACCGCGTTGGTCAAAACCTGGGAATTGCCGCTGCCGGAGCGGTTGACCGCGAGCCAGGCGGCATCTTCCGCAACGGTGACATCGGCCAGGGTCCCGCCCCCGGCGTTGGTCACCACAACGTCCTGGGAGGCGGGATTGCCGCCGCCCTCGTCGGCCTGGAATGCCAGCTCGGCCTTGTCCAAGGAAAGCACCGGGTCGAGCGGCGGGGTGCCCACCCAGAAGTCGCGATGCATGTCGTGGGCGTTGGCGGAGGTGACCTGGATTTCCTCGCCGGTGTCGATGTTGCGAACGTAGACGTTGGAGTAGGCCTCCAGGTAGAACTCCGGGCCGCGGGAGTAAATGATCCACTCGTTGGAGTTGCGGCTCCAGCGTTGGCTGTTCCAGTACTCGCCGGAGATCCCGATCTCCTTGTAGATCGACCGATCCCAGTTGCGGATGTACATGTCCTGGTGGGTGTGCAGGTTGTTGGAGAACTTGCTCCCGTCGGGCGAAATGGCGTTGCCACAACCGCCGTCGACGTGGACCTCGTTGCGTCCAGGAATGTCGGCGATCCAGATCCCGCGGGTGACGCTTCGCGAGTAGAAGGTCATCCGGGTCCCGTCGGTGGACACGCTCACCGACCAGAAGTCGTTGTTGGCCGCGGTGTCGTAGAAGACCGAAACATCCCCGGTGTCCGGGTCCAGCGCCCAGAGCTGCTTCTGCCGGTTGCAGGCGAAGACGATCTTGCCGGGGATGCGCCAGGACAGGCTGATGTACTCCCCCCACCCGGTGGTCAAGACCGTCCGGCCGGAGCCGTCGCGCTGGCGCCTGACAATCTCCCAGTCCGATCCGGTGTAATGGGCATAGACAATCCGCGTTCCGTCCGGAGAAAACACCGCCGCGCCCACGTTGTCCTCGATGTCCTGTACCGATCCCCCCAACACCTTGAGCTTCAACTGTCCCCTTCCCCCGAACTCAGACCCGCGGGTGAAAAGCACCATTCCTTCGACCGCGAGTGCTGCCGGGGAGGCGAGCAGCAGGCATGCCAGCATTATCCGGCACATAACAGGTCCCATATACCAGAATTACGCAAGAATGGCGAACGGTCTTCCCCCGGGGACAGACCTGCACGCACAGATTTTGCGTGCTGCAGACCTGGCCGCAAGACCAACGGCAGACCCGACACCATCTGGTTCATGTCAACCTCCGGTCGTCTCCAGTATACCAGTGCCATTGTCCCCCTGCTACGGGCGGGGCCAGGGGATGGCGGGGAAGGCCGGGAGGGGTCGGCCCCGGGCCTTGAGCAGGGCCCGGCAGCGGCTGCAGAAGTCGTACTCGCGGTCGCAGGTGCTGACCCGGCCCCGGGCGTCTTCCATCAGGCAGCCGCGGTTGGGGCAATGTTCCAGGCCCAGGGTGTGGCCGATCTCGTGGACGGCCACCTTGGCGAATCGCTCCCGCGCGTGGGCCCTGTTCCGGGCTCCCCTGCGGCAGCGGAAGATGGAGACGACGCCGGCCGGCCCGTCGATCTGGGCGTAGCCCAGGATGCCCCAGTCGTGGATCCTGCCCTTGGTGCAGGATATGTCCACCCCGGTGAGACCGAGGATGCGCCAGGCGTCCGCGGGAGCCCTCTTGGCCAGGAAATCGAGCAGGCGCGGGGCGCGGTAGCGCTTGCGGGGCGGGTAGTACGCCTCCCGGGGCAGGGGCAAGCGGGGCAGCTCTTTGAGTTCGAAGGGAAACATCTCCCCGAGAGCCTTCTTCACCAGGGCGACGTCCCGCCCGGACAGCTTCGGGCCGAGGGGCTGGAGGTAGAGGACGCCCCGGCGGGCCCCGGCGGCGAGGAGCACGGAGGGCGCGGCCGCGACACCCGCGGCGGCCAGCATGATGTCCAAAAAGCGGCGGCGCTCCATGGGCCCGATCCTACACCAGCCCGCCCTCGACCGGCAACGGCCGGCCTGATTACCCTTGTATCATGGCAACTTGCGCCGGGCCTGTCCCCGGAGATCCGCGGAGATCCGGAGATCCGGGGTTCTTGTCTGGGGCCAAGCGTGCTTGTCCACCGGGTGCATCCGTGCTAGAGGAAATCGTCGGCGCCTGACCGGGCCGCGCCGCCGTGACGGAGACACCATGCCGCCACACGACTTCGAGTGCCGCGACTGCCGGCAACGGTTTGAGACCGTATGGCAACCGGGCGGGAAGACCCCGGCCCGCCCGGAGTGCGACCGGCAGAGAAAGATCCGGCGGTGACCGGAATGGGTACCCGGCCGGCCGGCACAGCCTCCCGTTCCTCCGCCCTGCCCCTGCAGCGCATGTTCGATTCCGTGCACCGGTACTACGACCGCTCCAACCGGGTGCTCACCCTGGGCTGTGACCAGCGCTGGCGCCGCCGCTGTATCGAGCAACTGCTCGCGGAGCGGCCCCGGCGGGTGCTCGACCTGTGCTGCGGCACCGGTGACATGGCCCTGTGGCTGGCCCGGCTGGCGGCCGCCGATTGTCGGATCGTGGCCCTGGATTTCTCCCGGCCCATGCTGGAGACGGCCCGTGCCAAGGCCGAGCGGCTGGGCCCGGGCCCGCGCATCGAGTTCGTGGAGGGCGACGCCGCCGCCCTGCCCTTTCCCGCCGCCCACTTCGACGGCGTCACCCTGGGCTTCGCCTTTCGCAACCTCACCTACCACAACCCGCGCCGCGAGCGCTGCCTGGCCGAGCTGCACCGGGTGCTGCGCCCGGGCGGGCACCTGGTGTTCGCCGAGACCAGCCAGCCGGCCTGGCGTCCCTGGCGGGCCGCGGTGCACCTGTACCACCGCCTGGTGGTGCGCCACGCCGGGGCCTGGCTGGGCGGCAACCGCGACGCCTACCGTTACCTGGCGCAATCGGCGGCCGACTACCTGTCGGCCCCCCAGGTCGTCGAACTGCTCGCCGCAGCCGGCTTCCGCGAGCCCGGCTACCGGCACCTGCTGGGCGGGGTGGCGGCCATCTTCTCGGCCCGGGCCTGAGGGGGGCCAGCGCCCGCCGCGGCCGTTCTTTCATCCTGCAATTTGTCAAATGATTTGACAAATTGCCATACATTTTGTCAAATGATTTTACGATAAGAGGGAGGAACGGCGGCATGGACGAGGTGACGAGACTGCTGGAGCTTCACCAGCGGGCCATCGAGCAGGTAGGGCGGTACCCGCGGCGGCGGTTTTTATACGAACGCCTTAAAAATTCCCCGGGCAGGCACCTGGTGGGGGTGGTGGGACCGCGGGGATGCGGAAAGACCGTCTTGCTGAGGCAGCTCGCGGCAGACACGCCCGACTCGCTCTACGTCTCGCTCGACACCCTTTCCGTGAAAGGCGACATCTTCGAGCTGGCGGGCAACCTGGAGCGCGCACTCGGGGTACGCACGCTGTTCCTCGACGAGGTGCACTTCCTGCCCGGCTTCGAGGCCGCCCTGAAGCAGGTCCACGACTTTTTGGACGTGCGGGTGTTCTTCACCAGCTCGGTGTCGCTTGCCATGTTCGAGTCCCCCCACGACCTGTCGCGCCGGGTGCGACTGCACCTGCTGCCGCCGTTCGGCCTGCGCGAGTACGTCTGGTTCCGGCACGGCAAGCTGCTCGATCGTCTCACCCTCGACGACATCCTCGAGCGGCGCTGGAGCGCCGAGCACCTGCGCCTGGGGGCGGTGGAATTCGCTCGCTACCTGGCCGGCGGCCTGCTGCCCTTTTCCCTGGAAGAGGTCGACGTGCTCGAGTTGCAAAAGAACGTGCTCGCCAAGATCCTCACCGGCGACCTGCCCCGCATCGCCCGCCTGCCCCTGGACGAGGTGGAGACGATCAGGCGGCTGGTCGAGTTCGTCGGGCGTTCCCAGGTGGAGGGCATCAACTACTCCTCGCTGTCGCGCAACCTGGGAATAACCAAGTACAAGGCCCAGCAGTACCTGCAGCTGCTGCAGAAGGCCTTCGTGCTGCAGGTGCTGCAACCCGCCGGCAGCGGAGTGATGCGGGAGCCCAAGGTGCTCATGGCGGTTCCCTATCGACTGCTCTACCAGCCTCCGGAGCGTGCCGCCGGCGGACTGCGGGAGGACTTCTGCGCCGAGGCACTGCGGGCGGCGGGTATCGCCTGCGGCTACCTCAAGTCGCGCCGGGGGCGCAAGACCCCGGACTTCCTGGTCGAGACCGATTCCGGCAGGCTGGTGCTCGAGGTCGGCGGCAAGGGCAAGGGCAGGACCCAGTTCAAGGGAGTCGATGTCGAGCGCAAGCTGATCCTCTCACCCGACCTGGAGTCGCAGGGAAACCGCCGCCCGCTGTTGCTGCTGGGATACCTCCATTGAACGCGCGGGGGGCGCCTCACCCCCGGCCCGAACAAGTGCCTCCGACCGGCCACGCTCGGACGGTTTCCCTTGTATCATGGCGACTTGCGCCGTGCCTGTCCCCGGGGGTTAGGCGGGACTGGCCCGGGGCCTGCAGCGCTTTCTCGACGACGGGCGGTGAAGCTCGGGACTTGCGCTGTGCCTGTCCCCGGAGATCCGGGGATCCTACCGGCTGATGACGCGGGGAGGATCCAGCGGATCGAGCACGAGCGACTGGCCCTTCCAGTTGCTCAGGTAGGCGACCGGGTCGAACATGCGGCGCATGGTGATCACCAGCAAGTCGTCACCGCTCCCGGCCGGGGGCTGGAACCCGGGTTGTTCCCGGAAGATCTCCACCAGGCGATCGCTGTCCGCCATCACGGACAGGGTCTCGTCGTCGAAGGGTTCGGTCTCGGTAACGTTGCCCGCGTTTTCGTCGAGCCGCGGACCGTCCGCGAAGAGGTAAAGCACCGTGTAGAAACGCGGCGGCGCCTCGCCCCCGCGATCGTCGCAAAACGCGTACTGCCAGCGCGAGAGCCAGTCGCGCGGTGCAGCCGGCCGGACCCTGCCGTCCGGGTGCAGGCCCACGCCGGAGATGCACACCAGCCGGGCGTCGGGATTCTTCTCCGCCACCAGGGCGAGGGCCCGCTCCAGGTTGTCTTTCATGGTGAAGCCTTCCCGGGACATGCCGGGATTCTACACCGGCCGGCGGCGCCGATCCACCCGGTGCCCCCGGGGAAGCACCGGCACGGAGGGGAACCGTGGACGGGCCCGGTTGTCG
>Ga0190359_1000079_pt1 | contig 56310 bp, 49 predicted proteins | sample 48721823_MG_FD_161269 | JGI IMG/M metagenome (GOLD analysis project Ga0190359, IMG submission 161269) | Hydrothermal vent microbial mat bacterial communities from Southern Trench, Guaymas Basin, Mexico - 4872-18-2-3_MG | ecosystem: Environmental > Aquatic > Marine > Hydrothermal vents >...
TTCATGTTGAATCTGTGAAAGATCAATTATCATTTAAAATATTACCCATAGTTAGTTGGTTTCCATCCATAAACTCTATAGCCCTCTCCCTGCCTGCCGGCAGGCAGGCCTCAAGGGAGAGGGAATTTATGCATGGACAGTAAATAAAGAATTTACTATAAGCCAAGTCTCCCATATGTCAAGCACTTTCGATCGACCCCCAGTTATCAGCCTCCCCGCACCTTCTCGTAACAGTCCACACTGCCGTGACGTCCTTTAGAATAAAATACTACCTGGCGTCAAATTTACCTCAATTTAGCAAAACCTCTCTTTTTTATTGACACTTAACGGGCATTTCAGTTAATATTTTGAGTAGTCAGGTGATTGGCAATGCCGTTATGGCCTTTGTTCCATACAAGCTTGAATCTGCCTGGAGAAGAAGATGTGGAAGTATAGAGAGCGGCTTTCTTACTTTGAAAAACTCAGGCGGTCCCTGTACGAGGTTCTTAGAGACAACCTGGAAATGCGCCTTATAAAGGTTTCGCTGGTGGACTCATTTTACAATTACCTAAAGGCAGGTGTTGAATACAGCTTTCTTGACAGGAGCGAGCTCAAGCCTTCATCCAAGAAAATGGAAAAGGAATCAGCGCTCTTCAATACTTTTATCGTCATCTTTTGTGAAGGCACCATAAGCCCAGAACTAAAGAATTACATTAGATTTTTCCCCGAAAATGCTGTAATTAAAAAAAATTTAGAGTACTTAGCTAATTTTTCATTATCAGAGCGGTTCAATCTTAACCTGAGATATTTTGAAAGCCCTCGATTTTTTGACCTTCTAGAGCAACTGCTAAACGTTGATTATGCCCTGCTCATACAGCAAGACCCAACTATCAAGAAGAAAAATCGCTATTCTTTAACCCACTTTCATGTGAAAATTGATTGGCCCATTGCCGATGCTGCGGAGGATTTGGCCAAGTACCTAAGGTATATCAGGGACAATCTATACGAGCATGGGGATAAGGTTGCCAGAACCCTCCAAAATAAACTGTTCGAATACTATGGATGTCATCACAGTGTTGGGGGAAGAAGGACCGCAGGTCTTATCGCGGCTCAGCTTCTGCGTCGATTGGATTGTATTTTCACGGTATTTGTTTCTAGCTCTGAGTCGCGGTCCTTGTATAAGTATTCTGAAAGGGGAGTGTCAAAGTTTTTCTTGATCCAACTAAATGACGAGGAAATTGTCGCCCTTGCAGAAAGGGAGGGTATGAGCAAAGAGGGCTTCAAAAATAGATACTTATACCAGGCTGAGGACTATTTCGTGGGAATTACGGAAGCCACCTATAGACACACTGTCCATTCCAAGCCACCTGAAGACGGAAAATTGCGAAAGCTCAAACCCGCTTATAGCTGGCTGAGATTACGCGATGAGTTTCTCCATCCAAAAATCAGCTCACTTAACTGTAGGCCAATTAGCTACAAGTGGATATATGCTTCTCAGCCAGAGCAGATACCCCAAAGACCGCGGCATAGCAGTAAATAGCCACGAGATCTCTCTCCCCGTGGGAGGCCGCACCTAAGCTCAATGCTTACCCAGTCGGTCGAAGACCCTTACCATTAGCCAGACGTCCAGAAACCTATTCCACTTTAGCAAATATACCTTGCCATCGTCCGCTGCCACCTTGAAATAATCATGTTCCACGCCGTACCATCTATCTATGATGTTCACAATCTCCTTCCTTTGCCCTTCAAGCCAAAAATACAAGGGCCTCTCGTTCGCCTTGTATCCTGAGTAGCCAACAACCTCCACTTTCTTTGGACCTGTTTTCATGCTTCTATGTACTTGTCTAAGGTTATCTGCCGGTACCTGGCAACTACTTCAAGTCATCCAGAGCCCCGAAAAGGATGTATCTGAATTGTCCCTTATAAAGGTCTAGCAATCGATTGTTTCATCGTCAACTAAAACCGATAATATTAGCTTGTGCCCATCCATAAATAGATTTTGGGCACTAGTAAGTTTCCAGTCCATAAATGAGAATTTTTGTGCAAGATCAAGGAAATCAAGGGATTACGCGGAGGCGTACATCTAGTACGCCGCACAAGGAATCCCGCAGATTGACGCAGAGATTGCGCAAAAAGGCCATTTATGGATGGAAACTAGCTTGCACTCTATTTCTGAACTAATGGTGTAGGAAAAAATGCGAATCAGGGGAAAAATCCCTTTATGTCTCAAGCCTAATGTTCTAAACTGGCAAAAAATATAGGAGGTAAGTATGCCTAAACACGTAAAGCTGGTAGTAACGGTCACTTTCATCCTATTTGCCCTTATTTCCTTGTGGGTCAATATGGGCCATGCTGCACAAGACAAGGTGATTCGTGACTATGTTGCCATGGTTAATGGGAAAAAGATCAGCAAAGACAAATATGAAAGAGAACTTGCAAGTCTTGAGAATCGTTTCAAGGCCTCGGGGAGAACGTTGAATCCTCTTCAAAAAATGGAACTTAAGAAAAACCTCCTAGAAAGCCTCATAAATCGCGAGTTGCTTTACCAGGAAAGCCAGAAACGTGGCATTACAGTGGATGAGGCAGAGGTGGAAAAACAATTCCAGGCAGTAAAAAAACAATACGCAAACGATGACACCTTCAAACAGGCCCTTCAAAGGGCCAACTACACCGAGTCTGGAGTAAGGTCGCAATTGAAGCGGGCCATTGCCATTCAGAGATTCATTGATCAAGAGTTGAAATCAAAGATAAAAATCACTGATAAGGAAGTAAAGGATTACTATGACAGCCATCCAGACCTGTTTCGGAGGCCAGCACAAATCAGGGCTAGCCACATCCTTGTTAAGCTCAGCGCCAACCCCACAAAGGAAGAAAAGGAAAAGGCACTCAAGGAAATTAATGAAATTAAGGAGAAAATAAGGAGTGGGGAGGACTTTGGAGACCTGGCAAAGAAATACTCGGACGGCCCGAGCGCAAAGAGGGGGGGAGACCTTGGCTTTTTTTCAAAGGGGCAAATGGTAAAGCCCTTCGAGGATGCAGCATTTGCCTTGAATGTGGGGCAGGTCAGCGATGTGGTGGAGACCGTCTTCGGCTACCATCTTATCAAGGTAACTGAGAAGCGACCTGATACCATTATGAAATTTGCAGAGATAAAGGACCGCCTTAAGAATTATCTCGTAGATCAAAGGCTCCAAAGCGAGGTCAGGCAATACACCGAAGGACTGAAAAAAAAGGCCAAGGTAGAACGATTTCTGACCGACTTGCCTTAATTGGGGCAAGGACAGGGAGCTCTCTAAGAGATAAAGGTGCTGGACTCTGTGTCCTGGTTAACAGAATCAAATTATATACACCGGCTCTCGTAGGATCATTTCTATTGAAGCCAGTGCGGTCTCGGCCAGATCCGGATGGGTCTCCTGTAGGCTACCTACTTGCCTTAGGTGATCTGCCGTTCGCATTACCAGGGAGGCCAGATCCCCTTCATCCACGGTGACGAAAGACAAGAGCTGATCCCAGGTGACACCCTTGGACCAAAGATAAAGGGCCGCAGCAGGCCAGAAAAGCAAAGGGGGGCTATCAAAACCCCTGCTCGTTTTCAGAGATCTCATCGTTGATATGGAATCCATGACCCTTCCAAATACCTTTTCTACTACGGAAAGATCAAGTCCCTGGTAAACTCGTATTTCAATTTCCTGCACCCTATCCCACACAAATGGGGCTATGGCAGCGGCAAGAAGTTCGGGCGAAAGGCCTGCAAATGCCTCCTTTCGTATCGCCTCAGCAATCAAGAGAGGTTGATCAAGCCTCAGTTTTGACGCCCATACACCATCGGGGGTAAGTTCCTCATTTTCGTCCACAAACCCCGTTTCTTTCAAAAACCTCAAATGCCTCTTAAAGCTAAGCCATAAACCGCCCTCTATGCGATCAAGCTCTATGGCTAGGGCGCTGAATTCCCTCAGCAGCCTCCTAAGAGGGCCTTTTCTTACATGATGACATGTCCGGTAGTGTTCGCATCCCTCACAAGGTAACTCTGAGAGCTTCTTGCCGATCTCCTCTCTGTTTTCGGGCTCTGAAATATCAGCGCCAGGGTCTTGATCCGTCTCTAAAAGACGCAAGGCCCTATGGTCAATGCTTTCAAATAGTTCTCTCAGTGTTTCTGAAGAAATTTCCGTGGAAATCTCTACCCTGTGGTCGAAAACTCCCTTTATTTGATTTATGTCTACCCTCCTTAACCTTAACCTCTTCTTCCTGATGGGTTTGCCCTTCCCGACGTTGTAAGCCAAACAAATGAAACGTCCATCCTCAATATGCGTGTCAAACAGAGCGTACACGTTCCCATTCTTATGCAATAACAGGCGCCCTGGCGTGAGCAAGGGGCGCAGTCTCTGGGCGGTTCTCTCGTATTGTAGACTTTGATCAAGTCGCTTTGCCTCTCGTATCATATCAGATCTTTTCTGGATGTTTTCCAGGATCTCATAGGGATCGGCAGTGTCGCATTTGCCTTGAGGCAAAATATTCTTCAATTGCTCTATCAGAGACTCCCATTGTTCTTTCAGATAAGATCCATAGCGCCTTTGTTGAAATGTGGCAAAGGAAAGTTCGAGGAGCGACTTTATCTCCACAGGCCTATGGGAAAGCAATAGGTTCAGAACCATTGAAAAATTGATGCGAATCTGGCTGTTTATCGGTTCCGGCTCCGAGTCTCTTAGCTCATATATCAATTGAGGGTCTTGGTGTAACCCTGGCACAACCAAAGCAAATCCTATTTGATCTTTTCCCCTTCTGCCTGCCCGCCCGATCATCTGGTGAAGATCGGTGGCGCTGAGCTCTATGAACTCTCTTCCATTATACCTATCACTTTGTACAAGCACCACGGTCCTAGCAGGAAAATTTACGCCCGCGGCTACAGTGGAGGTTGAAAAAATTGCCTCCAGATAGCCTTTATTCATCATTTTCTCGATGAGCACCTTCCAGTAAGGCAATTGCCCTCCGTGGTGAGAAGCCACTAGGGAATCTAGCAGGCACTTTATTTGTCTGTGTCTTTCCAGGTGAGGATAGCTTCTTAAGAATGAACGCACCTCATTGCGCAACTTCTCCTTAATGTCCTCCTTGTTGGGCGCAGGGGGACAAAGCAGCAGGGCCCTGTCGCATTCCATCCTCGACTTCAAGAAGAAAATGGCGGGCAAGAGATCAAACTCTCTAAGAATCTCGACTATGGTGCCAAAGTTTATCCTCCGGGCGCCTCTTCGCCACTTGTTAGGCCCAGAGGCAATAAATTTCCTTACCTTCGGATTCAGGCCTCTCTTGCCGGCCAGGGGTGTTAGAAGCCCGTCGGGAAATAGGAAAAGCATCTCAAGCGGTACTGGCCTTTCGTGGGCACGGACCACTCTTGCAGGCTTTCCCCGTATCTGCTCAAGCCACGCTGCTATTTCTTCTGCATTAGATATGGTGGCTGATAGCATCAACAACCTGACTCTTGAAGGAAGGTATATGAGCACCTCTTCCCATACCACTCCACGGTCTGGGTCGCTAAGATAATGCGCTTCGTCCATTACCACCATGTCGGTGGCGATGCTAACACCTTCGTGCATCGAATCGTAAAGTTGGTTCCGTAATATTTCCGTTGTGCCTACAATTACAGAAGCATCAGGGTTTTCCTTTCGGTCTCCTGTGATGATGCCGCAGTAGGAGTTTCCGAACTCATGGCAGAATTCCTGGTAAATGGAATTTGATAGGGCCTTCAGGGGTGAAGCATACCATACTCGTTTACCCTGACCCAGCATGTCATGAATGGCCTGTACTGCTATCCAGGTCTTCCCAGCTCCGGTAGGCGCACTTACAAGGACATCGTAAGAACGGCACAATTCTACCGCTTCTTTTTGAAAGGGGTCAGGCTCAAATGGCCGTTCCTCAGGAACACCGATCTTTTTGAGAAGCGGCTTAAGTGACGAATCAACACGAGGCTTCTCGTAAAAGCCTTTCCTCGGCCTGATATTTTTTTCCCTTGTTAATGCCAAATCGTTATGCCACCAGCTCCGATGCAATCAGATTCATATCCTCTAAAGTTCCCACAGAAGCCGCTGCCAAATTTATATCAGATAGCACCGAACCCAGTTCGTGTAATTCTGCCCCGCAACCAAAGGCTACCTTAAACCCATTTGTGTAAACTTTTTCAGCCGCTTCACGGGCAAATAGTCTAGCTGCAGCCTGCACAAAATCGCAACTCCTTGCCTGGCCTCCTTCGTATGAGGAGGCCTTGCGAGAAAGTGCCTCAGCTACTTCGCACCATGTCATCATGTCAGCTAACAGAAACATGACAAATTGATTCTTGGTCAGTTTGGCCTTGCGAGAGGCCAAAATTACGTCATTCATTGCTCTGATGGCCTTAGAAAGTAAAGGACCGCCGCAGTCCTCCGGCAGATTTGCAGCGCTCTCGGCCATTTCAGTGTAATACCCTCCCTTTGATCTTACAGTTTCCCGCATTCTGAACATTGATATAATATTTCTCTGAATTTCGCTTGTCCCTTCGTAAATGGGCAGGATCTTAACATCTCTCTTGATTTTCTCAACTTCGTACTCCCTCATGTAGCCATACCCGCCGAAGGCCTGGATACCATCATTGGCCATTGCATCGCCTGCCTCCGTGGCGAAGTACTTGGCAATTGATCCCTCTACCTCCCTACTTTCTTCTCCACTGTCCAGACAATCTGCTACATATTCTATATAAGCCCTGGCAGCTTCAAGTTGGACCGCATGTGGAACTAAAAGCTTATGCGTATATCCTTGTTTTTCAGCCAATGTGGTGCCGAACTGAACCCTCTCTCTCGAATATCTAATTGCTCTTTCCAGAGACGCCATTCCTCCACCCAGTCCAAAGGTGGCAACCATCAACCTTGTGTAGCCAAAAACCTTGTTGGCCTGCTTCAAACCCTGACCTTCTTCACCTCCAATGAGGTTTTCGGCAGGTACAAACAGGTCTTCAAGTGATAGCGGGCACGTATCAGAGGCGCGTATCCCGTGTTTGTCTTCGTGTTTACCGGGCACAAGACCCTTCCAGCCCCTTTCAACAATGAAAAATGAGGGTCCTTTTGGCGTATTGGCAAGAATGGTGTAAAGATCTGCCACCCCACCGTTCGTGATGAATTGCTTTTGGCCATTGAGCTTATAGCCTGTTATTTTTCCCTCTTCCATAACAGGGTCAGCCCGTGTCTTTAACGCCTGAACATTGGAACCTGCATTTGGCTCCGTGACCCCATAGGCCACAATGAGTCCCTCTTCGGCAATTCTCCCAATATATTTTTCCTTTTGCTCCGGTGTTCCGCCAACCCTTATGGGATCCATACCGAGGCAGATGGCCAAAAAGGATGTGGCTACACCCAGATCTGCCTTCGCCATCCTCTCGGAGACAATGGCAATCTCCTTTGCCCCTGCCCCGAGTCCACCGTATTCAGCCGGTATAAAAATGAGATGAAGTGCCATATCTGGGCCTAGCATAAATCGAATTAATTCTTCGGGGAACTCCCCCGTGCGATCCATCTCCAATTTTGTCTCCAACGTCAGCCTATCCCGTTCAAGCTTATCTATGGTATCCAAGACCATATTCAATGTTTCCGTATCCATCCCCTGTTGTCCTGACATCAGTCCTCCTCCTTTACACAGCTTTCGTCTTTACTGGGCTACTCGGAGATATAACAGAAGCTTCCTTTAATAACTTTTCCAAGTTCTTAGAGAAAGAGTTCTTAATCAAATACCATACCCTGATCAAGTGGTCCAGATCAAATTCAACAACCAAAAAAGCTCGCTCCCGCCTGGAAAACCTCTCAGTGCGGTTGCGAGCTTAAAGTTACGCTCCTGGCCAGTCTTAGCTAAGCCGCTCTTCCCTTTTCTTGGCTATCTTTCTCAACACCCTTGGTATGTCAGCCAACAGGCCCCCGGACAGCTCTGCTGCCTTAAGACAAAAATCCTTAAAGCTAAGAGAATAATCCGAGGTAGACAAAGACTCAAGTATTTTTGAGCAACGTGCAAAGTAAAACGAGTTGTGCAGAGTCAGGAGGTAAATATTTCTTCCTTGACTTATCACGCTTCATCTGCATTTCTTCTATCCGTGTCATCCTCGACACAAAAAGAAACTCACAAGAACAGGGTCAGCTGCTATGTTGAAGAAAGGTCTAATACAGGCTTATACCACCCCCTCTAATGAATTTAACTTCGCCCCTATAGGGTTATGTCTTAGGGCAGCCGGCAGGGGGCTAAGAAGTGTAATCTTCAGGTTCTCGAACCAAGGAACCGTTCAGGCATACAACCAAGCCACAAGCTACTTCCCTCAGTATCTTCATTCTGCATTGATTGACGTGTGCGCCAACCGGTCAAAAATTAGGCATACGGAATCAGGGCACGGCGCTGCACTATCACAGGTTAGGAAAACCGTGGTGCAGGGCCTTTACGACCTGGTTGTACTATTGGATGTAGATGTGGTTTTGGCCTCAGGAATTGTATCAGAACAAGATTTGATAGAAATTTGCCAAAACAAGGGACCTCAATCAGAACTCATTTTATCGGGTAAATATCTTCCAAAATCTGTGCTTAGCATCGCGGATCTTGTCACGAATATGGATGTTCAACCCATTAAGGGCGACCTTATCGAAAACCTTCCAAGAGCTTCACAGGCAGAGATAATAACAGGTAATGGAAAGGGCAAGACCACATATGCCTTGGGCAAAGCCTTCCTCACCTCATGTTCTGGCCTCCCATGCCTCATGTTGCAATTCATCAAGTCTCCTATGCGCTATGGCGAGATAATCGCTGCCAGCCAGCTCCCCCATTTTGTAGTAAAGACAATGGGGAAGGGTTTCATATATGGGACGGCCGATCACGAGAAAGACAAGCACATTGACGCTGCAAGACAAGCATGGGAGGAGTTTAAAATGCAATTGGCTTCAGGGAAATACAGACTAATTATTCTGGACGAAATAAATATTGCAACAAGCTACAACCTCCTGGAAGCTACAGAGGTAGCTCGTGCTCTAAGGGATAGGCCCCCAGGGGTAAATTTGCTTTTGACTGGCAGGAATGCTCACCCGGATGTGATCAAGATGGCAACGACTGTCATTGAAATGCAGGAGGTCAAGCATCCTTTCCACAAGGGGATAAAGGCAAGAAAAGGTATTGAGTTCTAGGCCTTCCTTGCCTTTTGGCATTCTTGTACATCTTACCAGTGCCGGTTCCGATATTGAGATTGAGATCGACGTTCCTTTGCGATATCAACCTTCAAAGTGCGTCCGTCCAATTCACTTCCATTAAGACCGGCGATGGCCTTTTCGGCCCCTTGAGATTCCATTTCCACAAATCCAAATCCCCTTGACCTGCCCGTAACATAGTCAGTCACCAGCTTTAGGGAGTGAACTTTGCCATATTGTGAAAACAGATCATGGAGTTGAGCCTCAGAGGTTCGGAACGGAAGATTTCCGATGTAGATCTTTTTCATTATTTTATACTCTTTCTGAACCTTCCATAGTGACCCATTTGGACATAATCAAAAATCCGGGCTATGCTGTCTATTGAACTATCTCCATAAGCTCAACATCAAAAATCAATGTTTGTCCAGCGAGCGGATGGTTCGCATCAAGTGTGATAGTATCTTCATTCATTTCGGTTATCACCAGATCGATGATTGCACCATTTGGTTGCCTGACCTGAAGTTGCTGCCCAACGGAGGGATTGATATGCTCTGGAAATTCGCTTTTATTAACAAACAAAACAAGATCCTCACGCCTCTGGCCGTATGCCTCTTCGGGTGGAATTGAAAGGGTCTTAGTTGTACCCACAGCCATTCCAACTATACCTTTCTCGAATCCTTCGATAACCTCGCCGTCACCTAAGGTAAACTCCAGTGGCGCCCTGTCCCTAGAACTATCAAATACAGTTCCGTCTTCCAATTTTCCGGTATAGTGCACCTTTACAGTATCACCGCTTTTTGCCTCGATCATATTTTCCTCCTTTTCATGAATATGGTCCTATGGTTCGCCCACGTCACGCACCACCCTTATGATATTGGCGCTTCAGTGGGATCTACCCTAATGGGAAAGGTCTTAACAACGGAGAGGAAAAAGCTACAAAATAGGCAAGCATTCTCTTCAAGTGGAAAAGATAGAAATTCAACAGTTTCTGGAAGGTCTATCCCCTCTCCCCCTCAAGGCTGTTAAGATGGGATTTAAAAGAACTTCTAATATTAGCCGCTGCTTTAATTTTTAATAATACGCCTTTCCAGGCAAATAATCAAATATTTTCCAAAAAATTCTTAGCTGGATGTAATTACTTTTTGATTAGATTTCTCCTGTATTGAAAGTACGCGTCGCGCACAGCAACATAGGGATCAAGGGCAGCCTTTTTCAAGGACTCGTAATCACCAAGGGTCAGAGAGGTCTTATTGACTTTGTCATAACCCTTGACCGCCATATTGTACTTGGTCCGGGTAACTGCATAGTTTATTGGGTCCAGAAAAAAATCCCCAAACATTCCCACGGTATCTCGAAAACTGGAAGGGCCAAATATAGGCCAATTGATGTAAATCCCTGGTCCTAGACCATACACCCCTAAACTCTGCCCTAAATCTTCTTCCTGTCTTTCCAAGTGACCTTCCTGCTTGGCCACATCCTGAAATCCCAAGAATCCCACCGTGGAATTTATTATGAATCTAAGGGTCTCAGTCCCTGCAGATTTGAATTTGCCCTGCAATAGGCAGTTCACAAGACGAATTGGTGTTAAAAGATTGGAAAAAAAATTTCTGACCCCCACTCTTGCTGGTTCTGGGACCACCTTGCTGTATCCCTTGGCCACGGGTTTTAGAAGCCAAAAATATAGCTTATCGTTGAATGCGAAAAAAATACGGTTTATGGGCTCCAGGGGATCGGATATGCCCCGGACCTTCTCTTCCTCCATTTCAGCTGGCACAACGGATTCATCCCCCCAACCAGAATCTGATTCAAAGTCTGAGCTGGTTTTAGTTTCGGCCTGTGCAAGCACAATGGGAGATTCAGGACCACAAGTAGGGTTAGACAGATCCAAGCCATCAGGAATTAGGCAAAAGGCGCCGGTCCCATCTTCAGCCCAACAGGGCTTGAAAAAAATGGCCCCCACCAATCCCATTAATAAGACTGCCACCGCAATTTTACAATGTCGCCAACGCACTATCACCATTTCTCAGCATCCGATCCCCCGATTCAGCATCAAGTGTTATGCTTCGCTATTGTCCAACCTTCGCCTTGAGCTTCTCTATCAACTTCTTATAGGAGGAGCGAACAAGAATGTTATTGAATTGTGTACGGTAGTTATTAATCAGGCTCACTCCTTCGATGGATATGTCATATACCATCCACTTTCGATCCTTTTTTCGCATCCTGTACAATACCCTTATCTCTGTCTCCTGCTTGGTATTAATTTTTACTTTTACTAGCGCATAGTTACCCTCGACCCTATCCCCCACATATATCACCTTCTCACCTGAATACCCCTCCACCTTGTCAAGGTATGTTCGTTCCAGAAGCTTTCCAAACAGATATATGAACTGTTTTTTCTCTTCTTCAGTCCTCTTTCTCCAGTGCCGCCCCAGGGTGCGCTTGGCCATTTCGTCCCAATCGAATATCTCATCAACGGCCGCACGGATTAATTTGCGCCTCTCAGGTTCTTTTTCCGGCGCCTTTAGAGCAGGGTCCTTCACTATATCAATAATCTTGTCTGTGGTCTTTTTGATTTGCTCAATGGGTTCACCTGCATACACCAGATAGGCCCAAAAAAGTCCTATGACCACAACCGCAATACCAATCAAGACAGAATATTTTTTCATGGGCGTCCTCCCGAATTCCCTTAATCAAGATGTTCCTTCCTGCTCGGCAATGTCCTTTCCAATAAGCGGTGTCCCCAATCTCCTTTACAGCTTGCCGAACACGAAACTAGAAATTAACTGCTCCAGGTCCACAGCCGGCTGGGTGTCCCTTATGCGGTCGCCCGCCTTTAATACAATATCAGATGCCCCTGGCGTAATCTCTACATATTTTTCTCCAATGAGTCCTTTTGTCTTGATCGAAGCGATGGCATCTTCTTGAATTTTTATATTCTGGGGTAAGACCATGACCACCTCTGCTTGATAGTCCGTGTCAAGGCCAATACTTTTTACTCTACCCACTTCTACTCCTGATATTACAACCGAGGCACCGTTTTTCAAGCCACCGCTATTTGAGAATATGGCCTCTATTTGGTACCCGCCTCCTCTAATCATTTCCATCTTCCCTAATTTGACGGATAGATACGCAAGACACAGGATACCCGCCAATACAAATAGTCCAACAGCAATTTCAATATCAAATCGCCTCATGTTCATACCTCACTGGATATTATTACGCCTTACTAATAAACATGGTCTTTTATTCACCCAGAAATGTCCTTACCACCGGGTCATCTGACCGCATTAGTCCATCAGGGGAAGCGTCTACCCTCAGTTTACCCTCGTATATCATCAATACTCGGTCCACGAATCGAAAAATCCTGGGAATTTCGTGGGTTACCACTATCCCCGTAAATGATATATTCTTGTGACACGAATCAATAAGCTCTAATATTGCCTGCCCAATTACCGGGTCTAGGCCCGTGGTAGGCTCATCAAACAACATGATCTCCGGATCCAGTACCAAGGCCCGTGCTAGGGCAGCACGTTTGACCATTCCTCCACTAATCTGGGAGGGGTATTTGTCTTCTGCCCCTTTTAGACCAACAGATTCCAGTTCTTTTAGTACCCTGGAGCGAATCTCTTGCTCCTTCATTTTGCTCTTTTCTCTTAAAGGAAAAGCCACATTTTCATATACCGTCATTGAGTCAAAAAGGGCACCTCCCTGGAACAAGAACCCGAGGCGGTCTCTCAAGCGTCGTAATTCCTCGCGTTTTATGTTCCTCAAGTCCGCCCCATCAATTACTACTCTGCCGCTGTCTGGTTGCATTAACCCTGCCACATGCTTTAGTAATACGCTTTTTCCTCCCCCGCTTCCACCAATAAGGGCAACCACCTCCCCTTTGGAAATTTCAAAGGAAATGCCATCAAGCACTGTATGACCATCAAAGGACTTGCAGAGATTTTCGACCTTAATCATCGTCCTCGTTTCACCTGGACTCCCCAACCCTGCCTGCGCCGATACTTCAGCAGGCCCGCCTGACCAGCGGGCAGGCAACCTTCGGTTGGGTCCCCGGTTTGTCCTCATTTCATTCGGACTCCCCAACCTTCGGTTGGGTCCCCGGTTTGTCCTCACTATCACTAAAAGAGTGCAGAAGTCATGAAATAATCCCACACCAGGATGAGCACTGAAGACGTTACCACCGCCTGGGTTGTAGCCTTACTCACCCCTTCAGCGCCAAAACCCGTCAAAATACCAGTGTAATAGCCTTTGAAGGTGCATACCCACGAGATGATTACACCAAAGCTCAAGGATTTATATATCCCTTCAAGTACATCGGCCATTTCAACATAATGGCTCATCTCTCCAAAGTAGACCCCCGAACTCACCCCGAGCAGCTTCACTCCAATGAGATATCCACCAAAAATGCCTACCACATCAAAGATAGCGGTCAGCAGTGGCATGGATATCATGCCAGCCAGAATATTGGGTGCAATTAGATATCGATAAGGATTAAGACCCATCAGGTCAAGTGCATCAATTTGCTCGCTTATCCTCATGATTCCTATCTCGGCTGCCACTGCAGATCCCGCCCTTCCCGTCACCATTAACGCGGACAAGACAGGCCCCAGTTCCTTTATAAGGGCAAGGCCTACCATAGGGCCTAGGAACGCATCAGACCCAAACCTGCTCAGGCTGTAATACCCCTGGAAACCCAGAACCATCCCTGCAAACAATCCAGTAAGGAGAATAACCACCATTGACTGCAAACCGATGAAATGGATTTGCTTTACAATTCGACCAAATTTTATAGGGGGGACCACACAATAAAGAAACCCGTTTAATAAAAAGAGCCCCATCAGGCCCATTCGCCTTATTGACTCTAAAGTGTATGCGCCAATCTGTCTTATCCATTCCATAGTACGGTACATTAGACTATGCGCCGAAATTTGCTTTATATGGTCTACCAAGGATCTATCCGGAAAAATTCTCAAAATATTCAAAAAACTATATTGCTAGCACGTATTCCTTATTTCGTCAAATATCCTTCAGCTTCAGATTGGCAGATGACGAATCAATAGACTTTTCAATATCTCTTAGGGCTTCCTCTATTCTTTGGATTACAGGCGATGTTTCAACGGGAATTTTCTCAGTGCCACTGTGCTCCATGGCATCCATGATCCTTTTTATTGTAATAGTGTCAGGATCCATCCCGGGTTGATAATATTCCCCCTTCTCCTTTTCCAGGGTTACACGGGAGACCACCCCCGCCCTGACAAGATCTGACAGGATGTCCATTACGGGCCGCAGGGGAACACCCAAGGACCTTGATATTCCCATCTCATCGCTCTTTCCACCCCCCTTGGCAAACAGCCCTATCAAGTGGTGGACTATGGCTATCGCAAGCACCTTTTTGCGATAAAAACTCACCTTCGACCAGTCTTTTTCAAGCTCAAAGGCTCTAACGTTTTGATGTGCGAAGGAAACCTCGGCCCCGTAAAGTACGATAAGCCAACTCCAATTTAACCAAATAAGAAAAAGTGGAAGCGCAGCAAAGCTACCGTAAATGGCATTGTAGCGCGCAACGCCGATTTGAAAACTTATATACACCCATTGAAATATCTGAAAAAGAGTGCCGGCAATAATACCCCCCAAAATTGCAGAACCGGTCCTTACCTTAGTGTTGGGCATGAAGCTGTAAATAAAGATAAAAAGAATCCATAACACAGCATAAGGGGCCAGCTTTAGCGGAAGCATTACCGCAGGGCCTACCGCATCAAGGATAGCGAATCGGTGTACGAGACCCTTGATCTCACCCGTTACCATCATTGTAAGAGTGGCTGATAAAACCACTAAAAAGGGACCTATCAGGGTCAAAGCGAGGTAGTCAATCACCTTCCTGGTTATTGTCCTGGCCCTCTTGACACCCCATATTTCATTAAATGCATCTTCAATGTTTGACAGAACATTCAGCGTTGTCCAAAAAAGAAATAGAAGGCCTGCACCAACCATCAGCCCACCCCGGGTATTCTCCAGCAAAGTTGTTGCAAAATTGATTACCCTTGTTATGACCTGCTGCTGTGCTTCCAGATTCTGGACAAGCTGCTTCTGAAGCAACTTTTCTACCCCAAATCCCTTGGCTATTCCGAAGAGCATTGCCAAAACCGGAACAAGGGACAATACTGAATAAAAGGTAAGGGCCGAGGCTCTAAGCTGGCACTTGTCTTCAAGTATGCCGCGGAACGAAAGGAGCACAATCCTGACAAGGCGTAACAAAAGAGCCTTTATTCTAGGCAGCTCGTTTTCTTGGATGCGCCACACATCTGACTTAAAAAACTCTAGGATGCGTTGGGCTTTCACGAAATCCCCTCTTGTTGATCCAAAAACATCTTTTCTTAGGATGGATATACACGGGGACAAGACTTGGGGTCAAGAAAAAGGACTTGAGATGAGAATGGCAGTTTCCCAAGGTAATTTATCTATGCTGCATGTAGTAGAACGAGGGATCCATGTTCCCTCCACGAAGGTGCTATTTTGTACTTGTTTCCCTTTCCAATAGACTGTTCCATCTTTGCTCGGTAAGCACCTGTACCAGTTCCATCGTGTCCTCACCCATTTCACGAAACCGGCCCTGAGACCGGAGATACCGTGAAACAGGAATCACCTCCTCAGGCCTCACGGTCACCCTTGTAATGCCGGCCTCTACCTCATACAAGGGGAAAATGCAGCACTGGGTAGCCATACGTGTTACTTGGATGGATTTTGCTGAATCTATTCTCCACCCCGGCGGACATGGGGACAGGATATGGATAAATCTAGTGCCTTTTATGCCCTTTGCCTTTTTGAATTTTTCGAAAAAATCATCAGGATAGGCGACAGAGGCGGTAGCCACGTATGGGATTCCATGGGCCAACATTATGCCTTCCATGTCCTTTTTGGGCTCTTGCTTGAGGGATCCGCCAGGAGTGGTTGTGGTCCACGCTCCAACAGGTGTGGCACTTGATCTTTGTATACCCGTATTCATATAGGCCTCGTTATCATAGCACACATACAAGATGTCCTCGTTCCTTTCAGCAGCGCCAGATAAAGACTGCAGCCCAATGTCGAAGGTGCCTCCATCACCTGCCCAGGCCATTACGGTAACATCCTCTTCCCCTCTTACATCCAATCCCGCTCTCACACCAGAAGCTGCCACTGCTGCAGTCTCAAAGGGAACGTGCACCACCGGAACATTCAAGGTGGAATGGGGATACGTCCCTATTATGATGCTCCAACAACACGCCGGAATTACCACAACGGTCCTTTCTCCTAGCCCTTTGAGGGCCAACTTCATGGCCAGTGCTGTGCCGCAACCCTGGCAGGACAAGAGGCCCGGTGTAACCAGATCGGGTCCTTTTCTCATTTCCTCGGATAGATTGATAAATCTTTGCATCTCCAACTCCTAGCTAAAAAGAAACCTCTAAGACTCCACTATTCCTTAAGGCCCCAGAAGATGGGGGTATCCACGTCAGCCTTCCCGCTTGCCACATGTTCCACGATACCCAGAACATCTGCAGGGGTGACGTCGCGTCCACCTAACCCGGCTATGGCAGAGTAAACAACGGGTCTCTTCTCAAGAGGGAACAGGGCTGAGCGAATCTCACTGACGAAGGCTCCCCCTACCCCTCCGATGAGGTTTCTATCGATAACCACTACCTTGTTCACACCCCCAAGAATCCCCCTCCAAAGCTCATAGGGTACGGGCCTAAAAAGCCTTAGCTTCATCAGGCCCAGCTTTATGCCTTTTTCGCGCGCCTTACGCACAGCTATCCGCGCCACAGATGTAATGGTACCGGCTGTCACCACAATGATTTCGGCATCGTCGACCATGTAAGACTCGGCCAAGGCATATTCTCTTCCAAAGGCCTCTTGGAACTGCTGGCAAATCTCACTATAAGTCTTGATGGCAGCCATTGCGTCCTTATGTATGCAGTACCTCTCTTCATAGTATATTTCGGGCCCTATCATGCCTCCAAACATTCTGGGGTCAGCAAAGTCAACCTTATGCGGTGGCTCAAAAGGGGGCAGAAATTGGTCAACTGTGTCTTGATCAGGGATGTCAACCACCTCGGAAGTGTGGCTCAAAAAGAAGGCGTCATAGGAAACCATAACAGGCAACATCAGCTTCTCTGCCAACTTGTAGGCCATTATTACACTATCGAGCACCTCTTGATTTGACTCGCAGTAAATCTGAATCCATCCGGTGTCCCTTTGGGAAATGGAATCAGTCTGATCGGCCCAGATGTTCCATCCAGCTCCCACCGCCCTATTCACATTGGCAAGAACTATGGGCAACCTCGCTCCACAAACCCAGTGAAGGACTTCGTGCATGAGCAAAAGCCCCTGGCTGCTCGTGGCGGTGAACGAGCGCACACCTGCCGTGGCAGAGCCGATGAGCGCTGCAAGGGCAGAATGCTCGCTTTCTACCTTGATGAATTTGGCATCCAAGGCCCCGCTTGCACACATCTCGGAAAGCTCTTCTACGATGGTCGTTTGGGGCGTGATAGGATAAGCAGAAATCACCTTGACTTTGCTAAGCCGGACTCCATGGGATACGGCGTGATTACCCTTTATAACCTGTCTCAATTATCCCTCCTCAATGTCAACATCCTCATCAACCATACTTATGGCATACCTGGGACATTCTGTAAAACATATGCCACAGCCCTTGCAATAATCATAATCAAATACATAACCAAACTTCCCCTCGTCCCGTGGCAATATGGACACATCAGGGCAAAAAATAAGGCAATTGTCGCACTCAATGCATCGGCCACAGTGGATGCAACGTTGGCATTCGGCAGCAGCCTGGGCGTCATCAAGGGTATTCAGGTATGGCCTAAAGTCTTGCCGTCGTTCTGCTGCAGGCCTTACGGATGAGGAAACTCTATGTGCCTTCTCAAAATAATCATACACAATGTTATCTGTTCCTACCACTTTACGGGCCGCTTGCTTAACCGGATTGAGGGGGGCTAGCCCCAGGTATCGAGAAAAACTCAGGCTTGATCCATTGCCTATGGAGATCCTTCCCAAAACTTCGTCAAAGTTCTCCCCTCTTCTATGGCAATCCATGGCAATGGCCGCCCTTTTGCCTGATGCCACAGCATGAACCACGGTATGCGGGATACTGGTTAGGTCCCCACCTGCATATACCACAGCCTTCCCCTGATGCATGACCTTCACCCGTAAACTCTCATCCACTTCAAGGGGGGCTGCGCCCCCATTTGGAGATAAGGCAGGAAACCATGGATCTTCTCCTATGGCCACTATAATGGCATCCGTATTCATGCTAAACCGAGCCCCCTCTTTCTTCACAGGGCTTCTTCTGCCACTTTCGTCAGGGGCACCCAGTTCCATTTCAGCACAAATCAATTTCTTTATCGTTCCATCCCTTGCAAACTTTACTGTCTCGGGGGAAGCCAAGAATATAAACTCTACCCCCTCTTCCCTCGCCTCTTCCACCTCTTCGGGATGAGCAGGCATCTCCGCCTCTGTTCTTCGGTACAAAACCATGACCTTTTCTGCCCCTAGCCTCACTGCCGTCCTTGCTGCGTCTATTGCCGTATTGCCGCCCCCTACGACCGTAATGTGCTTCCCTAACTTGGGAGTCTCACCCAGTGCAACTTTCTTGAGAAACTCGAGTCCTGGAATAACCATAGGGCTATCTGTTTCACCACTGATACCGAGGCTTCTGCTCTTGTGGGCGCCTGCTGCCAGAAACACGTAGTCAAAGTCCTCGCACAACCTCTCGAACTCCACATCCACCCCGACCCTGACACCCTCTCTCATCTCTATCCCCATCTGCCGCAAAAGATGAAATTCTGCATCAACAATCTCCCTGGGAAGGCGGTACGCCGGGATCCCCAACCTCAATATGCCCCCCATTACCTGCTCCGCCTCATAGATGGTTACATTAAATCCAAGCAGTCTAGCAAAGTAAGCCGCTGACATACCTGCAGGACCGGAACCCACAATTGCCAAGGTCTTGTCATGGACCACGGGGACCTTGAGCTGGATCGACGATTTGAGCCCCTTATCCCCCACATACCTTTCCAGCTCGCGTATACTTATACTTTCGTCGAGACCCGCACGGTTGCACTGACTCTCACAAAATCTAAAACATACCCTGCCAAGTATGGCAGGGAAAGGTTCTTCCCTCTTAATGTGGAGATGGGCCTTTTCAAAATCACCTTTTTGAGCCAACTTGATCCAGGCCTCGATATCATTGCCGCACGGGCAGGCATTCTGGCACGCAGGAGTCTTATCTTCATAGATGGGCTTAATAAACCTCCAGCTACCAGTAAGGTTATGAAGCATTGTGCCCAGGGAAACATTCATTGGCGGAAAGTCTCGCCAACTCGTTATCTCATACTTTTTGGCCCTTGCGCTTCTTTTTTCAAATTTCATTGTCAAAGACTCCCTTATTCCATTCTTCCGCATTTCATCCCACCCCACCAAAAGGATGTTAAGCAAATTGTCCCCACTATTCCCTTAGATGGCCTTTGCTTTTTCATAAGCAGCCCTTGCAGCTAGTCGGTTGCCATCTCTCTTCACTGGGACATATTCCATGATAGCCTTCTCTACAGCCTCTATGGAGACAAGGCCAGTGGCCTTTGCGAATGCCCCCAAGATTGCAGTGTTGACGATGGGGTTGGTGACAGAACCCAACCCATGCTCAACCGCAATCCGACCAGCATCAACCAAAAACACCTTAAAATCTTCGCCTATCTTGCTGCGGTAATACTGGCCAGGCCTCCTCCCATTGATTACAACGCAGCCCCCCTTCTTCAGTCCCTCGGTGACGTTCACCGTTTCGAGGAGAGATGAGTCAAGCACCACTATGTGGTCGGGCTCATAGATTTGGTTACGCAGATTAATGGGTGTGTCATCAACACGACAAAAGGCCATCACTGGTGCTCCCCTACGCTCAACACCAAATGCTGGGAATGCCTGGACAAACTTATCTTCTAAGAAAAATGCATGTGCCAGTGTTTCCGAGCCGACGACGGCTCCTTGTCCTCCGCGTCCGTGGAATCTTATCTCTTGCATATTGAATTTCCTTCCCAAGGCAAGTGAGAATCAAGTAACTATTCTGGAGAATAAATCACAGCTAATACCTTTGCCTTCTTACCTCCTAGCCCCCTCAGGGCATGCGGTATCTCTGAATCAAAATAGAGGCTATCGCCTGGTCTCAACGTAATGATCTTATCTCCTCCCCTGAATTCCAATTCACCTTCCATTACAAACAGGAACTCCTCACCCTTGTGATTGTAAAAAATCGATGCATTCTCGTCCCTGGGCTCGATCTCCACTACAAAGGGCTCCATTCTCTTGTCAGCAAGATGATAGGCCAGTGACTCGTATCTGTAACCGATCCTGCGAGCCTCTATCTGCATGTGACTCATGATCTCTTTTCGCTCCTCTGCCCGGACTAAAGAAATCCTTTCCAAAACAGGCGTCTCATCCTGGAAGAATTCTGCTATATGCTTCCCAAGTGCTCGCGATATCTTTAAAAGAGTGGCAATAGGAGGAATCGTGACGTCATTTTCAATCTGTGAGAGAGATGGCTTTGAAAGCCCCGTCAGACTGGATAACTCCTGAAGGGTCAGGCCGCGTGTCAAGCGGATCTGCCTTATCTTTTTCCCTAGGTTTAAGGCCTTGGCTTCATCGGTCATAGCGGGCCCCTTTGTGAGAGTTTGCCCAGCGATAATAGCTTGAAAGTTTGATAAAGTCAAACTTTTTTTGATCCTGCCAAACAACAAATTTTTATTTGCTACAGTCCTATTGGATTTGCTAGAGTGCCTCGGTCTTTTTTAAGGACCGACAGTGCCCAGTCTAAATTAACTACCCCGCAGCTTGCTGCGGGGTATCTAAAAAGCAAGGAACGAAGCAAGCTTCAGGGAATTAGACCCGCAGAGATTAAAAGGGTTAGTATGGCCATGGGTTACAATGGCATGCTTGGCAACCTTGGCCCTTTTCTTCGATGAGGCATAGAAATGGAACGCAACTCATCAGCTATTCTCTCTTTAAGCTTGCTGGGAGCTTTGCCCAGAATATTACAGCTGATATGGATCTGGCTCTGAGGTTAGATCTTCTTCGATACCCCGGCCTCGTCAAATGAGGCCATTTCCCCCATTATCTTGCAGGCCGCTTCCACCAAGTTCATGGCGATTGCAGCGCCTGTGCCTTCTCCCAGTCGCATGTTGAGGTCCACAACGGGCTCAATCCCCATGTAATCTAAGGCAGCGCTCTGTGATTTTTCCACGGAACGATGGCCTGCAATCAGATAGTCCTTTACCTTGGGCTCTATTAGGTATGCGATAAGCCCGCCTGCGGTTGAGATCACGCCATCGAGGACCACCGCTACTCTCTTTGAGGCAGCAGCTAGGGCTGCTCCAGCGATTCCGGCAATTTCAAATCCGCCAACCTTACTGAGGATATCCATGCCATCCTTGGGTACTGGCTTATGAAACTCAAGTGCCTTTGCTATGATCTTTGCCTTGTGCTCTAGTCCCTTGTCATCAATGCCTGTGCCTCTGCCCACCGCGTCGTGTGGATCTACGCCGGTGACTGCGCATATTACAGCAGTGGCAGCAGTTGTATTCCCTATGCCCATGTCACCCAATCCCACTATATCGAAGGGTGTTTTGTTGTATTGCTCGCCAAAAGCTGCCATGCCGTTTTGAAGCGCGGCAGTGGCCTGTTCATGGGTCATGGCCTCTTGGAGCGCAAAGTTTCGCGTGCCCATTGCCACCTTCTTTTTCATGAGCAGTGGATGATCCTCGAACTCCATGCCCTTTACGCCCATGTCCACCACGGTCATGTCTATTCCAAAATGCCTGCAAAGCACGTTTATGGCCGCCCCGCCGGCAAGGAAATTAAGTACCATCTGCTGGGTAACCTCACCAGGATAGGCGGAAACGCCTTCTTCCACCACACCGTGGTCTGCTGCAAAGACAAATAGATGTTTTCCATCTATACTTGGTTCCAGCGTGTCTTGGATGAGAGAAAGTTGAACAGCCAGGTCTTCCAGCCTTCCCAAGGACCCGAGGGGTTTTGTCTTATTGTCTATTTTTGCTTGGGCTGTAGGCTCGATACCTCTGTCTACTTCCTCAATTTTCTTCAGTATCTCTGTGCAAAGGGACGAAAATTGAGGTGCAACGTGCGCTGCCAACTCTTTTTTTCGTCTTTCTTTGTTCTTTGCCTCGCGGGTTTTGTAATGGTTTTTCTTATCCAGCTCGATCACATATTTGAGGTGCTTACCCGAAAGAACACCCTTCATCAAATCGGGCACCTCTACAGGCGATACAATATTTTCTACCAGCAATTCAAAGGCACTAGACCACTTTTCTATTATAGAGATTGCCTGTTTCATGTTTTCTCTTGTAAGCCCGTAAGCCCCATACATAGAGGCCTCTTTGTAATGGATGAGGTTGAGCAGGTTGGTGTCCATTTTTTCATTCTTTTTAAGACCGCTAAAAAACGAATACCGCCCACCTTTTCGCAATTTTACAAGCCCTAGACCAAACGCTGCTAAATCAGGGCACGCAACTAACACAGCATCAAAATCACTCTTCCTTGTATCCTTGGCGCAATCTATCCCAACAGCAGACAAGAATGGCTTCACCTTTGATATCTTCTCTTCGTTCTTTTCCACAACGAAGGGGACAGCTCCTTTTTCGATGCACACAAGTGCAGCGATCAAACCAGTTGTGCCCCCGCCGTAAATAATCACTTTATCGCCGCGGGCCAGATCTATCTTTTCAATCGCATTAATAACGCACCCTGTAGGCTCTGCAAAACTACCCAGGTAAGATGGAATGGTATCTGGAAAAGCGATCAAATTGTCCTCCGGGGCTTGGAGATAATCAGCAAATCCCCCATCAAAGTGAAATCCCATAATTTCGATCTTTTCACAGAGGTTTTCCCTCCCATTCTCACAGGATTTGCAATGCCCGCAAACCCTACCGGGCCACACAACAAATCGGCCCCCTTTTTCATCTTCTACCACTACCTCGTGGCCTGGAACCCTAGGAAGCTTGAGCTCCCTGTGCCCCTCTTCCCACATCTTTGCATCTGTTCTGCAGATTCCACAATAGAGCACGCGCAGCCTCTTGCCTCCGTGTGTTGCATCCTCAATAGGATTTGAATCAAGCTCTAATTCCAGCTTTCTTAGTCCACTTAAAATGATCCTCATCTTCCAAACCTCCTCTCCTGTCACCGCCGTTCTTCCAATTCTTCTTCATGTAAAACCAGTTTATAAACCTTGGGCGATTGATGTCCCTTCCTGCCTAGCTCAAGCACATGGTATTTTACCTCTTCCAGCTCTGTAATGGGAAAAACGCTCGCTTTTTGAATTGAGCAAAGCACATATTCCCCTTCTTTAATCCGAACATACTTGTCGCCATACTTGATGACTAAAAGTTCCATAAATAACACCCTCAAGTCTTACCAACTTTCCAAAGTTGTAACCTCTGTATTTCCTTTTTCCCGGGAATCAATAAGAGAATTAAGATTCTCATCCCCAATTAGCCAACTCTACTTGGTGCAGTGCTCTGTCAGCCACAACGCCAGAGATGGCGGGCATGCGGTGTTTGTAGTTATCCAGAAACCTGCTCCAGCCTTCTAAGGCCCGATTCTGGATCCCTATTCTGCGTCATCACCCATCTCCGTAACTGTTCATACCCCAAACCGCTATCCAAGATCTCGCGAGCCTTTTCAAAGCCATCTCCTATGCTGGGTGACTCCCCGCTGACATAAAACACAAGAGAAGCATTAAGGGCTACCGCATACAAGCGAGTCTGTGATCCTTTGCCTCTCAATAAATCTACCATAGCCTTAGCCTCTTGCTCTTTTGTTCCATGAGGTGCAAGTTCTTGTGGGTCAGCGTTGGAAATGCCCAGTGCGGAGGGATGAATCTCAAATTCTGTTATCTGTCCATCTTCGCCCAGTTCCGCGCAATACGTAGGACCAATCACCGATGCTTCGTCAATGCTTAGATCCTCCGATCCATCTATCTCTCCATTTACAATCAGCGCCCTTAGATAGCCTAGTTCTCTCATAACCTTTGAGACTGGGACGAGCATGTCCCTCGAGTATACACCCCTTACAGCAAACTTCGGCAGCGCAGGATTAGCAAGAGAGGCTGCTATGTTGAGAGTGGAACCGAAGAATATTTTTGATAAAATCCTCCCTAGGGCATTAGGATGCGTCTTGGGGCTCATCCCATTGAAAAGCCCTATGCGAGCTTTCTCAATACTTTTTGCAACTACGGCTACGTCGCATTCCACATCAACTCCAAGTGCTTCGGCTATATCCACAGTACCACAAGTAGAAGTAAGCGCTCTAGCGCCGTGGCGTGCCATTGGGATTCCACCTGCTGACGCGATTAGGGAAGCTCCAGTGCTTATATTGAAGGTTTTGAAGGTATCCATACCCGTCCCACAATTGTCAACAAGGGGTCTAACAGTACGAACCCTCGCCTTTTCAGTGTCCAGATCGTAGATTGCCTGCCACGCTCCCGCAATCTCTTGCTCTGTCTCCCCTTTTGCGCATAGAGCCGCAAGAAATGCTCCTTGTTGCATCTCCGTTACTTCGTCGTTTAATATAGAACAAAAAGCCTCATAGGTCTCAGTTCGACTCATGTGGCCCCCTCTGATCAGTCTCATAATAATTTGTCCAAACTGTTTGTCTTCCATTGTTACTCCTCCTCTAATTGGTTTTTTCGCTACTAACTCCTTTAAAAAGCAAAAGTGCAGAGGGGCACTAAGTTTCAATGCCTGAAGTGCCCTACTTGTTTGGCATACGGTGAAGTTGGGATTAGCATGAAGTGTTAGCTCGGTTGAGAGCATAAATGGGATAGCGGTTAGATTTTCTTTCATCGAGCAGCTCTCGCCAGCCACAAAAAAAGCCAGATGCAGATTTCCGTATCTTTTCTCCATCAAACACACTCCGATGGTGAATTAAGATACGGATAGCACCCAGCATGTTATCCGCTATCAGATATGATGCAAACAGGCAGGCTTTCTGGCTTACGGATCACCCTACTTGCCCTGTTGAATAGGCTTCCCATTGAGAAATTCAACAGGGCTTACCGCGCCTTCCCATCCGGCACTCAACTTCGACACGGAATTGACGTGGCACTAAGGTCTCGTAGACGTAAGGAAGTTCCACCAATTGTGGAAGATCCCCTGACAAGTTGAGTGCCCGACAGTGGCTTTACATGGACACCCACCAATTAACTACTATTTAACCACTCAACCATTTAACGAATATCCATGTTGCGGCTTTCGTCCCCGATTACAGCAGTGGCTGGCCTGCGGTGGACTTTCACCACCCTTTCCTTTTAACACTGTGGCCCCTGTTTTCGCCAGGACCCACGCTGCACCTGTATGCGGACCTCTCTTTACAATAAAACATTCACCCATGTCAATGCCATTTTCTGGGGAACAACTCAAAGAGGAGAAAGAGGCTAAAGCACATTGCCACTTTTGATAAGGACTTTGATCTTATTAATTGGGTGCTGGTGGACTCATGAGGATTCTAGAATACGCTTTTAGGACTTGCCAGCATACCTTTGTGCAAGAGCCAGGCAATCTTCCCTCCACAGGCAGCCACCCTCCCCGCAGTGCGTAACTCTATCGGTACCGTAGCAGTCTATGTTGTGTTCAGCCCTCTGAATGGACCTTATTATATCCGCCTTTTTCATTCGATAGGTATTTATTCCCATCTGCTTTGCCATGCTTTTGATATCATTGAACTTCATCGTTGTCCCTCCTCAGGCGATTGTCTTAAATTCTATGGACTTCATCTACTGAATTATGGACCGATTCACCCCAGAGTCAAGGGAATAAGTAAGGCCCCTCAACAGGCAACTAAATTATTTACCATAGCCCTAATTAGTGATAGCATTCCGCCTAACTTCTAGAGGTAAAGAGATATCCTATGTGTTAAGGCGCCGAAGTAACATGAGAAGCATCTTGATTGGAGGGATTACTTGTCAGGAGATACGACCATGAGGAGTGTCAACTCCAGGTTGAGGAAGCTACTGGGTACAACAACCCTGCTTGTTATCGCCGTTTTATCACTTACTGCAACAGGGATAGCCTCCAATAACATATCTGCACAGAATAAAAAGGTAGGTGAAATTTCCACTCAGCTCACTCCTGCAGATATCAATAAGAAGATAGCTGAAATAGGTAGACTGCTAGGCCAGCTTGAAACGGTAAGAAAAACCAACGTTACTGGCCAACAGGAGCCTTCCGGTTCTGTTGTGCAGGAACAGGAGGCTAAGCTGAGGGAATTGCAGACACGCTACCAACAACTCCTCACTGCCCTGAAAAAGCAAGAGGACCTCCTAAAAGAAGAAGACATACTGCGCAAAAAACTAGCACTCGCAGTTGAGGATGAAATATCTCAAAAGCCTCCTTTTTCATTGAGCTTTTACGACTCCCTTCTTGATCAATTGGATACAGTTGAACAGCAAAAGGAAACACTAAATCTGGCACTAGAGATGGCCAAAAGATCCCTTGAGACGGCTCAGGGGGCTATGGAAGATGCGGAAAGAAAGCTTCGCCGCTTGAAAGAAGAGTTGCAGGCCGCAAGAAGTGACCAGCAAAAGGCCCAGATAGAAGATGCACTGAAGGATGCTGATTTACAGATGGAGATCGCACAAGTAGCAGCTAACTTCCAAGCGGTGCACTTAGAAAATCTTCGCAAGCAACTTGCCTTCGCCGAGCTACACGAGAGCAGACTCAAGAAGAACATCCGTTGGCTAAGATCCCATATCCATTTTGATCCCGCAGATTTGGAAAAACAGCTCAAGGGGATAGAGCAGAAAAAGGTAAGGCTCCAAGAAAGGTACAAGAGGCTTATTGGTGAGCAGACAGGTATCGAGGCTCGTTGGCTTGAGGCACAGAGGCTTGCGGCTACTGCCAAAGGTGAAAAAGAACTGGCTTTAAGGCACGCCGTACTTATGACCAGGGAGGCCTGGAAAGAGACCTATCAGAAAGTTATTGAACAAACTGAAGATATGCTTCAGCTTCTAAATCAACAGGCCGAGGTTTGGCGGCATCGTTACACAGTTGTAAAGGGGGCAGCAAAGGCTGGAGAGCTTGATGATTGGAAAAAAGAGACTCGGGATCAATTGAAGAGGATAGAAAGAAAAATAGAGCTTCTTCAAAGGGAGCAGAGTAATTGGCAGGCGCAGATCGTAAACCTGGAGAAGAAGCTTTCAGAGGCCAATCTTGATCCAACGCTCCGTCCCATCGTGCGAGGACATCTTACGGCAGTCACGAGATTGGCAGAGCGTGGCAATGAATATTTATCTGTCCTTTTGGATTCACGGCGATTGAATCGGCGCTTTCTGGATGAAATCATCTCTAAGGCCACCGAGGTCTCCTTATCCCAGACACTCAACAAAATAGGAAAAAAGCTTATCAGCGCATGGAACTTTGAGTTATGGGCCATTGGCGGTCACTCTGTGACCGTTAAAAAGGTCTGCTTCGCAATCTTTATTCTCATAATAGGGATGGTGGTTCTCAAATACTGCATAAGGCTTATGCGCAAGAGACTATTGCCAAGAGTGTCTCTTGAGCCTAGCGCAGTGGCGGCTTTTGAGAAATTATTCTACTATTTTTCCCTTCTTGTAATAGTGATTGTTGCGCTGCGAATTGTAAATATTCCCTTGACTGCATTCACGTTCCTGGGCGGGGCCATTGCCATAGGAGTGGGCTTTGGCGCACAAAACCTAATAAATAATTTCATCAGCGGATTTATCATTATGGCGGAGAGGCCCATCAAGATAGGTGATTTGATTGAAATAGAACAAACGATAGCAGTGGTTGAAGGAATCGGGGCCCGGTGCACGCGGATACGGACCGGTGATAATGTGCATATCCTGGTGCCCAATAGCAGTTTTCTTGAAAAAAATATCATTAATTGGACACTATCGGACAAGATGGTACGCGCCCACGTGACTGTTGGCGTAGCTTATGGATCACCGGTCATGGAAGTGAGAAACCTGCTAATCAAGGCAGCGAGAGAGCATGAGGATGTCCTTCAGCAACCTGAGCCATTTGTGCTCTTCACTGACTTCGGGGATAATGCGCTTGTCTTTACCCTTTATTTCTGGGTCAGTATGACCAGGCTTTTGAAACGGCGCATAATTGAAAGCGATATTCGTTACCGCGTAGATGAGCTGTTCAGGGAGGCCGGCATTGTAATAGCATTTCCTCAGTTGGATGTGCACTTTGATTCCAACAGTCCTCTCAAGTTGCAGTTGCTCAATAAGGATGACACTGGCCATAGTTTTCCGCGGAAATAGAGGCCTATCCTTAAGCACTGTAACATATGATAATAAATGCAAAAAATGCATAGCGGAATAATTTCGACCACGGAGGGATGCCACGATGGAACCAATAAAAGAGACCATGAGAGCACTCCTTCAGGAAATGATCCTTCCCAAGCTAAAGGACATAAAGGATACCTTGATAAGGCATGAGGAGAGGCTCAACTCAGTGGATAAACGAATTGATGATATAAACACCCACCTTATAGACCAGATCAGACGTATTGATGAGGTAAGGGAGGACCTAACCACCCCACACCACCAACGCCATGGCATGGCGGCTTTCGGGGTTCGGATGATTTGGTAGCACCCGGATGTTCAACCCAAACCGACCTGCTTCAGCAAACTCAAAATCCGACTCATACTTGTAAAGCCCCTCACTCAATTGCTGGGTTGCTTCCATGATCTTGATCACTCGATCAACACATATATCATCTTCGCCCAGTATGCCACAGTACACCTCTACCACCACATCAGAAGGATCAAGCTCGCCCAGGTGGATCTCAGCCTCCACGTGGCACGTATCGCCAACTTCCATCTCTTCCAATTCGGGCATTCTAACCTCTTTAATGGCAACGTCTCCCCAGCCATACATGACCCTATCTCGCCATGCAGAAAGGGCCTTTAAAGGCTCCCACCCATTTTCCTTAAAATGAAATCCTCTTTCTGCAGCAGGAAGGTAGAACATTTCCCAGTAATCCTCTACCATCCTGTGTGTGTTGAATACGGGACAAAGCCGGTGCATTGACGCCTTCATTTTTTCCACCCATCCCCGCGGTATCCCATCAGACCCCCTTGAATAAAAAAGAGGTATAATGTCCTTTTCAAGAATGTCATAAAGGGCACGGGATTCGATTTCATCCTGGAACCCCTCGTCTCCGTATTCCTCGCCACTGCCTATGGCCCAGCCCACGTCTCTATCATAACCCTCATCCCACCAGCCATCGAGGACACTAAAATGGAGCGCACCGTTGGCCACCGCCTTCATACCGCTCGTACCACAGGCCTCAAGTAGGCGGCGGGGAGTGTTGAGCCACACGTCTACCCCCTGGACCATGTACCGCGCCACTTCCATGTCATAGTCCTCCAGAAAAACTATGTGGCGCCTGAACTTTTCTTGATTCGAAATCTGGACTATTTGCTTTATCAAGTCTTTTCCCATCTGGTCCTGCGGATGGGCCTTGCCTGCAAAAATGATCTGGGCCGGGCGGTCTTCATTAGTAAGGATATTCTCCAGCCTCCCTATGTCCTTTAAAATGAGGTATGCCCGCTTATAGGGCGCAAACCTGCGGGCAAAGCCTATTGTCAAGACCTCAGAGCTCAAAACCTCGTCGGCTATGGTGAGATCCTTGCCCGAAGCACCTCTTCTGGCAAGCTGTGCCCTCAATCTTCTTCTGGCAAATGCCACCAATCGCTCCCTGGCCCGCTCATGGGTTCTCCAGAGTTCTGTATTGGCAATCAGGTCCACCCTTTCCCATACCTTTACATTATCAGGGTCTTCAATCCATCTTGGCCCAAGGTAGCGGTCGTAGTTTTCCCTCATGCCTTGAGATATCCACGAAGGGATATGCACCCCGTTTGTGATATGAGTGATTGGGAGGTCAACCTCCGGCGTCTTTGGCCAGATCTTCTCCCACATTTTTCGGCTAACCTTCTCATGAAGTCGGCTAACGGCATTGCACCAGTTCGACAACCTCAAGGCAAGTACTGCCATGCAAAACCACTCGTCCTTGTTCCTGGGCTCTTGTCTACCAAAACCCAGGAATACGTCAAAACTGATTCCAAGGGATTTGGCATATTCTTCAAAGTAAATCCGCATCAGGTCTGGATGAAAGACATCAATGCCCGCGGGTACTGGAGTGTGGGTAGTAAAAACGCTTGTAGCCCTAACAAACTCGAGGGCCTCATTAAAGTTCAGGGCATATTTTTCCCTCAAATCCCTGATGCGCTCCATGAGGGCAAAGGCTGAATGCCCTTCGTTGATGTGAAAGACATCCGACTCTATACCCATTGCAAGCAAGGCCCGCGCTCCACCTATTCCGAGCACTATCTCCTGCCTAATTCTCATGTCGTGATCGCCGCCATATAGCTGTGACGTGATATCCCGGGCCCAATCGGAATTTCCTTCTACATTGGTATCAAGCAGATAGAGGCAGAACCTTCCTACGTTCACCTTCCAGACCTGGATCTTGACCGTCTCCCCCTTCATGCCTACAGAAACGGTAACCGGGGCCCCATCCTCGGTCCGCACAAGGGTCATGGGCATCATGCTGAATCGATTTGCAGGATAGGTCTCCATCTGCCATCCGTCTTGAGTCAGGTACTGACGGAAGTATCCCCTTTGATATGCCAGCGACACCCCACATACGGGCAAATTCAGATCGCTTGCCGATTTCAAATGATCGCCGGAAAGTATTCCAAGGCCACCGGAGTAAATGGAAAGGCAATCCGCCACACCGCATTCGGCCGTAAAGTATGCAACACGGAAGTGCTTGCCATGTTTGCCAAAGATCCTTTCGTTAATATGCTCAGACATGTAGCGCTTGAACTCGTGATGTACCCTTTCCATGTGGGCAAGAAAGCCCTCATCATGGGCCAGGTTCTTAATTTCTTCCTGGCTCAATCGGCACAAAAGCTCAACAGGGTTCTTCCTTGTTTTTTCCCAGAGGTCAGGGTTCATCCTCCTAAATAACTCAGCAGCGTCATGGTTCCATACGAACCACAGGTTGTAAGCGAGCTCTTTTAACGGGTCCAAGGCCTCTGGTATCTTTGGTTTTACATCAATTGTCTTAATTGGGAATGTCATAGGTGCTCCTTAATCAAAATGGATGTGGAAGAAGTGAAAATCCCACGGCTTCAGGCCAACGTAAAGTCCCTGGGTCTCCGCGTCTTCAATCCTCGCCGAGTATTTTTCTTCTTTAATAGGATCTGTCATTTTAAGGTTACCGGTAGCGCCAAACCAACTGCGCGGAAACCTGATGCGTCCCTGACTCGGTATATCGGAAAAATTGACGGCTATTAAGGCCCTCTCCCTACCATGCTGCAACCCCCATGCCAGTAGGCTCTTACAGCTCTGGTTGTCCAGCCATCCATCTACAGCACACATCTGCCAGAGACCTTCATGAAAGATGGGTTGGCCTGTCTGCTCCAGCAACTTGGCAGAGAATTCCAAGATATCTTTGTCTGGAGGTTCCTCTGGTGCCCTTCTGAGTTGAACAGGCACCCGCATACGTCTACCTTCAAACTGTCCATGATACCAGAGCCTTGCACCTGGAACTGTGGCATGAATCACCATTGCGGCCTTTATTCTATCCCTGCCGAAGACATCCATTGCACGGGCCTCATCATGATTCTCCAAAAACCGAAGCAATCGCTCTTGGTCCGCGAGGGCCCTGCTTAGTTGGTTTTTCAGACTCTCCACATCTGAGTTAATGAGAGCATCATAAAAGTCCTTGTCATAGCTATAATTAAACCCAGCCTCCAGTAACTGTTTTTCGAGTCCCCAGTAGCTTTCGGCAATGAAGGTGAAATTAGCCCGAATATCTCTTATGCTGTTTATAGCATAAGGCCAGAATTCCTGGGGCTCTTCCATCGCAGTGAGGTATTGGGCCCATGTTTTGCCGAAAACGTCGTTCAAGACGAGCATTGCCATGTCACAGCGCAGACCATCACAAAGTTCGCTAATGGATTGGAGCGCTTCTTTCATTGCCTCGTGCGTGTCCCTTTTCCCGTAATTGAGCTGGGCCGTATCAGTCCATGGCGGGAAATACGGGTCTTTGCCGTGGGCTATGCAGATTCGCCGCTGGGTGCTCGTGGCCCTGAAAAAACCGTCGGGGCAAGTGCCCGCTGATCCAGGGCTTGCATTGATATAATACTCGGGATGCTCTCGCACCCAGTGGTGGTCGCATGCAGTATGATTAGGCACAAAGTCCAGAATCAGGCGGAGGCCTATATCATTAAGGGTCTTCTTTAGAGCTCGAAGATCGTTGGTATCTCCGAATTGAGGATCAGGGCTATAGGAGCGAACCGCATAGGGTGACCCCCCCAGGTCCGCTATTTGAAAATCTGGGAGTATTTTCTCACATTCCCTTCTTAAAATTTCAGCCTTTCTTGCTTCAATTTGAGAAACCGGGCTCCTTTCCCACATCCCCATCAGCCATACCGCATCCATGCCCATACGTTTGATATTCTCCCACTGAGAGGCGGGAACTTGTGACAAAGAGACCTTACACCCTTGCCTTGCGGACAGTTCATTTAGCCATGCCATAAGATTTATCTCGTAAATGTGTGGGTTATTTCGCATTGTTTTTGCCCGCTTTTATTCGAAATAGCCTTTTTGATTCTTCTCTCATATTCTTCCGTAGATTTCCGTCATGTCTCTGAGTTGTTGAGCCAGATCGGCGCTAAGCTTCTGAGGCATGACTCTCCATTGCCAGTTACCTTCATTTCGTGCAGGCCTGTTCATGCGAGCCTCTTCACCAAGGCCTAGAATATCCTGCATGGGAAACATGGACAGCTTCGCCACTGACATCATGGCAAGCCTCACCAGGGCCAAGGGGATTTCTTCTGCATTGATCTCTCGCCCCAGGTATTTGAAGATCCTCTTTCTTTGCCCGGCATCTATCTCGTTTTCGAACCACCCCTTTGCCGTATTATTATCGTGGGTACCCGTATAAACGACGCACTCTCTTTCCAGGTTATGCGGGGCATAGGGGTTCGTGGGCAGATCCTCGCCAAAGGCAAACAATAAGATCTTCATACCGGGGAATCCAAAACGCAGCCTCACCTCCGTGACATCCGGGGTTATAACGCCCAGATCTTCTGCAATAATGGGAAGATGTCCCAATTCCTTCTTGATGCAGTCAAAGAAATCCCATGCCGGGGCCTCCACCCAGTGGCCGTTTATGGCATTTTTCTCATGGGCTGGCACTTCCCAGTAGCCTATAAAGCCACGGAAATGATCAACTCTCACCAGATCGAAAAGGGCCAGGTTATGCCTGATCCTCTGTATCCACCACTCATAACCAGTAGCCTTGAGAACATCCCACCTGTAGACAGGATTGCCCCAGAGTTGCCCGGTGGAGCTGAAATAGTCCGGCGGGACCCCTGCCACTGTTATGGGCCTTTTGTCTTCATCAAGATTAAACAGTTCAGGATGCGCCCATACATCCACGCTATCGTGGACCACGTAAATTGGCATATCGCCCAAAATCCGAATCCCCCTTTCATTGCAAAATGCCTTGAGGGCCATCCATTGGTTGTAAAGGACAAACTGAACGAATTGAATTTTTGCCATTGAACTTTTATGCTTGCGTCTTACCTCTGCTAAAGCTGAATCGCTCCTGTCTCTTAATTCAGGGGGCCACAGTGTCCAGGGGCTTCCCCCGTTCATGCCCTTGATGATTGTAAACAGCGCATAATCATCAAGCCAGTGGCTGTTTGCCTGGCAAAATTCCTCGTATTCTCCGCGGCGAGCAGCGTTTTGAAACCCTTTGAATATTCTTTCAATCAGTTCTTGCTTGTGGCTAACGACCCTGGAATAGTCTATCCTGTTTTGGGAAAAAACATGCTTTGTACTCAGTATGAAAGGGTCTGCCCATCCCCATTTCACAAGAATTTCAGGGCTCAAAAAAAGGGGGTTCAGTGCAAAGGCCGAGGAACTGTGATAAGGCGAATTACCATGGGCCGGATCCGTGGGAGTAAGGGGCAATATCTGCCAATAGGACTGACCGGCCATCTGTAGGAACTGGGCGAACCTATAAGCCCAGGGTCCAAAATCCCCGATTCCAAAGTCTCCTGGAAGTGAGGTAATATGCAGCAGAATCCCGCTTGCTCTCTTGTCCAACACTTGCCTTATTTCCATGCTATGGCCCTTCCCATTTGAAAAATAATGCTGCCAGTGGCGGAAGGGTGATGCTCATAGAGCAATCGCGCCCATGCCAGGGATGGGGCTCGGTTGAAATAGTTCCGGGGTTACCCATTCCACTCCCCCCATATACTTCGGCATCCGTATTTAAAATCTCCTCCCATTTTCCCGGCCTTGGCATACCGACCCTGAATTGATGTCTGGGTACCGGGGTAAAATTCAGCACTACAACTAATACCTGATCCTTTCTTTTGCCTTTTCTCAGAAAGCAGAGTGTGCTCTGTGTAGAATCATTGCAATCGATCCACTCAAATCCAGAGGCATCGAAATCCAGCTCATGCAGCGCCCCTTCATTTCTGTATAGCTCATTGAGATCCTTCACAAGTTGCTTAATGCCTTGATGCGAGGGGTGCGCCAAGAGATGCCAATCCAGGCTCTTTTCGTGATACCATTCATCCCATTGCCCAAATTCCCCCCCCATAAACAAGAGCTTTTTCCCGGGCTGTCCATACATGTATGCAAAAAGGAGCCTCAAGTTGGCAAACTTTTGCCAATCATCACCTGGCATTTTCCTAAGCAGTGAGCCTTTCCCGTAAACTACCTCGTCATGGGAAAGGGGCAAGATGAAATTTTCACTGAAGGCATAAATCATCCTGAATGTTAATTTATCATGCTGATGTTTTCTGTAGACTGGATCGTAGGACATATATTCAAGGGTGTCGTGCATCCACCCCATGTCCCACTTCATGCCAAAGCCTAGCCCCCCAGCGTCCACAGGTCTGGACACCATTGGCCATGCGGTTGATTCCTCTGCTATGGTCTGAATGTCAGGAAAATTCCTGTACACTTCTTTGTTAAAGGTGCAGAGAAACTCGATGGCATCTAAATTCTCTCTTCCGCCATATTTATTGGGGATCCACTCGCCTTCTTTTCGGCCATAGTCCAGGTACAACATTGATGCCACCGCATCAACCCTTAGACCATCAACGTGATAAACATCTAGCCAGAACATTGCGCTGCTTATAAGAAAGCTCCTCACCTCATTCCTTCCATAGTTGAATATAAAGCTATCCCAATCAGGATGAAGGCCTTGCCTTGGGTCGCCGTGTTCGTAGAGGTGGGTGCCATCAAAATAAGCAAGGCCATGCTCGTCCCTCGGAAAGTGAGAGGGGACCCAGTCCAATATTACCCCTATCCCCCTTTGGTGAAGGGTATCAATAAGCAACATAAAATCCTGCGGGGCACCGAAGCGACTTGTTGGTGCAAAATATCCTGTTGTCTGATAACCCCAGGACCCGTAGAAAGGGTGTTCCATCACTGGAAGGAATTCAACATGAGTATAGCCCATGTCCGTTGCATGCTCGGCGAGCCTGTGGGCCAGTTCGCGGTAGGTCAAATACCTGTTGCCTTCTTCTGGTACACGCATCCAGGAGCCAAGATGCACCTCGTAAATGGCCATGGGCGATTCTAGGGAATTGTGCGAGCCCCTGCGCTGCATCCATTGCTGGTCATGCCACTCGTAACTTAGGTCCCAAACTATGGAGGCCGTTCGGGGAGGGACCTCGTTGAAAAAGGCAAATGGATCGGCCTTGTCCACGCTGTATGAATTATATCTGGAACGGATATGGTACTTATATCTGGCACCTTTATCGACACCAGGGACAAATCCATGCCATATACCAGAGCTCTCTGATGGGCTCAGGTTATGTGAGTCCTTGGACCAATCATTGAAATCGCCCATCACTGAGACGGCTTCGGCATTAGGCGCCCAAACTGCAAAAAAGGTTCCTCGGCCCTCTTTTGTGGATACGGGGTGGGCCCCTAGCCTTTTGTAAAGACGAAAGTGGGTTCCTTCATTAAAGAGGTAAAGGTCATCCTCGGTGAGAAAAGGGTTGCTCTCAGTTAACGAATTCGAATTCATTTTGTATCACCCAAACCGGGGGTAATCTCGATGACGAATGCCAAAATATATCCATCTGTGATCTGCCTTGTAAGAACAAGTTCAATGGGCAACATATTCATCAGCGGACCTCGTTCTCATTGGGGTATTTGTATTTTGACATTTGATAATACGACATCAAAAGAAATCTTCCAGGGCTCTCCGTCAGGTGTTTCACAAAGCGCGCTCATCGTACTAATTTCATTCCAAAAGGGACTCATATAAGTCAATATACTGCTCTGCGGATCGCCTCCATGAAAAATCACATTTCATTGCATTGCTTATGATCCTTTGCCACTGCCTTTGATCTGAATAAAAAGCAAGAGCCCGCTTGAGCGCAGCTAGAAACTCGCACGCTTCATAAAGCCTGAATTTAAACCCATTTCCCTTCCCGCTCTTGGGGTCAAATTCTTGCACCGTATCATCCAATCCTCCCGTAGCTCTCACCACAGGAACGGTGCCGTACTTCGATGCATACATCTGGGTAAGGCCACAGGGTTCATAACGTGACGGCATCATTAAGATGTCTGACCCTGCGATTATCCTATGGGCCATAGCCTCATCAAACCCTTTTATAAAGGCCATTTTCTGTGGGTAGCGAGACGCAGTTTTACGGAGCTCTTCCTCTATCTCCTTTTCGCCAGAAGCCAAGATAACAACACAAAGCTCTTCTTTCATAAGGGCATCCATGACTTCTAATAGGAGGTCGAGGCCCTTTTGTTTATCCAGTCTTGTTACCATACACAGCAGTGGTACCTTGGTACCTTTTGTTTGCAACCGAAGTTGTTGCAATAGCCTCTCCTTGCAAACCCTTTTTTCTTCCATCTGCTCAACATCGTAGGTAGCAGGCAGGTACTTATCTTTCTTTGGGTCCCATGAATTGTTATCTACGCCGTTTAAAATACCGTGGAGTTTGTTTCGATGGGCACACAGAATACCCTCCATACCCATACCATACCCAGGAGATTGGATCTCCTTAGCATACCTGGGGCTTACCGTGGTAACGGCATCTGAGAAGACTATACCTGCCTTTAGGGTACTGATCTTACCCCAGTACTCCAGCCCCTCGGGATGAAAAAACTCCTCTTGATTTAGCCCTGTCAAAGGGAGTTTTTCTCTTGGGAAAATGCCCTGGTACCCTATGTTATGAATTGTGAATACGGATTTTATTTTCGAAAGCTTGGGGTAGCTTGAATAGAGCCCCCGAAGAAGGGCTGGAACAAGGCCTGTCTGCCAGTCATTACAGTGTATAATTTTTATATCCTCATTCAATTTCTCACACAGTCTCAGGCCAGCCAGGGAGAAAAAGGCAAATCTTTCAAAGTTATCGTAATAGTCCCCACATGCCCCACCGTATAGATTGGGCCTTTGATACATATCCTCCCTCTCAATAAGATACACTGCTAGGCCGCCTTCGCCCACCGTTTCATGAATTTTTGCTTTGAGCCGGTACTCCCCCATGGGGATGTCCACAGTCGAGACGAGGGAAGTTTGAACATCTTTATTGTTAATGGACCAATAAAAAGGTAACACCAGTTGAATGTCCACTCCTAGCTTTTTAATCTCCCTTGGTAATGCCCCCGACACATCTCCAAGGCCGCCTGTTTTGGCATAAGGAGTGGCTTCAGAAGAGAGAAATATCACCTTTAAATCACTAGTCCGCATGCTCGCCTACCTTTCTGTCCTGTTTGTGCTTACGGAGATAAGAGAGAATAGCAGAGCCTCATGTCCTTGGCAATAAAACAAAAAGACAGCTTGACGGCGTAATTTTGCTCACATAATATTTCAATAGGTACTTTACCTTTGTCCTGCCAAAATGGGTGCTAACGGTCTTTTCTTACTTTAGTGAAGTCCCTTGCAGATTGAGTCCGCACGGTCAAGGGAGTACTTGGAAGCCATCTTTGATTTGAGGGAGGCAAGACCGTCATGAGAGACACTCTGGCTTTTATCATGGCAGGAGGCAGGGGAGCAAGGTTGATGCCTTTGACATCTGACCGCTCCAAGCCCGCTGTTCCATTCGGGGGCATTTACAGACTGGTAGATTTTACCCTCAGTAATTGCATCAATTCCCAGCTTTACAGAATTGTGGTGTTGCCCCAGTACAAGTCCCAGTCCCTAACTGAGCATCTGGAGGCGGGATGGAATATATTCAGTGCCAAATTGGGCCATTTTCTCAAGATAGTGCCTCCCCAACAGCGGGTCGGCCTAGACTGGTACAGGGGTACCGCTGATTCAATTAGGCAAAATATCTACCTCATTGAACGCACCAGGCCCAAATTTATCCTTATACTTTCTGGGGATCATATCTACAAGATGGACTACAGCCTTTTTCTCAAGTACCACAAGGATAAAGATGCAGATGTCACCATATCCACGCTGGAGGTGGATGTAGAGCAAGCGCATCATTTTGGCATCGCCGTTGTGGACCACGAAAACCGTATCCTCGGTTTCCAGGAAAAGCCCAAAAAAGACATCAAGACAATCCCTAATGACTTCTCCAGGGTACTGGCCTCTATGGGTATTTACCTGTTCAAGACCGAATCGCTGCTGAAAATTCTAAACAGCCACAAGGGGGACGACTTCGGAGGCGATATCATACCCACTATTCTCAATGACTATAGGGTTTACGCCTATCCTTACAAGCGGTTCAACAAAATTGTAGATCAGATATATGTCACCATGGAAAATGGCGCGCGTGCATTGCAGACAGTTGACAAGACTCGCGACTCTACCTATTGGCGCGATGTGGGCACCTTGGATGCCTATTGGAATGCCAACATGGATTTGACTGGTGTAGACCCTTTTTTTAACCTTTACGGCCGGAGGTGGCCCATCCATACCTATCAATCTGCAACTCCGCCTGCAAAGTTTGTCTTCAACAACGAAAGAGCAGAAGGCGGAAGGGTTGGAAAGGCGCTGGACTCGCTCGTAGCGGCCGGGTGCATCATAAGCGGCGTGGTCAGAAACTCTGTGCTCTCCTACAACGTCATAGTGGGAAGTTGGTCCAATGTAGAGGAATCCGTTATCATGGATGGGGTGATCATTGGGAGGCACTGTAAGATCAAGAAGTGTATCATCGACAAGGAGAATTTCATTCCCTCCGGCACCCGAATCGGCTACGACCCGGATGATGATAGAAAGCGATTTACACTGACGGAAAGGGGAATCGTGGTGGTGCCAAAAGGTTACTTTAAAGAGTAGCACATGGCGCGCCTGGGAGGATTCGAACCCCCGACCCGCGGATTAGAAGTCCGCTGCTCTGTCCTGCTGAGCTACAGGCGCACCCTAAAGGTCAGCTTTGATATTCTTCCTTCTGACTCCTGCCTCCTCGTTCCTGACTTCTAACTACCATTGTTTAATTATACTAATTTCGGAAAAATTTCAGCAAAAAATTAGGCGAAAAGGCCTCACCTACTTGATGCGTCGCAGGTAATGATTAGTAGCGGCACCATTGAGTACCTGGCGAATTGCAACATTAGTATTCTCCTCTAATTCGCCCATTATCTTCGCCAGGGCCCTCAGGTGGATCAGGCTTTTCCTTGACTTGTTTTGGTGAGGGAGTCCAAGGTCGGGATTTGCTAATATGTCTATTACTTTATCTAAGAACAGTAGATCAAATTGATCCGGCATTTTGTATATCAAGTCAATCCATTGCTGCTTAAGCTCCTCAGGCATCTTGTCATAGGCGCTTATAAGGGTGGAATCTTTTCCAACATATAAAGTCCGTCGAAGGCCTTCTAGGGTCTCTTGAACCCTTCGTCTCAACTCGTGGTTTCCGTTACTGCCGCTGAGAATATCGCTCCACTTGCTTTCTATCTTTGCCCTAATCCAGTTCTCGGCTTTTTCTGGTGTAAATGAAAATTCAAGGAATTTTCTGTGGGCTCTCCTCAAATCATACTTGAGATTTTCCTCTGCACCTTCGACACAATCCAAGGCCCTATCCAATTCCTCAATATAATCCTCCTTCGCATCTTCGATGTTACACCCATTCCTTATAATCTCTTCCCACTGATCTCTTAGAAAACCCACCTCGTGTTTTATGAGAGAGAATATAAGGCCAGACTTGCTAATGGTGTTTCGAAGGGAATCGGATATTATATTGCAAGAGTTAACCTTGTCCTGGGCTAGCTCCCTTATTGCATTCAGAGACTCTTCTCTTAATTGATAAGAGAGAAGCTCTGTGCCTAAGGTTCTCGACAGTTTCTTGATCAAGCGAGTCTCGGGACTGTCTATCTTTATGGTGCCAAGCTGAAAGTGAATCTTTATGACCGCCACCACAATGTAATCCGTGTCTTGCCAGATTGGCTCACCGTCATAAGTCCTTGGGTATTCAACTTCTGGCTGTCCCTCTAAAAAAAGATCTTGCTTGCGCACCAAGACCGGCTCCATATGGTGAGAGTCCTCATGCCCGCCTCCAAGTTGAATCCTAATGCTCCTTGTATCACTCCCTGGCTTTTCCGCTGTCCAGCTCTTTTGTTTCTCCACGCACCACGACATGGCTTCCAAGGGCCGCCCCGGTTCGTCCCGGTACTCCATCCATGGTTTTCCAGGAGGATTGTAATCTGATTTTTCTGGAAGCCCCCACGAGATGTTTTTCCTTTCCTCATCTATGATACCCGAAGTAACCCTAGTGGCGACCATTTCAGGAGGGCTACCTATGGAATAAACTGTACCCTTGTAGGCGTTCGGGAGGCAAAAGAGAATTGTCTCGATTATTTCCTTGCAAGCCCGTTCAAGAGAGGTCTTGTCTACTCTAAGTGACAATTCATAAACCCCGGAGTTAGAATGCTCAGCACTCACTGGGCAATTCGACTTTCAAGAAACCGTACTTTAAGGATTTTTTTTGCTTTGTCAATAAAATAATTCGTCTAGCTTGACATTCATGGTGCTGAATAAGAAATTTTTCTTATGGGTAGGATCCGTGTTGCACTCCAAGGGGCAGGGAATGGGTTTTGGAGAAAATCATGTCACATTAGGTGATTGCCGCCTCCCCTTCTCTTTATTTCCTGGACCACTGCCTCTACGATCTCACCGGCACTTCCCTGTAAAAAGATGTCAGTTATAGAATTAGTGAGATGCGTTCTTTCCATGTTGATTTCAATCACCTTGGCATGATTCTGTTTTGCTATAGTGGGTATAGTATTTGCTGGAGAGACAAGGGCAGAAGTTCCAATCACCAAAAGGACCTTGGCTGAGGAGGCTAGTTGGAATGAGCGACTAAGTGCCTCTGGCGGTATAGGCTCACCAAAAAACACTACATCCGGTTTTAAGATTTTTCCGCATTCACATCTGGGAGGAAACTCGCTTCTCTTCGCATCGCTTTTATATTTCTTGCCGCACCATAGACAGGACAGGGTATTGGAGTTGCCATGGTATTCGATTACGTTCCTCGAACCTCCCTCCTGATGGAGATTATCTACGTTCTGGGTAATGATGTAATGCAAATACCCCATTTTCTCCAGTTCGCCAAGGCCTATGTGGGCCTTGTTTGGCTTAGCTGCCGATACAATCTCATCCATATCACGCAACATCTGCCAAACCTTTTCAGGATCAGCCCGGAAGGCTTCAATGCTCGCGTATTCTGCTGGATCATACTTAGACCACAATCCTCCAGCGCCGCGGAAATCCGGTATCCCGGACTCTACCGAGATGCCGGCACCTGTAAGCGCTAAAGTGAGATTGGAGTTAATTACCATCTCAGCGGCTCTTGCGATGAGTTTATCCATATGTCCGCTCCTTCTTGGTTACGACAACTACTCCGCTGGTTCAAACAGGATCTTTCGATCAGTGTTGCTATAAAGCTTGAATCGCGCCTTCAGTATCTTTTGCTCACCAAAGATATTTTCCAGCCTCACCTCTGCATCGCTTAACTCCACTAAGTCAACATTTTCCAAAATTTTCTCCTCTGTTCCATCTTTCACCAAAAACGCATGAGCCTCACACATTTAAAACACCACCTTTCCAATCTTTCTTGGGGTTATTTTTCCAGAGCCTCCAGTGCTCGTCTCAGGCACTCGTTGCTCTGAACACTCAGGCGGATCATTTCCCTAACCTGGCGAGCACTTTCCTCCTTGCCGGCCTCCTCGAGCTGTTCTGCGAACAACTCATATTCCTCTTTATGATGATCATTGTGAGTAATCCAATGTTCAAGCCTGATTTTGGCCTTCTCAATAAAGTCCATTTCGTCCTCCACTTTTCATTTCCTTGCAATAGCAGCAACTAATTAGTTCGCATCCATAAACTCTATACCCCTCTCCCCCTCGAGGGGGAGAGGCTGGATGAGCCTGCCTGCCGGCAGCAGGCAGGGCTCAAGGCAGAGGGAATTTATGGATGGACAGTAATAAAAAAGGCTAAGACATGCATAGTGACATGTCAATATATTTTGAAATACATTTTCTAGATTCATTTTAATTGGGGAAGAATAGTTGACTCCTAAGGGGTATCGGGTTAATATCCAAAAAATCCATCAACGAGGAGGGTGCGGATATGGGAGAGCTAGAGATATTGGAAGGGAAGAAGGTCCTCGTAGTAGACGACGAGGAGGATATCCTGGAGACTCTAGAAGAACTCCTTGATATGTGCCTAATAGACAAGGCCCCCAACTATGAGACCGCAATGAAATTCCTCAAAAAGAACACGTATGACCTGGCAATATTGGACATTATGGGGGTTAGGGGGTATGATTTATTGGAAGAAACTCGGAAAAGGGGTGTTCCGGCAGTGATGCTAACTGCCCATGCTTTGAGTCCCGAAAACCTTATCAAATCTGTTAAGGGTGGCGCGCAGGCATATCTGCCTAAAGACAAGATGTCAGACATTCCCACCTATGTCACTGAAGTTCTTAAGGCAGTAAAGGAAGGCGAGAAAGCGTCTCTAGGCTGGTTTAAGAAGCTGAACCCCTTTTTCGAAAAAAAGTTCGGTCCTGATTGGAAGGAAAAGCACAAGGATCTTTGGGATGCGATGGAACAAACCTACCGGGTGTCCAGGGAGGATTTGGAACAGCTGATGTAAATCGCTTCCAAATTCAACATGTTTCTGACAACGGTATTGTCACTGAGAAGGTGGCTCCGCAGCCCCGGTCACTGTGCAGGGTTAACTTCCCTCCCATGTCCTCTACTAGTACCAGCACACCAGCAAGGCCGAGCCCATGGCCCCTTACAGGGCAGGCTCCTTGCCCGTTCATTTGGAAGTAGCACTCAAATATCCTCTCATGATATTCTTGTGGTATACCTTCGCCATCATCGCTCACGGTGAGCACTAATGTGTCACCCTCTCCGCGGATCGTCACCTCCACGGTATTGCGCTTATATTTTAAAGCATTGTTCAGCAGATTTCTGAGAATCTGCCTTACCTTGGGCTCGTCAAGGCAAACTTCCTGAGCCCATAGCCTATTTTCTACATTGAGGCTCACGCCATGGGCTCCGAGAACCTCTTTTAGGGAGCTGAGGTCTGAGCAAGTTCTCATTTGTTCAGATAAGTTGTCATTGGTAAGATCAAACACCTCTAGTAGGGTGTTTTTCACAAGTTCCGATATGCTACATGTGGATACATGGACAACCCCCTCCTTCGATCTTCCAAGTTCCAGCGCATCATTTACCAGTGTCTGTGTTACCCTAGTGTTTCGCAACGCTCTACGAAGGACCTTTTCCTGCTTGTGGGTGAGCTTGCCGTATTTCTCTTGGCGATTCAGTAAAGATGTTATTCCGGCCTCTATCACAGCCAATGGCACCTTCAAATCGTGGATTAGGAAGTCTATTTTTATTCTCTCTTTCTCCATGTTACCGCCTCTTGACCCAGGAGTCTCCCGAAGTATGTCATCAGTGCTTTGAGTATGAAGAGAAAACTGCGACCCGTTATTTTCCTGATTCCTATTTGATGATTCGTTAGCCGTCTTTTTTACAATACCTAGAAGGGTTGAAATAATCAATCGTTGACTCTCCTCGATTCCATTAGATCTTGCTAGGACCTCAGCAGTATACCCGCGTATCCGACGAAACTCGAATCAGGCCTGATATCATAGCTCGTATAATAATCTACTTCAAAGGCTTTTTTGGCGCCTAGCGCTACGGCAGCCTCAATAGCTGATGCTGCAGCCCCCGAACAGCACGCGTTATGGCTTTTGAGGGCCTCATCTATCACTGCTGGAGCGTCCATATTGAGCATTAACTCAATAACTCGTCTGTCATTTTCCGTTTTTACCCATTCTACGGCACGCTCCCCGGTACCCTTGGGTAAAAAGCCATAATTATAGCCATAGTGGGTAAGGTCTGTAGAGCCGATAATCACGGCTCTTCTGCCAAGCTCCATGGCAATTTCAGCGGCCCTCCTAGCTATGGAGAGTGATTTCTTAGTTGGAGGAAGACCCATTGGTACGATCTTGATGTCCCCAAGAAAATACCTGACAAAGGGCAACTGCAGTTCAATGGTATTGTCAGGTTCATATCTCCAGGGAGTTTCCAGGCTAAAATCAAACTCCAAGGTAAGCCGGCTTGCGAGCTCCGAGTCAATTTGAAGTTGTCCCAAAGGCGTATTCCATGCGCCTTCCTTCATTATATAATTAGGGCTTGATGGATGGAGATGCCTACCAAATATTATGCATGTATCAGGTGCGACATCCACTCCAAGACATCGGATCACATTGCAGGCCAACCTTCCTGAATAAAACCACCCTGCGTGGGGTACGATACCTCCTATTGACAAACCCTCTCCAGGGCAAGGAGCTCCTTCTCCCATAAAAGCCTCTATGGCTCGAATACATTCCTTCTCTCTCCCAGGATACCATGATCCAGCGAAATCAGGCTCCCTAACAGCCATAGTGCTCACCTCCTGTCTGAGCCATTTGGTGCACTGTCACAATTTACCCACCACCTCACACGATCTTTTCATTGCCGGTGTACCATTTTACTGCTAGAATCTTACCCGCAACATAATTCAGTTTAAGTGGAAAACAAGAAAATTTTACAAGCTATATTTTAATCTGACAAGCCGAGGTGTAGTTGAATGCTGGGCCACATTGAGCAATGGTTAGTGCGAATTCCCGTACTCCTCTTTGCCATCACCATACATGAGTACGCACACGGAAAAGCTGCATACTCTCTGGGCGATCCCACGGCAAAAAATGCAGGCCGCCTGTCGTATAATCCCTTGGCACATATCGATCCCCTCGGTGCTATCTGTTTGTTTTTGTTTAACTTTGGATGGGCGAAACCTGTCCCCGTTAATCCAGCCTATTTTCGGAACCGCAGACAAGGAACAATTCTCATGGCCCTTAGCGGCCCTCTTTCCAACCTTTCTGCGGCCTTCGTGGCAGGGCTCTTCGTACGTTATTTCCTCTTACCCTGGCAGATTTATAGAGAAGTTCTTACCTACCTCCTCTTGATGAATATAGGGCTGGGGTTATTCAACCTAATTCCCATCCCCCCTCTGGATGGCTCTCACATTCTCGAAAACCTCCTGCCCCCTCGAGCAGCCCAGAGATTTCGCGTCATTGGTCGCTATGGCCCCATTGCTATCATCTTAATAGTGCTTCTAGACAACTACGCCCGAACTGGCATAATCAATACTATTCTTATTTACCCCATGTTTCATCTTGCCCATCTTTTTGCAGGAGATAATTTATGGCGGCTACTCACCCTCCTCAGGTAACCAGCCTTTTTACATCATATCCTTATCGCTCGCCTCTATAGCCTTATCGATTTCAGCCTTGAGCTGGTAAGGCAGACCAGGCATATCTACGCTCAGAAAGCCCCGCACAATAGTTGAGGTCGCTTCTTCTTCGCTTAAGCCACGTGACATCAGGTATGTTATCTGTTCCTGCGCTATTTTCCCTACAGCTGCCTCATGGGACATCTCCACGCCCTCAGCATGACCTTCCAGTTCCGGGATTGCATGAATAACACCACCTTTTAGAATAAGACCCTTGCACTCCAGATGAGCCTTGATTTCAGGGACTTCACCTATGAGATGACCGCGCGCAATGATCTTCCCTCCATTGCTGATGGTACGTGAGACAATCTCTGCCCGGCAACCCGGCTTCTTCAGATACACCCTCCCACCAACATCGTGTTCTGAGCCTGGGGATCCCACTATAATACTGTAAAGCCTGGCAACCGCATTTTCTCCCACAAGCTGCGTCGTCGGATACATTTGGACTGATTTCACTGGCTTCATACAGATATAGTTGTTCAGAAATAGCCCTCCCTCTTCCACCCGGGCCACAGATCTGGGTCTTACAACCATGTCTTCAGCCCAGTTATGGATCATGGTGAAAGTGAGCTTCGCGTTTTTCTTAACATAATACTCTGTCACGCCCAGGTGAGCTCCCCTCTTAAGGTGAGGAGAGGTTGTACATCCATTTATGATGTGAAGTTCTGAACCCTCCTCGGCAATAATAATATTGTGCACGTTTTGTTGGAGGCCTTCCTTTCCCAAATACAGGCATGCCTGAATTGGGTACACACTTCTGGTTCCTGGCAAGGCCCTAATAACGTATCCATCATGGAGATTCAATTCAACGGACGCTGTATACTTATCCACATCAACCGAAACTAGCTTCCAGTAATAGTCTTTAACCCATTCATATTCTTGGAGGGCTACTCGAATGGGGATAACCTCCACCCCCTTTTGTTTAACGTCGCAATAAACAGTCTTTGTATCCATTTGAAAAAATGTGCCACTTCTTTGCTCCTCGGTAGGGTCAAGTCCGGACATGATCAATTGTTTCTTTTCTTCTTCGGGTAGCCTTAGAAGGTCTTGGTCAGTAAGTTCCTTGTGCGCCACCCCGGCCTTTTCAAATTCTTGCAGGTCCACATCCGGCCCTAAGGCCGCCTTTTTGTTTATTGCCCTTTTAGCCTTTTCTAAGAGTTCTGCCCGATAATGCATCTCACACACTCCTTATACCCTGATTTGCTAATGCAATTAAGAATCTCGCGTGGGTTACTCACACAGCTTAGATAGCCCTCATATAGGACCTGGCCCTTATCCGCCGCAATGTAATCCAAGATATATCCGGTATGGGTGATAATTAGCCCCATTTTCGTTCGCTCCAGCTTTTTCTGCATCTTCGGGCGGTTGTTCCCCTCTCTTTCTTCTAGATCTTTTTGAAGAAGCATGGCTATGGTTTTCCCTACTAATGCAATATTCTCCATATCTACACCTGACTCGGGCTCGTCAAACAGCATGAGATCAGGGTCTTGAGCCATGAGCTGGAGCAATTCCGATCTCTTTATCTCACCGCCTGAAAACCCATCATTGACATCCCTATCCAAAAAATCCTCAAAATTCACTCGCCTGGCAAGTTCTTCCACGCCTTGTTTGCGTTTGGCGCAAATTTGGACTAATTGCCTGGTTTTGACTCCATGAATAGTTGGCGGCCTTTGGTATGACATTCCTATACCGAGTTCTGCCCTTTCATGGATGGGCATATTAGTTATATCCTTACCCTTGAAAAATATCTTGCCCTTCTTCACATGGTATTGGGGGTAGCCCATAATGGTCATGAGTAATGTGGTTTTCCCCGACCCATTGGGCCCAAAAAGGACATGCGTCTCGCCTGGTTTTATCTCGAGGTCTATATGATTCAGAATTGTTTGGCCCGCAAGTTCAACCTGTAGGTCCTCTATAACTAACACCGTGAGCCTCCTTTCCTAAAAGGGTGGACAAATACTTAAAGAAGGGTTTCTTCAAGTTTTCCTTCTGTTCTTATTACACCTTATATGGAGCCATGTAAATACAATCCATGGCCCAGCTTATTAACATAAACCTACCGTGGTGCTCTTCAAGGGGGCGAACAAAGACTATTTTTTCTAATTCTTAGAGTAACCACATTATGTCTGTCAGGGCATTCCAGCACCAGTTCATCTTCCGAAGACCATGGATGCTTCCCGCCGAATTGCATTACACTAAGGCGCAGTGGCCTGCTACCTCTATTACCTCTGCCTTTAGCAAAGTTTTTAGCTCGCTTTGACTGGCCATCTCTATCCTCCATCTTATTCTTTATCGAGGGATACTCCCATTATTGCATCTTAGACATTTTAAGTAATTTTACCACATAAACTAAAGGCACTCCTAAGCTCAAATGCAACCGTGTTTTGGTTTGACAAAATTGGGAGCTATCTTTATAGTCTGTAGTCTTTGGCCACTAGCGTGTCTGAAGGTGAACTTTGCGCTCAACCTGGCCCTGTCTTAAGCTCAGGCGCCAAACATATAGAAGAGGTAAATTACGATGAATTATTTGTTTACACCCTTTCGGATTAAGGACCTTGAAATTCCCAACCGGATTGTAATGCCTGGCCTCGCCTCCTTCTTAATAGAAGACGACGGATCTATCACCGATAAGACCATAGAGCATTACCGCCTACGGGCTGCCGGTGGTCCCGGGATGGTAATTGTTGAGGCCTGTGCTGTGTCTCGTGAGGGTGTGGTGTCCCCCCATCAGGCCAGGATTTATGATGACCGCTTTATCGAGGGGCTAGCTAGAATAGCTGAAGTGATGAGGGCAGAAGGAGCAGTTCCTGCAGTACAAATCCACCATGGCGGCAGGCAAACCTCCTCCAAGGTCATCAAACAAAAACCCCTTGCGCCCTCTCCCCTTCCCTGCCCCACTATTCGGGGTGAGGTTGAGCCCTTAACAGTGGAAAAGATCCAGGAACTTGTCCTTAAATTTGCTGATGCCGCGGAAAGGGCGGTTCAGGCTGGCTTTGACCTGATAGAGATTCACGGAGCGCACGGGTATCTAATAAATCAGTTTCTCTCACGCTTTTCTAATATACGGGAGGACGGATATGGAGGTGACGTAAAAGGCAGGGCTCGGTTTGCCATAGAAATTATAAGGGAAATCAGAAAAAGGATTGGGCCCGACTTTCCACTATCTTTCAAAATTAGTGCCCAGGAGTTTGTGCCAAACGGGCTCACAGTGCAAGAAAGTATCAAGATCCTTAAGCTATTGGCGCAAGAAGGGATTGATGTGGTTCAGGTTTCGGCGGGCAATGATGCAACGCCCGAGTGGATAGCCCAACCTATGTTTATGAAAAAGGCATGCCTGGCAGGCTCTGCTGGCGCTATCAAGAAGGCCCTCAATATTCCTGTAATGGCCGTGGGAAGGATAAACGACCCCCTTGTGGCTGAGGAGATCCTTGAGGAGGGAAAAGCGGATTTGGTGTGCATGGGGAGGGGACTTCTCGCGGATCCCGAGTTACCTAAAAAGGCCAAGGAGGGAAGGCTGGAAGATATCAGAACCTGTATCGCATGTAATACCTGCATGGAGTCAATATTCAGGCGAGGTAGAGTGGAATGTCTCGTAAATCCTGTTCTTGGCCGGGAAAAAGAACTTGTAATAGAACCTGCCAAAGAAAAAAAGAAGGTCATGGTGGTAGGTGGGGGCCCGGGAGGGCTTAATGTGGCATGGGTTGCAGCACGCCGGGGCCACGAGGTGCATCTTTACGAAAAACAACAGACCCTGGGCGGTCAGCTAGTCCTGGGCAGTATCACTGGATACAAGAAGGAATTACTAAGCCTGATAGAATTTCAAAAACGTCAGATCAAGAGATTTGGGGTAAAGCTTCACCTTGGAGAAGAAGTAACCGCCGAGGTGATTGACAGAGAGAAGCCTGACCTTGTCATACTAGCCACTGGTTCGTCCCCTGCTGTCCCACCAGTAGAAGGGATCGACAAACCCATTGTTGCACTATACCCAGAGGCCCTTAATACCGAAAACTTCAAGAAACTCAAGGTTGTCATTGTGGGGGGAGGAGCCACTGGGAGTGAGGTGGCTCTTCACCTAACTGACAACGCATGCCAGGTAACTATCGTAGAAATGCTTCCTAAAGTTGGAAAGCAGCTCGAGAGTATGACTCGAAAAGTTTTGCTCAAAAGACTCAAATCCCGCGGCGTACAGATGCTTACAGAGACAAGGGTAAAGCGGGTGGAAGACAATGGTGTGGTTGTTGTCGATAAAGAAGAAAATGAAATGTTTCTTGAAGCGGATCGGGTTATAATAGCTATAGGAACCAGGCCTGACAACACGCTATATGAACAAATAAAATCGAAGGGTTATGAAATCCACAGGATTGGTGATTGCCTAGAACCGCGAAGTGCCAAAGCAGCAATCTATGAAGGGGCGGTACTGGGCCGCTCCATTTGAGGTTCGCCCGCCGCTCAAAAGCCAACGGCAACCAGCCCAGTCTAAGGTTCGAAGCGGCCCAGTATTTCTTGGTACGCCTCATTGATTTCCTTGAACCGTCTTTCAGCAAGGGCCCGGAATTCCTCACCCAAGTGGCTTACCTTGTCGGGATGATATTTTGCTGCCAACTCTCGGTAAGCCTTTTTCACGTCATTTGCAGACGCGCCTCTTCTCAGGCCAAGCACCTCATAAGGATCCTTTAGTGGCCCGGTGTGATTCCCTGCTGAGCGTTGTTCCTGCCCTCGCCACTGCTCTTGCTCAAATGCCTGTCTCCCCTGAAATGTCCCCTCTTCAGCCTGTCTTTTCAGTTTATAGCTCCGAAGAAACCAGTACAACAGCCCCAGGAGTACTATGTCATCGATCCATCCCCAGCCCACGAAAAAATCGGGGAAAAGGTCATATGGACATAGCGCATAAAGGACTGCCAATATAATAAAGATCAAACGCATAGTAAAAGCACATCCAAAGAATTATTCCTCCCTTGCCTCCTTGACAAGTTCAGGCCCATACTTTTCAAGGAATAGGTGCAAATCTTCTTTCCAAGGGCGCATGATATTCAGTCCCTGCTCCTTGAGCTTTCGGTTCTCTAAAACACAATTGACGGGTCTCTTTGCGGGCCTTTTTTGGTCTTTCAATAACGAACGCTCCAGCTTCACCTTGAGCTTAAGCTTTTCAATGATTTGCCGCGCCCAGTCATAAGGCGTGCAATACTCCTCGGAAGTAACATGGTAGGTGCCTCTGGCATCATTTTCAATAAGCTTTTTGATCTGAAGCGCCAGGCGGTATGTCCATGTCGGGGATCCATATTGATCACTCACTACCTGGATTTTCTTTATATCTTTCCGGACAGTCTGCGAAATAATCGATTTCACAAAGTTCTTACCATTCAAACCGTACAGCCACCCTGTCCTTACTAGAATATAGTTAGGTGAGTTATCCCGCACCGCCACTTCACTTTCCACCTTATAACGCCCATAAACAGACAAAGGGCGTGGGGGGTCGTCTTCGAAATATGGTTGAGGCATGGCCTTCCGGCCGTCAAACACATAGTCACTAGAGATATGTAGGAATTTGGCATGAAACCGCGCGCAACCCTGGGCAAGATTCCTGGGGCCTTCGACACTAACCTTTCTCATCCATGGCTCGTCAGCCTCGCATGCGTCCACATCCGTAAACGCTGCACAATTTATTACGACGTCCGCCTTTACCCTGTCCAGTGTATCGATGACTGCGTCCCATCTGACTATGTCCAGTTCTTTTCTCGATGGAGCAACTATTTCGTTATCTTTTTCAAGCACCAGTTTACAATCACTCCCAAGCATTCCACTACTGCCCAGCAACAGTATCTTCATCAGAACAAGTCCTCCTTCCTCTTGAATCGCTTTAACCGGCAGCCACTCAAATGCCCGTGCCTACAAATTCAAAATTCCTCGACCGTGGTCCAGGAATGCTGGATTGAACCATCTCACTCAAATAAACGCTATTTTTTAATCTTGGTTATATAGCATATTTTCTTGAATATTTTAAGAAAAATCGTCTGAAAGGCGCTGCGCCATTTTCCTCTTTCTTTTATCCTTTTCCTTCTGATTATTCACAATCATACACCTCATCGGCCAATAGCGAGCTAAGAGTATCTCATCTATAACAATAGCCTTGCTATTAGAGGGTATTTTTCGTAGCTTTGGAAACCTACGGAGGTTGCAATGGCCAAAGCATCCCAACAAAACCCTCTTCCTTATTTCATCAGGATCACGGTTTTCCTCCTTATAATTGCGGTTACCCTTAGCAGTTCTTGTGTGAAACTGGCGCTCCGTTTTTCCCAATCAATTTTCGATGATTTCTCGCAATCATTTCTTCAGGAGTGCGATCCTCAGCTAGCCAGAGAGGCCCTACCCGGCCAACTTAAGCTTGCAGAGGCCCTTTTACAAGAAGCCCCAGGTAATAAGAAAATCCTCGCTTCCCTTTGTACTGGATACACAGGCTATGCGTTGCTATTCGTTGAGGAAGGCCAACCTGCGAGGGCGTCAAACCTTTATCTTCGTGGGCTACAATATGGTTTGAAGAGCCTGGGGGTAGCACAAAGTATGATCAAAGGGGGTAAGATTAATGAATTTTTAGAAAGATTGAGCCACAATGATTTATCTGCTATTTTTTGGACCACAGTGGCGTGGCTTAGGTGGATAAGCCTAAACCTTGACAAACCCTCTGCCCTCGCGCAAATGCCACTTGCGGTAACAGCTTTGAAATACGTCATGAACACGGACCCCAATTACTTTTACGGAGTAGCGTACGCGATCATGGGCTGTGTTCTGGTGTCCCAAGGGTCAAGCCTGGGCGCTGATTTGTCCACAGCCAGGGAATACTTTGAAAAGGCCCTGCAAATAAGTAAGAAAAGATTGTTTCTTGTTCAATTTCTCTACGCTCGGTACTATGCTGTTGCAAAACAAGACAGAGATCTCTTCCGCAGCTTGCTGGAGCAGGTTGTAAATGGATCACCGAGTACTATAAAAGAGGTCTGCTTGGTGAACCAGGTTATGAAACAAAGAGCTAAGGTTCTTTTGGAGAGCATGGATGAGTTCTTCGTTTAGAAATGATTCTAGCTTAGCTGCAATGGCTCGTTTTCCCCTGCTAATCGCGGAATTTTTCCTCATTTTTTCCTTATGCCCCGGCCTAGACCTAGAGACCAGCGCTAAACAACCTCCCAGATACGTTATCAAATTTGCCACAGTAGCCCCTGAGGGTTCCACCTGGATGAAGCAAATGCGTACAATCACGCAAGCAATAGAGGATGAGACTAACGGAAGAGTCATTTTTAGGATATATGCGGGAGGAGTTGCGGGGGATGAGTTAGAAATTCTCAAAAAAATCAGGATGGGGCAACTTCAATGTGCGGCTTTCTCAGGGGTCGGCTTTGGGAAAATTCTGCCGGAGGTTCGGGTCCTTGATCTGCCTTTCTTATTCAGATCTTACGAGGAAGTGGATCGAGCCCTAAGGCGGCTCAAGCCCTATTTTTCTCAGCATTTCAGGGAAAAGGGATTTATTTTACTTAACTGGGCCGAGGTGGGAAATGTTTACGTGTTTTCGAAAAGACCCATCAGAGTGGTAGGAGATTTTCGAAAAAGTAAGGCATGGTCCTGGGCAGGGGACCCCATAGCAAAAGAGACCTTTTCGGCCCTCGGTGTTACTCCTATAACCCTTCCAGTAACCGATGTTACCACTGCGCTGAGTACAGGGTTGGTTGACACGGTCTACGCACCTCCCTTGGGCTTGCTGGCCCTTCAGTGGCATCCCTATGTGAAGTACATGAACGCCTTGCCATTCGCCCATTCTACTGGAGCCCTTTTGCTTTCTTCCCGTACGTGGGAAAAGCTCCCGCAAGAACTGGGGAAATTTATTTCATCTGAATTCGAAAAAAGCATGAGCACCATGACCTCACAATTGAGGCAGCAAAATGAAGAAGCTATAGACGTCCTCAAGAACCACGGTATCACAATAATTCCTGAGCCTACGGGACAAGCACTTCAGAAATTTGATGCGATTCACCGAAGAGTGGCTTCTGCGCTCTCGGGAAAAATATATTCTTACTCCCTTCTCAAGCAGCTTTACGGAATCTTGGGAAGAAATACTAGATGATCTAAATGCATTATTTGAAGAAAATAGACTCAGCATTCGCAGCGGTGGAGAAATGGCTAATAGTAGTATTTCTTTCCACTATGATCACTTTCACTTTCATACACGTGTGTTTGAGGATATTTCTAATCAACCTGAACCTTGATCTTGCCCAAATACTGCTCAAACATCTTGAGTGGTCGCAGCCCTTGGTAAGACTCCTGGTCCTATGGGTAGCATTCATCGGTGCTTCGTTGGTCACCCGAGATAATAAACATATTAGGATTGATTTACTTGGCTCTGTCCTGGACGGAGCACCGAAGAGCATTTGGAGCCTAGTTACCTCGGGGGCTTCCCTCGCAATATCATTGTTTCTGGTTAAGGCGAGCATCGGCTACCTCATTTCAGAAATAGCTTATAATGATTTGCTTTTCCTCCGCATCCCAGCGTGGATAGGCCATCTTGTAGTTCCTGGCGCGCTAATGCTCATTTCATTGCGTTTTTTTATAAGTTTGATGACGGCATTGGACAAAATTGGCAATGATGTTTTTAGACACAGCCCAACCCAACCAACTGCTACCCGTAAGTAATCCCCGAAGGAGGGACATTTCCCATTACCTGCTGGAATTTCTATGATAACTGCTGCACTAATATTGATTGTCATTTTATCGCTTTTGGGTCTTCCACTTTTTCTGGGACTGTTTGGCGTTGCGGCCCTTGGCCTTTATTCCAACGGGGTAAACTATCAAACCATATTCATCGAGGTATTGAGGCTTGCTGATGCCCCCCTGCTGCTTGCCATTCCTCTTTTTACTTTTGCAGGATACTTACTAGCCCATGGTGGCACATCTAGAAGAGTGGTAAGGCTTAGTCAAGCATTCTTTGGCTGGTTACCGGGCGGACTGGCAGTAGTGGCGTTGGTTACAGCGGCTTTCTTCACTGCAATAACAGGAGCCACTGGAATCACGATAATAGCCCTTGGAGGACTGTTGCTTCCAGCATTGATTGAAGATCATTATACAGAAGAATTCTCCCTGGGCCTTGTTACTATTTCAGGTAGTCTTGGACTTCACTTTCCTCCCAGCCTCCCGGTAATCTTATTCGGTTTTGTTTCCGGGGTTAGCATCAGGGACCTTTTCGTGGCAGGAGTGGTACCAGGGCTGCTTATCTTGGCCCTGTGTAGCGTTTTCGCAATATTGGTGGGGAAAAAATGGAAAATCTCGGTGGCTTCCAGACCCAAGGTAAGGATTCTACCTGCCCTCAAAGAAGCAGCCTGGGAGATAGCTATACCCGGGTTCGTGCTCGCGGGAATATATACAGGGATAGTAACGGCAACTGAAGCCTCGGCCTTTATGGTAGTCTACGTGTTGATAGTCAAGGTCGTGGTTTTCAAAGAGCTTAGCCTCCGAACCGAACTTGTTCCCATAATGGTAGAGAGCATGAAAATGGTAGGAGCCATAATGGTGATCCTGGCCGCCTCCCTTGCTCTAACCAATTATCTTGTGGATGCCTTTGTGCCCATGAAGTTACTTCACCTGATTCAAGGCCTTGTGAAGACGCAGCTGGGCTTCCTGATTGCATTGAATCTGTTTCTTATCCTAGTGGGGTGCATGATGGATATCTTTAGCGCCATTCTGGTTGTAGTTCCCCTTATCATGCCCTTGGCAAAACAGTTCGGTGTTCACCCGGTTCACCTGGGGGTGCTTTTTCTTGCAAACCTTGCCATAGGCTATAACACCCCCCCAGTGGGCCTAAATCTATTCATAGCCAGTGGCCGGTTTGAGCAGCCCATTACACGAGTGTACCGTGCAGCACTGCCTTTTCTTCTGGTTCTGTTCATATCTCTTTTTCTGATCACATACTTTCCCTCAATCAGTCTGATAATGGTGAATCATTGAATTGGCTAGTCTTGCATCCTGTTCATTTGAGATTATATTTAAATCGTTCAGTTTTTGTTGAAAAACCTAGCGATCAGGGGTTAGCCTTGTGAAAGATGCATTTTTGTGGTAATTGGTGCTATTAAATCAAGGCGTTCAAGCCTTGAGATAAGGTATTGAGCGAAATTAGTTGATTAACAGGCAAACCGTGCTTTAGCCCCTAGGTTGGGGAATATCACCTTTTGTTTGCACTTATCTTAGTTAATAGCAAACCCGCTTAGCGAAAGGAGAAATAGGTTATGGCCGAAAAAAAGGA
>Ga0190359_1000080_pt1 | contig 56277 bp, 45 predicted proteins | sample 48721823_MG_FD_161269 | JGI IMG/M metagenome (GOLD analysis project Ga0190359, IMG submission 161269) | Hydrothermal vent microbial mat bacterial communities from Southern Trench, Guaymas Basin, Mexico - 4872-18-2-3_MG | ecosystem: Environmental > Aquatic > Marine > Hydrothermal vents >...
TTTTTCCTCAAGTGTCGAAATACGTCTGCTAGGGGAAGCCAAAAGGTCACCTCGCCTTCAAAAATATCTGTTGTATCACCTCGGGTTTGCAAGTAAAATAATTTTCAAAGGTCTTAAGTCAATATGACAAAACTCATTGCGGTTGTGGAAGATGAGCCTGATATAGCCGAACTGATCAGCATCCATTTGAAAAAAGCCCTTTTTGAAGTGAAGATCTTTTTATCAGGAAACAAGTTTTATGCATTTCTACCCCAAAAAAAACCGGATTTTATCATACTGGACCTGCTCCTCCCTGATATAGACGGGCTTGAAATATGCAAAGATTTAAAAAACAGGCAGGAAACAAAGGAGATTCCTATTATCATGCTCACAGCCAAAGGCGAGGAAATAGACAAAATACTGGGACTAGAACTGGGAGCCGATGATTATATGACCAAACCTTTTTCTCCTAGAGAGCTTGTAGCCAGGGTCAAAGCTGTATTGAGACGCTCTGAGCAGGCTCAGAAATCTGTGGAAATAAAGGCAGGGGATGACATCTCCATAGACAAAGCCAAACATGAAGTCCGTTTGAAAGGAGAAAAAATAGATCTCACCACAACGGAATTCAAGATACTTGAGCTGCTGGCTTCAAAAAAGGGATGGGTGTTTTCCAGGGAGAAAATACTGGATTATTTATGGGGGAGAGAAAAGGCCGTGCTGGACCGAACCGTGGATGTCCATATACGGCATCTGAGAAAAAAATTAGGAAAGCAGGGCGAATTGATTAAAAATATTAGAGGAGTAGGCTATAAGCTGGATACATGAAAAAGACCTTTTTCTTAAGATTATTCGGAGGATATGCATTCATTGTCTTGGCATTGGGCATTTTGGTTCTTATTTTCTCCCATGCTTTTGAAAAAAAATTTCACCTGAAGACTTTAGTCCAGGGACTTGAAGACCTGGGTACTACCATACAGCCAGAGGTCATCAGGTTGTATGAAGGAGAAAATTTCGGTCAGTTGGATTCCTATGTCAAAGATTTAGGAGAAAAAATAAACACCAGAATCTCTGTCATAGATCTTAAGGGAAAAGTTGTGGCTGATTCGGACAGCAATCCGAAGGAAATGGAGAACCACAGATACAGACCTGAAATTATACGGGCTTATTCCGGGAAAACAGGGAAATCCGTCCGGTTCAGCAGAACTGTGAAGGAAAAAATGCTGTATATAGGGATTCCCCTAATCATCAATGGTGAAATATCAGGCGTGCTCCGTCTCAGTCTTTATTTCGAAGAAATAAACCTCTGGTTTTCAAACCTCCGCCGAAACATTTCTCTCATTGTGCTATCCCTGATCATACTCTCCCTTTTTGTTTCTTATGTGCTGTCCCGAAACATATCAAAGCCCATACGAAAATTAAGAGAAGCTGCACAGAAAACAGCTTCCGGAGAAATGAATATACAGGTTCTCATAAAAGAAAAAGGAGAGCTGAAAGAACTTGCTGAGAGTTTTAACTCCATGACAGAGCGTTTGAGCCAGTTGTTTGATGACCTCAATGCCCAGAAAGAACAGCTCATGTGCATTCTTCAGACTATGGAAGAGGGACTTGTGACACTGGATAATACGGGAAGGATTATCTTCTGTAATGACCGGTTTAAAACCATAATAAACAACAGCAGCCCGGAAGGGCAGTTCTACTGGGAGTTTATTCGGATATCGGAATTTAAAACCATTTTTGCAAAGTCAAAAAAAGAACGCAAAACCCAGATCGAGGAGATAGCCCTTGATGAAAAAGTCTTTCTGTGCAGCGCCAACTATCTGGAGACAAGACATGAGATCGTGATAACCTTTCATGAAATCACAACAGAGAAAAACTTGGAGAAAATAAAAAAGGATTTTGTCGTCAATGTATCTCATGAGCTGAGAACACCGCTCACGTCCATAAAGGGATATCTGGAAACTATAGAAGGACTGGATGAGACGCAGAAGCAGTATCTTGACACAGCCAAACGAAATACAGAAAGGCTTATCAGCATAGTAAAGGACCTGCTTTTGATTTCTGAAATAGAATCCGATGAATTCAAAATCAAAAAACAGGATGTGAACATAAAAGACCTTCTCCTAAGGGTTATAAAAATCTTTAAGCCCTCTGTGGAACAAAAAAAGCTGAAGCTCGAAATCGACCTGGAAAAGAATATGCCTGAGATCAAAGGAGATCCTTTTAAGCTGGAACAGGTGTTCATAAACCTTATCGACAATGCCGTGAAATACACGGAAGAAGGGACCATCCGGATTCAGGCAAAAAAAACGAACTCGAACATTGAAATCTCGGTTAAGGATACGGGAATAGGAATTCCCGAACAGGACCTGCCGCGCATATTTGAAAGGTTTTATGTGGTGGATAAATCCCGTTCCAAGACTGTAGGAGGAACAGGGCTGGGGCTTTCCATTGTGAAACATATCATTCATTTACACAAAGGAACGATAAAGGTTGAAAGCAAACCAGGGCAGGGAACTGCCTTTTGCATCAGTTTGCCTTTGTAAATCTGTGAAAAGGTTTTTAAAATGAAAAAATTCAGCTTCTTTTCTCTTGTTTTGTTTGCGGTCATGAACCTGTTTTTCTGCTCGAGCGGTGAGCACAGATCAAATCCGCAAAAAGTGAAACCAGGGATCGAAGTGTTTTTAGAAGAACAAACCAGCCTTGTCAAAGGTAAAAAAGCAGGATTGGTTACAAATCCCACAGGGGTGGATACACATTTAAAAACAGATATAGAACTTCTCAATAACCATCCGGACGTTAATCTCGCAGCTCTTTACGGTCCCGAGCACGGCGTGAGAGGAAACGCCCAGGCCGGAGAATATGTCCCTTTTTACATGGATGATATCTATCAACTTCCGGTATTCAGCCTTTACGGCCAGAACATGAAACCGGAGGAAGGCATGCTCAATAAAATAGACGAGTACATGCGTTCCTTTGATACTTCTGATAAAGGAAAAGCCCCGGGAAAAGAAATGGTCTCAAAACTGGATGTCCTGATATTCGATATACAGGATATCGGTACAAGAATATACACTTATATCGCTACCATGGCATTGTGTATGCAGGCTTGTGCTGAAAACAACATAGAATTTATTGTCCTGGACCGTCCGAATCCTATAAACGGCATCCGTTTGGAAGGCCCTGTGCTGGAGTATCCGGAATTCAGTTCGTTTGTGGGAATGTATCCTATTCCTGTGAGACACGGGATGACCATAGGAGAATTGGCTCTTCTTTTCAATGATGCTTTTTTAGAAAAAAAAGCATCCCTCACTGTGATCCCCATGCAGGGATGGAAAAGAGACATGTGGTATGATGAGACATTCCTGCCCTGGGTGATTCCTTCCCCTAATATGCCAACTCTCAATACAGCCTCTGTCTATCCCGGACAGGTTTATCTGGAGGGAACCAATATCTCAGAGGGGAGGGGGACCACAAAACCTTTTGAGCTTTTCGGAGCTCCTTGGATAGAGGCAAAGAGCCTTGCTGATTCTCTTAATTCCCTAGGACTTCAGGGAGTGGAATTTAGAGAATCATGGTTCAAGCCGGTCATATCAAAATACAGAGAAGAGACTTGCGGCGGCTGTCAAATCCATGTAACAGACAGAGATGCGTTTAAGCCTTTTGAATGCACTCTTTATATTATCAAGACAATAAGGGATGAATATCCCGAACATTTTGAGTTCCATGAGGAATATTTTGATAAACTAATGGGAACAGATAAAATACGAAAGGCATTGATCGAGGGAGCCTCTGTAAAAGAAATCACAGATTCCTATTATAAGGAGCTCTCTTCCTTTAAAGAAAAAAGAAAAAAATATCTCCTCTATTCTCCGTGATTACCTCAGGTCTCTTATCCGCACTTCTATTTCATTGACGTCTTTGAGAAGGTCCACTAATTTCTGGGGATCTGTATCCCCATAATGGTAAGGATAAAGTATTTTAGGCATGAATGATTTGGCTGCATCCGCTGCCATTTCCGGAGTCATGGTGTAGGGAACGTTCATGGGCAGAAAAGCGATGTCAATATTTTCCAGAGATTTCATCTCAGGAATGTTTTCCGTATCCCCGGCAATATACACTTTCTTGTCTCCCAACTCCAGAACATAGCCGTTTCCTTCACCTTTGATATGATAGGGAGTGCTTCCGTCTCTAAGGTGCTTGATATTGTATGCAGGCACTGCTTTGATGGGAATTCCTTTGACTTCTGTTTCATCCCCGTTTTCCATGATCGTCCCTTTATCGAACTGCTCCCTGCATATTTCAGTCAGGATGACATCGGTCTCTTCCGTGCATATCATGTTTAAAACATCAATATCCAGATGGTCCCCGTGATGATGGGTGATAAGAACAAGGTCAGCTTTGGGCAGAGTGCTGTAATCAGCATACCTGCCCACAGGATCGATATGGATCACCATGCCTTTGAATTCAAACATCAGGGTTCCGTGTCCGATAAAAGTTATTTTAAGCTCTCCTTCTGAAGTCTGGATGGCATCCTGTTCAAAGTCCTGACCCGCATGGAGCCCCGGTACAAACAACAGTAAAAAAAGCGCGGTAAAAAGTATTGGCTTCGACATCATATCCTCCTTTTATTATCAGCCTGAATTATTCATAAAAAATGCAAACCGGCTCCAGGTCCTGTGCTTCTTATCTGCGGCAAGCCGAGTTGTTCATCATCCAGGCTTGATATTTCAAATGTTCTTTCCGCTTATTTCCATGAGAGGTACTCCTATATTTTAAGGAATACACCATGGCCTTTCAAGACAAAACAAAAAGTAAAATCACAATATTAGCTTGAACTCAATGCGCCTCCTTCGGGCAGCAGGAAAAGCGGTCGTACTTTAACGGAAACCCGAGAAACCCCCTATTTTTTCTGCAGTTCAGCTATTTCTCTCACAGCTTGAATCGCTGTCTCGATATGCTGTTCCGTATTAAAAGGGCCGATGCCGAATCGGACAGCTCCGTGAATATCCATGGTGTTGAGCTGTTCGTGAACCAAAGGAGCGCAGTGAAGACCTGTTCTGCAGGCTATATTGTAGTCCACATCAAGTATGGTCCCTGTGTTGAGGGCCTCAAAACCGTTTATATTAAAAGGAAGTATGCCAATGTGATTCTTTAGGTCATCCTGGCAGTACATGGTCACTCCGTCTATGTCCTTAATGCCGTCTCTTAGAAGCCGGGTAAGCTTCATCTCACGCTCGTGTATGCTGTCCAGACCTTTCTCCAGAACCCATTTTACGCCCGCATGAAGACCAGCCACTCCAACAGTATTCAGAGTCCCATATTCCAAACGGTATGGGTATTCGTAAAGATGAGTTTTTACGGCCGAACGCACTCCTGTTCCTCCGGCTCTGGTATGCCGGATCTCAATTCCTTCTCTCACATACAGCCCTCCGATGCCTGTAGGCCCGAGAAGAGATTTATGTCCTGTAAAGGCCACTACATCGACATTCAAATCCTTAATATCCACGGGGATCTTTCCTGCTGATTGGGAAGAATCTATAACAAAGGGGATCCCTGCTTCCCTGCAGTATCTTCCGATTTCTTTGACAGGCTGTATGGTGCCAATAACATTGGATGCATGATTTACTACAACGAGTTTAGTGTTTTTCTTGAACTTTTTTGGAAAATCATCGGGGTCAACAAAACCATCTTTATCAAAAGGGATATAATCGACCTCCACACCATTAAATTTCCTGAGATGATAAAGAGGCCTTAACACTGAATTGTGTTCTATAGTGGTCGTAATGGCATGATCTCCTTTTTGGAGCATGCCGGAAATGATCAAATTCAATGCATCTGTCGAATTATAAGAAAAACACAGCCTGTTTGGGTCGTCTCCGTTAAAAAATTCGGTAAGAAGTTTTCGTGTTTCTTCAACGATTTCTCCTGCCTCAATACACAGGTCATATCCTGACCGACCGGGATTCACACCGAAATTCCGATAGAATTTATCCATAAAGGTGTAGACTTCATCCGGTTTGGGGAAAGACGTAGAACCATTATCCAGATAAATGATATCATGCATTTAGGATCTCCTTCTATGATGTTATAAAAATTGATTATTATGGATTCCATAAAAAAAATCCAGTTTTATAGACTACACTTAACTTGAGTTCAAATCAACATTTTTTAACCTGGATTATTCACGAGTCGAGGCTGAAGAGAGCTTACTGAGTAGCCGAGAACACAGTGCGAAGAATGGCGTTAAAAATCTTTAGCGAGCACAAGCCATATCTGAATTTCACATCGGCTCGCCTATATGGTAAAAAAAGGCTCATCGCCATTTTTTTATGAATAGGTCAGGTCAACATAAATTGACATGAGCCGCTGATATGCATTAAAATTTATAAATTCTTAATATTTAAGGCAGAAAAAAAGATTTCCGTTAAAGACAATAGAATAACCGGCACCTATTCGGACATGGTCATTTATGGTCCCGGAAAAGGAGAATAGGCTGATGGTCATAAAAAAAGACAGCGACACAAAACCCATAAAATTGGAAGACGATAATCTAAGTGATGTACAAAAAAGGGTTTTGATAGGGCCTGATGACGGGTCCAACAATATTGTTATGAGGCGGTTTACTGTTGCGCCCGGAGGATTCACGCCTCATCATACGCATGATTTTGAACACGTCGTTCGAATAGAAAACGGGAAGGGAGTTGTTATCCAGGACTCAGGTAAAGAAGTGACGGTAACCAAGGGAGATAGTCTTTTCATCAACAACAATGAAAAACATCAATTCAGAAATCCCTATGATAAGCCGCTTGAATTTCTCTGTATAATACTCAATCAGGGTATTGATTAAATTCAGTATGATCGATTTTAGGACGCACTAACATGAAAAAAAGACTAAACAAAGCCATTGAATTTCTGCTGGCCAGAGGAAATCTTCCTATCTTGTATTGGCTAAAAAAGGATATCCTAGAAGTCCCCGTGGACAGGGAATACAAGAATTTGAAAAAATATGCCGCAAGAATAAGGATCATCAACGAACAAAGGCCAAATGGAGGATGGTGTCATAAAAAATATGAAGACCATCCGAAGTGGGAAAAAACTCATTACTTTATTGAAACCCTGCGAAATGCATTCAAACTCTATGATTACGGATGTAACGGGAGGAATAGGGAAATAAAAAAAATAGGGGAGTTCTTTTTTTCAACACAGAGCAAGGAAGGGGATTTCAGAGGGGCTTATCCTAATGAGTACGCTCCAAATTACCATGCTTTATCGCTGGAAATACTTTGCCGGTTCGGCATGGAAGAGAACAAGAACGTCGAGAAAGGATTCAAGTGGTTGATAAAAAATAGGCAGGATGATGGGGGGTGGGCTATTCCTTATCTGACCATAAGTGAAACAGAACTCAAAAAACGCTATAATCAAAATTACGACACAAAATTACCTCCGATAAAAGCAAAAAAATCCAAACCGTATTCTCATGCTGTCACCGGTTTAGTACTGATGGCTCTCACATCTTCCCAAAACTGGATAAACCGTAAATACACAAAAATTGCGGCTGAACTGGTGTTGAAAAGGTTTTATAAAAAAGACAAATACAAAGAGAGAGAAAGTGCTGTTTACTGGAAAGAACTATCTTATCCTTTCTGGTCCACAAACATACTCAGCAGCCTTGACTCGCTTTCAAAACTGGACTTTTCGGCCGAACATAAGCGGGTTAAAAATGCTCTGGAATGGTTGTTGAAGATTCAGTTTCCTCAGGGATTTTGGAAAGCAGGTTATAAAGGAGCTGAAATAGAAGACCATTTATGGGTGACCTTATCTGTATTAAGAGTGTTTAAAAGATTCGGACTTATAGAAAGTTAACCGTTATAAAAAGTGAGATGGAATATTATTTAGGGCTGGGAAGCAATCTCGGGCAAAGAGAAAAAAATCTGGCGCAAGCCCTGAAAAAGCTCAAAAGCCAGGGTATCTCTCTTTATAAGGTATCATCCGTATATGAAACCCAGCCTTTCGGAAACACCAGACAGCCGTGGTACTTGAACATTGTGGTGAAAGTCAATACGGATCTGCCACCAAACGAGCTGCTAAAAAAAATAGAAAAAATAGAAAAAGATATGGGAAGGACATTACACGGAATCAACAATCCAAGGCCTATAGACATAGATATCCTTTTTTCAGAAGGTCATGTCATGAAAAACAAAAATCTGGAGATTCCCCACAAAGAACTTATCCATAGAAATTTTGTTCTTGTCCCTCTTATGGAGATAGCTCCTGATTTGATCCATCCTGTTTTAAAGGAAAAAGTGAACCGCATATATAAAAACTGCAGTGACGAATCCATAGTGAGAAAGATTAAAGGTCATATCTCTATATGACCTTCAAAAGTCAATCCGGCCTGGCCGCTTAAATAAAGCATGGAGAATCCTTTATCCCACCTGACTCTCAGTATTCCCCCCCTGGTTTCAACTGTGACAGGGATTTTCAAGCCTTTTGACAGATGGGAGATGAGGGCTGATGCCATGGCCCCGGTACCGCAGGCAAGAGTCTCTCCTTCAACACCCCTCTCATAGGTCCTTATCTTTAGTGTCTTTGAATCCACGATCTGCACGAAATTCACATTGGTCCCTTGCTTAAAAAAAGGATGATAGCGGTATTTTCGTCCCCATTTCAGGACGTTGATTTTTTGAACATCTTCAGAGAAAATCACAAGGTGCGGGACTCCAACTACAACAGAACCTCCTCCTTTAAATATCTTTTCATGTGCTATTTCGATCTGTGTCTGGATATCTATTGGAGCCGGATGATCAATGGTCACCTCATCCTCTGAACACCATCCGTTATAAGGGACTCCTTCCGCTTCAAAGGTCATGTTTGTTCCCGTGATATTTTTCAGACTGGCATACCTGCAAACAGCTCTGGCTCCATTGCCGCATATTTTTACGGGAAATCCATCTGCATTGAAATGGCGGTATTTAAAATCAGCGGATTTGCTTTTTTCAAGCAGTATGATGCCGTCAGCACCAATGGAAAAACGTCTCCGGCATATATGATGAAAATACGGCTGCTCATCTCCTTTAAACACTTTTTCCCGATTGTCAAAAAGAATAAAATCATTACCCGTAGCTGCCATCTTTGCAAATTTCATTTTCTTGTATCTTAACATATTTTAAAAAGCATCCTTGAAGTGCGTAACCTTGAATCCCCTGGTTTCACTATAATCTAACGCCAGAATATCAAAGCGGCATTCCTTGCCTTCCAGCTTGTTAAAAGAGATAAATCCTTGAGCTATCTTTCTTATCTGCCTTTTCTTTGAGGAGGTCACTGATTCTTCCGGAAATCCGAAATGACTTCCTCTCCTGGTTTTTACTTCACAGAAAACAAGAACACCCTTCTTATCATAGGCTATGATATCGATCTCGCCTCTAAAAAGCCGGTACCCTTTTTCTATTATTTTATACTTTCTTTTTTTTAGATAATCGGATGCAAACCGCTCTCCGAATTTTCCCAGGGCATAGGGCGTTATTTTACGGCGGCCTCTTATCTTTTTTTCCATCGGACACCATCCTGGGTGTCTTCGAGAATGATTCCCTGTTTATACAGTTCATCCCTTATTTTATCCGCCAGCGCATAATTTTTTTCTTTTCTGGCTTTGTTCCTTTGATCGATTTTTTCCTTTATGGAAGCCTCTAATTCTTTATCCTCATCTTTGGGAAGGATCCCGAGAACCTCATCCCATTTTTTTAAAGCTGATACAATCAGTTTTGAATCTTCTGTGTAAACCTGATTTTTTGAAAGAAGCTTGTTTATCTTTCTCACGAAATTAAAAACAGATTTCAGAGCCATGGATATGTTCAAATCATCACCAAGACTCTCTGCAAATTCGGCCCCTGTCTGATCGATGAACTTTTGAACCAAAGGGTTTTTTCCCTGTTCAAAAGAGCGTTCTTTTAGTTCACGAAGAAAATCCCTTATCCTTTCCAAAGCGGAATCTGATTGAGCCAGAGTCTCAAATGAAAAGTTGAGCATCTTTCTATAATGGGTCGATAGAAGAAGATAACGGATCACCATTGGATCTATTCCCTTTTTGATTAAATCCCTTAAGGTGTAATAATTCCCCTTTGATTTAGACATCTTGCTTCCATTGACGATGAGGTGGTGGCAATGAAGCCAGTAATTGACGAATTTTTTATTGGCAAAGCATTCTGACTGGGCGATTTCATTCTCATGGTGCGGGAAAATATTATCAACTCCACCGCAGTGTATATCAAAGGGCTGACCGAGATATTTCGTGCTCATAACAGAACACTCTATGTGCCATCCAGGCCTTCCTGGTCCTATCTCGCTTTCCCAGAAAGGTTCATCGGGCTTTTTCTCTTTCCACAATGCAAAGTCATGGGCGTTCTTCTTATCGTATTCATCCGACTCTATTCTTTCTCCGGGTCTTAATTCATTTCTGTTTATTTTTGCCAGCTTCCCGTATTCTTTGAACTTTGAAATATCAAAATAATAAGAACCGTTTTTTTTGTAACCATATCCTTTTTGAACCAATACCTTGACCATATCCGCCATCTCTTTTATATGTTCAGTCGCTCTCGGATAATGGTCAGCTCTGGATATATTGAGAGTGTCGATATCTTCGAAAAAAGCTTCTATGTATTTGTCGGTCACCTCGCGTAAGGATTTGCCTGCAGACTGTGCTTTTTTTATGGTCTTGTCATCGACATCGGTTATGTTCATCACGTGCTTGACCTTATAGCCCCAAAAAATCAGGGTTCTTTTCAGAAGGTCTTCAAAAACATAAGCTCTGAAATTCCCGATATGAGCGTAGTCATAGACTGTGGGCCCACATGTGTAAAGACTGACTTTTTTAGGTCTTATGGACTTAAATATCTCTTTTTTACCGGATAGTGTATTAAAAAATTCCATCACGTTTTCTATTATCGAAAATAATCACTGCAAAATCAAATGGAATCAAAATCCCCCTGTAACGAAGCAGATGCAGTGAGATCGGCTCGCCTCTATGGTAAAAAAAGGACGATTAAAATTAAATACATAACAAGGAAAACAGCTGCTATCGTCATTCTTGAAATAATCTTGCATATCGCTGGAACAAAATGAATAATGAAAACATCGCCGTTTTTTTATGAATAGGTCAGGTTAGTTGACCGCCGTTAAGGATTGTGACATAATTTTTTTGTTAACCTGGATGATGAACAAGTCGAGGTTAAGGATAATAAGAAAAAGGCATTAAAACCAATGAATAATAAAAAATGTACCATATGCATACGAAGAGAGGACAAAAACGAATGGGAGAAAAGAACTCCTTTGATTCCTTCTCACGCAGAACATTTAGAAAAAAAATACGGCATAAAAATCTGTGTACAGCCATCACAAATACGTGTCTTTAAAGACAGTGATTACCGTGAGAAAGGAATCGAATTAGTCAATGACATCAATCATTGCTCCATTATTCTTGCTTTAAAAGAAATCCCGGAAGACCTTATCATGAAAGACAAGATATATTTGTTTTTTTCTCATACAACAAAAGGACAGCCCCATAATATGCCTATGTTAAAGAAATTAAAACAATATAAATGCACTCTTGTTGACTATGAGAAGATAACAGACAAAAAGGGGAGAAGGCTGCTGTTTTTCGGGACTCAAGCCGGCCAGTCAGGTATGGTCGAAACGCTCTGTGCTCTGGGGAAAAGACTGGACACAGAGGGCATCCCCAATCCTTTTTCCGAGATAAAACAGCCTTTTCAGTACAGCAGTCTCGCCGAGGCTAAAAAGCATATCAAAAAGATTGGTTCGATCATAAAGGAAAAGGGATTGGCTCCTGAGCTTGTCCCTCTTGTCTGTGGGTTTTCCGGTTACGGGCACACATCCAAAGGAGCTCAGGAAGTATTTGATATCCTTCCTAATCAAAAAGTGGATGCCGAAGATCTGGATGCTTTCATGAATACATGCGGTCATAAAAACAACAGACTTTACAAAGTCGTTTTCAAAGAAGAAGACATGGTCGAACCTAAAGATGGCAAACATCTGTTTGATCTTCTGGATTACTACAAAAATCCTGAAAAATATCGGTCCAGGTTTTCAAAATATCTCAAACACTTGACCGTATTGATAAACTGCATCTACTGGGAACCCAAATACCCGAAATTCATAAAAAATTCTGAATTAAAGGCACTGTTCCAATCCCAGAAGAATCCACGCTTCAGAATTATCGGAGACATTTCCTGTGATATAGAGGGCTCTATAGAATGCACTCAATACAGCACAACTCCGCAGAATCCCGCTTACTTATTTGATCCTGTAGAAGGTAAAATAAAAAACAATGGACAGGGAAAGGGAATTGCTGTTATGAGCATTGATAACCTTCCGGCTGAAATCCCTCTTGAATCATCTGTCTTTTTCAGTAAAACCTTAAAAACTTTTATTCCTGAGATCGCCGGCGCTGATTATTCAGCAGAATTTGATAAGTGTGGACTGCCGGAGCCTATAAAAAAAGCGGTTGTTTTATACAAAGGTGAGTTCACAACAAACTTTAAATATATGGAAAAATATATAAAAGGGAATCCCAATGAATAAGAATGTCCTTATACTGGGGGCAGGTTCTGTGGCCCCTCCATTAGTTAAATATCTTTCAGGTCAACCTGAAATAAGACTGTTTATCGCAGACCGATTTTTTAACAAAGCAAAGAGCCTGGCTGCCGGGTCATCCAATGCCAAAGCTCTTGGCCTCGACATAAGGGATAAGGAAAAAACAAGAGCTTTGATATCAGAAGCTGATATTGTCATTAGCATCCTTCCCTATACCTTTCATCCTGAAATAGCCTCATACTGTACTGACCTTAGAACAGATATGTTAACAGCCTCTTATGCCAGCGATTCCATAAAGAAACTTGACTTACAGGCAAAGCGAAAAGGAGTGCTTCTCCTCAACGAAATGGGTCTAGACCCTGGCATTGACCATATGGAAGCGATGAGGATCATAGACGATGTAAAAAGAAAAAACGGTACGGTCACAAGTTTTATTTCTTTTTGCGGTGGAATACCGGCTCCTGAAGCCAATACAAATCCCTTCGGATATAAATTCTCCTGGAGTCCCTTAGGGGTGTTGTTAGCCGGCAAAAATCAAGCACAGTATCTCTTTAACAACAAAAAAATCTGCATCCCTCCTGAAAACCTGTTTCAAAACCCCCTCCTCATTCATATACAAGGATTGGAAGAACTTGAGGGCTATCCAAATAGAGATTCACTTCCCTATATAGATCTCTATAAAATCCATTCGACAAAAACTATGCTTCGGGGTACTCTCAGGTATAAAGGATGGTGTTCCTTCATGCACCAGGCAGGAAGAAGCGGTCTTCTTGATGAAAAAAGTGAAAACTGGAAAAAGATAAACAGGCCGGATTTTCTGAGAAAAATAACGGGTGTGATGGGAAAAAAAGATATTAAATCAGGTCTCGCATCCCATTTGAAACTCGAAAAAGATTCCTTATTCATCCAATGTTTGGATTGGCTGGGATTCTTTAATAAAGAGGCTCTTCCCCTAAAAGAGGGCTCTCCTCTGGAGGTCCTCGGAGCGATGATGGAAGAAAAGATGCGCTATCAAAAAAACGAGAGAGATATGATCATCTTGCAGCACAAACTGACTGTTGAATACAAAGACGAGAACAGTCAGGAAATCGTATCCACTCTTTTAGATTTCGGCATCCCTGGGGGCGATTCAGCTATGTCCAAAACAGTCGGTCTGCCGCTTGCTATTGCTGCTAAAAACATCTTAAACGGAAATATAAAAATCACAGGAGTCCAGATACCTGTCATCCCTGAAATTTACAAACCTGTTCTCTCTGAACTCAAGGAATTAGGTATCGAGTTTGAGACAAATACAAACAAATTGAATAAAAGGAGGGGGTCATAGAATGATAAGACAGCCTTATGTAGCCGGTTATTTTTACCCATCTGACCCTGAAAGGCTGATGTCGATGTTAAAGGAAATGATTGATGCAGACGCTAAAAAAAACAAGGCAAAATGCATTATTTCCCCTCATGCCGGATATGTTTATTCAGGAAAAGTAGCGGGATCTGTCTACTCTTCCACCATTCTTCCTGAAAACTATGTCTTACTGGGACCCAGCCATGTATACATGGATTCGCGGATCGCCATTATGAAACAGGGTACTTGGCGGACTCCTCTGGGAGATATTCCTGTAAATGAGGAACTGGCGGAAATGATAAGCAGCGCTGACGCCTCAGTAAGTGAAGAAAACGAAGCCCATGCAAAAGAACATTCATTAGAAGTACAGCTGCCATTTCTGCAGTTTTTTAAAAAAGAATTAACAATCGTTCCCCTGTGTATTTCCTATTATGCTGATTATGGTGATCTGGAGGAGCTGGGAAAGGCTGTGGCAAAAAGCATAAGAGAGCTGCATAAAGATACTCTCATCATAGCCAGCACTGATATGAGCCATCAGGAAACACAGGTTATGGCAAAAAACAAGGATTATAAAGCCATCCATCAAATACTGAATCTCGACCCTAAAAAACTGGTCGATACAGTGAAAAAAGAAAACATCAGCATGTGTGGATTCCAACCTACAGCTACAGCCATCATTGCTGCAAAAGAACTCGGGGCATCCACAGCCAAGCTTATAAAGTATCAAACATCAGGAGACATAACCGGCGATTACGATCAAGTCGTGGGGTATGCAGGCATAAGGATCAATTAGCGCCGCCTCTCTATCTAAAAGAAAAGACTGCCTGCATTCCTGTCAAGTTGACAATTTTCGGCCTTTAATGCTATAAAAAAAGAGAAATTAAGATGAAAAAACCAGAAAAAGACATGAAGATTTTAAGGAAAGTTATTGAAAACTACCTTAAAGTCGGAAAGCCTGTGAGTTCGGGTTTTATCAAAGAACATGAAAATATATCTGTATCATCTGCCACGATCAGAAATATCATGGCCAGGCTTGAACAAAAAGGCTACCTGTTCCAACCGCACATAGCGGCCGGTCGTGTGCCTACAGACGTGGGATTAAGGTATTATGTTAACTTCCTTTTAAAGGAAACACTGGAGTCTCACTATGATTTCAATATTCCTTCGGACAGCCTTGATATTGAAAGCGATGACTTCAACAGCCTTTTGGACAAAACATCGAAATTATTATCTGACTGTTCTGATAATATGGGATTTGTCATATCACCGCAGATTTCAGAGCTTGATTTCAAACATTTGAGATTCATTAGATTGGCTGAGGATAAAGTCCTTCTCATTCTTATCACTTCTTCAAATATTGTACTCAATGATATTGTCATGACATCAGTTCCTCTGACTCAGGAGGAATTAGACAAATTTTCCCGGTACATCAATCTGAATTTTAGAGGAAGAAATCTTACTTACATAAAAGACTATTTAATCAAAGAAGTTCCCAAATACCGGATTAAATTTGAAGATTCGATCCATAAATTAAGCCTTTTTTTAAATGCTTATTTTGATAAACAAAAAACTTCCCACATATACTTACAGGGGACATCCAAGATCCTGGAAAAAGCTGAACTTTTTGATACGGAAAGGCTCATATCTTTATTTAGAAATTTTGAAGAAAAAAACAAGCTTGCCAGACTTCTCTCTGATTTCATTAGTTTAGACAGAGTCAAAGTGGTTATAGGATCCGAACTGTCGTCCCCTGATATTTCTGAATGTTCCTTAATAATGTCTCATTATGGAACTGAAAACCAGGTTCTGGGCTCTCTGGGGATATTAGGTCCAAAAAGGCTTCCCTACAAAAAGATTATTCCTCTTGTCGACCTTGTGGCTAAAAAGCTCAGCCAGACAATTTGTTATAATCAGTAAGGAGAGAAAATGAATAAAAAGAACAAAAATAAATCAGATGATAAAGAAAACAATAAAATTGAAATAGAATACATACCTGAAGAAAAACAAGAAGAAAAACCTGAAGGTGTCAAGCCTCAAACAGAAAGCGATGAAAAAGGCAAAGAGAAAACAACCGAAAAAGATAAGAAGGAAATTGAAAAACTTAAAAAAAAGATAAAACAATATGAAGAAGAAAACAAAAAGTTAAAAGAACAGTATTTAAGGGAAGCCGCAGACAAAGATAACCTGCGAAAAAGAACAGAAAAAGAAAAAACAGAGTTTTTCAAGTATGCATTAAGCGATGTATTCAGAGAAATCATTTCCATTCTTGATAATTTCGACAGAGCTTTGGAAAAGAAAGAAGAAAGCAATAAAAAACATTTCAGAGAGGGGATCGAACTTATTTATAAACAACTCCAAAATTTACTGAAAAAGCACGGTATAAAGCCAATCGAATTAGAAGGAGATAAATTCGATCCGCGTTTTCATGAGGCATTAATGTCAGAGGAATCGGGTGAGGTCAAGGAACCAACGGTAAGTGAAGTCATTCAGAAAGGTTATATGATCTATCAAAGACTTCTCAGGCCTACACTGGTTAAGGTTACAGTTCCCAAGAAGAAGTGAAAATGGAACATATAATCGGAATTGATTTAGGAACGACTAATTCCTGTGTTGCTGTTATGGAAAGTTCTCTACCCAAGGTCATTCCAAACCTGGAAGGCTTTACAACGACCCCTTCAGTCGTAAGCTTCACGACCACCGGCAAAATGCTGATAGGAAATACCGCATTAAGACAGGCCGTAACCAATCCTGAAAACACACTCTATGCCATAAAAAGAGTGATTGGGAAAAAATACAAATCTGAAGAGATCGAAGAATTCAAAAAAAGAATTCCATTCAAACTGACTGAAGCAGAAAATGGGGATGTTATGTTCGAAGTTCAGTCTAAGGTCATCAGTCCGCAGGAAGCATCGTCCATCATTCTCAGATATCTGAAAGATTGTGCCCAGTCCTATTTGGGAGAAAAAGTAACCAAGGCAATCATAACCGTTCCGGCTCACTTCAACGATCATCAGCGCCAGGCTACGAAAGATGCTGCAAAGATAGCAGGGCTTGAAATTTTAAGAGTCATAAATGAGCCCACATCCGCATGCCTTGCCCATGGGCTGAACAGCAAAAGAAATTCAAAAGTAGCTGTTTATGACATGGGAGGAGGCACTTTTGATATATCTATACTGGAAATCGAAGAAGGGGTATTCAATGTCCTTGCAACAAGCGGCAATACATTTCTTGGCGGGGAAGACTTTGATAACAGGATTATGGATTGGATCAAAGATGATTTCAAGAAAAAAAATAATATTGATATTACTGACAGACTTGCCCTGCAGAGGATAAAGGAAGCTGCTGAAAACACGAAGAGAGAACTTTCTTTTTCAACTAAGAGTGAAATAAATCTTCCTTTTATTTCTTCTCAAAAGTCAGGCTCCATGCACATTAAAGAGACACTCACCAGGAACCAACTGGAAAAAATGACAGAAGACCTTGTGAAAAAATCACTTCCTTATGTAGATGAAGCCCTGGGCAGCAGTCATCTAAAGTCAGGAGATATCGATGAAATAATACTTGTCGGCGGACAGACGAGAATGCCCTTGTTAAAGAGAATGATCACTGATTACTTTCAAAAACAGCCCATAGAACATATCAACCCGGAAGAAATCGTGGCTATGGGAGCAGCCATACAATCAGGGATAATCCAGAAGAAAATGTCTGATTTGATACTCCTTCTTGATGTCACCCCTCTTTCTTTGGGGATCGAGACTGAAAACAAAGGATACACGAAGATCATAGAAAAAAACACTAAAATCCCTACCACAAAAACCATGTCCTTTACCACGGTAGAGGACAACCAGAGAAGAGTGAAAATTCATGTCCTCCAGGGAGAAAATGAAAAATCAGAAGACAATATCTCCCTTGCTGTTTTCAATTTGGTCGGCATTGATCCGGCTCCGGCAGGAATTCCACAAATAGATGTGACATTTAAAATAAATTCAGACGGTCTGGTCCAGGTGTCTGCAAAAGATATGAGTACCGGTAAAGAACAGCGAATCGAGGTCAAACCATCCTCCGGACTCTCTGCAGAAGAATTAAATAAAATCATAAAAAGAGCAGAAAGAGAGCAGGAAAGAGACGGTTTAGGGGAAATAGACAATGGTAAAGCGTGATTATTACGAAGTCCTGGAAGTATCTAGAAACTGTACCTGTGACGAGATAAAAAAAGCTTACAGAAAAAAAGCCGTTCAATACCATCCGGATAAGAATCCGGGGGATAAAGAGGCTGAAGAAAAATTCAAAGAGGCGGCTGAAGCTTACAGCGTCTTAATGGACAAAGAAAAAAGAGCCATTTATGACAGGTACGGACACCAAGGATTAAGAGGAGAAGGATTCAGCGGATTCTCAGGTTTTAACTCCTCCATCTTTCAAGGCTTTGAAGATATATTGGGTGATTTTTTCAACTTTGGCTTTGGAGATATTTTTGGCGGTTCAAAAACAGGCAGAAGCTATCCTGCCAGAGGAAGAGACCTTGCTGTAGAGGTGAAAATCAGCCTGGAAGAGGCAGCTTCAGGAATTAACAGGGAAATACAAATCAGCAGGTCGGAAACATGCCCCATATGCAAGGGTTCTAAAATGAAACCAGGAACAGAAAAAAAGGATTGTCCTTACTGCCAGGGGATGGGAAAAGTAAGACTTCAGCAGGGATTTTTCTCTTTGATACAAACATGTCACAAATGCGGAGGAACAGGTTCCATTATTACGGATCCGTGTGAACACTGTGGGGGTACAGGCAAAATAAAGAAAAAGAAGAAAGTAAATTTCAAAATCCCCGCTGGTGTGGATGACGGAATGAAATTGAGAATCCCCGGCGAAGGAGAAGTCGGAGATAATGGAGCATCCAGGGGCGATCTGTACATTCTGATAAAAGTTAAAAAACATAAGTTATTCAAGAGGCAGGGGAATGATCTGTTGTGCGAAATAAAAATATCCTTTCCCAAAGCAGCACTGGGAACCAAGGTCAAAATCCCGACTTTTGAGGGAGATGAAATCATAGATATCCCAAGCGGCACTCAGCCCGGAAATGTACTGAAACTAAAGGGAAAAGGTTTGCAGAACATAAACAACCACCGAAAAGGAGATTTATATATAAAAGTCAATATTGAAACTCCTAAAAATTTAAAGAAAAACCAAAGGGACATATTAAAGGAATTTGCAAAATCCACAGGTGAAAAACTTGATTCTGTAGAAAGCAATGTAGTGAGTAAAATTAAAAATTTTTTTCATTAGACCAGATTGACTTCAGACCGTTTTTATATTCAAAAAAAACAGATAAAATCCCCCAGTGCTGTATTAACGGGAAGTGAACATCATCATCTCAGCAGGGTAGTAAGAAAAAGGGAGGGAGAGAGAGTCTTTCTTTTTACGGAAAAAGGCGAAAATTTCACTGCCCGGATCGATAAAATAGAAAAATCAAAGACTTCACTGACCATTTTAAAGGCCGGACTTCAGAAAGAACCAGGCGTGAGAGTCACACTGGCCCCGTCACTGGTAAAACCCAGAGCTCTGGAGCTCATACTGCAAAAATCCACAGAGTTAGGTGTTTCATGCTTTGTTCCTGTTATTGCTGAAAGGTCTGTAGTGAAAATTTCGGATAAAATAGAAAAAAAAATCAATAGATGGCACCGCATCATTCTTGCTGCTTCAAAACAGTGCCGGAGGCCGGCTCCTCCCATTATAGAAGAACCCCTTTCTTTAAAAAAATTCCTTGATATAAAAAAAGCCAAGGTGAAAATATTTTTAGACGAAAAAGGAGGAGAATATTTAAAAGATTTTGTTTTTTCATCCTTTAAGGAAAATTCGAAAAAATTTCCTCCATCTGTGATTATACTTTTAGGTCCAGAGGGAGGCTGGACAGACAGAGAAAAACAGGATATAGTTCGACACGGATATACTGCTGTTAGCCTTGGGCATAATATTCTCAGGGCTGAAACAGCTGCCATATCGTGTGTGGCTATTATCTCACACTTCTGGAATCCGTGATATGAATAAATCTTGCAAACCAACTCGGCTTGTGAATAATCCAGGAAAATAAAGAAATCTCTATTTGTTTATTGAAAGTTCAGATATGTTTATACAAGGACAGAAAGTAGGAAAATACAAGATAATACGCTCTCTTGGAAGCGGGGGTTTTGGGGCTGTATTTTTGGCAGAAGATACCTGGCTTAACATTAGAGTGGCCATAAAGGTTCCTCACAAGCAATCCGTTGAAATATACAAGCTCCTGAAAGAACCGCGGCTTCAGGCTGCCCTTAATCATCCTAATATAGTCCGAATGATCGCGGCAGAGAAAGAAGGAAAAATATTTTACATGGTCATGGAATACATAAAAGGGGAGACTTTAGAAAGGATAATCGAGAAGGAAAAAATTATCAAATATGAAAAAACAATAGATTACATAACGCAAATCGCAGGAGCAGCTTCACATGCTCATAAGAACAAAATCATCCATAGAGATCTCAGGCCTTCAAACATTATCGTTTCTGAAGACGAAGACAAAATAAAAATCACTGATTTCGGGACCTCGGCCTGGTTAAACAAACTTCCCTATGCTTCGACCCGGATAGGGTCTCCTCCTTATATGGCACCAGAGCAGTTCTTAGGCAAGGCTACGTTTCAATCCGATATTTATTCCATAGGCTGTATCTTCTATGAAATGATCCTTGGAAGACCTCCAATTTTTGATCCGGACCCTTTTAAGATCCTTGAAAAAGCAAAACAAGGGAAAATAACCCCTCCCCGGATAAAAAACAGCAGGATCCCTAAAGAAATCGATATGATTATCATGAAATGTCTTTCCTCTAAGATAGAAGACAGGTATCAAAGCGCTGAGGAAATCATTAAAGACCTGGAGCAGTTTAAAGGAAAAGACGTAGAGAAATCAGAACTCTTAGATATTAGGAAAAGGATCGAGGCTAGAGAGAACAGAAGAGACTCTTTGTGCTGGAACTGCCACAGGCCTCTCCCTTACAAGTCAAAAAAATGCCCTTACTGCGGAGAAGAAAATTGACTTGAAACAATAATTCGGATAGTATTGTTTTTTAACACAACATCATACAAAAAATAAACATCGCCGTTTTTTTAATGAATAAATCGGGATAATATGAATAGTTCAGTTATTTGTATATATACCATCATCACCATAAATTTAAATCTTGATTATAAAGGGAGTTTCAAATGAGTCCGTTTGATGAAAAAAGCAAAATATGGATGAACGGAGATATCATTCCATGGAAAGACGCCACAATTCATATTGCTTCACACGTCATCCATTATGGAAGTTCACTCTTCGAAGGCCTGCGGTGCTATAAAACCCCAAAAGGAACCGTTATATTCCGCCTCGAGGCTCACACAAAAAGACTTTATAACTCCTGCAAGATGTATCGAATCGAAATACCTTATCCTCAAGAAGAGCTGAGCCAAGCAATCATAGACCTTATCAAATTAAATAAGCACGATGAGTGCTATATAAGACCTGTTGTGTTCCGGGGATACGGTACTCTGGGGGTCAATCCGCTGTCAAACCCTGTTGTCACTGCCATTCTGGTATGGAAATGGGGAAAATATCTCGGAGAAGAGGCCCTTACAAAAGGAGTCGATGTCAAGATTTCTTCCTGGAGGAGGATGGCACCGGACACCTTTCCCGCACTGGCAAAATCCGGGGCCAATTATATGAATTCCCAGCTCATAAAGATGGAAGCTGTGCTGGACGGATATGTGGAAGGGATAGCTCTCACAAGTGAGGGACATATCAGCGAAGGAAGCGGAGAGAATCTATTTTGCGTGATAGACGGGATTCTGCATACGCCCCCTCTATCCTCCTCTATCCTCCCCGGGATAACACGGGACTCGGTGATCCGACTCGCAGGAGAAAAGGGAATCGAGGTAAAGGAAACGTCCATTCCAAGGGAAATGCTTTATATTGCCGATGAAGTGTTTTTTACAGGCTCTGCTGCAGAAATAACTCCTATCAGGACCATAGACAAAATAAAAATAGGAAGAGGGAAAGTCGGACCTGTTACAAAAATACTGCAGGACGGGTTTTTTGCCTATATAAACGGCGAAAGAGAGGATAACTATAATTGGTTGACTTATTTAACTAAATGAACAGATTCTCACTATCAAAAAAAAGACAGATGTGTATAATAAAAGAAAAACTAACCTGGATTATTCACAAGTCGAGGTTGCTGCAGATGCGAGGCACAGGGTGCGAAGCTGTGGTCATTTTTTTAAAAAGTATGCATATCATTGATATCAAAACAAAAAAATGCTCATCGCCATTTTTTTATGAATAGGTCAGGTTAATAGAAAAAAAGTATAAAGGGGGAAATATGGATATAGACGAACTTTTAAAACTGGCCATTGAAAAAGATGCTTCGGACCTTCACTTAAAATCAGGGAATTTTCCGATCATCCGGATCCACGGAAAACTGAATACAATGACTGACTATCCCAAATTGACTCCTGAAACAACCAGACAATTAGCCGAGCAGATAACCAATGACTATCAAAAAGAAAAGCTAAAGGAAGAACACGACCTGGATTTGGCTTACAGTCTTCCCGGTTTCGGGAGATTCAGAGGGAGTATATACCAGCAAAGGGGCTCATACGGTATTGTCTTGAGGATCATTCCGCTGGAAGTCTCAACCATAAAAGAGCTGAACCTGCCCAAGGTCATAGAGGACATTTCCGAAGAAACCAGAGGTCTTGTGCTTGTCACGGGAACCACGGGATCAGGAAAAACAACTACTTTAGCTTCTATGATCGATCACATCAATGAAAGAAGAAAAGAAAATATCATCACCATTGAGGATCCTATTGAATACCTGCATAGAGACAAAAAGAGCATGATAAGCCAGAGAGAGGTGGGAGTGGATGTTTCCTCGTTTTCTAGAGGATTAAGAGCGTCTCTGCGAGAAGACCCGGATATCATTCTGGTCGGAGAGATGAGAGACAGGGACACCATTGATACTGCGCTTCTGGCTGCTGAGACCGGACATTTGGTTCTGAGCACGCTTCATACTACTGACGCTCCAGAGACCATTAACCGTATTGTCTCGATTTTTCCGCCGTTCCAGCAACGACAGGTCAGGCTGCAGCTTGCAAGCATATTAAAAGCGGTGATATCAATGAGGCTCATTCCAAAAAAAGATGAAAGCGGACGGGTTCCTGCTGTGGAAATAATGATCAACACGCCTTATATCTCTGATTGCATCAATGACAGAGAGAAAACAGGCCTTATCAGGGATGCCATTTCCTCCGGAGTCTCCCAGTATAAAATGCAGAGCTTTGATCAGTCCGTGTACTGGCTTTACACAGAAGGATTCATCTCTTACGAACAGGGTCTTAGATATTCTTCCAGCCCGGATAATTTCAAACTAAGAGTGATGGGGATCCGTTCTTCTCAAGATGTAGCGATTGAAAACATGGAGAAAGAAATTTCCCAGAGAAACGAAGAAAAGGCAAAGGCCTTTGACGAAGAAACAGGGGAGGAATAAGTATAGAATCATTCAATGAAATCACAACACATAAGAAAGAAATTTCTGGATTATTTTGCATCCAAAGGTCATAAAGTTGTAAAAAGTTCTTCTCTTTTACCAAAGGATGACCCGACACTCCTTTTTACGAATGCGGGTATGAATCAGTTTAAAAATATTTTTTTAGGTCTGGAGAAAAGAACTTATACAAGGGCTGCCTCAGTCCAAAAATGCATGAGGGTCAGTGGAAAACACAATGACCTTGACCAGGTAGGCAAGACCAGCAAACACCACACCTTTTTTGAAATGCTGGGCAATTTTTCTTTCGGTGACTATTTTAAGGAAGGAGCCATAGAATTTGCCTGGGAATTGATAACCAAGGAATACGGGATCGATCCGGAAAGACTGTATGCGACCGTATACAAAGATGATGATGATGCCTACAGGATATGGAAAAAGAACATCGGGATTTCAGATGACAAATTGTTTTACATGGGAAAAGAAGAGAACTACTGGAGTATGGGAGATACAGGCCCCTGCGGACCCTGCTCGGAAATACATTACCAAGTAGTCAAAGACCTTAACAAAAAAAAAGCAAAAGAATTGATCGAATCCGGGAGTGAGGATTTCATTGAATTATGGAATCTCGTTTTCATGCAGTATAACAGAGATGAAACCGGAAGATTGAGTGACCTGCCGGCGCCATCCATAGACACGGGTATGGGGCTTGAGCGCATAGCCACTGTGCTGCAGAAGAAAAAAGATAATTACGAAAACGACCTTTTTAATCCTATCATTGAACATATCGTTTCAATTTCTGGTAAAGAGGGAGTTCAAGAAATAACAAAAAACATCTCAGTAAGAAAGATAGCTGACCATATCCGCGCCATCGTTTTCCTAATAAACGACGGTATCATGCCTTCGAACGAAGGAAGAGGCTATGTGCTCAGAAGGCTCATAAGGAGAGCGTTCAGAGCCGGGGAGAAATTCGGATTCAAGGACCCTTTCCTCTTTAAACTCACCAGCGTTGTTTGCGATGTTATGAAAGAATCCTATCCGGAATTGATTTCAGCTGCTAATTACATATCAAAAGTCTGTCAATCAGAAGAAAATCGCTTTATAAAGACTCTATCCTCCGGAATTAAAACATTTGACCTTTATGTCAGGGAACTCAAAGAAAAAAACAAAAAAACCATACCCGGTGATAAGTTATTCAAACTGTATGACACATATGGATTTCCTTTAGACCTTTCCAGCGAGCTTGCTGAAGAAGAAGATATGAATATAGATGAACACGGTTTTACTAATGAACTCAATAAACAAAGAGAAAAAGCAAGAAAATCCTGGAAAGGCGATATTGAGGACAAGAAAAGAAAAAAGTATGAAAAATTCAAAGACCTCCATGTCACATACATCGGCTATGAAAAAGAAAGCGCAGGGGATTCAGAAGTGCTTGCCATTACCAAGCATGGCGCTGAGGTCAACAAAATAGGACAGGGAGAAGAAGGGGAAGTATTCTTATCCGTCACTCCTTTTTATGCAGAAGCCGGAGGTCAGGTCGGAGATACAGGGATCATAAAGAATGCCGGTTTCTCTGCAGAAGTTAAATCCGCCTATTACCCGATCCCTGAAATCATATCTCATAAAATAAAAATAACTTCAGGAACTCTAAAGACAGGGGATAGAGTTGATTCCGAGGTTGACATAAAAAGAAGAAAAGCGATAAGTAAAAATCATACGGCTACACATCTTCTGCATGCTTCCCTCAGGAATATCTTAGGGCCTCATTTGAAGCAGTCAGGATCTCTCGTATCTCCGGAAAAACTCCGTTTTGACTTCACGCATTATTCGCCTTTAAGCCCTTCAGAGATAAAAAGTGTGGAATCGCTTGTCAATGAAAAAATCCAGGCCTGTATTCCTGTAAGCACAAAGGTCACTTCCTTGGAGCAGGGAATAAAAGAAGGAGCTGTTGCCATATTCGAAGAAAAATATGGTGAAGAAGTCAGGGTCATAACCATAGGGGATTTCAGCAAGGAGCTCTGCGGAGGTATACATGTACATAACACAGGAGAAATCGGTTTTTTTAAGGTCATATCAGAAGGAAGCGTTGCTTCCGGCATGAGAAGGATAGAGGCTGTCACATCAGAACCCGCATTGGAATACGTTCAAAAAAACGAAGAACTTTTAGCTGAAATCGAAGAGTTGTTCGGTACATCCAGACATGAGTTAGCGCAACATATTGGGAAACTTCAGGAATCCATAAAACAAAAAGAAAAGGAATGCAAATCGCTCAGACAAAAGCTGATAAACCTAAAAAACAAACACAAGGAAGAGAAAACGCATCAAATAAACGGGATTTCCGTCCTGACTAAGAGAATTGAAGGGCTGAGTGGTTCAGAGCTCAGGGATCTGGCGGATAATCTCAAACAAACGTCGCATTCAGATGTGATTATCCTGTCAACGGTTTTCAATGACAAAGTTCTCTTAGTGACTGTTGTGAATGAAAATCTGACGGATAGACTGAAAGCAAAAGAAATCATAGATGAAATAGCACCGGTCATAGGCGGAGGCGGAGGAGGCCGCCCTGATTTTGCTCAAGCAGGAGGAACCAAAACTGATAAACTGGACCAGGCGGTGGAAAAGGGGCTTTCTTTTATTAAAGAACGACTGAAAAAGTAAAAATCACCCTTAAAGGGGATTGATTTTAGATGTATTTTATTATTATACTTACAAGAAGGTGGATGGGTATGAAAGAAAAAAAAATCGTTTTGTTTCTCCTTTCTGCCCTAGCTTTCTTTATTTGTTTTCCTTTTTCTCCTTATTCCTTTTGTTCAAATGCAGAAAAATACAATACTATTATCAGCAAAGCTGCTGTTAAATACGGACTTCCCTCTGATCTGATCCATTCAATTATAAAAACCGAATCCAACTACAATCCAAGGGCTGTTTCTTCAAAAGGGGCGGCGGGACTTATGCAGCTCATGCCTTCGACTGCAAAACAATACGGGGTCACTAATGTTTTTGATCCGGAAGACAATATATTCGGCGGTACAAGGTATCTCAAAGATCTCACATCCCTGTACCAGAGAAATCTTGATCTGGTTCTGGCTGCTTATAATGCCGGCCAGGAAGCGGTTAAAAAATACCAGGGTATACCTCCTTACGAGGAAACAATCGAATATATAGAAAAAGTCAAATCTTCATATGGAAAAAATTCTATTATCGGAAAGACAAAAATATATAAATATTATGATGAAAACGGAAGAATCGTTATTACGAACAATATCTTCCTTTATTTACAACACCGGAAAAAGTAAACTCCCCCCTCTCTTTCTATGCAGTATCAAGTCTTTTTTTCAGGTTCGTCCTGACAGAAAAAATACTGGGCACTATTTCAAATGTAACAGGGACTTTTCCGATCAATTCTCCGTCAGCCTCTATAAGAACATCTTCTTCCTCTTCTGATGTGACCTCTATCTTCTTGCCTCTTAAAAATTTGATCTTTGGATGAGAGAGATGAGTTCCTCTATATATTCGCCATAGATTCAAAAAAAACTCAATTTTTCCCATCCCCCTAACAAGAATTAAATCAAAAAATCCATCATCAAGGAGGGCATAAGGGGCGATTTTCATTCCTTTGCCAAAAATACTTCCGTTTGATATGGCTCCTATCAGATAATCATCGGTTGGATATTCTTTTCCATCTACTTTTATTTTCAGTTTTTTGTTTTTATAAGAAATAAAACTAAAAACGAGTGTTTTCAAATAAGACGATGCTTTTCTCTTGAGTCTCTTTTCCTCAACCCTTTTAACCACCTCGCCTCCAAAACCAAAATCAGCGATGTTCAAGAAGAACATTTCTTCATTTTCTCCAAAAAGTGATTTGCATTTAATTTTTCCGATATCAATGATATCAGATTGGGATTGAGTTATGATCTCCATGGATTTTTTCAGATTCTGAGGGATGTTCAGACTTCTGCTGAAATCAGAACCTGTGCCGCTGGGAATGATTCCGAGTGTAGTCTTAGGATTTATGATTTCATGGTTTTCAAAAAAACCATTGGCTATCTCATTTATAGTGCCGTCACCGCCCACTCCGACTATTAATTCGCTTCCGTTTTTGATAGCAGACCTTGATATTTCCGTTGCATGAGCCGGCTTTTCAGTAAATTCATACTTAAATTCTTTGAAAAAATTACTGAGAGCTTCCTTTATCCGCGACCATCTTTTGCCTGTCTGGCCTTTGTTCGATTCAGGATTAACTATTATCTGCATCTTTAATAGTTCTCGAGTCTTCGGGAACGTCAACGACATCTTTTTCCCCTTTTTTCGCATTATCTCTTTTAAATATCGATACTCCTATAATCCCGCCAAGAGCACCTAATACTGAAAAAACAAGTGCATTGATGAGAATTCCGAGTAAAACCAAAGAAACATGTGTGCTTCCAGCTCCTCTCTCCATCCAGGTTTCCCACCCGGCAGGCATTTCATCAGCATACTCTGCAATCCTCTCCATGAGACTGGCTATAAATTTGTTGGTGAGCGGAGCTAAAGGAATACTGATGAGAAAATCTGCGGCTGTGGCAACAAGACCGGAAAACACACCTACAATGGCTCCCTCTCCCATGGTCAGAGGCTTTGTTGACTCTTTATTAAGGAAAAAAACAGCAATGATTCCGCCTGCAATTATCCACAAACAGCAGAGACAGTTCAGGACGGGAATACCGGAAAGGACTCCAGCAATACCGCCTCCTATAAGAGCAGGTACTAACATGCTTATCTTTTGTTCTTCCATTGTGCCTCCTCATGAAAGGATTTTTAAACGGTTTTTACTATTCTATTTTGTTTGGTTCTATTATTTCAAGAAAAATGTTTCCGGCTTAAAAACAAATCAGAAAGACCGGCAATGAAATAATAGGGAAGAAGAGTTCCCCACACAAGCCCTATGACATACCTCATCCAACCAGAAGTCTGCCATAAATGAAACAGGTTCCCTATTGTATCCATCACGATCGGAGCTGTGAAAACGAAAAAAATTCTATTTCCAGAGATTTTTACTTTCCTGAAACCATTGATAACGGGAAAAACGACAGTGCCCAGAAAAAAACCAAAATATATTCCTAAACACCGGGTGCAAACCGCTAAAGGATATCCGAATAAGGTGAAACATCTGGACGGCCTCTGATGACAGATCGGGGCGAAAATGGAATAAATGAAAGCACTGGCTGGAATATTTATACTTTTCAGATAGGGGGCAGAAAAAATCAAGATCAACCACACAAATATTCCAGCCAATGTACAAAAAAAGACATTACGCACAATTTTTTTTTCATCCATCAGAATTTTAATCATATGAACCTTTTTTAAATTGTCAAATATTTTGGGGACATCCCATTAGGTACCACCCTAGTTACGTCTGCAGGATTTCAGTGGTGTATTAAATGGAAATATTTCAGAGGAGGAACAATCTTAAATGTTTTTTTAATATCCAGCGGATTCAGTAATATAGGGTGGTACCTAATGGAGCGTCCCCAAAATATTTGACAGAACTTTCCTTAAAGTGTAAATTTATCTGTACATTTTATTTCTAAAAAAGTATTTAGAGAATGATTCATAAAAAAAGCATTTTAAGTGACATCATATATTTTTAAAAAATAAGGAGGCACAATGAATAAAAAAAGAGCACTCATGGTTTTTAGTATGATTCTTCTTATTATCCCATCCTTCCTATTTTCCCAGAACGAAGAAGATCTAGAAGCACAAGCGCTAAATATATTTAATAATTACAAAGATGGTGTCATTATTCTAAAATCAATAGGAGAAGACGATAGTGTTATCTTTAACGGAACAGGATTTGCAGTAGGAGAGAAGATTATTGCCACGAACTATCATCTGATAAGTATGGCTAAAAGTATTGAAGGCACCACAGCTGATGGTAAACCTGTAAAAATCAAAGGCATTGTGGATTATGATAAAGAGACCAACATCGCTCTGCTCGAAATAAACAAAAAAATTCCTGTCCTGTCCATAGGAGAATTTGAATCGCTTGAGTTCGGCAGCAAGGTGTTTTTAATTGGAGCAAACCAGATCGGCCAGATCAGAGCCTATCCGGGAAAAATTATTAACATTGGAGAACCACTTACCAATATTAAAGTCGCTGATTCAAGTATCGATGCAGGAGATGAAGCAAGCGGAGGGCCTGTCTTTAGCGAAAACGGCCAAGTGGTAGGGATTATTTTCTATCCCACCACTTCTTCCTCTAAAATCATCATCCCAATATCGGTCTTAAACAGAGTCAACAAAGACTCCACCGAAATAAAAGTCAAAAGCATGGAAAAGGAAGATTATTTTTCAACTTTGGAAGGAGCTTATTTCACAGGGCACTCCTTTGCAGCAGTTAACAATATGATCATAGCCGAAGATAATTTAAAAAAAGTAGCTGAATTAAACCCGAATGATCTGGAGACAAAGATGGTTCTGGGTGGAGTCCTCACGAGAGGAAGGGCTTTTTCCTCAGCTGTCTCTATTTATAAGGATATTACAGAACTGGATCCAGAATCGGATGAAGCTTATCTAAAAATGGGGACGGTTTACATTGAAATGAGAAATTGGAAAGAAGCCATATCACCCTTAGAGAAAGCTGTTGAGCTCAATCGTGACAATTCAGACGCCTATTATAATATTGGAGTCGCATACGAAGAACTGAAAGATTATGAAAAAGCTATTGAGAACTACAAGAAATTTATTGAATTTAAACCCAAGGACCTGAAAGACACCTATCTCCGGTTAGGAATAGCCCAACTGGAAGCAGAACAGTTTGAAGGAGCGGCTGATTCCTTGGAACATGCTATAGAGAACAACCCTGAAAATGATAATTTGAAATACAGACTTGCCGAAACCTATCAAAAAATCGGAAAGTATGAAGAGGCTTCTGCTATTTATCTCTCCCTTGCCAAAAACAACCCTGATAATGCCCAATTCTACTACAATTTGATGGTCAGAATGTATGACGAAGCAAATATGCCTGACAAAGCCATTGAATCTGCTAAAAAATTGATAGAAGCCGAGCCTGGCAGTGCGGATGCCTACTACAATGTCGGCTATATGTACATGAAGCAGGACCATTTCAAGGAAGCCATACCTCTTTTTGAAAAAGCTATTGAATTGGATCCTGAGTTGGAATATGCCTATATGAATCTCGCTGTCTGTCATTCGAGAATCAATCAATACACCCAATCAATAGCCGTATTGAGAGTCCTTACAGAAAAAAGACCAAACAATGCAGATGCCTGGCTTTCCATAGCTGTTAATTATTTGAGAATGAAAAACTGGAGAGCGGCTATTGCTCCCTTACAAAAAACAACAGAACTGGATCCTAAAAATTCTCAGGCTTATTACAACCTTGGAATCGCTTATCTGAACCTAAGAGACAATGATAACGCACGAAGAGTCTACCTTGAGTTAAAGAAAATCGATTCGAATATGGCAGCACGGCTCCTGAAATATTTCAGATAAGCAAATCTAAACTCAAAGATTCTATCGATTGCTGTCCGGTTCCTTTAGACTGGATGATGAATGAGTCGAGGTTGCTGTGTCATTGCAAAGAATAAAGTGATGAAGATCTCATTGTGAAACGAAGCGTCATGAGATCACCACGTCGCTGCGCTCCTTGTGTTTTTATGAATAGGTCAGGTTAATTGACAATAAGAGATTTCTATGGTAAAAAGGGACTTCAAAGTCAATTTACTTAGCAGACTTTTTTTATCCTCTTTCATATCTTAGACATAGAATTCATATATGTTCGCTGATTGAGAAGAGGGCAGGTGGCGAAATTGGCATACGCGCTAGGCTTAGGACCTAGTTCCTGATAAAGGAGTGCGGGTTCGAGTCCCGCTCTGCCCATTAATACATTCAATAAAAATAGAACTTAAATGGGAAAAGAACAAAAGAAGGCCAAAAAATGAATAGTTGTCAAAGGGAAATGGAAGTGACCATTTCAGAGGACAAAGTCAAAGAAAAATTAAAGGAATCTCTGGATTATTTCGCGGGCAGGGCTAAAATAAAAGGCTTCCGTAAAGGAAGAGCGCCTATAAACCTTGTAAAACAGATGTATCAAGATGACATTAAGAGTTCGGTCATAAATGACCTGGCCCCAAAAGCCATACATGAGACCCTTTCAAAAGAAAACATCTTTCCAGTTGCTTCGCCTGTTATAACAGATATTGATTTTCAAGAAGGCAAGCCTCTCAAACTAAAGGTAAAGTATGAAGTCTGGCCGGAGTTCGATCTTCCTAAATATAAAAACATAAAAGTCAAAAAGGAAAAAAATAGTGTTTTAGAAAAAGATGTGGATAAGTACCTGGAAAACCTGCGCGAAAAATCAGCCAAATATAGCCCTGTTGAAAATAGAGAAGCCAGAAAAGATGATTATGTTTTTACGGAGATCAAAGGAATGGATCTCGATTCCAAAAAAATGCTTCCCACAGAAAAAACCATTGTACTGGTAGGCCATGAGGATAACGAAAAATCTTTAAATGAAGCCCTGACAGGGATGCAGACAGGTGAGGAGAAAGACTTTATTATCAATTACAAGAACGAACATAAAAACAAAAGACTTGCTGGGAAAAATATCAAATACACAGTTAAGGTTCTTTCTATTAAGGAAAAATCCCTTCCGGGGCTCAATGATGATTTCGCTAAAGATATTGGGGAATTCAAGGACTTGAAATCCCTGAAAAATGAAATAAAAAAGGAGCTGACCGCTTCTAAAGAAAAGATTTCTAAACAAAAATTAACCGATGAGATTATAAAAAGAATATCAGAAAAAGTTGATTTTGACCTGCCGGAGTCAGCCATTGATCATGAAACAATGTTGAATATCCAGAAAACCTTGTCTTCCTTACAAAAAAGACAGAAAAACCTGAACAAAGAAGACATGGATAAAATCAAAGAAGAAGCGCGAGAAAGAGCAAGGAAATCTATAAAAAATCATTTGATTTTAAATAAAATAGCAGAAAAAGAGAATATAGAAATATCCGATAAAGAACTCGAAGACGAATACAAGTCACTGGCCGAAGCAAACAATGTTCCTTTGGTAAGCATCAAAGAATATATGAAGCAGGAAGACAGAAAGGAAAATTTAAAGCAAAATATGCTGCTGAGAAAGACAGTTGACTTTTTAGTCGATAATGCTAGAATAGAGGAGTAGCATTCCCAATGATACAAATCCCCTTTATTGTCGATAAAGATGGAAAAAACGAACGTGCTTATGATATTTACTCACGCTTGCTCAAAGATAATATTATTTTCATTGGATCTGAGATAGATGACGAAGTGGCAAATTCAGTTATCGCTCAAATGCTTTACCTTGAAGCAAAGAACACAGAAGGTGACATTTCAGTTTACATTAACTCACCAGGAGGGAGCATAACTTCTGGTTTAGGAATATATGATACCATGCAGTATATCAGCTCAGAAATATCCACGATATGCGTAGGACAAGCCTCTTCCATGGCAGCGGTTTTGCTTGCAGCGGGCACAAAAAACAAACGGTTTGCCCTTCCTAATTCCCGGATCATCATCCATCAACCTTTGGGAGGATTCAGCGGCCAGGCCACGGATATCGCTATACAGGCAAAAGAAATCCTGAGAATCAGAGAGAGCATAAATAAAATACTGGTCAAACACACCCATCAAACGAAGAAAAGAATCGAAGAAGATATAGAAAGAGACTTTATAATGACGCCAAAACAGGCTAAAGATTACGGGATTATAGATACTATCATTTCTTCAAAAAAGCAAAAAAAATAACAAAAGGCTTATTATCTGAACTCAAATCAGAAAAGAAAAAAACATGAGTGAGAATAAGAAAAAAACAGCCATATGCAGCTTCTGCAACCGTCATCAAGGCCTGGTAAATAAACTCATTGCAGGACCTAACGGTGTTTATATATGCGATAACTGTGTCAAGGTCGCTCATTCCATTATATTTTCAGAAAAACAAAAAAGAGAAGAAAAAACACCTCGATTTTTAACTCCATCTGAAATAAAAGGCGCCCTGGATCAGTATATCATCAGCCAGGATGACGCAAAAAAGAAAATCGCCGTCTCCGTGTACAACCATTATAAACGCATCAATTATAAGTACAAAAAAGATGATGTAGAGATATTAAAAAGCAATATACTTTTTATAGGCCCTACCGGCACCGGAAAGACTCTCATGGCTCAATCTCTTGCAAAAATTCTATCCGTACCTTTCGCTATTTCTGATGCCACAACGCTAACCGAAGCAGGGTATGTCGGAGAAGATGTTGAAAATATCGTACTCAAGCTGTTCCAGGCTTCCGATGGAGATATAGAAAAGACCAGTAAGGGCATCATCTATATTGATGAAATAGACAAAATAGGAAGAAAAACTGACAGCCCTTCTATAACAAGGGATGTCTCCGGAGAAGGAGTACAGCAGGCTCTTCTTAAGATCATAGAAGGCACAACAGCCAATGTCCCCCCTATGGGAGGCAGGAAACATCCACAACAGAAATATATCCCCATTGATACGACCAATATACTCTTTATTATGGGAGGTACTTTTAACGGATTGGATGACATTATACGGGAAAGAATAGGCAAGTCTTCTGTTGGGTTCAAACATGAATCTCCTGATAAAACACCTGAAAAGCAGGAGGAAATTTATACAAATCTGATTCCCCAAGACCTTATCAAATTCGGACTGATCCCAGAATTTGTCGGGAGAATTCCTATCATCTCCACATTTTCCGACCTTGCAGAGGAAGACCTTGTTAATATCCTCACCAAACCAAAAAACGCCATTATTAAACAGTATCAAAAATTGTTTGATATGGAAGATGTGAAACTCACATTCACAAGAGGTGCTCTGAAGAGTGTCGCAAAAAAATCAATTGAGTACAAACTGGGGGCCAGAGGGCTGAGAAGCATCATAGAAGATCTGATGCTTGACATCATGTTTCACCTGCCGTCTATAGATAAACCGGACCGGATAAAAGTGACTAAAACAATGGTTGAAAACAACATGCTGGAATATCATAAACTCAAAAAAGCAGTCGGAGTATAAATATGCAAAAAAACCAAGAAAATAAGGACTTAAAAAAACTGCCGTTAATACCATTAAGAGACCTTGTAGTATTTCCGTCTACATTAGTCCCTTTCATCATAGGACGCAATTCATCAGTAACTGCCTTAGAAAAAGCCTCTTCTGACGAAAAGCTTCTCTTCCTTGCTACACAATTGGATGCATCTCTGAATGATCCGCAGCCCATGGACATCTATTCCATAGGAGTACTGGCTAAAATCATCCGTGTAGTCAAAATAGATGATAAAAATTTGAAAGTCATAGTGGAAGGGAAAGAAAGGTCCAGGATTATCGAATACACGAAATTGTATCCTTATTATGAAGTCCTCGCAAAAGAGATCAAGCAAACAAAAATAATTGACGATGAGTCGCTAAATGAATCTCTAAAAAGAGTCTTAAGCCTGTTTGAAGACTATCTAAAATTGACCAAGCATAGCAATTTTGACTCAATAATTCCTGCGTTGAGAGAGAACACGCCGGAGAGAATATCAGATATCATTGCTTCTCATTTGAATATTAATATTGATGAGAAGCAGAACTTGCTGGAAACCATAAATCCTCTTGAAAGAGTAAGACGTTTGAACTTTGTCATTGAAAGCGAAATACTTAAAATTCATTCAAAAATGAGAAAAGACGTGAAGTCTTCCAGCAAAAAGGGGAAACTTTTTCCTGATAGAGGGCAAAAAATATTCACAACAAGCATGGGCCAGAAAAAAGACAAGAAAGCAAATGAGATCGAAGAATTGAGGAACAGGGTAGAGAAAGCCAAAATGCCGAAAGCCGCTGAAGAAAAAGCCCTTGAAGAAATCGAACGATTGGAAGTGATGCCCCCCATGTCTGCAGAAGCGACAGTGAGCCGGAATTATCTTGACTGGATCATATCACTCCCGTGGAATAAAAAATCAAGAGAAAAAAGGGACATAAAAGAGGCTGAGAAAATATTGAATGAAGATCATTATGGTTTAGAAAAAGTCAAGGAGAGAATCCTTGAATATCTATCGCTCCGTCAGCTTGTTAAAAATCCGAAAGGAGTCATTTTGGGATTGGTGGGGCCTCCTGGAGTAGGGAAAAGCTCTCTGGGAAAATCGATTGCACGGGCAACCGGCCGTAAGTTTGTTAGATTATCCCTAGGCGGAGTGAGAGACGAGGCTGAGATAAGAGGACATCGAAGAACCTACATCGGAGCCTATCCGGGCAGAATGATCCAGATGATTAAAAAAGCCGGGACCAAAAATCCCGTCTTTCTTCTGGATGAAGTCGATAAGATGAGCGTTGATTTCAGGGGAGATCCCTCTTCCGCTCTCATGGAAGTGCTTGATCCAGAACAGAACGGTACATTTCTGGATCATTACATTGATACTGAATTCGACCTCTCTCAAGTGATGTTCATTGTGACGGCTAATGTGCTTAAGACGATCCCGGATCCATTGATTGACCGAATGGAAATCATTCGTATCCCCGGATATACGGAAGAGGAAAAACTGCAGATAGGAAAGAAATTTCTGCTTCCCAAGCAGTTAAAAACTCATGGGCTCGACAAATCAAACATTAAAATCTCCGACGCCACATTAAAGAAGCTCATCAATGATTATACCAGGGAAGCCGGGGTCAGAAACATCGAAAGGGAGCTGACTTCCCTGTGCCGAAAAATAGTCAAAAAGGTGGTGACAAAAGGAAAAGATTACAGCGAGTATATATCACCTAAAAAACTCGAACAATACCTGGGGATCCCCCGCTTCAGGCGTTCGGGAATAGACAAAAAAGACGAAATCGGAGTCGCTATCGGAATGGCCTGGACAGAATTCGGAGGAGAGCTTTTAACATTTGAAGTCACCAAAATTCATGGGAAAGGAAATTTCATATACACGGGCCAGCTCGGAGAAATCATGCAGGAATCCGCTCAGGCTGCTTTCAGTTATGTCAAAGGAAAGATGTATGAATTAAACATTGCCAAAGACCTCCATAAAAACTTCGATATCCATATACACGTTCCTGAAGCGGCCACACCAAAAGAAGGGCCTTCTGCCGGGATCACACTGGCTACTTCCATCATCTCTCTCTTAACCGAAAACCCTGTAAGTAAAAAAGTAGCTATGAGCGGGGAACTTACTTTAAAAGGAAAAGTCCTTCCTGTCGGAGGGGTTAAAGAAAAGCTTCTGGCAGCGCATAGAGAAGGAATTAAGGAAGCTATTCTTCCCCTGGACAATATGTGCGATCTAAAGGAACTTCCCAAAAAAATAAAGAAGGACATAAAAATCCATTTTGTTGAAACAATGGATGAGGTTTTAAAAATCGCATTAACAAAAAAGATTTCTTTTGAAAAAGACGACAAAAAGAATATCTCAATGAGATCTGATATCAATGATAATAAAAATAAGGAATCTCAGGATTCATCTGTAACTCACTGACTTATTATCATTTGAAAGCTATTTCTCATTTCAAATATTAATTTATGAGGTAAAAAAATGAAAGAGTTCAACATTGCTGAGCTAGAAAAATTGAAAAAAGAAAAACTGACTTCAATCGCCGCAGATTTCAAAATTCCAGACGAGGAGATCAAAAAGCTCAAAAAGCAGACGCTGATCTTCAAGATACTGGAAGCACAGGCAAAAAAGAATGGACTATTGTTTTCAGAAGGTGTTCTTGAATGCCTTAATGATGGTTTTGGATTTCTCAGAGCCCCTGAATTTAGTTATCTACCGAGCCAGGATGACATCTATGTTTCTCCCTCGCAGATCAGAAAATTTAAGTTGAGAACAGGAGATACCATCTCCGGAGTCGTCAGGCCTCCAAAAAAAGCAGAAAAGTACTTTGCTCTGATCAAGATCGAAGCAGTAAACTTCAAACACCATGACGAAATCATCGCATTACGCAGAAATGTTCAATTTGACAGCCTGACTCCTCTGTATCCCTTTGAAAAATTCAACCTTGAAGACGGTCATCCTAAAAACCTGAATGCCAGAATCATGGATCTTCTTACTCCTATCGGAAAAGGGCAGAGAGGGCTTATCGTATCACCGCCAAGGGCAGGGAAGACCACTCTTCTCAAGACCATTGCTCAATCTATCGAAAAGAACCATCCTGAAGTCATCCTTATCGTTCTACTGGTCGCTGAAAGGCCTGAAGAAGTCACCGATTTCCAGAGAAGCATAAAAGGGGAAGTCGTGGCCTCTACATTTGACGAACCCCCCCAGAGGAATGCTCAAGTATCTAATATCGTACTGGAAAAAGCGAAACGACTGGTTGAGACAAAAAAAGATGTGATTATTCTGCTCGACAGTATCACAAGACTGGCCAGGGCACACAATGCCATTATCCCACCTTCAGGAAAAGTCCTGTCAGGCGGAATTGACGCGAACGCTCTCAATAAACCTAAAAAGTTTTTTGGCTCAGCCCGAAAAATTGAAGAGGGAGGAAGCCTTACCATTATGGCTACAGCCCTTGTGGATACAGGAAGCCGCATGGATGAAGTCATTTTTGAAGAGTTTAAGGGAACCGGTAATATGGAAATCAATTTAGACCGGAGACTGGTGAACAAAAGACTGTTCCCTGCCATTGATATCAACATTTCCGGAACCAGGAAGGAAGAACTTCTTATCCCTGAGGAGGATCTCAACAGAATATGGGTCCTCAGAAAAGTATTGAGCCAGCTTTCAGAAGTTGAAGCCATGGAATTATTGATTGAGAAAATCAGTAAAACAAAAACAAACTCAGATTTTCTCAACGCCATGAGCAAAGGACTTTAATCACCACCAAACTACCCTGACCTATTCATAAAAAAATGGCGATGTTCATTTTTTTGTTTCGCTTTCAAAGATATACATGCTTTTTATAAAAAATGACAACTGAAATGTTTTTGTTTGTTTTCACTTTCATTTTAATCGCCATTTTTTTACCTTACAGGCAAGCCGATCTCACTGCATCTGCTTTGTTGCAGGGTACTCGCGGTGAAGGACCACAGCTTCGCACCCTGCGCCTCGCATCTGCTGCAACCTCGACTTGTGAATAATCCAGTTTAGAGGAACAGGGATGATCTTTGAATAGCTATATCCTATTCGTATTTAACAGCTTGAGCAGGATCGGATAGTGCTGCACGCACTGACTGGAAGCTGACAGTCAGAAGAGAGATAAAGAGAGAGAGCAGTCCGGTCAGCAGGAACACTCCTATTCCTATTTGAGTCCGGTATGCGAAATTTTGAAGCCAGTTTCTCATGATGAAATAAGCCAGCGGCCATGCAATCAAATTTGCCAATATCACAGCTTTTATAAAATCTTTTGTTAATAGAAACAGAACATCGCTGACTGACGCTCCCAAAACTTTCCGAATACCGATTTCCCGTTTCCTTCGCTCAGTGGCAAAGGAGGCCATTCCAAAAAGCCCCAGACATGCAACAAAAACAGCAAAAACGCTGAAAGAAGTCAAAATATTGCCTAACTTTTCTTCGTATCGGTACTGGGAATCAAAAGTATCCCCAAGGAAGAAATAGTCAAAAGGCCGCCCCGGGTCAATGATTTTCCACATATCACGGATCCGGTCCAAAGTTTCCGCCTGGCCAAAGCCCCTTATTTTTATGGAAAGTATGTTCAGATAGCGTGGGGTATTGGTGATATAAAGCGGTGTTACGATCTGGCGGAGCGACCTGATATGAAAATCCTTTACAACCCCGACAACAGTCCTGGTTTCCCACTGTAGAGTCCCGGGAGTTGATCCGGTCGGGCGTTTAATGGTTTTTCCAAGCGGCTCTTCCCATCCAAACGCTTTTGCAGCGGTTTCATTGATGATCACCGCATGGTCAGGATCGGTACTGAAATCCCGTGAGAAATTCCGGCCCTTGACAATTTCCATGCCAAGAGTGGGGAAAAAATCGGCATCAACACTGATGCGATCCATGGGAAAACTTTCTTCCAGGGTATAGCCTTCTGGAACCATAGGGGATGTGTCCGGTTCTCCTCCGGGAACGATCGAAGATGCACCTACACTTAAAATGCCTGGAATCTCTTTGAGCTGTACCTTAATGGAGTCGAGTGACTTTCTTATTTCACTGTCCATAATAGGCATTACTATGGTATCTTCCTTGTCAAATCCCAAATCTGTTTTTTTCATGTAGTGAACCTGATTGATGATGATTCCGGTTCCAATGATTAACGTGATAGATATCACAAACTGAGCTACTACCAGAATACGGCGAAAACGGGAATGGCTTGAACCTGCTTTTATTTCTCCTTTAAGAACCCGGGCCGGATGAAATGATGAAAGGAATACAGCCGGGTAGCTTCCTGCAACCAGGCCAACAAAAAACACCAATCCCAAAACACCTAAAACCATCCATCCCGCATCATTTATACTGAACCCAAGTTTGATTCCGGCCATGGACCGGAAATAGGGAAGCACCAAAAATACCAAAATAATGCTAATGGACATAGCCAAAAAGCTGTAAATCAGGGATTCTCCCATAAACTGTCTTGTCAGTTCACTTTTTCGGGCTCCCACTACTTTGCGCATGCCCACCTCTTTGGCCCGAAGAGAGGAGCGGGCAGTTGACAGGTTCATAAAATTTATGCAGGCTATGAAAAGAATAAAAAGAGCAACAGCTGACAAGACATACACATTACGGATGTCCCAAGTGGGAGCGATTTCGTTTTCCATATGTGAGTAAAGGTGGATCTTTGTCATAGGCTGGAGATAATAAACAATCCGGCCGCCCATGGCTTTGATCTCTTCTCCCATGTACTGATCCACTAATGCTGGAAATTTGGCCTCCAGCTTGCGGTAATCATAATCTTCCGGAAGCAGGAGATATGTGTAAAGATTGAAGTTGAACCATTGGTCACGTTCTATTCGTTCGGATGCATACAGAGTTTCAAACGAACACAGCATGTTAAACGTGAAGTGGGAGTTTGCCGGCACGTCTTCCACAATACCGGTTACAGTATAATCCTCCTGTTTGTTAAGCTTCAGAATTTTGCCTACCGGCTCTTCATCCCCGAAATATTTTTCAGCCAGGGTTCTGGTCAAGACAACCGTATAGGCTCGGCTAAGAGCGTCCTGAGGATTCCCGTCGATCATAGGGAAAGTAAAGACATCAAATAAAGAACTATCAGCCCAAAAAATCCTGTCCTCATAAAAAAGCCTGTCTTTGTATTTAATGGGGATCCGTCCTCTGATTTTCAATCGGACAGCACTTAAAACTTCTGGGTAATCATTTTTGAGCACCGGCCCTACCGGAGCGTTGCTTATAGGTAATGTAGTTATATTTTTTCCCATTTGGATTTCTGAACAAAGCCGATAAATTTGTTCTGCATGTTCGTGATATTTGTCATAGCTTAGCTGGTGCAGTATAAAGAGGCTGATCAGAATGCAGCAGGACATTCCAATGGCCAATCCATTGATATTGATGAAAGCATACCCTTTATGTCTTCTTATATTCCGAAAGGCTGTTTTAATGTAGTTTCCGATCATCTGTGTGCTCCTTGAATCTCACCATCCAGGATTCTTCTGAATGCGGGGATGAAGCGGATTCCCTATTGACCGGATTTGTCCATTATGTGTATGATTTATATGAATTGTATCAAATGAGAGGAGCAGCCTATGAATCACCCTAAACAAAAAAAGAATAATTTTCCGCTGTTAAAGTATTTCACAGCCTTAGTGGCAGGATTACTGCTTGTATGTTTTCCCTTAATGAGCCGTTCCTCCCCCTGTTCACAAACCGATTCTCAAAAGAAACCTCTGACGCCCGAGATGGTTCTGCAAAGGTATAATCTGTCAGACCTCCAGCTTTCTCCGGACGGAGTCAACGTTGCCTTTGTGCTCTCCCATCCAGTTGAGGGAAAAAAATATAAGAGAAACATATGGACTTTGAACTTGGCGACAAGAGAGCTTCGTCCTTTCACGACTTCAGAAAAGTCGGACAGCCATCCCCGATGGTCTCCGGACGGAAAAACATTGGCCTTTTCATCGTCGCGCGGTGAGAAAACACAGGTTTTCCTGATTCCTTCTGATGGAGGCGAAGCACGCCTCCTTACCGAAAGCAAAACCGGTGTCCGTTCCTTTGAATGGTCTCCTGATGGCAAGCACATTGCGTTCTTATCTACACGGCCGGATACTCAAGAAGAAGAAAAAATGAAAAAGGAAAAAAATGATGCCCGTGTCATTGACAAGGACAGAAGGAATTCTCATCTCAGCGTTATGGACATTGAAACCCGTAAGATAAGAAAGCTCACCGATGAAAAGTGGCGTATTTCAAGCTTTATATGGGCACCTGACGGAAAACAGATAATCATTTCAGCTACAGATCATCCCCAGCCTGAGCTGTTTACAGAAAAGATTTACTCGGTCACTGTGCAAAACGGCGAAATGAAAAAAATTATGCAGCCCGAAGGTCCTTTTGGCAGTATAAATATATCACCTGATGGAAAAACCATCTCCTTCATAGGTTCGCGTGGCGACGGACCCACTTCTCATGACCTTTACCTCTTTTCTCTTTCAGACGGAACAGCCCGGAATATAACAGCTTCCACCATTGACAGGCCTCTTAATTCTTATATATGGCAGGAAAACGGCTCTATTTTAGCTCTGGTCACAAACGGTTTTACCAGGACCTTTTACTCCCTTTCTCAGGATGGAAGAGTAGAGGATCAAAAAAAATTCAAGGTCCAGCCCGGCTCATTTGTGGCTTCACGGGATATTCTCCTTTTTACCGGAGAAACATCTGTACAAGCTCCTGAGCTATGGATTTCTACGGGAGAAGGAAAGATTAGAAAGGTATCCCATTTTAATGAAAAATGGGACGATGTTGACCTTATAAATCCTGAAATCCTCACGTATAAAAGCTTTGACGGTGTAGATATTGAAGCCGCTCTTTTGAAACCGGCTTCATACAGGGAAGGAAAAAGAATGCCTTTGGTAGCCTTGATACATGGTGGGCCCACCGGTGTCTGGTCAGACCGGTTCAATTCATGGGGTCAGCTTTTAGCAGCCCGAGGCTTTGCTGTGTTTTGTCCGAACATAAGGGGATCTATAGGGTATGGATATGAATTCATGGTTATGAACCGCAAGGACTGGGGCGGTGCTGATTATAAGGATGTCATGACCGGCATCGATTATTTGATCCGGCGGGGGATAGCTGACCCAGATCGCCTGGGAATAGGCGGGTGGTCTTACGGAGGTTATATGGCAGCCTGGGCTGTAACACAGACAAAACGTTTCAAAGCCTCTGTATCCGGAGCACCCATGACCGATTTGGCTCTTGAGTATGGAGCTGAGTCAAATTCCATCAATGCTTATGACACATGGTTCATGGGGACCCCCTATGAAAACCTTGACCTTTTTATTGAAAGGTCGCCCATGTCTTATGTTAAAAACGTAAAGACTCCCACGTTGATCCTGTGCGGAGAAAATGACGTCACAGATCCGATTGCTCAATGTTATCAGTTCCATAGAGGATTAAAACGCTATGGAGTTGATGCGGAATTTGTCGTTTATCCGCGTGAAGGGCACGGAATAAGAGAAGAGAAGCATCGGGTCGATGTGTTGAAGCGCATGATCGATTGGTTTGAAAAACATGCAAAATAATAAAAAGCCTGCTGTTTTCCAGAGGTATACAGCAGGCTTTCTTTTAATAAGTACTAAAAATTCGTCCTAAGCGAGATGACAAAATTTCGTCCCGCACCGGATATTCCTGAACTATAAGGGCGGTACCTCTTATCAGTGATGTTTTCAATACCAGCGCTTACGCTCAAAAAATCATTAATATGATACAAAGCTTTGAAATTCAATGTGGCCCAACCAGGTGAATAGGTGTTTCCGTTTTCATCAAGCGCGTATATTTCAGTTTTCCCCTTTTCCTCTTCAGGCATATCTTCATGCCTGCGCTCTCCCTGATAAACAGCATAGAGCTGCAGCTCGAGTTTATGGGCATCATAGGCCAAACGGGAGATTCCAAAAAAGGGGGCTGCGTGGCGGGATGGACTGACAGTGCCGTCATCCAGCTCTTCCTCGCCTTTCTGATAGTTAAAGTCAGAAGATAAACTAAAACCGCCTGGAATCTTTAATTCAAATGATGCTTGAATTCCGTATACAGCTGCAGCAGCCGCGTTTTGGATGGCCTGTACGCGGCTGAGAATACCATCATACATAATATATTCCTGGCCGTTGAGCGTGAAGTCACGCCTGACCATTGCGTTTTGAATTGATGTGTAGAAACAGGCAAGGTCGATCCTCGCTACATCTCCGAATACTTTGGTAATGCTCAAATCAGCATTATAAGCATACTCTGCTTCCAACTCAGGATTGGGCACCACTACAGAACCCGGCTCAGAATCAAATACTTTACCCACATCATCCACATTAGGAGAGCGAAACGCCGTGGATAGGTTTGCGCTTATGATCCAGTAATCGGACGGGCGGAAAACTCCGCCTAAGGTCCCGGTAAGCGCGCCGTTATTGATATGGGCCGTTGTAAAAGGAAAGGGGTAAAAAGTCGTATCAAATTCAGCATCAAGAATATACTGGTTGTAGCGGAAACCAGCCTGCAGCAGGAAGCTGTCTGATAACTCATACTGGTCATTGATATATAAGGCCATGGACTGCCATGCGGCCTGAGGGTAACGCGACGGACCGGGAACGCTGGTGCCTGTTACAATATCCTCATCAATGCCTGTTGAAGTCACATCATCTATGACATATTCCGCTCCATAAAATAAAGTGTTTTTAATGCTTGTTGTATTTAGGAAATCTAAATTTGCGGAATAAGCTTCCACTTCTTCGGTCCTGTTATTTCTCTCTGGCTTGTTCAATGAGCGGTCAATGCGGCTTTCTTCGAATAACTGCTGGGCCAGCCGAAGAGTCATCTGGTCATATACAGCATTGGCTCCGTTATGCGTAAGGCTCAGGTTGTTCATCATCCACTTCTGGGGACCGTAGTTCCATTCAGCATAACGAGGCAGGCCGTTTCTGATTCGGTTATGCCTGTCATAACGACCGTAGGGAGAAGTCTCGGAATAATGGAATCCATAGTGGAATTCCCATTTTTCACTGGGCATGAAACGGATCTTTTGCATCATGTTTTTCTGAGAATAGGCCGAAGGGATCTGAAGGAGCGGGTCGTCCTGAGTTATGACTCTGTCCACTCCGTCCTGGCGCTGAACATAATAGGCCTTCAGGTAATCATCAGGTCCATTGCTGCCCTGACGCAGATTACCGTAATCAAAAGAACTGATGCTTGATATAAACGCCCATTTTTCCCATCCTACGTTTACATCAAAATGTCCTGTTTTCTCATTATTTGCCGATGAATGACGGGCTATAGCTTTTCCTGTTATCAAGGGCTTTTTATTTGAAAGCGAAAACTGTGGGGAGAGTGTTTGAAAATTCATCACTCCGCCAATGGCATCACTTCCATAAATCACTGTTCCGGGGCCAAAAAACACTTCGGTGTTGTTCGTTGCATACGGATCTAGAGATATGACATTTTGAATATTTCCTCCGCGGAATATGGCTGTGTTCATTCGCACACCGTCTACGCTGTAAAGCAGCCGTTTTGTGGCAAATCCCCTTATCATGGGACTGCCCCCTCCCTGCTGGCTTTTCTGAATGAATACTTTACCCGAAACACCCAATAAATCCGCGGCTGTCTGCGGATTCTGCAGCTCCACCTCAGTTTGTGTTATCGAAGTAATAGTTGACGGAACATCGCTTGAAGTCTGCCGCCATCGTGTAGCGGAAACGACTATTTTATGCAGATCAAACGGTTTAGATTCCATGTACAGTTCAAAGGATAATGCTTCGAGGCCGGAAAAACTTTTCTCTATTGTTTTATAGCCGATTCTGTGAATGATTATTTTTTCAGCCCCTCTTAAAGCCGAGATATCGGCCTGACCATCTTCGTTTGTTTGAATGACTGTTTTGGGATTTTCACATGTCAGTGAGACCAATTCAATCGGCTCTAGAGTTTTCTGATCTTTTATCGTTATTGTCTGGGAATAAGCACCATATGAGAGCCCAAACAACAAAAATATAAAACATATCTTTCTCATTTTATTTGTATACTCCTTTTCAATCCAGGTTAAATACAAGGATCAATGGGGATAGAGACAGTAAGCCCGGATTCCTCAATGACTTTAGGTATCAGGCTTACATAAAAAACGAATGGTTCCTTAGACTTGATTGAGGCGGAGGTGTTGGGGGCTGTAGAATGATTTGAGAGAATGAATATAAAAATAAACCAGACTGCTTCTTTAATAATTCGGGAGCAGGGATATCATAATCAAAAGAAAACAGACAGTACAAAGATTCAGTAAAAGGCTTTTGAAGCGTTACAGCTATTTTGAACTCGGGGTCATTTCCCAATACATGACCGGCAAGTTCTTCTAACTGTCTGTTCAAAACGGTTTCTTCATGGTCATACCAGCACCGGTAGTAAACAGTATCACCCACGGTCTTTATTTCCACGATATCATACATCTTGTGGTTGTATTCAAATTCATTGGCGTGCTCCCAGCGAAGTTTTGTCTTTGTTTCTTCTTTTGAGAATTTAAGTACTACCAGCTTGCTTTTGTCCATCCCCTCGTCAATTTGTCTTTGGGTTTCTTTTTTAACAACTGCTTTTCTGTAATGCAGCCATGTTAAGTTTCTGGCAATGGGATCAACTAAAAAACAGAAAAGCAACAGAAACACAGACATGTTCTTGATGAGGCTGACTGCAGAAGGGGTGTGTTCCGGCAGTACGTATTTTATGAATTTTATAAATGCTCTCATTAAAGATAAAAATTGTAATGTTTAAAACGATTTTCGTCAACTATTTTAACCTGAACAAATTTAAAAATGGCTGATTTTGTTTTTATCATTTGACCGGATTTGTTTTTTATGTGTAAGATGGGGTATGTTTTGGATTTAAGGGAGAAAACCATGTCATTCATCCAGACAAGAAGGGATTTCTTAAAAGCAATGGCTCTATTCGTGGCAGCGCAGGGGCTTTCCTGCACTCATAAACCAAAAACCAGGAAACCACCAAATTTCGTGGTGGTCTTTCTTGATGATTCGGGATGGGCGGATTTCAGACCATTCGGGCTTCCTCGCTATCCGACACCGAATGTCAACAGCCTGGCTCAACAGGGCTGCCGATTCAATAATTTTTATGTGCCTCAAGCTGTATGTTCTGCTTCACGCGCTTCTCTCCTCACAGGGTGCTATCCCGGCCATACAAAAGTATTCGGAGCTCTTGGACCGCGTGCCAGAGGCCTTTCTCCGGAATTTTCTACCATAAGTGAGTTACTCAAAGCACAAGGATACACCACAGGAGTATTTGGAAAATGGCATTTAGGAGACCAGCCCGAGACACGCCCGCTGGAGAGGGGTTTTGATGAAGCATGTGGATTGATGTATTCCAATGATATGTGGAGCTTCCATCCTCGATCCGGAGAATACTTCGGACAATGGCCCCTGCAATACTGGGAGAACAGCAAAATAATCATAGATCCTGTGCTGCCGAAAGACCAATCCATGCTTACCACATGGTATACAGAACATGCTCTTGATTTCATAAACAGGCATAAGGACAAACCTTTCTTTTTGTATGTTCCTCACTCCATGCCCCATGTGCCGCTTTTCTGTAGCGATAAATTCAAAGGTAAATCAGGCCTGGGCCTTTATGCTGATGTCATGATGGAGATCGATTGGTCTGTGGGTCAGATCACTAAAGCGCTGAGAAAGAACGGGCTTGAAGATAATACAATGGTAATCTTTTCATCTGATAACGGGCCGTGGATCAGTTACGGTAATCATGCGGGAAAAACTCATTTTCGTGAGGCAAAAGGTACCAGTTTTGACGGGGGGACCCGTTCCTGCTGCATCATAAAATATCCAGCAAAAATCAAACCGAACACGAGTTCTGATCAGGCCTTTTGTTCTATTGATATACTTCCGACCCTTTGCTATCTGGCCGGAGCTTCTCTTCCGGCATATGAGATCGACGGCAGGAATATATGGGATCTTATCGCGGGGAAACCAGAAGCAAAAAATCCCCATAAGTACTATGCTTTTTCCACTAACAGCCGTTTTGAAAGTGTTATAAGCGGTGACGGCAGGTGGAAACTGCACCTTCCTCACAAATACGCCACACTTGTCAAAGCAGGAAGGGATGGAATGCCCGGTAAATACGAATTGAATCAAATCGAATTATCATTATTTGACATGAGAAACGATCCGTATGAAAGATTTAATGTGATTGACCAGTATCCGCAAAGAGCTGCTGAATTACAGCGGCTCGCGCAGCAGCACAAAAACAGGTATTATAGTGATGATTCCAAACCAGCCCTCTAAGCGGAGCAAAAAAAGGATCATTTTTTATGTTCTTCTATCATTTAAATTATAAGGAGGGAGAAATCGAATGAATGTAAATATTGCTTTTGTCGGATACGGCACAGTGGCCCAGGGTTTCACAGAGATCATTCTAGAAAAGGGCAGCCAGCTTAAGGAACAACACGACCTCTCTATTCAGGTGGTGGCTGTCTCAGACATTAAAAAGGGCTCCATCTATGACGAAAAGGGCTTGAATATGAAAAAAGTCCTCTCTCTTGCAAAAAACAATAAGCCGCTTGAAGACTATCCTGAAGGTATAAAGGGAATGAACAGTCTTGAAACAATTACCAAAACAAATGCGGATACCATCATTGAAGTGACATATACGGATGTCAAGACAGGGGAACCGGCACTCACTCATATCAAAGCCGCATTGAACGCTGGCAAACACGTACTATCAACCAACAAAGGCCCGGCTGTCAAACAAGCCGCATTGCTCTTAGAGACTGCAAGGAAAAACAATGTTTATTATGGATTTGAAGGCACGGTTCTGTCAGGCACGCCGGCATTGAATCTCGCGTCATACACGCTTTCAGGAAACAAAATCACCGGATTCAAAGGGATTCTTAACGGGACCACGAACTACATCCTCACCCGAATGGAGGAGGGGATGAGCTATGAGAAAGCATTGAAAAAAGCTCAGGAACTCGGATATGCTGAAGCAGATCCCACGGGGGATGTGGAAGGTCTTGATGCACTGGGAAAAGTGGTTATTTTAACAAATGTTGTACTGGGAAAAGAACTATCCCGGACGGATGTGAAGCGAAAAGGTATCACAGGCATCTCCATGGATGATGTCAAACACGCTAAAGAACACGGCAAACGATGGAAACTGATAGGCAGGGCAGAGATCCAAAAGGACAGCTCAGTGCTGGCCTCTGTTTCTCCAGAAAAGCTCCCTTTGTCCGATCCTCTTGCCGGTGTCAATGAAGCCGTCAATGCTTTGACATTTATGACCGACGAACTCGGCCCTGTAACCATTATCGGCCCCGGGGCAGGGAAAAGAGAGACCGGCTTTGCCCTGCTTATTGATATGATAAATATGAAATATCAGATTTCCCGTTGACATGATAAAAGCAACATCGACTTGTTCATCATCCAGGTTATTAAGCTTTTAACTTAAATTTATAAAAGGAGGAAAAGAATGAGCTCTAAAAGGATACTTCTCCTTATTGGTGTTCTTATCACAGCATTTGCGCTCTTAAGCGCTTTTGCCAATCAGGCACCGGATTATGAAAAGGAGAATCTGAATAGTTATGAATACTGGGAAGGATGTACATCCATCCTGGTCGGGAAAAAGGCTTCGGCCGATGGTTCGACCATGACCACGCATACCTGTGACTGCGGTATGTGCGATTGGACCTTCCGGTTTGTCCCGGCTGCTGATCATAAAGAAGGTGATGTCCGCAAGATCTATCATGTAAGCCAGTACAGAACCTGGCCCCCTGAACAAGGATTAAAATGGGAAAAATACAAGGACGATTATACGGGGCTGGATATCCCTCAGGTCCCTCACACTTATGCTTACATCCACGGCATGTTCGGTTACATGAACGAAAACCAGGTAGCATTGGGAGAATCCACTATCGGCTGTCAGCGAAAGATGAGAAACCAGACACCCTCAGCTAAATTCGATCTCACCATGCTCACTCTCATGGCCATGGAAAGAGCCAAAACCGCAAGAGAAGCCATTCAAATCATGGGCGACCTGGGAACAACCTATGGATACGGATTCAATGACGGCGGTGAGATGCTGGCTGTATCCGACCCCGACGAGGTATGGATCTTTGAGATCATGCCGGTCGGACCTCTCTGGGCTCCTGAAAGCAAAAAGCCCGGCGCCGTCTGGTGCGCTCAGCGTATCCCGGACGATCATGTCAGTGTGACCCCTAATGAATCGCGTATCGGCGAGATCGACCTGGAAAATGAGGACTTCTTCATGGCCTCTTCCAATGCCGTCTCTTATGCCATTGAAAACGGCTATTATGACCCGGAAAGCGGAGAGCCCTTTTCCTGGAAGAAAGCTTATTCACCTTCTCAGGGAAGCGCCCTCGGTTCCCAGGGAAGAAGAGGCAGGTTGTGGCGTTTTTATAACATTGTCGCTCCCTCTCTGGATTTAGGGCCGGATACAGAAAGCATGGACCTCCCTTTTTCCGTAAAACCGGATAAAAAAATCTCTGTCCAGGATGTCATGTCCATTACCAGGGATAAATACAAAGGAGCACTGTTTGATCCCTCTGAAGGTATCAAAGGAGGCCCTTTTGCCAACCCAAACTACTTCAAAGGATTTGAGGTGGACAAGCAAAGATACAACGGCCCGCGCTGTATCTGCGTTAACAATGTGGAATACACAACCATTACCCAGTGCAGGGGATGGCTGCCCGATCCCATAGGAGGCATTTTATGGCTTTCTTTCGGCGCCCAGGATACGGCCTGTTATATGCCGCTCTACTGCGGTCTTACTGAACTCCCAAAATCATTCCAGGTGGGAGACCATTTCGTTTTCAACAGAGACTCCGCCAGATGGGCTTCGGATTATGTAGATTTCCACACCCAGGTAGCCTATTCCTATGCCATAGAGGACGTTAAGAAAGCACAGGAAAAATGGGAAGGGATTGCTTTTCAAAATATCCCTATCATAGATGAAGCAGCGTTAAAGCTCTTTAAAGAGAATCCTGAAAAGGCCAGACAGTTTCTTACGGATTTTTCAGTCAATCACGCCGACTCCGTTGTCAATGCCTGGTGGAAGTTGGGGGATGACCTGCTTGTCAAATACAATCACTTCCGCATCTATAATCCGGAAACAAGAAAGATAAACCGGATACAGACCCCTGAATGGTGGAACAAAGCGCTCATTAAGCTAGAAGATCTCAAGCCGATCTCAACGCCTCCGCCACCGCCGCCCAAGAAGAAGAAAAGAGAAAAACTGACAGAAAGTACCAGGTAAATATTATTTCTTGCGCATCAGCTTGTGAATATGATCAGGGGGAGAATTGTCAAAAGAGTCCGGCCGTTTTCCACTCGGATCAAAGTGAATCTCTGCCTCATCATCAGAGATAAACCTCAGGATTCCAAAAGTGGTGACCCACTCCGAACCGGCGTTACTGAATTTGCCCACGCATAAGTCAATAGAACAGGGTTCCTTGGAAGGATCGAGCCTGTATTCTCCATCATGTATCACAGTCAGCCCGTCCGGAAGGGTTTCCTTTAGGGTGTATGTCATGTCAGCTCTGAATTCTGCTTCACCGGCTCCTTTACCGTATTTTTCAGCGACCACCCATTCTCCCAGGAGCTTCTCAGCCGGATCGTCCTGGCCGCATTCCATCCATATTGCGAATGACAAAACCAGTCCTAAAAACAAGAAAACAAAAGCCGTATGATTCCGTCTTGATTGTCTCATTGATCTTCCTTTCGTTGTTTTTATTCTTATAAACATATTTTAAGAAATACAGAAAAAAAACAAAAGAAAATACAAACATTTCAAAAAAAAGAGCCTTTTCCTCATAACCGCCTGGATTTCCGGTTGACTGGGATTGCCTTATACGGTTATGATTGACGATAAATCCATTCTTTGTTTATGAGCAATGGAATTGCGTGGAAAGGCGGAAAAAATGTACGAAAAAGGAGGGAAGATGAACAAAATTATTAAAATCATTCTTATCATCCTCATCATTGATTTTGTCATTGTGGTCGGTTATTTCGGGTATAAATCGATATCAAAAAGAAGCTCCTCCGGCGCATCCTCATATGAATGGGTGGAAATGACTGAATCTTACACACCCAAGGACCACATAGAGGATTTTATCATGGAGAATGCCATGAGGCAGAATCTGTTTCCTGTTTATATAAAAAATTACGGAAGAGACTTTAAGATACTTAAAAAATTTGTGGGAAAGAAGCTCTACAAACCTTCACGGACAGAAATGGATTTTGTTTTCCCTGATGCAAAGGACTGGCATCTCATAGAGCTTAAATACAAAGAAAAAAAGAGAGACAGGGATATTAAACGGACAATCCTTTACGTTCAAGAACAAGGCGAGTGGAAGGTGGGAGATGCCGGGGGGCCCATTGAATAAGCCAGGCTAATCAATAATGGTAAAAAAAATCATCCAGATCAGGTCAGAGTATACAAGTGCCCGGTTGATTCTTTCGAACCTGGAACACAGGCTGAAGGGAACCAGGTTTAAGCGTCTGCCCGGCTATCTTCCGCCAGAAGTGGATTTTCTGACGGAAGGCAAAAAGAAGAGGACCATAAGAGTCAGGGACTATGACGTACGTGAACTGAATCCGCCGGAGTCTCCCCGGGCCATAAAGCATCTCAGCCTTATTCTTGCTGCCCGCCATGGAAACCTTGCGGCCGCACGCCGTTTAAAAACAGAAACTCAAAAAGCTTTTGATAAAATTTCGGCCCGTTTTACCGGAGAGAAGCTTATTGAAAACGAGCATGTCGTTCCTTACACGACATCAGGCACTTATTCTGAAGCCGAAATCAGCAACAAAGGCGCAATCCTTCTCGATCTTTCCAATCGAGGCATCGCCACAGCGGACTTTAGCCTGCTCACAGCTTCAGCCTACTCGCTGCCGCCAGAAAAGCTGGAACCTCTGGTCAGAGCCATTGTCCAGAACCTCGAGATCCTGAGCGGACGAAAGCTTGAAGACCCTGAAAATCCATTACTTATTGCCATGCGCTCTGCCTTGCCTGAATACCTGCCGGGATTTATGCCCACCTACCTTAACGTCGGATTTGTTCTGGATATGCTTTCCGGGCTTCAGCAAAGATATGGTAAGGCTGGTGCAGCCCGGATCCGCTTCAACAACCGCAAGACCATTCTGGAAAATCTTGATCGAGAGGCTTTCCGTCCTTTTGATATTCAGGGAAAACCCCTTCTGTCCATCCAGAAAAACACTGAACTGGCTGAACAGATGGAATCCGAGATCGCTGCCCGAAGACCCGAGCTTCTCAAAAGCGCATGGGCTCAGCTCCTGTTTTTTCTCGAAAAGGCCTATGACTACTACCAGGATCATTTGGATGTTCTCCGCAGCTTTATGACCCGGGAACTGCACCGTCCCGCGATCATTTTCCAACGAATGGTCTGCAGCGTCATTGATAGTGCCTCTTATGCCGGTGTCATTTACAGCCGCCATCCCAGACTCGGCACAGGCCTTTTTCTTCAATTCGGCCGGACGGTCTACGGGGAAGATCTGATGACAGGACGCCTTCAGCCCGAGGAACGTCACTTCCAGACCCGTGAACAAAGCCGCCGGGAATTTCCCGCTGTTTATCACTGCTGGGACAGAATTTTCCAGCTTGAGGATATTTTCCAATCACCTGTAATGGTTGAATTCACCGGAGTCAAGGGAACCTTCACTATCCTGCAAGTAAACCAGGCAAAGATGTCCGGCGCAGGCATGATAACAGGGGTCATGGACATGTACCGTAGCGGCCGGATACCTGAGGAGCGGGTCCGTAAGCTTATAAAGCCCTACCATGTCCGGCAGATTGAATCAGACGCCATCGACTTGAAGTCTTTTCATTCGCTCACTCCTTTCTGCCGCGGCACGTCTGTGCTCCCGCGTTCTGCTGTGATGGGCCGTATCTTTTTTTCCTCAGAGAATGCCCAGAAAGCACGGGAAGAGTCAGGAGACACCAATGTTATCCTGATTAAGGAAAGATTCACACCCATGGACGCCATTGAGATGCAGGGCTTTGACGGCATTTGCAGCCTGAGTCCTGTGGCCATCCACGTGGTCTCATCAGCCCAAAGCCTGGGCATTCCCGCTCTGCTCAACCTGGAGGAATGCGGTGTACGCATAGATCATGAAAAACGCCTGCTTATAAACAGGGAAGGATTGGAGATTCCGGAAGGGTCATGGGTTACTATTTCCAGTGCGTTCGGGTCGCTTTATGTGGGAAAAGTCCGGTTCGCTCCCGCGCGTCTACTCCGTTTTATGGCCGGAGAAAAAATGAAATTTTCCGCTGACGAGCGAATACGTTTCGAAAAATTGGCTAAAACCTACAGCGATTACCGGAATATACGGGAGAACGTTGATGCAGAAGATTTCGAAAGCCTTCAGGACCTCGGACATGCCGTCCGTTTCGGCAGGCTGGGAAAAGATGAACAAAAAGCAGCCAAATTTGTTAACCGCTGCTTTGATGTGAGAAGCGAAATCATTGTGCAGCGGCTTGTTGATTCAACCCTGGGCACTCATTTCCTCAACCAGGCAGCCTTTGCCTGTCTTTCAGCAGACCGGAAGGCACGGCTTCTCAAGGCGGCCCTGCGTATCTGCGCGGAAAATGATATCTCCGGTTATAACGCCGGTGCTTTTGTGATCGGCTGCCTTGTCCCCAATGAGGCAGATGTTTCTTTTTGGAAAAAATTCACGCCCGGTGAGACCGCACGTCTTCTTAATGAATGGGTCCTTCACCAGAAATACCTTAACATCCTCAACAATGTAGGTGAAAAGAAAATCAGGCACGCAAAATCTTTTATCCTGTCAAGCGGTCTCGGATCCATCTGGGTCCATAAGGGCCTTCTCTCGGGCTTTATGACTCTCAAGCTTTCCGGGGTCCCATGGGATGAAGTCAGCAGGAATATCCGTCCCTCTTTTGACTCACAGACACAGGAGGTCATAGATCTTCTGAGACAGCCTTATTCCGCATTTTATGACTTTGACAATCCCTGGAGCCTTTCGCAGTTGAAGAAATTATGCGACGCAGCAAACCTCCATGTTCCCGGGCCCGAAGATATTTAACCTGGGATAGATAAAACAATGAAGGTCATTCTCATATCAATCGGGACAAGGGGAGACATGGAACCTTTCTTGGCCATCGGTGATATATTGATAGAAAAGGGGCATAAAGTCATCTGCGCTTTTCCGGAGCAGTTCAGAAGTCTTGTCAAGGATTCTTCAGAGATGGAATTTGCCTCTTTAGGCACAAAATTCATTGAGCTTCTGGAGAGCGATGCAGGAAAAGAAGCTCTCGGAGGGAGTGGTTCCGGATTGAGAAAATTCTGGGCTTACATAAAACTCGCCGGAAAACAAACGGAAGTCAATAAAGAACTCGTTCAAAAACAAAAGGAATTGATTGAAAGCCAAAATCCGGACAGGATCGTATACAATGGAAAAGCCTCCTACCCGATAATCTGGGAACTTGACCACAGAGGGAAGACGATTCTTATAAGCCCTGTTCCTTTTCTGCACTATGTAAAAAACCACACACACGTTGCTTTTAACGGCAACTTTGGCCCTTTTCTAAATAAACTGACCTATGCGGTAGCCGATTTCGGGCTGATCACCACAGTAAAGATTTCAGCAAAATGGGCCAAAACCAAAAGAAAAATAAACCGGAAAAAAATAAAAAAAGTCATTCGGTCAAATAAAGTGATCTATACCATTTCGCCCTCACTTTTTTCCAGACCCGACTACTGGGAACATAACAGGAAAATATTGGGATATCTTAAGCCCCATAAAGAAACAAGCTGGCAGCCGCCCCAAGGCTTGGCGGATTTTCTTGAAAGGCACAAAAACCAGAAAATCCTGTTTGTAACTTTCGGCAGCATGACAAATCCCGCCCCGGAGTCAAAAACAAAAATCATCACTGACATCCTGGAACGAAATCATATTCCGGCCATCATCAATACCGCTGCCGGCGGCCTTATTGAACCGGAAAAGTATGATTCCCAACTCCTCCATTTTGTCTCTCAAATACCTTATGACTGGATCCTCCCGAAAATTTACGGAGTCATCCATCACGGCGGCGCAGGCACAACTCACTTAGCCCTAAAATACGGCCGCCCGACCCTGATCATACCCCATATCATCGACCAGTTTATATGGAATAGAATCATTTATAAGAAAGGGGCCGGGCCCAAAGGGATCAGAATAAACAAAATCACAACAAAAAACCTTGAGCCGAAGATTCTTGAATTGATGAATAACCGTTTCTATAAAGACAATGCTGAACAAATATCCAGTCAAATGCAAAAGGAAAATTTTATAAAAGAATTGTATGAATCAATAAACCTGCCTTATTCATAAAAAAATGGCGATGTATTTATTATTCATTTTGTTCCAGCGAGATGCAAGATTATATTAAGAATGGCGACAGCAGCTCTTTTCTCTGCTGCAACCTTGACTCGTGAATAATCCAGATAAAGGAATAAACGGGCCGCAACACCCTAAATACAGATATAACACATCTCACATCCATGCCTCTTGACTGGAATTGTTTCATAAGAGTACTATGAGTGACAAGACTCTATAAGAGGACCTTCACATGGATACAAAGAGAGCCACTCCAAAGTATTATAAGGATGCGCCGCCGCACTTATATGCGAAACTTCTTGAATTCCGCAAG